>Ga0207511_100034_pt1 | contig 36731 bp, 30 predicted proteins | sample NitcycUWRSCHO22C_FD_188265 | JGI IMG/M metagenome (GOLD analysis project Ga0207511, IMG submission 188265) | Soil microbial communities from Arlington Agricultural Research Station in Wisconsin, USA - Nitrogen cycling UWRJ-SCHO22-C (SPAdes) | ecosystem: Environmental > Terrestrial > Soil >... | reverse complement strand
ACAAACCCAATTGGGTCTGCTCGAAGCAGACCGCGCCCGAGTCGAAGCGGCAATTACCACCGCCGAAGCAGCAGCGTATCTGAAGTACGTGCAACCCTCACCTGGTCCGGTCCTCTTTGCAGCGCCGGCCAGGCCGATGTCGGAAATGATCTCGTTAAGAGATTTCCGAATCACCAAATTGCCACTGCAGAAACTCTACGCCGCGGTCGCGATGTTCATTCTGCTTTGCGCCGGGTTCGTCTTGCTCCTTGCCGTCGTCACACAGAAGGTCGAGCAATGGATCATGTCCACCAGGAAGGGAAGAGGAGGTTTCCAAACTCGCCTCTATTGCTTTTCAGATCCATTGACGCCAACTGAGGAGGGCGCTTTAAAAGGTACTCAAGGTGTGCAGTCATGACGACGACGTTGCTAATAACGCTTGGCTTGATCTTGTTTCTTTTGTTCGTCGTGCTGAAGACCTTCTCGAATTCCACGAAGGCATATGCCGCTATTTCATTAGTTCCGCTCGCGCTTGGTCTGACGGTGTTCGCGTTGGGGTCCTTATCAGCGGTTGAGCCTTCGCCAGGTTATTGGTGGCCCGACCTGTACGAAAAGATCGTCTGGGCCAGCGCGGTTCAGACTGGTTTGGGGATCGGACTGATTGCGCACGCGCTTTATCGAAGGCGTCCAATCGGTCTCTTATTGCTTGCTACGTTCTTAACAGGTTCGCTCGTTTGGCTGCGCGTGACACGTTGGATGTGAGGTCCAGGACGAAACATAAATTTGGAGGGCATTATGACCAGACTCAAACTACTCATAGGGCGGCACCGCACGCTACTCATATTGTTATTCGCTCAAGTTCTGGTTCCCTTATACGCGCAGGGGCAAAAACCTGATTCGTTGACGGTAGTTGCAAAGGGCCACGGTGTGATCGCTGACGCGCTTGATGAACGAAAGTTTACCGCCGCTCTTGCCGTTCTCCGCCAGGACGGCACGGTGCTTATCACCTTGATTTCGGATCTTCAACTACAAGCGCAGGGAACGTGGTCCGTGGGCGCCTCGCCTGAAGAGATTCTGCTGACAATTACTGGCGGCGACGTCAGCGGCAACGCGACCGGAACCGGAAAGCTGTTACTCAGTGACGATCGAAAATCCATCAAAGAGCTAACCATTAAGGGCAAGACATCTGACGGCCGCGAGATCGCGATCGCATTCGTGGCGACTGCCTCAGAATCGGCACGCATAGAGCATGTCAGTCTTGTTTCAGGTGGGCCATGACCACGTTACCTGAGATCGGGTCTCTTCTTACTGACGTGACATTCCGTTTACCCAAAGAGCACAGCATTACCGCGAAGGCTTTTGAACGCGAGTTCGCGCGCGAGATTCTGAAGAGCGACAGATTGCGGGTGACGATCTTAATAGGCGTCATCATCACGGCGCTACTGATTGTTCTGGGCGTTGCGAGCTTTGGCTTCAATCAGTTCCAGCGCGCGTTCCACGGAAACATCAAGGGATTCGTAACCACGCTCCTCATGATTACCACCGTGACCGTCATCTGCCTCGTCGGTGAGCGGATCACAATTGACTACCTGATCCATCAACAGGCGCACCCCTCGACGGCCCTTCAGTATTTGAGCGCTTTCCTCGAAACGAGTATTCCTACGTTGGCCATGACGGTCGGCTCGATTTTTCTTGGGCCAGTCTACGCGCTGTTCACGCCGGCGATGCTGCTCTACCCCGTGTTCATCGTGCTCTCGGCCCTGCGTCTGAATGCCAGGTTGTGCGTATTCACGGGAGCTGTGGCGGCCATCGAGTACTCGACCCTGGCGTTATATTTCGTCGACAAAACCGCGGACGCGTCGGTCGAGCCAATTCTTACCAGCATGCCTCATCACGTAATTAGGAGTCTCCTTCTTTTGGTCATTGGCGTGGTTACCGGACTGGTGACAATCCAGATCAAGAAACGCACCCTTAACTCGTTCGCAACGGTTGAAGAACGAAATCGAATCAGGAGGACCTTCGGTGAATACGTTTCTCCCGTAGTCATGGAGAAATTGCTGACATTGAAGCCCCATCTGGCGAGCGAACGTCGCAGCGTTTGCGTGATGTTTCTGGATATCAGGAATTTCTCAACGTTCGCTGAAAAGCGGACGCCTGAGGCAGTGTTTGTTCATCTCGAATCGCTCTTCGAATTCATGATTGAAATTGTGAACCGCCATCATGGAATCATCAATAAGTTTCTCGGCGACGGGTTCATGGCGGTGTTCGGCGCGCCGGTTTCAGACGGAGCAGATTGCTTAAACGGCGTGGAAGCCGCGCGCGAAATCATTTCGCGAGTCGAGCAGGAGGTGGCCGCGGCCAACGTATTGCCTACCACGGTAGGTATCGGCTTGCACGCCGGCGAAGCGGTGACCGGGAGTATCGGATCTGCGCTGCGAAAGGAATACGCGGTTATCGGTGACGCGGTCAATGTAGCGTCGCGCATTGAGCAGTTGAATAAACAATTTGGCTCTCAATTATTGATCTCTGAAACGGTCTGGCAGGCCGTCAGCGATAAATTCGGCGACGCGATCCCTATCGGAGCGGTGCAGGTGAAAGGACGCGAAGCGCCCATCCAACTGTGGCAAGTTGTTTGATAACGACCCGAACCAGACATCGACCCTCGTGGCGCCGGTGAGCTGGGCAATCGAGTGAGTGGGATTCGGATAGCTGCGTGGGCCGAGCCCCCAGCGGTCACGACCACGTGTTAGAGCTGGGGATCAACGATCTCACAGATTCGAGCCAAATGATGGTCATCGTGCTCGGCGACAAACACCAGGTGATCGACGAGGCGGATGGACTGCTTAAGGCGGGGATGCAGCCTCGAACTCGCAAAGACCTTCGGCTGTAACCTTCCGATGCAACTCACCAGATGAAGGCGCGCAGCACGGAAGTCTGCCACAATTTCGCGCAGTGTACGCGAGTTGTGGTTGGCCTCATCCGTCTTCCGATTAGTCAAATCCGCAACGGTGAGCGTATCTCCATCGGTGAGAAAATCCTCAACACGTGCCATCCATAGAGGTTCGAGATCGAACAAATGGCCCACATGCTCCTGGGCGGACCACTTTCCATCTGGCTTAGCAGTGAAGAGATCGGTAGCTGCATCTTTCACGATTTCTTCCAGACGCGCGGGAGTTCCTCGTAATCGAACGCAAATGTTGGGAAACTGCGCGATTGGAAAGTTGAAATCGAATCTGCGTTCGAACCAGGGTTGGACTTTGCTTTCGGCCCTTTGTGGCGAACCATTTTTTGTAAAACCTTTAGCCATGCTCTAGTCCAAATCGAAAGCACCGCAACTTTGGGTACCAGTTCTATGATTCATAGCGCAAGTTCTGTATTCTTCACATCTCACAACCACTATCCGATCGAGATACATCGACGACCATCTCAATCTCAACGCAGCATCCAAACACCTGCCAGTGTTCGAGGCGATCGGCGCTCCTACTTGGACCAGGGCGGAACCACGCCGTTGCTGCGCGCGTACGCGATCGACTGTCCCAGATGCTCGTGTTGATCTGCGAGAATCAGCATCAGCGCGCTCTGCTTCGTCATGTCTCTTCCGAACAGTTTCACCGGCGCCTGCAAGTCGTTGTCGGAGAGTGCCGTAATCGCTTTCTGCAGATTGAGGTAAGAAGCCTTCAGAGCTTCCTGCATTTTCTCCGGATCGGTGATGGGCGCGGGCGGTCCCCCCGTATTTGGTGTGCCCGAAAGCACGCCGGCGAGCAGGCCGTTCTCTTTAACGATCAGGTTGAAGACGTCGGCGACGGAGCGCACGCCCTGGGCGGGCTTCCAGTCGTACTTGCCCGACATGACGCGCGCGAGTCCGGTGAATTTGTCGGAGAGCGTTCCGGCATCTTTTGCGAAGGCGGCCTGCAATCCTGCCGGCTGCGACTGCGCCCCCGCCAACTGCACCATCAAAGCGACCGCAAGCGCGCACACCCCGTACTGAATCAGAAACTTCATCATCTGGAACTCCTTTTCGTCACTACTCCCGCTCACGGGATAATAAGCCGCGAAGAACCAGTGCTTGTAGGAAAAGTGATATGCGGTGTCCGAATTGGGACAAGCGGTCAGAGTTGGCCGTCGAAACTCCCTTGGTTACCACTCCTAATTAAGCACTAGGACTCCAGCAGCGCCCGTAACTTGTGAGCGTATCTGCGGCTCGACGTTACCACCGTTCTTTCTGCCAGTACGATGTCGTAAACCCCATCGAACATCGGACGAATCTCGCTGATGAAGGCACCGTTCACGATGGCCGATTTGCGCACGCGGATGAAGTGGTGCGGCGCCAGTTTCTCTTCCAGGTGTGCCAGGGTTTCCCGCAACAGGTGACGGTCTTTGGCGGTGTGGATGCAGGCATAGTTTCCCATGGCTTCGATCCACAAAACGTTGGCAACGGGAACAAAGAAAATTCGCTTCTTGTCCTTCACCACAAAGCGTTCCAAAGGGCGGAGATTACGGAGGGATTCGAGCAGTGGTTCGAGATCTCGATTTGCTTTCCCGCGCTGTTCGAGGACCTGGAGTGCGTGAACCAGGGCCCTGGCAAATCGCTCCTTATCATACGGTTTCAGGAGATAGTCAACAGCGTGCACTTCGAAAGCACGAATGGCGTGCGCATCGTGAGCCGTGACGAAGATATAAACCGGAGCGGGGCCGGTCGATGGCTCCACATTTTCGATGACCCCAAAACCATCCAGATCAGGCATCTGCACATCGAGAAAAACGATGTCGGGATGCAGTTCATTGATCTGCTCCACCGCACTTATTCCGTTCGCCGCCTCGCCGACAACTTCAATGTCGTTGTGTTTGGCCAGATAGCGACGGATACCGCGCCGGGCGATCGGTTCGTCATCAACGATGAGGACTCGCGTCTTCATGCGAACTCCGCAGTGGAATGGTGATGATGGCCTCACAGCCTCGACCGTCGCCCCCGGTAAGTTCCAACGACGACTCGTCCCCGTAGAGCTGTTTCAAGCGTGACTGGACATTGGTGAGTCCGACGCCGAATCGCAGGCGCGATCCCGGTGCCGGACCCGGGCCATCATCGCGGACGCAGAGCCAAACTCTGCCGTTGTTGCGCTGCGCAGCGATCTCCAGCCGGCCGGCGGCGGAATCGACGCTGATGCCGTGCTTGATGGCATTCTCGACCAGTGGCTGAAGCGCCAGGCTCGGTACATAGACTCCGAGAAGGTCAGGTGGCACATCCATGTGAACTTTTAATCGATCATGAAAGCGTGTCTGTTCGATCTCGAGATACTTGCCGACAAACTCGAGTTCGCTCTGCAAGGTGATCTCGTTCTCTCGCCGTTCGAGGGCCATGCGCAGCAAATCGCCGAGGCTGACCAGCAGATGGCTTGCCGCATCGACGTCTTCCTGCATCAGGACTCCGATGGTGTGAAGACTGTTGAACAAAAAGTGCGGATGTAACTGGCTTTTGAGGTTTTCAAGTTCGGCATGGGAGAGCTGCGTCTCCAGTTGCGCCGCTCGCGTCTGGCGCTCCATAGCGGCCTGGTAAAAGTGGATCGACTGATACAGTCCTACAACTAACCAGTACGTAAGCACCCCGGTGAGGCTCATCGATACAACACTGCCTGTGAACGTGGGAAGAGGGCGTGGTGCACCAGGATCGGTTATGCGAAAAAGGAGTCCCAGAAGTCCACGGCTCAGAAAGTATTCGGTGACAGATGCCAGGGGAGCCATCAGGAACGACGCGATTGTGTGGATCGCTATATGAGATACAAGCCGCGGCCCCGTCAACGGGAACCGTTTCGCCAGAGCAATCACCAGCGGTGTGAACGCCGCCCATACGTTCCAGTAGACGAGTTCGATCACACCCACGAGCAACCAATTGACGTGCCCGCCGTGAACCTTCGCCACCGCGATCTCCTGCACCGTGAACAACAGTCCTACAGTCGTCCACGCACACGGGATCAAAATCCATCTCGTTCGTCCCATATCTGGCGTGGCCTGCGGCAATTGTGTATCGACCCTTTCGGCACGAATCATAGCTGAACATTCGAAGGAGACTGCGCTGAGAACTGGGCCGTCGAGAGCGCCGAGCCTTCTCAACAAACAGTTTAAGCGAATTTGGCGGCCAACTCTCGCCGCTTGTCACATTTCGGACACCGCATGTCACTTTTCCTGCAGATAAAGGTTCCTCGCAGCATAAATATTGTCGATTGAGCAGCACGAGTCGCTTAGCGACATAGACGTAAAGGTCGCGTACTCGCGCAGCAACGGCGGGGTTCCACCCTGGTCTAAGTAAGGACGCCAAGGGCCAAGTTGGGATGACGCTGTGACCTACAGAGTCTACAAGGGGAGAAGATACGAATGAAATCGAAATTGGCAACTTACATGAATCTGGGGAGGCGCATTCTGGTCCAGTGGACCAGCAGCGTAATCACGCTCTTGTTGTTACAAGCCGCTCCATCTCACGCGCAACAGGTGCAGACAGAGCAAGCAAATACCGACACGGAATCGGTGGTGGTTGAAGCAGCCGCAGGCAAAGCCGCCGAAAACCTACTGCGTCCTGTGGCGCTTTCGAAGCAGGACTGGGATTTGACCCGTGCGTACTTCGACGTGTTCTCAATTCTTAGCAAGGAAAATTCGTGTAGCAGTTTTTATGGTGGGCCACGCACGGCGACAACCGTACTCAATCGTTTCGTGACGCTCGTAAGGCCAGGATCGCTCGTGCGCGAGGTGAGCTTTCAAATGAAAGGCCGGCCACGATTGGTCCACGATGGGCCATCGAACACGTCGTACCGTCTCTTTGATAATAGCGTCGTAAACGTCGATGGTGCTTTTTACCAACGGCGCGAAGATCTGCCCCGTAAGTTTCCGGCCGACGTGGGCACCTTTCGGCCGGGCACGCGGCCCGCACGCGCGTTGATTCTGTTGCACGAACTGGGCCATCTGATTCAGGGCCATGACGGTAATTGGCTCCTGCCGGACGACGGTAACGATGACCGGCGGAGCAGGGCGAATACCGCGCGGGTGCAGGCAGCTTGTCGAGCACAGTTGGAAGGTTTGAAGTAGTTCTCGGCTCCAGGAAATTCAGTCATGGATGGGTCCGGGGGCGTCCTAATCCGAGATTCCTCGCAGGTCGGACGAATGTTGGGCCTCTTCGAAGCATGAATGAGCAAGTTTGTACAAACTCAAGCGACTTAATCTCGATTAAAAACGGTGGTATCCACTGAGTTAAGTTCAAGGTCAAAAGTGGGGACGAAATGACGAGCTCAGGAATTTCATCAGATTCTGTTCAATCGCCAGCGGCTAAGCCAGGCAACAGATCCAAACCGGCTCGTGAATCGGTGGACCCTTCAACTTCTCTTGCCGAAGAGATGGTACTCGATACTCTTGCCGAGGAGGTGGTACTCGATACGCGATTAGATCATTTGATGTTTCTGGCAGCGAAAATACTCCATGAATTGAACTCATTACATCGACAGCGACAGACTCACCTGACACACAGAATCACGTTCATGGACGAGGTTCGTCGATTCGAGTCAGAGCTGATCCGTAACGCACTGGCGATAACGTCAGGCGCTCAACGCCGCGCTGCGGCCATCCTGGGGATGAATGCGTCAACTTTAGATATGACAATCAAGCGGCTCAAGATAAACGTCCAGCAGGATGAAATTCTAACCGACGAGTCTGCCAGTCCGACCCGGGACGAGAGTGATGCCGAATGGGTCTTGGGCTTTAGTGCAGCGATGAAACGATTTGAAGTTCAAATGATCATACGAGCTCTGGAACAAACCGGCGGCCATCAAACCGAGGCCGCGCGGTTGCTTCAAATGCCTGTCACTACCTTGAATGATAAAATCCGGAGGCACGGAATAGATGCCGCGGCCCTCTCCTCAAGGAGTTTGAGGCGACTCTTTATGGTGAATCGAAAGACATTGGCGCCGCAGTTGGATACAGAACTTTGATCTTGAAAAGAGTTTGCCATCCTACGTCCTTTGAATGTTCCGTGCCTCCAGGTAAAAGCTGGTCCTCACAAATCGAAAAGTAAAACACCTAAAATGATGAACCGGATGAGAAGTACTTACGCGGTCGCCGTGGCGACCAGGGCTCTCCACCGGCCGAGGGGAAGTAAACGCTACGGAGTCAAACTCCGTAGCGACATTCATTGACGGCGCAACACTGCCGCTAAAATTATTGATGATATTGGTGCCGAGGGTGGGAGTCGAACCCACACGACCTTACGGTCAACGGATTTTAAGAACGTTGCGGAGGGTGTCACCTAGTCTGACGAAACGATATGAGCCAGTATTTACGCGCGTGGCGGTCGTCAAGGTATCGCTTGGGCTGGCTACATATCAACACGTAAGGCCCCCATCCTGGCCCCATCTTTTCCGCTTCAGCTCTGCCGATGCTCACTCATCGCATCGCAGGAATTGTTACGTGCGATGGATAGCGACTTGTGCGAAATACTTTCTGAGTCGCCGTCACATAATCCGAATCTCGCGCCAGAAAAATGTTGTCTGTGAATTTCTGCGGGTTTCGATCGTAAAGCGGGAACCAGGTGCTCTGCACCTGTACCATGATGCGATGTCCTTTTAGAAAAGCGTGGTTGTTGGTGTGAAGGTCGATGGTATATTCGACCACCTGGTTTGCGGGAATCGCTTCGGGTTTCGTAAATGAATTGCGATAGCGGCCTCGGAGTATTTCATCAGCAATCATTAATTGATATCCGTTCATCTTCGTGTCTTTAGGATAGCTTTCGGGGTAGACATCAATTAACTTCACCACCCAATCACTATCAGTTCCCGAAGTCGAAGCGAAAAGATGCGCCACGATATCGCCGGCAATCACCGTGTCGTTCTGCAGAGGCTCAGTCTCCCAAGTGAGTACGTCTGGACGGCCTTCGACAAAACGCTGATCTTCAAGCAGCCAGGTTGACCAACGCGATCCACCAAGGTCTGCTGGATTGTAGGTTGGTTCAATTGGACGCGGCCGATACGGAACCGGACGTGCCGGGTCCGACACGTATTCGTCAAATTGCGAAGCCGTAGCGGCGGTCGGTGCTTCGTATGATAATTTCCCGTTGGCCCCGAAATAGAGATTGCGCGAATCCACATTGGTTTTCGGTGGCCAGGAGTCGAACGAGGTCCAGCGATTCGAACCGGTCTCGAAGGTCACGGCTTCTGGTTGATGAAGTTGTCCCTTGTCCCCCAGATAATAGGCGAACCAGGGCGCAAAAATATTCGCGCGGAAATACTGGCTCGCGGGACTGCCGAAATCTACGTTACCAAGTTTGTCGCCGGTGAGGCGATTCCAGCCGCCGTGATTCCACGGTCCCACAACAAGATGGTTCACGTTAGCAGAATCCATCTTCTCAAGAATCTCGTATGCTTTGACCGGACCATAGAAATCCTCCTGGTCCCACCAGCCCGCCACATGCATGATCGGTACGGTTACTTTCTTGAGTTGATTCACTAAGGCCTGTTGCTGCCAGAACTGATCGTAGTTCGGATGCGCGACGAAATTATTCCAGGTTGGTATCTTGCCGTGAAAGTATTTTGCGTCGGCGTTAGAGAGCGCACCCAGACGCAGATACCATTGATAGGTATCGAAACGATCGAATTCAAATCTCGACGTGAGATTTGACGATTCGAGCATGAAGCAATACTCAAAGCCGTAACTCAAGCGAAAAGCGCCGTTGTGGTGAAAGTCGTCGCCCAGATACATGTCGGCCGGAGTCGCCTGTTCGGTTACCGCCTTCAGTGCGGGGTGCGGCTCCAGCACTCCCATCACCACCAGCCAACCCGGATATGAAGTTCCGAACATCCCCACGCGGCCGTTGTTGTTCGGCACATTCTTGATCATCCAGTCGATCGTATCGTACGTGTCGGTGCCCTCGTCGATTGCTTTCGGGTCCTTGGATGTGCGCAGCGGGCGCAGCATCACAAACTGACCTTCCGATTTGAATCGGCCGCGAATATCCTGAAACGCAAAGATGTATCCGTCTTCAATTAACTCTTTCAGGATGCCGCTGGGGAAGGCGCGATACGTGCCGTCGATGCCGTAGGGTGTGCGTTGGAAAAGTATCGGCAGGGATCCGCTATGAGGCTTGGGCGCGTAGATGATTGTATGCAGTTTGACACCATCTCGCATCGGAATCATTGGTTCGGTTTTCTCAAATCCGGCGGGCGGATCGGGCGGCTGATTGTCCTGGGCGAAAATCGGTGCAGCGAAGATCAGGAGAAGCAGGAAAGGGAAGTAGAGCTTTGGTCTGGGTAACATGGCAAATGATTCCTCAGAATGGGATATTCAACCCGAAGGGTTGAAAGAAAGTAGCCGGAGGTCGGAGCGTTAGCGCAGACCTCCGGTACCGGATGAACAACGGATTCGCACCCCGGGGTGCCAGAAAATGAAATACATCTCGCACCCCTTGTATCTTCGGGGTGCCATCAAATTCATTAACAGGATCCGGTGGTCTGTCGACCACCGGCTACTCTCTTGCAGCCTCCGGGCTGATTGCGCGCCCGTAATCTGCTCAAGAGACTATTTTCACTTAATCTTTCCCGGTCCCCAGAGCGCTTTACCTGGCTTCGCCCCGGTATGTTCGCCGTCCTTAAGCACCTGAACTCCATTTACGAAAACATCTTTGACTCCGACTGCGAACTGATGTGGGTTCTCAAACGTGGCGCGATCCGCGATCGTTTGGGGATCAAACACGACCACGTCTGCGAACATTCCTGGTTTGAGAAAGCCGCGGTGATCCAATTCGAGGTTCGTCGCCGGTAAGCCGGTCAGCCGTCTGATGGCTTCAGTCAGTAAGATTACTTTTTCCTCGCGCACGTATTTCCCCAGAAGCCGGGCAAAGTTCCCGTAAGCTCGCGGATGCGCGGACGACTTGAGAAAAACACCCTCTGGTGCGATTGAGGCTGCGTCTGAACCGAACGAAACCCAGGGCAGACGAATCTGTTTCTTGATGTTCTCTTCGCTCATGAGAAAGTAGATCGTGCCGATGCGCGAACGATCTTCCAGCACCAGATCCATGATCGTTTCCACCGGATCCTTGCCACGCAGCTTCGCCACTTCGGCAAGCGTCTTGCCGGTATAGGCTTTCAGCTTTTCACTTCTGAAGCTGGCGAGCAGGATGCGATCCGGCGAGCCGGCTGCCAGGTACAGATTTTCCCAATCGTTGGTAGGCGTGCGGACTGCCTCGGCGATCTTTTGGCGCGTGGCGGGATCCTGGAGACGCTTGTAAGCGGCTTCGCGCCCGCCATCGAAGACCCACGGTGGCATTGACGAATCGAGGCCAGTTCCTCCTGCTGTATAGGTGTACATGTTTGCGGTAATCTTCAAACCCTGCCGGCGCGCGTCTTCGATCATCTTGATCACTTGATCCATCTTGGGCCAGTTGTCTTTGCCTAACGCCTTGAGATGATAGATTTCAACGGGCAACCCTGCTTCACGACCGATGCGCATCGTCTCCTGCACGCCCTCAATCAACTGATTTCCTTCACTGCGCATGTGCACGGTGTACTTGCCTTTGTATTTGGCCGCGACTTTGCACAGCTCGATTAACTCATCAGTCTTGGCGAAAAATGCCGGCGGGTAAATCAGTGCGGTCGTGATCCCAAGCGCGCCGGATTCCATTTCACGCCGCACCAACGCACGCATTTGATCGAGTTGTGCCGGCGTGGGGGGCTTGTCCTCGAGGCCGATTACGTTTTCGCGGATAGTCGCCGCTCCGATGAACGATGCGAAGTTCTGCGAGACGCCGCGCTTTTCCAGATATTGCAGGTATTCGGCGAGCGTGGTCCATTCGATGTCATACTTGACGTCGCCTTGTTGCTCGCGCAAGCGCCGCTTCATCTCATCGTTAAGCGGCCCCATCGAGAGCTCGCCGAAAATCTGCGTCGTGACGCCTTGCTTGAGTTCACTGAGCGAGCGGGGATCGACGATCCAGGACGATTCCGAGTGCGCCAGCATGTTGATGAATCCTGGCGCTACGGCTAAGCCGCTCGCATCGACAACGTTCGGCGCAGTGGCGCGACTCAGATTTCCGATCGCGGCAACGCGATCGCCCTTGATGGCGACATCGGCCTTGAGAGGCGGCCCGCCAGTGCCGTCGTAAACGGTGCCGCCTTTAATAATGATGTCGAAAGACTGAGATGAAGTTTCGCGCTGTCCTTGCGCCAGGGTTACGAACGAAAGCACAAGCATCAGCAGCCCGGTCAGAGCTTTTTGAAAATTGGTTCTCATTTCCTTCGGCAGTCTCCTATTGAGGGCTTTGAACGCCGGTGGCTGTACTGTATTTCTTCATCAGATCGATTGCTTTGTCTGCCAGCTTGAACAGGTGCGGATGCGCGCGATTGCCATTGGTCATAATCGCGAAACCGAGTTTCCGATCGCGGTTGCCTAATAGAAACGCCGTATAGCCCGCGAGACTGCCACTATGCGCGATATAGTGATCGCCATCGCGCACCTCAACCCACCACGTCAGTCCAAATCCGGCGGTCTCATTCCCCCAAATGCCCTCGATGCCGCCTTTGAATTGATCGTATTGGCGCGTGAACATCTGGTCCAAAGTAGCCTGGCTGATGAGCCGCTTGCCTTTGAAGACGCCGCCATTCAGATTGGCAATCAACCAGTTCGCTTGATTGAGCACCGTGCCGTAAACAATTCCTGCCGGCCACACCGAAGCTTTGACGCGCACGGCGCCGACTTGAGCATGTGTCTTTTCATCTAAGACGTAAGGAATTGAGAGACGCTCTTCCATGTCGGGTCGTGGTTCAAACGCCGTGCTGTCCATCTCGAGCGGCGTGAAGATGTGCTCCTGAATATATTGCTTGTAAGGCACGCCGGAAAACTTCTGCACCAGATAGGCGACCAGCGTGTAAGCCAGGTTCGAGTATTCGACTTTGACCAGCGGCGCCCTGGTCACCTTGAGCGACTTCCGCAGATAGTCTTCAAGCGGGGGTGGGACGGTATCCCCCCAAACAGGAAATGCACCAAAATCCCCGGCCAGACCCGATGTATGCGTCAGCAGATGACGAAAAGTAATCGGATGTTGTGGATCTTCACCCTGGATCTTGAAGTCGGTCAGATAGTTGTTTACCGGATCATCCAGCTTGAATTTGCCCTGCTCCATCTGTTGCAGCAGCGCGATGGTGGACATTGCCTTGAAGGTCGAGCCGATCAGATAAACCGTATTCGGCGCTGCGGGTGGCGTGCCCAAAGATTCGTGTAGCCGTAGGCGTTGGACCAGATGACTTTGTCCCCTGAAATCAGCGCGATGGAACACGAAGGAATATTGCCGGCCAGCATCATCCGCTGAATTTCGGGTTCAAGTTCACTAACCACGCGATCGACGTTGACAGTCTGCGCGGAGCTAATCGCCGGCGCAGCGAGAAAGATGGTGATGATTGCCACCAGCAACCATTGAGACGACGGAATGTTTTTGACTTTGAATTTGCGCATATCGGTTTATCAGCTCAGCGGCTTTGCCGCAGCACATAGCGGAAAGGCTCTATCTTTCCGCGGGTGTTGATTTACAGTCGAGGCTACGCCTCGAATATCGGCGGCATAGCCGCAAATCGAAAACCCAGGCAAGGCGGTAAGCCGGAGGCTTACCGCAGTGTGCTGCGGCAAAGCCGCACTACCAATTCGTCTTGCACGCGTTCTTACTTCGGATGTACACGATCAATCGGCGCTGGCCGCGGCACCTTTCGCACGGGATTCTGTTCAAGCAACTTCATCGCTTCCTGGACTGCCCGTTCGAGCTGCGGGTCGTGACCGCTGATTACTGCCGATGGTGTGTAATCAACTTCGATGTCTGGCGGTACACCTTCATTCTCAACCGCCCACTTGCCGGAGAGATCGTAGAACGCCAGGATTGGCGCAGTGATACCGTTTCCATCGATTAGGTTGGGAACACCGAGCGTGCCCACCAGCCCACCCCAGGTGCGCTTGCCGACCATTGGCCCAATCTTCCGCTGATGGAACATGTAGGGCAGCGCATCGCCACCTGATCCGGCTCCCTCGTTGATGAGCATCACTTTCGGCCCATAAATCCCGGCTGTCGGCGAGGTGGCTGGCTGACCGTCGCGCTGCACGAAGTATCCCATCAGCTTTCGTTCCAACTCGTTGACGATGTAATCGGCAACCTGACCACCATGATTGTATCGCTCGTCGATAATTGCGCCTTCTTTGTCCTGTTGCGCGTAGTAGTAGCGTGTAAAGTAGGTGTAACCAGGACCCGCAGTATTAGGAAGCCACACGTAAGCCAACCGCCCGTTGGAAAGTTTGTCGACCAGGCGGCGATTGTCTTCGATCCACGCGCGCGTTCGCAGGCCATCGTCGCTGGGAACCGGAGTCACCGTGATAACGCGGGAGCCTTCTGCGGACGGATTCTTGCCCACGCGTATAAGTGTCTGCCGACTGGCCGTGCCCTCGAACATGGCGTAAAGATTGGTGGGCGGCGCGAGCGCGCGGCCATTCACCTCCAGCAGATAGTCACCTTCGCTCACCTGAATACCAGGGCCGCTAAGTGGCGCGCGCAGATCGGGGTTCCAATTCTCGCCCGTGTAGATGTGTTTGATCCGGTAATGGCCGTTCTCAATCGCGAAGTCGGCCCCCAGCATTCCGACTGAGACAGGATCTTCAGCGGGCATATCTCCCAGCCCCTGCATGTACGAGTGACCCACGGTTAACTCGCCGCCCACCATGGCCACGAGGTAATTGAGATCAGCGCGATGGCCCACGTAAGGCAGCAGCACCTTATACTTTTCGTAAATTGCTTGCCAATCATTTCCGTGGAATTTTGGATCGTAGAAATACTCGCGCTGAATGCGCCAGTTCTCACGATAGATCTGCTCCCACTCAGCGCGCGGATCGACACGCATTTCGAGTTGGGCGACGTTGAGCGGACCGTCGCCGACCTTCACCGGAGCCGGACGGTCAGTCGGCACGATGCCCCAAATGGCCCCTGCGGCATACAACATCTTCTTTTTATCGTTGGAGAGCGAATACGAGCGGATACCTTCGAGAAAAGGCGCTGCCGCTCGTGCCCTTAGATCGTATCGCTGTAAGCGAAACACCGGCGCCCCCGGAGCAGTCGGCTCTGTGTAATAGAAGCTGCCCGCAGCGCCTGAAGTCAGGTTGCCATAGTCACCGGGCGGAACATTGATTGCCAGAATTCGCTGGCCGATGTTGTCAAAATCGATGCGCACGTTGACTGCTCGCGGCGCAGCCGCCGGCGGCGGCGTTTGCGCGCCCTCTGGCGGTTTCGGAGGTTCATCACCAGTCTCAGGCAAAAGCGGCGATGGTTCGTTCGCGCCGAGGACGGCGAGATAAATCCCGCGACGCACGGGGCGATCAATCGAACTCATTTCCAGCCAACCACTGCTGGGCCCGTAGTTGGTGCTGGCCATGAAGTACAGATACTTGCCGCTGGCGTCGAAGGCCGGCGAGATCGAATCGGCCAGGCCGTCCGTAATCTGATGAGACTTCTTATCGCCCATGGAGTACACGAAGATGGCGCGGAGATGACTCGGCAGGTTCTTGGAATAGGTGATCCACTTCGAATCCGGCGACCACATTGCGTCAAACGATCGGGTTGGATCGGGATAGTTGTCGGCGTCAATCTTGGTAGCGTTCCCGTTGGACACTTCGATGGTCCAGAGATTTCGATGATTGTCCTGCAGCAGGATTTGCGTTCCATCAGGCGACCAGGCCGGCGCTGAAAAGAATGCCGTCGACGGGAGCGCCATGGCTTTTGGCGTGGTAAGACCCAATGGATCGCCGAGCATGAGTTGATATTCGCCGCTCGAGTCTGACAGCCAGGCGAGACGGGCGCCGTCCGGCGACCAGACCGGGCTGCGATCGTGCGCGCCAGAGCTTTGCGTGAGATTTCGATAGTCGCCCTTCTCCGCCGGGACCGTGAAGATATCGCCGCGAGCTTCGAAGGCTGCGCGGACTCCGGTCGGCGATAAAGACGCATTACGGATCATGCTGGCAACTTTCTTGAACTGGGGACGCGCCCAAGGCAGATCTCCGGTCACTTCGATGTTGAGTCTTTGCGCTTTACTGGAAGTCGCATCGACGAGATAGATGTAGCCGGCCTGTTCGTAAACGATTGCGCCAGCGCCGGCGGAAGCAGTCATGATGTCGAAGTCATCGTGTTGGGTAAGTTGTTTGACTTGCTTCGTCGCGGTGTTGTACGAGAAAAGATTGGTGACGAAATTACGGTCCGAGAGGAAGTAGATGGTATTGCCAAGCCACATCGGCGACGAGTCGTTGCTGTTCTCCCAGGGAAGTCTCTCGATCGAATAGTCACTCAGATTCATTAACAGGATTGGGTGAGTGCGACCGCCACGATAATGTCGCCAAAAGCTCGTCTCCAACCAATCAGGAAAAAAGACAGTCGGAAATTCTTCATAAGCCAGGCGGCGGCTGTCGGGGGAATAAGAGGCACTGAAGGCTCTCGGCATCGGCAGTGGCTCAGGAAAGCCACCATCAACACCGACTGTCCACAAGCGAACGTACGATTGCTGTGGTGCCGTGTCAGCGCCGGAAGCGAAGATCACCCGCCGGCCATCGGGGGTCCATCCGCGCACGCGATCGGTGGCCGGGTGATAGGTTAGCCGTTTCGGATCACCCCCGGCAGTGGGTACCACATAGACATCCGTGTTTCCCGCAACCGTGGAGCTAAAGGCGATCAGCGAACCGTCCGGCGAGAAATAAGGATCGATTTCAACGCCCTGCGTCGAAGTTAACCGGCGTGCCTGACCTCCGTTCCGCGGCACCACCCACAAGTCTCCGGCGTATTCAAAGGCCACCGAATCACGACTGACGGTTGGATGGCGCAGCAGCCGCGTTCCCTGGGCGAAGGCGATTTCTGATATGAAGACGGAGAGTAGTAGGGCAACAAGCAGTTTAATTTTACTCATGATGTTCCTTGAGGGGCTCTAGTCCGCTGAGTACGTTTTTATCGAGATCAATTAGAAAGCGACGAAACAAAGCAGGCATTCTTTAACGCACGCGCTGCAAAAAGTCAATCACAGCCTCAAATGCTGCAAATGACCAAAATCATTCTTCGTTTTCAAGAGTTGCGCTCCAACATGAAGCTAAAGAGTTGCTACCAATCCTGCCAGTAATGCGCCTCGTCGAACAATATCGCTGATCAGAATATGTTCGTGTGCTGCATGCGCTCCATCGCCATCGATTCCCAATCCGTCGAGCACCGGAACGTTTAAGGCTGCCACGAAATTTCCATCTGACGCACCGCCGACCGAGCGCTCTTCAAGCTGCCAGCCGAGTTGCGCAGCGATACTCTGCGCGTGGCGAAAGAGTTTCACCACACCCGCCGTGCGCTCAAACGGTCCCCGATTGATCCCGCCGCAAGTCGTGAGTCGCACACGTTCATCAAAGGGCTGAAGTGTATTCATCAGCTTCTCGACCCGGTTCGCTTCCGCTACTGTAGTGAAACGCACGTCGACTTCCATCTCCGCCTTTTCCGGAACCACATTGCTGCGCGTTCCACCGCGGACAACTCCCACGTTGAAGGTGGTTCCGCGAGAGGCATCACTCAACGAATGTAGCTTTTCAGTGTGGCGAGCCAATTCAAGAATAGCACTGGCGCCAGCTTCCGGATTTAAGCCTGCATGGGACGCGATCCCTTGAGCTGCAACCGTCCATAGACCTACGCCCTTGCGCGATGTCTTCACATGTCCACCGCATTCGGGCGGCTCAAGAACCAGTACCCTGGCGGCCCGACGAGCCTCGCGTTCGACCAACAAGCGACCCGTAGTGCTGCCCGACTCCTCATCACAAGTGAGCAACAAAGTCACCGGGCGGGGAGGTTCAATGTCGAGGCTTGCCAGACAACCAAGAATTTCGAGGGCGAGCACACACCCGCCTTTCATATCAAACACCCCGGGACCGTAGAGTTTGTCTCCCTCAGCGCGGAGTGGTTCCGCTGGATTCACCATCCCGCGCGGATGCACGGTGTCCGTGTGACCAAGCAGCAAGGTCGAGCCGTGCGCATGATGGTTGGCGAAAGCGCGAATCAGAAGATGTTCACCGTAATTTGGACTGGAGATAGCCTCAATGGAACTTACCGAAGGTAAAGAGCGAGCCCTTTCTGCCAGGAGTTTTACGACGGCGCAACTGCCTTCAAGATCGCCCGAAGGGGACTCAATGGCGACGATACGACGAATCAGATCTACGATTTCATCAGTCTGCTGCGCGATGAACGCGCACGCCGCCGCTAATTCCGAAGGAGTCAACTGTCTTCCACCCTTGGTTGTGGGCTAATTGTTTACTCTCGAGGCGTTGTGCAAGCTGCGGAGCAGCGTTCAGAGCTAAGCCCAGGGCGAGTCGGCGAGCCCTGGGTTAACGTCAAGACAAGTCCGGAGCTGCGGAGCAGCGGCAGAGTCCCCTTGCCAGAGTTTTCTCACATCAGTTTGATTGCTTGCGCTATCAACAGTCATTTCGCTTTTCGAAGGACAATCACGAGTTCTCCTGTCGCTGCTCCGCAGCTCGGACCTTTGAGCGGCAGGATACCCAGGGCTCGCAGACTCGCCCTGGGCTTAGCTCTGAGTGCTGCTCCGCAGCTTGGACCTACTAAACTAAAACTCAAGCCTCACTCCCAACTGCCCTTCGCGTCCTGGCAGCACCTGTTTACGTGCGCCAAACGTGAGGTTGGCGTTCGTGGTGGTGGTTTCGACTGCGGCAGGGTTCTGACGATTCAGAATATTGAAGAACTCAAACAGCACGTGCAGCTTGAAGCGCTCGCCTAGATTGAATCGCTTGGCGAATCTCATATCGAGATTGATGTAAGCAGGTGCGGTGAAAGCATTTCGTCCCGGCACCAAATCGATGCCGTTAAACGTGCCATCGCCATCTGGGTCTACGTTAGTACCGGTGCGACTGTAGTGAAATCCGCTTTGGGCTCGAAAGATGCCGCTTAACTGTATCTGGTACGGCAGCGCCAGTAACCCGTTAAGCTGAAACGTGTGGGTCAATGAAAGATCAGAAGGACCTTTATCGCGATCGGGGCCATTCACGAAGGTGTTCGCCTGCTGCACTAAGCGGCCGTTCGTCCTGACATATGAACTGGTGGCGTTAGTCATCAGCACGCCGTTCTCGGTACTGGAAACAAGCTGAGCGATGCCGATGAAACTATCTGAGGGAAGGGAATTGATCCCAAGTTGGTTGTCAGTTTCGCGCGCGTAAGCGTAATCGCCATTCAATATGAAATGGCGACTCATGCGCTTATTGAAACTAACAATCAGGCCGTCATAAGTGCCGCGGTACCAGGGCCCGAACGTGTTGATGGCTCCGGCGGTAAACGGAGGAAGAAATGTGCGCGCTCCCGTGCGCGAGACAAAGGAGATGTTCGATTCTCTGATACCCAGCAGGTTATGCATGTTGCGGTGATAGTAATCTCCGGCCACAACTAAGTCCTTTCCGATCTCCTGCTGGACGCCGATGCTAAAGCTGTTGGTAAACGGCGTGCTGAAGGTGCCGTCGATGGTGGTGGGGAGAATCTGCGCCGGAATTGCGGCGTGAGTCAGCGCGCCAAACGGGCCCCAGAAAAAGAAGCCGGCGGCCTTGCCGACTGCCGCGCTCGCAGCGTCAGCATATTGCTGCGGCGACAATCCGGAGAGCGATTGAATATTTGAAATATTGATCACGGCATTTGCCGGAATCGGTGCATGTCCCGCGGCCACCACGCCGTTGAGGCGGTCAAAACCAATGAATCGTTGTGGTATTCCGCCGGCAAACGAAGCAGGACACTGCACGTTGCCGCCAATGATCTGCGCGTCGGTCAAGTTCGGTGAGACGCACAAACCGCCGGGGAACAGTGACGCGTCGATGGCCGCCACCGCTAGAGTCGGCACGCCATAGAAGCCACGAGGAAATGAAAATGGCTGCACCACTCTTCGATCCGCGCCCCCGAAGAAGGGAACGTCACGAGTCAGGCCCAATCGATATTGATCGTAAAACCGCGCGCCGTGGCCGCGGATAACCGTCTTTGAGGTTGCCTGCCAGGCAAAACCAATGCGCGGCGATATGTTCTCCTTAGTTTGGAAGGCAGTGTCATAGTCCCAACGGAAACCGAGATTCAAGGTGAGATTGTGGCGGAATTTCCAATCGTCTTGCCCAAAGATCGCGTGATAATTGTTGCGCAAATGGATCTCGTTGGCCGCGGGCGTGAGACCGCCGGCACTCGTCTGCGTAAAAAAGCCCGAGTTGATCGGACCGAAGGTGGCGAAGTCACTCACCGTCGCAAAGAGTTGCAAGTTCAGAATCTGTGACTCGACTCCATCGACATGAGTGCGCAGGAAGTTCCAACCGAACTTAACGTTGTGCTCACCGAAGAGCTTCGCAACGTTGGCGGAAAAAGACGTGTACTTCTGATCGAGAAATGATGCTGAAGTATTGTTTCCAAAGGAAACCGATCCCAGGTCGCCAAAAAGACCGCCGGTGTTATTGGAGCTGAAGACTTGAAACGTGGTACCGACTCCCGCCTCGGGATGTGCTGGAGCCGAGTTCGAACGGTCGCCGCGGTAGCCACCGCGCAAGGTTATAACCCAGGGGTTTGCCTGGTTACCGACTAACACGGTGTCGGCAAATCCGAGGAGCACGCTGCGTAAACTCGTATCATTTCGTCGCGAGGGCAAGCTGTTCGCAGCCGAAAGCGGCAGAAACTCTTTGACCACGCCATTCGTGTAATTTATCTCCTCCGACAAGTGGTGCCGTCGTACAGGCTCATCCAATTTGAAGAAGCCGCGCGTGTCACGAATGCGGGAGGGGTTATCGAAAGGCGTTTCAAAGTTACGCAGGATGCCATCGACCGTCGTGTTTCCCGTTTTCGGGAAGGTGAAGTTCAATCTGCGATTTTCGTCTATCCGCTCACCTGAACCGAAGAAGAAAATCTTGTCCTTAATGATCGGCCCGCCGCCCGCCATACTGTAGTCGTATCGACGTAACGCTGGAGGTTGGGTGATGGCTGGGTCTAAAGAATTATTAGCGTCGAACGCATCGTTGCGATAAAACAGTGACCCAATGCCGTGATATTGATTGTTGCCACTCTTGGTGATGACGTTAACAATCGCGCCCGAGGCCTGGCCAAACTCCGCCTTGTATCCCGTAGTCAGCACCTGGAATTCGGCAATCGTCTCCTGATTAAATTGCGCGGCGGCGCCACCATCGACGGTGTTCTTATTTGGTTGGCCGTCGATCATGAAGTTGTTATTTCCGGCGCGCTCTCCCAACACCGGAGTCGAATTGTCGGCACCCACATTCGCTTGCCGGTTGATCACAGCTCCGGGCACAAGCTGCATTAGATCGAGATAATTCCGGCCATTAACAGGCATCTCTCGAATTTGCTGCGGAGTTACGGTCGCGCCGGTAGCCGCGGTAGTCGAGTCAATCAACGCAGCCTCAGCCGTTATATTGATCGTCGCTTTCACTGAGCCTACTTCGAGTTCGACGTCCAGCGTAAGAGTCCGATTAACGAGTAGCTCGACGCTGTCAAAGGTGGTGTTCGAAAAATTCTTCGCCGAGACGGTGACTTGATACGTTCCCGGAGGCAGCGCCGCCAGCCGATAAAAACCATCCTGATCGCTGGTCGCGGTTCTTTCTAACGCTGAAGTTGCCGATGTAGCTTTGACCTCGGCGCCGGCGACGATGGCGCCCTTCGGGTCTTTAACCATGCCTTGAATGTTCGAGGTCGTTTGCGCCACTACTGCCGAACTGACAAGTAAACACAGCAGTCCCGAGCAAACGGTAATCAGGATTTGTTTCATCGCAACCTTACCTCCGCATTTGTAGTCGATCCGAATGTCATCCGGAACAGGGGTTCACTTCCAAAAGGAGACCTGCGCCAAAAAAATCACGCACTGTGTACCGCAACCGCTGCAAAATGTCAATGCTCGCCTCAGATGCTGCAAACTGATCTTGCGCCGACGAACGTCATTTGCTATCGTGCGCGACCATGCAATCCAGATCGCCGGCTCCAGTCACGTCATCGATAGCAATCGAAGCTGCGCCAATCACGATCGAGAGTGTTGAGCTGCGCACCGTGCGACTGCCTCTGCACGAGCCTTTCGAAACGAGTTTCGGCCGGATTGATTCGCGACTTATCTTTCTCGTGAGTGTGAATGGAGTAGGGATGACCGGCTGGGGCGAGGTGGTGGCTTCAGAAGAGCCGCGCTATAGCTATGAAACGGTCGAAACCGCTCGACATGTAATTCGCGACTTTCTCGCGCCGGCAATGTTGTCTCGACCGGTGGCCAGCCTTGAAGACCTGGCCGCGCGTTTCAAATCTTTTCGCGGGCACAATATGGCTAAGGCCGGACTCGAGCTGGCGTACATGGATTTGTTTTCAAAGTCGAAAGGCGAATCGTTATCGCATCTGATCAGTGGTACGCGCGCAGAAGTGGCTGTTGGTGTCAGCCTCGGCATTCAGCCATCGCTGGATAAATTGTTCAAGCGTGTCGATCAGTATTTGGGGAAAGGTTACCAGCGGATAAAACTGAAGATAAAACGCGGCTGGGACATCGATATCGTCCGGGCTGTGAGGGGACGACACCCTGACATTCTGCTCTCGGTCGATGCGAATTCCGCTTACACTCTCGCTGACGAAGAGCATCTACGGCGACTCGATGAATTCGGTTTGCTGATGATCGAGCAGCCGCTGGATCATGATGATCTTGTGGACCACGCGAAGCTGCAAACAAAGCTGACCACGCCAATTTGTCTCGACGAGAGCATCACTAGTGCCAAACGCGCCGCACACGCGCTCGACCTCGGAAGTTGCCGGATGATCAATATCAAGATTGGACGCGTCGGCGGATATTCTCAGGCGTTACCAATTCATCAACTCTGTCACTCGCGGCATGTGCCCGTGTGGTGTGGCGGAATGTTGGAATCGGGCATTGGACGCGCTCATAACATCGCGCTGGCCAGTCTGCCCGGGTTCTCGCTGCCGGGCGACATCTCAGCGAGTGCGCGCTACTTCGCCCGTGACCTGATCGTGCCTGAAGTGCAAGTGACCAAGGATGGCATGGTCCAGGTCCCGTCTGGCCCCGGGCTCGGATTTGAGGTCGACTTGGATTACATTAATTCTCAAACCGACACGGTTGAGCGAATGGATACAACTTAGAACTACGGTACTGAAGACGATTGCTATGAGGCGTAATCACTCACCAGACTCGACTCCCGCCAACCGGGGCGCCGAGGATCTCAACGGCAGCGGTTCGCTGACTGATATTGACCAGCGATTTGCCGCTGCCCGATCGAAACTCAACGCGCGCCGGCAGCGATTAGTGCGCGCGATTCTTGATTCAGCCGAGGAGACCTGTTTTCTTTCGTCACGCGAGATGGCCAAGCGATACCGTGTTGACGCCACGACGATCCTGCGCACGACTCAAGTCCTTGGATACAAGAGTTTCGCGGAATTCACGGCCGATTTGCGCCGTCATTTCGTAGCACGAATAACGCCTTACACTGTCTTAAAGGCTGCCACACAGGAAAAGCGCAGCGTCAGAGATCATATCGATCACACTTTGGATAAGGCGCTCGGAGATCTCGATATTGTAAAGACCAGTCTGGACCGTGAACGCATTATCGAACTCGCGAAGCTGATCAAACGTTCCCGGCACATCCTGGTGGTTGGGTTGGATTTTGCCTCATCGCTTTCCTACTATCTGGCCTACGGTTTGTTGGCGATGGGCTTTGAGGCCGAAGCTCCCATGGGAGGAAGCGGCACTCTGCAATACAAAATTGAGGTGCTAACTTCACGAGATGTATTGATTGCCATTAGCTTCGGCCAGTGTTTGCGGGATACGGTTGAAGCCGTCCTGAGCGCCAAGAAACAGGGCGTCCCAACCTTTGGGATCACCGATAGCAATACGTCGCCCATCGCGCGTTATTGCGATTCGCATGTCCTCGCACCCGTACTGGGATCGTCGTTTGTCACTTCCTACGTTGCGCCCACAGCGGTAATCGCCGCAATTCACGTAGCCTGTGCGCACATCGATCGAAAGCGCGCTTTGAAACGCCTGAGACCAACCGACAAGGAATATACGTCCGGCGCTCGTTGGTATCGCGAGCCGAAAGATTCCAATGGCGACGAGCCCTGACAAGTTATCGCAATCAGCCACATGACAAGTTTTACGATTGTCATCCGCGACATTGAATCTTTTGAGGAAATGCGTGAGATCGAAGCACTCCAGAAAGACGTGTGGCAGTTCTCCGATCTCGATGTCGTGCCCCGCACGATCCTGGTTCCCACCAAAGAAGTTGGTGGAGTGCTGATTGGGGCTTACGACGGATCAGCCTTGGTGGGTTTTGCATATGGCTTCCCCGGCTATGAGCATGGCGAGGCGACCCATCACTCGCACATGCTGGCGGTCAGGCCTGAGTATCGCAACCTCAATTTGGGTTTCAAGCTTAAGCTGGCACAGCGCGAACGAGTATTGAGCCAGGGCATCAAGCGGATTACGTGGACTTTCGATCCGCTGCAAAGCCGCAATGCATATTTCAACTTCGGGAAGCTCGGAGTGATTGCCGACAGTTACCGGGTGGATTTCTATGGTGCGACTACTTCAAGTTTTCTGCATCAAGCCGGCACGGATCGACTTTGGGTCACCTGGTTGATTGACAGCGAGCGAGTCCGCCGGCGATTGGGAAACGAAGAGAGAGCGGAGACTTTCCCGTCCGACGTTTTACAACTACTCAGAGTGGGTGTGGATCTGAGACCAGAAAGCAACGAGCAATCGGACATCTGGAAACAGGACGAGCTTGCCATTGAAATCCCAACGAAGGTTGACGCGCTTCAGACAGAAAGACCAGATTTGGTTGTTGAGTGGCGGAAGTCCACGCGTCACGTCTTCGTCGAGGCTATGGCGTTAGGGTATGTCGTGGAGGACTTCTATCGGTGTGACGTTGGAGACAAGTCTGTTGGGAGATATCTACTCCGTCGAGGAATATCAAATTGAATTCGCACCCCGGGAGGGGTGCAAGACATTAAGGTCGTTCGCAGGGATTAGCCGGTTGATTTCTGTCGTTCGCATGCGAGACGTTCTGGCACCCCCTCTGGGTGCGATCGCAATGCTATTACTAACCGGTGGTCTTCGCTACGCTCCGACCACCGGCTACTTTCTGGCAACCCTTTGGGTTGCTCCAAGGTGAGCCAAGTCATGAAAAACAAATTATTGTTAATACTAATTCTGCTTGGCCTTTCGTGCCAGGTCTTTGGTCAAACAGCGACGAAAGGCTTTGAAGGTTCGTGGCAAGGTACGCTTGAAGTCAGCGGGCAGAAGTTTCGCTTGGTCGTGACCGTCACCAAATCAGATGCAGGCGTCTATGCCGGCAAACTAGAGAGCCTCGATCAAGGCTCGGCCGTGCCGATTGATACGATCACGGTCAATGGTGATGTCGTGCGCCTGGAGATCAAGTCCGCCTCAGTCGTCATTGAGGGCACGCTGAACAAATCGCGCACGGAGTTGACCGGGACGTTCACCCAGGGCGACCAGGTTCCGCTCATCTTAAAGCGCAGCGAGGCCGGAGCGGTAACGCCGCCGCCGCTGCCAAAGCCGAAGCGCGACTACTCCGCGCCCGCCGACGCCCCCTACACCGCGGAAGAGGTATTGGTGAAGACGCCGGCTGGTCACACGCTTGCCGGCACGCTCACGCTGCCCAAGGGTGCGAGCGCTAAAAACCCAGTCAGCGCGATCGTTACCGTCACGGGATCCGGTCCGCAGGATCGAGACGAGAATATCGGGCTGCCAGGTTTTCAGCCCTTCCGCCAGATCGCGGATGCTCTCGGGCGTCACGGGATCGCGGTGCTGCGAATGGACGATCGGGGAACAGGAGCGTCGGGTGGCACCTTTAAGGGCTCGACCAGCGCCGACTTTGCCGAGGACGTGCGCGCTGGCCTTGCATATCTGCGCACGCGTTCCGAGATCCGGTCCGACCGCCTCGGGGTGCTCGGTCACAGCGAGGGCGCTATCATCGCGCCAATGGTCGCCGATAAGGAACCCACGTTGCGCGCGATCGTGCTGCTCGCCGGCATCGCACAACCCGGGCGCGCCGCACTCTACTTCCAGATCAAGAACCAAATTGAGCACAACACTCAACTCACAGCCGAAGCGCGCGCCTCGCAAATAGCCGACATCCCCAAGCAGATTGACGCCATGACGGTCGCTGACCCGTGGATGAAATTCTTTCTCACTTACGATCCAGCCTCAACCATGCGCAAGGTGAAGACGCCGGTGCTGATCCTCACCGGTGCACACGACCAACAGGCAGTGCCCGAACAGGTGCCACTAATGGAAGCCGCGTTCAAGGAAGGCGGAAACAAGGACGTGACTGCGCGCGTGGTGCCGGACGTCAATCATCTCTTCGTGCAAGACACCGACGGCTACCCGCCCAACTATGCTAAGCTCCCGCCGCCGATAATGATGCGGGCCGACGTGCTGACGATGATCGTCGACTGGCTCGGTCAGCGTCTTCGGTGATGTTTCAATTGCACATGAGACCGTGCGAGATTAACTAATGTGGTCACTGTTGCTCGTGCCAATCCTGCTGGTATTTCAGCCTTCGCCACAGAATCCTTCCGCGGTCCACGAAGACTCTCCAGTGGTAGCTATATCTTTCCGGTGGTTTAGAGATCGGCGGGCAGCTGACAAGATAGTCGTCCCTGCGCGAGGTCCCCAACCGTCAATGATTGAGCCAAACAATAATATCGCTCGAGAAGCAAGGACCGATGGGACAAAACCGGTGCGTGATCCAAATCTCGAGAAACTGGAGACCCGCAGTGCGTCACTCGATGAACTCGCCCAGCAATCGAATGAAGCTCCCCGAGTCGAGGGTTTCACGTATGAGGTCACTTTCAAAAACCTTAACGCAAAACAGGCGCAGACAGTTTTCTGGGAATATCATTTCAAAGAAACTGCAACTCCAGAGAAAGCTTCGGACCCCTGCTCGCGAAGGATGAACTGCTCGTCCGCAATGTCCTGAGGGTTGACACTCTTCCGGCGAGCCAAATGGTGGTCAAGACCCACAATGAGGACCAACTCATCCGTGAGCCACGGCAATACTTCGACTTCATCTCCGGCCAAATGGCCTCCTACAAAACCGAAGTCAAATTCATTCCTGATCACCCCCTCCTCAATTTGTCGGGTGTCTTTGACGGCGAGGCGAATTTCTATTTTCGGGTAGCGCTGCTTGAAGCGAGCGATAGTTTGCGGAACAAGATACATCCCCGGTGTGGTGCTGGCCCCTATCCGCAGTGAGCCGCGCTCCAAACCCTGCAGTTGGTCGATCGCATCGCGCGCATCGGCCATTGCCGCGATTACTCTGCCGGCATAAGGCACCAGCAACTGGCCCGCCTCGGTTAGTGCAATCTTCTTTCCCAGTTGTTCGAAGAGCTTGGTGCCCAGGTCTCGCTCCAGTTCCCGCATGCGGACAGAGACGCTCGGCTGGCTGAGGCTAACCTCCTCACCAGCGCGGGTGTAGTTCAAATGCCTGGCGACACTAAGAAAGATTTGTAAATCCCGAACGTCCATCGGTCATTGTGGTTAACTATCGTAACCATTGGAACAATTCATTTCTCTAATGATTCGAAGAATACTACCATGCCGGGCAAAGGACGGACGCTCTCTTTAAGATCGCGGAACCCGGAAAGGACTTTGAGGTTTACAGTGAAGGCCATTTCAAACGTAAAAAGTGATTCGGACGCAAAGCTGAGTGATAGTCAAACCGCCGAGGTCTTGCGCGAGTGGCGCGAGTCAGCCTTTTACTGGCAGAAGCATGCCGACACAATCCGTACGATGTTCGGTCCAATCACGCAAGCCCTCATCGAGGACGCCGAGATCGTTGAAGGCGATACCGTGCTTGATGTGGCGGGTGGTGCGGGCGAGCCGTCCCTCACGATCGCGAAAACTGTTGGGCCAACCGGATCGGTTGTCTGTACTGACGTGACGGCAGAAATGGTAGCCGCGGCTCAGAGCGAGGCAGCAAGACATGGAGTGACCAATATTGCTTTCAAGCAGTGTGCGGCTGACTCTCTTCCATTTGAAACCAATTCGTTTGACGCAGTGGTTTGTCGGCTGGGAGTAATGTTCTTCCCAGATCCTCTGGCCGGTCTACGTGAGATGTTGCGGGTTGCGAAGCGTGAGGGAGTGTTGTCCCTCGCGGTGTGGGACAAAGGCGAACTCAATCCGTTTTCTTACCTGATTACGGATGTGCTTGCCCGGCATTGTGGCGCGCCCGCGCCCGCCGACCCAAATGCCCCCGGCGCGTTTCGGTTCGCCGAGCACGGCAGCCTCGCCCGGATTCTCATTGATGCTGGAGCTGCGGATGTCGAAGAACGCGTGCTTAAGTTTCAGATCACAGCGCCAATCTCGCTGGCGCAATTTTGGGAGCTTCGTTCCGAGACTTCGGGGACGCTGCGAGAAAAGTTGGCCACACTGCTTGAACAGCAACGGAATCTGATCGCTCAAGAAGCTCAGGAAGCGGTGCGCCAGTACTTTTCCAGCGGCCAGTTGAGCATTCCAGCGCAAATGATCATCGTGACGGGGCGCAAACCGTAATGGCTTCCACCGGGATCTCGAACGGTCAATTGATTGAGGCGCTGAGGGAGACGCGCGCGCGCACACTCGAATTGGTCAATGACCTCAGCGATGAACAGTTGATTGGCCCACGCTTACAGATCGTGAATCCTCTACTGTGGGAGATTGCTCACGTCGCGTGGTTTCAGGAGTTCTGGGTCTTGCGGCATCTCGCCGGCCAGCCGCCGATTCTCACAAATGGAGACGAACTTTACGATTCAGCGCGAGTCGCTCATGACAGTCGTTGGGATTTGCCGTTACTTGGAAGAGAAGAAACGCTCGCCTACATGCAGCGAGTACTTGAGCGCGTAATCGATCAGGCTGGAGACGATCCCGGTCTGACCGATGCAGAAGGCTACGATCAAGATTACTTCCTGAACCTCGTCCTGCTCCACGAGCAGATGCATGATGAAGCCATCACCTACACCCGTCAGACTCTGAGCTACGCCGCGCCGGCAGTCGCGGCTGTGAATGAGACTCGCCTTGAGAGCGAAGATATGTGTCTTCCTCAAACCAATCATGACCTGACCGCTGACGCGGAAATTCCGGGTGGCAAGTTCATTCTCGGAAGTGAGCTCCAACGAGGATTCACTTTCGATAACGAGCGATTAGCACACGAGATCGAGATTGATTCATTTGGGATCTCTAAGACGGCAGTAACCAATGGAGAATTCAAACTCTTCGTTGAAGACGGCGGATACAGCAGGAGCGATCTTTGGAGTGTGGAAGGCTGGCAGTGGCGAGTCAGTGCGAATGCCTGCCATCCGGTCTACTGGCAGCAGGAAGCAAATGGTCGTTGGTTGCGGCGCAACTTTGATGAGTGGGTTACGCTCGATGAAAGCCTGCCAGTCATCCATGTCAATTGGTACGAGGCGAATGCTTACTGCCGTTGGGCCAAACGGCGTCTGCCAACAGAAGCGGAATGGGAGATGGCAGCGAGTGCCGAGCCCTCGGCGAATGGTCCAGGCTTGTCAGCGCGAAAGCGCGCGTATCCGTGGGGCGATCATTCTCATACGTTGAAGCATGCCAATCTTGATTGGCGCGGGCTCGAATGCGTTCCGGTTGACGCACTGCCGGCGGGTGATAGTGCCTTCGGCTGCCGGCAGATGATCGGCAACGTATGGGAATGGACGGCCAGCGACTTCCAGCCATATCCCGGCTTTGTCGCCGGGCCATATAAAGAGTATTCCGAGCCCTGGTTCGGAAATCACAGAGTCCTGCGCGGCGGTTGTTGGGTAACTCGTTCGCGCCTCATCCATAACAGCTATCGAAATTTCTACACACCCGATCGCCGGGACGTATGGGCGGGTTTCCGCACGTGTGCACTTCAGGGCCACGAAAAATGAGGATAGGAATAGTAACTCCGGCGCCGCCGGACTCACTCCACGGAAACCGGATTACCGCGCTTCGCTGGGCCATGATTCTTAGGCGACTCGGCAATAGCGTCTCGATTGTTCAGACCTACGAGGGGAAGCCGTATGACTTGTTGGTAGCGTTACACGCCAAAAAGAGCCATTCCGCGGTTATTAACTTTCGTCGTCAGAATCCTGAAGGCCCCGTCATTGTCGCTCTGACTGGAACCGATGTGTATCGCGACATTCGGACTAGTCGCGCGGCCAGAGAGTCACTCGACCTGGCGAACGGGATCGTCGTGCTGCAACCGAAAGCGATCGAGGAACTGCGAAAAAGCTGGCGAAAGAAGACACGCGTAATCTTTCAGTCAATCAAAAATGGAAAGGCACTGACGGAGATGAGTGGCAGGCCGGCGACGCCAAAAGGAAATAGCACTCACGCCCACGAACGCTCCAGCGCCAGTTTTGATGTGTCCGTGATTGGACATCTCCGAGCTGTTAAAGATCCGTTTCGCACCGCCATGGCGGCGCGGATGCTTCCCGATTCGTCAAGAGTTCGAGTTCTGCACATCGGCGGCGCGATGACTGAAGCAATGGCCAACAGAGCGCGCAAAGAAATGAGTGTTAATAAACGCTACCACTGGCTCGGTCAGCTCTCGCAGTTGCGCGCCCTCAGAAAACTTAAGAAGAGTTCTCTGTGTGTACTTTCATCTCGGATGGAAGGAGGCGCGAACGTGTTGTCGGAAGCGATAGCGGCTTCCGTGCCGATTCTGGCTTCGCGCATCAATGGCAACATCGGCATTCTAGGCGCAGCATACCCAGGCTATTTTGATGTTGGCAATACCAGGCAGCTGGCACAACTGTTGGATCGTGCAGAGAGCTCCTCTGAATATCTCACCGAATTAAGGGCGTGGACCGAGAGCCTCGCCAGCCTTGCTGATCCGGCGCGAGAGGAGCAAGCGTGGTCTGCTTTAATCAATGAAATTAGTCCAAGGAAATAAACGCTTGAGGGACTCCTGATTGATTGGCCTGATGAGGCGACCAAACCTCGAAAGGATTCACACTATGAGTCGGACACTTGCTTTCTTGTATGGAGTGATCAGTTATTTAGTATTTTTCGGGTCATTCCTGTACGCCATCGGCTTCGTCGGAAATATTGTCGTGCCGAAATCAATTGATTCCGGCATACCAGGGCCTTTCGTGCCCTCGCTGATAATTGATGCGGTGCTGCTGGGCTTATTCGCTATTCAGCACAGTGTGATGGCTCGTGCCGGATTCAAGAGATGGTGGACCAAGTTTATTCCCGAACCAATCGAACGCAGCACATATGTCCTGCTCTCGAGCCTGCTGTTAATTCTGCTGTTCTGGCAGTGGCGTCCGATCCTGAGCGTCGTATGGAACGTAACGAATCCCGCCGGCAGTCTCGTACTCACAGCGGTATTTTGGGCCGGCTGGGTGCTTGTGCTGTTGAGCACGTTCGTAATCAATCACTTCGATTTGTTCGGACTCAGGCAGGTGTATCTCTTTCTAAAGGGCAAGGCATACACAAATCTGATTTTTAAGAAGCGCTTCTTTTACAACTTCGTGCGGCACCCTTTGCTGCTCGGATTCATCATCGCTTTTTGGGCAACGCCGAAAATGACTCTGGGCCATCTGGTCTTTGCATTTGCGACTACGGCTTACATGCTAATCGCGATTCAATTGGAAGAGCGCGATTTGGCCAACATTCACGGTGATACTTACCGCCAATACAAGCGAGAGGTTTCCATGCTGATCCCGCTGCCGAAGAGCAAGGGGTGAACTTCAGTACTCGCTGACTGACTACGACAATGATAACCCGAATAGGCCGCAAGACTCTGCGTCCAGAGGTTCGACAACATCGGGGGTTCTGGCGCGCATTGTTTTCAAAGCTCAAGGAACTATTAATCTTTGACTGGCCTGCGCACCTGTGTTAGAAACCCAAGTCTTCGAGCCCAAATGAGTCGCAGCAGACACAGCGGTCCTTTATTAAGTGAACGTCTCTTTCGAGGGATGGCGCTGTTCTTTCTGCTGTTTAGCTTGGCGAACACCGTTTTCCCGCCGCCTTGTTCGGATGACTGCGCCATGCACCGCAGCGAATTTACACCTGTGGCGAGCTATGACCAGCGCGTGGTTGCGACCGCCCCGTCTGCCAGCGACGCACCTTCTCCGAACCCTTCGCCTGAGCGGCAGTGTGGGGATGAGGATTGCTGCTTTGGCTGCGCCCACATGCTGATAAGCGCCATCACCGGCGTTGCCGTTTTTGATTTAAAATCCCCAAACGCGATTCCATCGATCGTGTTTGTGCCAGCACCACCGCTTCGACTTACAGATCACCCTCCGCGGTTCGCCTAGCTTTCCAAGTTCGTTATCACACGCTCAAGTCTCGGCTTCATTGATAGGACGAGCCGAGCCACCAGCGTAAACGCACCACCAGACCATTTTAGAAAGGTAGTGATCATGTTGTTCTCTCTTTCTCGGAGAGGCGCGCCAATCCGTTACCTTGCTGTCTTACTCATAGTAGGCAGCGGCTCAAACGCAGTTCCGGCGCAGGGTCTTCCAAAGACGAGCGTAGCTTTCAATAGAGGAGTAATTGAAGCTCCGGCAAACGAGAGTCCAACCGTTTCGCCTACTCTCGCTCTCTATTTCGATCCACTTCAAGGTGAGTCGAGCGAGGATCTGGTACGCCGAGCGCTTTCATCTAACGGTGAATTAGTAGCCGTCCGTCTGGACATCGAGCGCGCTCGCGCTCGACTGCGCCAAGCCGGTGTCCGACCAAACCCAACAGTAGATTTTGAGCAGACCACTGGCGGCCTAACTGGATCGGCAGGCGAGCGCGAGACGAGCATCGGCGTCTCGGTCCCGCTGGAAGTGGCGGGGCAGCGGCGGCGGCGAATCGATTTGGCCCAGGCTGAACTCGAAGCTACTGAAGCGGACGTCGCCGAACGTGAGCGCAAATTGGCCGGCGAGGTGCTGGGGGCTTACGCCGAAGCGCTCTCCGCTCTACGCGAGTTGGAGATCACCGAAGGATTGAATGACATTGATCTGCAGACCGCCCGATTTGTGCAGGCACGGGTCAACGAAGGCGACACAGCGCCAATCGAGTTGAGCCTGCTGCAGGTAGAGGTTGATCGCCTGAAGTCCCGTCGTGCGCTTGTCGAAGGCCGCTTGCAGGCGGCTCTACTTCGCCTAAAGAGTCTGAGCGGTATCGCGCTCAGCGAACCTTTGCGTTTGCGCGAGAGTCTTTCAACCACACAGTCGTCCTGGCAACGTCCTGCCTCGGTTGATGCCGCCATCGAGATCGCTTTGCGAACTCGCCCCGATCTACGTCTGGCACGGCTAAATGAAGAGGTTGCTCGCGCTGGTCTAAGTTTGGCGCGGGCTCAAGCCGCGCCTGACGTGGTCGCGACGACCAAGTATTCACAGGTTCGATCGGTCTTTGACGAGACGCCGGTTGGCCCGATCAGAGATCGCGACAAGCTTTTGACGTTTGGCGTATCAGTCGGCATTCCCGTTTTCAACCGAAACTCCGGTGCGAAGGCGGAAGCAGCGCTGGCCATCACGCAGGCAACTCACCGCCGAGAGTTCTTAGAAACAGTCATTCGAGCGGAAGTGGCCAGCGCTTATGCGCGTGTCGATGCCGTGCAAAGAGCGCTCGTCATTTTTGATCAAGGAGTCATTGGGCGCTCCAACGACAACATCAGGGCGATTCGGGCAGCCTACCAGATCGGTGAATTCAAGATTACAGATCTGTTGGCCGAGCAGCGCCGGCTGCTTGATTCGCAGCGCGACTCTACCGAAACGTTAACCGAGAGATATCGGGCGCTCGCCGACCTTCAATCCGCGATGGGCATGTCCGCCCAACCAAAGTGAGGAACAAGATCATGACAAACGATCCATCAAACGAAACCACGAAACAGTCTGACTCGTTGGGAAGCACAGACGGCGTGACGCAGAAATCACCCAGGCGAAATCTAATTATCATCGTGGTTGTTGCCATCGTTGCTCTGGCTGCGATCGTAACGTTCGTGCTTTGGTCACGCAGTCGCCAAACCAGACCACAGCCGAGTTCGAACGAGGCCAAGCAGGGCGAGAACAAAGACTCCAGCGAACCTAACGAGGTCGTGATCTCACCCGAAGCGCTGAAGGCTGCTGGTATCGAGGTCGTGGGTGTGACTCAACGTCCTGCCGTCGCGTTGCAGACAGTCACCGGCGCGGTGGAGACCAATCAACAGCAGACGCAGCAAGTAACACCGCTCGTCGGTGGCCGGGTCGAGCGCGTGAATGTGGTGCTGGGAGATCGCGTAAAGACCGGCATGGTCCTCGCGACAATCGCCAGTCCGGAAGTTGCTGAGATGCGGGGTAAACTCCGCGAAGCACAAACCAAACTGCAACTGGCCCAGCGCAACCTTCAGCGCGTTCAACGGGCGGAGAATCGCGTCGGCGTGCTCTCAGCCAAAGCCAAGCTTGATGAAACAGAAGCCACGCTCAGACGCACACGCCGGTTGATCGAACTTGGCGTTGGCGCGGGCAAGGATCTCGTAGCTGCCGAGGCCGCTTACAAGACAGCTAAAGCCGAGTACGATTTTCAAAGTAACATTTCCTTAAATCGCGAAGTGCAGGAAGCGCAGGCAGAGGCCGATATGGCGCGGGCGGAAGTCTCGCACCTCGAACAGAGTTTGCAGGCAATGGGCGCATCTACGAGCAGCGCTGGAGCGAGTACTGCGCTTATCACGGTGCGCGCGCCAACCAATGGTGCGATTACAGAACGCTTCGTTAATCCAGGCTCAGGGATCGAATCAGGCAAACCACTATTCGCTATCGCCAATCTCTCGACAGTGTGGGTAATTGCCAGCGTTCCCGAAACCCAGATCGGAAGTCTTCACAATGGAACGCCGGCCGAAATTCGCTCATCAGGTTTAGGCGATACCGCCATAGCCGGACGCGTGAGCTATATCGATCCTCAAATAAATCAGGAGACACATACCGCGCGCGTCCGCGTCGAAGTCGGTAACGCAGGCGAGCGCCTCAAGCCCGGAATGTTCGTCGAGGTTGGATTCCAGGCGGGCACAGGCAAAGCAACCGGCGAAGAGTTAGTTATTCCTTCTGAAGCCGTCCAGAAGATTGGCGACCGCGCCGTCGTTTTTATCCCCGACGAAAAGGAGCCCGGTCACTTCAAAGTACGGGATGTAGAACTCGGTGCGGAAGTGGGAGGGTTCCTAAGGGTGCTGAGCGGACTCACCCTCGAGGACAAGGTAGTCACAAAAGGCAGCTTCACTCTCAAGGCGCAACTCCTGAAGAGCCAACTCGGGGAGGACGAATGATGATCAACGGAATCATCAGCTTCGCCGTCACGCAGCGTCTCCTCGTTATGTTGATGGTGGCGATCATGATTGGCGCAGGCTTGTATAGTTTTCAGCGGCTGCCTATTGACGCGGTTCCCGACGTTACTAATGTGCAGGTGATGGTACTGACCTCCGCGCCCGCGCTCGCGCCTCTCGAAGTTGAACGTCAGATTACTTTTCCGGTGGAAGTGGCAATGTCAGGCTTGCCAAATATCGCGGAGATTCGTTCCGTATCGAAAGTCGGTTTGTCCGCAGTCACCGTGGTCTTTGACGATTCCGTGGATACCTATTTCGCCCGACAGCTGGTAGCGGAGAGATTATCTCAGGCGCGCGAACAAATTCCTGCTTCAATCGGCTCGCCCGAATTGGGGCCAATCTCCACTGGTCTGGGTGAGATCTATCACTACGAGATCAAAGCCGCGCCCGGAAGTGGTTACGATGCGACCTCACTGCGCACGATTGAAGACTGGAACGTGCGCAGGCAATTGCTGGGAGTGCCTGGCATTACCGAAGTGGTCAGCATGGGTGGTCTGGAGAAGCAATATCAAGCGCAGCTCGATCCCGCAAAACTGCAAGCCTACGGGCTTACCTTGCACGATGTGTTAGAGGCAATCACTCGCAACAACGCAAATGTTGGTGGTGGTTATATCGAGCACGCCGGAGAGCAATACTTGTTGCGCGGGATCGGGTTAGCAGAATCTGCCGACGATATTGCAAAAGTCGTCGTAAAGACCGGGAAGGGTGGAACCCCAATCACTGTCCACGATCTGGGCGAGGTAGTAGTTGGTGCGACGCTCAGGCAAGGGGCCGTAACCGCAGACGGACAGGGTGAGATCGTCACGGGCATCACCATGATGTTGAAGGGCGAGAACTCGCGCACAGTCGTGGAAAGAGTAAAGGAGCGGATGGCGCAAGTCCGTAAGTCTCTGCCGAAGGGAGTTGAAGTTGATTCGTACTATGACCGAACTGAGCTGATCGACCGAACTATTCACACGGTTGCCAGGAACCTGATCGAAGGCGCGATCCTTGTAATCATCGTGCTCATTGTTTTGCTGGGGAATTGGCGCGCCAGCCTGCTGGTAGCGACCATCATTCCGCTGTCAATGCTTTTCGCGGCGATCCTCATGCGTGTGTTCAATGTGTCCGGGAACTTGGTGAGTTTAGGTGCGCTCGACTTCGGACTGATCGTCGATGGTGCAGTCGTGATGGTGGAGAACGCGGTACGCAGGCGAGCCGAAGCGCAACATGCAGGAAACGAAGAGTCGCCGGTTAACACCATCCTCGAGGCATGTAAGGAAGTAGGCCGCCCCGTTGTGTTCGCCGTTGCGATCATCATGATCGTCTATCTGCCGATTCTTTCGTTGACCGGCATAGAGGGAAAGATGTTTAAGCCGATGGCGCTGACGGTTGTCTTT
>Ga0207511_100033_pt1 | contig 36926 bp, 30 predicted proteins | sample NitcycUWRSCHO22C_FD_188265 | JGI IMG/M metagenome (GOLD analysis project Ga0207511, IMG submission 188265) | Soil microbial communities from Arlington Agricultural Research Station in Wisconsin, USA - Nitrogen cycling UWRJ-SCHO22-C (SPAdes) | ecosystem: Environmental > Terrestrial > Soil >... | reverse complement strand
TCAAAGATATCTGATCGAGGACTACCAGAGCTCTGTGTTCACGCGCGCCAATCTTGAACAGCTGTTGCCTCAGCCCCGGCCGTGGTCCAAATGTCTCGGCTTAGGCACTTCTGAAGCACATCTTGGACTAATAGCCATGCCCCAGGTCAAAACCGATCTACGCGAGCTTTGTGGAGAAAACGTATTGGTCGACCGGGACTTTCTTCCAGAGCGGATGACACGGGCGATTCGTGCGGATCATCCAGCCGCAGTCTTCATCCTTAGTCACTTTATTCTGCGGCGAGGCGACGCCGAACGGTCGGTCCTGATCATGGGCGATGGCCAGGGGTACTCCCTTAACCAGATGCAAACTACCCCCAACCTCTTTGACGGTGTCGAGCTGCTGGTGCTGGGTGCCTGTGAAACCGGCACCGAGGGGCCAAGTCCGCTCGGCGACGTAGCCGATGGATTTGCCGAGTTGGCCCAGCGGTTGGGCGCCAAGTCCGTGGTCGCCACGCTTTGGAGTGTTTCTCCGGAGGGGACTTCAAAATTAATGCGCGAGTTTGGTCAGTTGCGTCAGAAGCATCCCGAGTGGTCGAAGATGGAAGTTCTGCGATCGGCCCAGCTGGCTTTGCTGCGAAGTAAGGCGCCGGCGAGCGGCGCAGCTCTCAATCATCCGTATTATTGGGGGTCATTCGTGCTGTACGGCGATTTCAGATGAGTTGAACTGGTTTTCGAGCCTATCCACACGTACGAAATTCGTCACTGAGAAACGGCGTCGTTGAGGTAGAGCATGTCAGGCAAGCCAAAGCTTTTACACAAGCGATATGAACTTGTTCGCGAGTTAGGCGCAGGCGGTATGGGGTGCGTCTATGAAGGCTTCGATCATCAGCTCAAATTACACGTTGCCATTAAGGAAAACCTGTTCGATCAGCACCACCGCCAAGCCGCGTTTAGGCGAGAGGCGCAGATCCTGGCCGCCCTGCGGCACCCATCCCTGCCGCGCGTCATCGATTGCTTTCAGGAAAGAGGTCGCCAGTACCTGGTGATGGACTTGATTGAAGGCGACGACCTGGCCACCATAATAAAGCGCGAAAAGCGGCCGCTCGCCGTGCCGGCAGTACTTGAGATAGCTCTGCAACTGTTGGACGTGCTCGAATATCTTCACAGTCAACCTATTCCGGTTCAACATCGCGATATCAAACCATCCAACCTCAAAGAGGCGTCTGGGCGCATCTTCCTGCTCGACTTCGGTCTGGCTTTTGGCTTGGCTTCAGAGATGTCGACTTTGATAGCCAGGGACTTTGACTGGGATGCACATTCTTCCAATTATTCGTCGCCAGAACAAATGAAGGGCGAGCCCACGTCGTTCGCCAGCGACATCTTCTCACTGGCCGCGACGTTGTACACACTACTGACAGCTAAAGCGCCACCGCGAGCCTCGGATCGGCTTAAGGAGATCACTACTCTCCAACCCGATCCGTTGAAAGATCTATGGCTGCAAATGCCAGAGCTTGATGGCGACCTGTCAGAGACGATCATGCTGGGGCTTTCCCTGGAGCCGCACTTACGCCCTCAGACCGCTGCACAAATGCGTCGACAAATGTTTCCGGGACTATACAAGCCTGCGCGGGCGCAACCCGGGCTCGGGTCCCGCATTGCAGCGATAGTCCTCACTATGATCTGCTCCTGCGGAATAGGGTTGCTGATTTCACCAGGCCGGGCGGCAATCTGTCGCCGCTCTCAGACGGTGTCACTGCGCCGAGTATTGCTCTGCACCTCGTCGCAGGAGGTGGTGTCGATTAATCCAAACATCGCCGCGGACCCGACCTTGCCGGAACTAAGATTGCGAGCCGAGGGATTCTTGCATGAATCAAAGTATCCTGAGGCACGAGAGACAGCTCAGGAGATTCTTGCCAAATGGCCCGACGATCCGTTTGCGCGATTCATCGATGGCGATGCAAATTCGGATCTTCTGGATGGAACCCCGGAGCAGCAAGACGAAATGAAAAAAGTTAAGGAGCAGGCTGACAGAATTCTGGCACTCGTAGTAAATCCGATTTCAGCCGAGGACTACACCGAGCGAGGATGGGCAAACTTGATCCAAAGGAACGTGACAGAGGCACTTTCCGATGCGAATGCGGCACTCGTGCTGAATCCCTCTTCGGTTGCGGCCTTAATGTTGAGAGCTAACGCAACGGTAATGACCTCGCCCTCAAATCGCCAGAGACTGGATGACGCGCTCGTTGATTACCAGCGAGTCACCACGCTCAGGCCGAATTATGCTGTGGCGTGGGCCAATCAAGCAGCCACGCAGCAATCGTTAGGCCGTCATAAAGCGGCCGTCATGAGTTTTAAAACAGCCATTCGTTTGCTGCCTAAACCTGACTTCTATGTAGCTCAGGCCGTTTCCCTGCGAGCTTTGGGGGACAATGCTGCGGCCGAAGAGGCGTATCGGCAGGCATTAGTTGCCAATCGGCGTTTTTCTCCGGCAATTGATGGGCTGGCAGAACTCGCGGCTAATAGAGGCGAATGGAACACCGCAATTGATTATTACAAGCGTTCGATCGATATTCTGCCGACCGAACGAGCTCTCTACGGTCGTGGCGAGGCGTACATTCAGACGCATCAAATACCGACGGCCATCGAAGACTTTACCCACGTGCTGAATCTCAACGAAAAGAATTATCAGGCTCGAGGGCTGCGGGCTTATTGCAATGCGGCACTTGAAGCATGGAGGTTTGCAGTTGACGATTACAGCCGAGCACTGAGTGACGCACCGATGTCTGATCGACGCTTTCGTCATTTTGTCTATGAGAATCGGGCGATTGCGTTTAGACGTGTTGATGCAGAGTCTTCAGCCAGAGACGACGAACGGAAAGCCAAACAACTTGCTGATTAAGCAGCCCGCGATCCCAAATCCGCTTGCTTAAACCCGTCACAAACGAGGTCGTCGCTTTGATTGTGATGCCTGCTTATGCTGTTTAGAGTCATTCAGGTGACGGCTGCGAATTATGGCTCTCCGAGACAGCAGGTAAGGATCGAGTGTCTTTTCGTTGAAATTGGTTCCCAGCGGGGAAAGAAGAAACTCAAAATCTCCACCTATATTGGCGATTGAAAACTTGTATATCACCTCTTGCTCGAATCCTGCTGACGGTAAATCCATGTACGCTTCCGACCCGTCCGTCACAGTTTTGGACTGGATAGGGGGGGCAGTGCAGGTAAGACAGGCGATGGTTACAAGATAGGATTTGGAATCACCCTTCTCAATCGGAAAAGAGAACCGGATTGTTTTTTCGCCGCCGAATTTGACGACTTTGGGTTGATTGGTTCCCGACATGTTATGTGGAGGTTTGTCTCCGAATCTAACCTTCAACATGGATTTTGGATTGCTGACAGTTTTCCGTGGTGGTGGGGAGCCGCCCCAAGTGACCAAAGTTGGAGTTGGTGTCACGGTAGCCGGGATCGATATAGGCGAGGCTTTCACCTGCGGCGGTTCCGGGACCTTTGATGCGCGGTGCTCTTTGAGATAATAGACGGGTATCGCAACGAAAAAGAAAACGAGCAAAGAATAAAAGGCCAGCCTTAGGGCGAGTGTGCTGCCAGTGAATTTACGGATGGGCCTGGGGCCGGGCTTGCGCTGATTTTTGCGAACCGTGGCTAAGGCAGCATGCAAGGCTTGAGCTTGCTGCACTTTGCCTTGGTTTGCCGAGGATGGAAGAAATCCTTCTATGAAACGTTGACGTTCGGAAGAATTCATCTTATTGAGGACAAATCCGTCGATCAGATCCATCTCCAACGCTTCGAGTTGCGAGAAGAGTTCATCTTCCAGGAGCAGCCGGGTTTGTATTGCCGCCGCTTCCTTTTCAGAAAGCTCGTGATACAAATATTTGATAAGGATATCTTTGTTTTGCACGGCTCTGGTGTGAGTTAGGGGTCCTAAATATAGTAGTGCGCGAAATTGACTGAGCCTTACAAGAAAAATTCAGTTTACCGGGCGATGCTCTTTTTCGTCATAAAGCCGGGTCAACTCAATATTTCGCTCAACGGCTTTTGCAAAACGTCGCTGCATACATCTTGTCAACCGAGCCTTCCAACGCTGGACCCTGACGCGAAGTGTATTCAATTTGCTTAGGATTTCGCCATCGCCAGCCACTAACTCCTCTGCCAGCTGTGCACGGATCTCCCCCTCGCGTTCCCGGCTTATTCTGACATCGGGATGATAACGTAAGAAGGTCTGCGTCATTTTTGGATAGAGAGCGAGGCATTCCAGATAACATGAATACATCAGCTCGTACTCAAGATTTTTGATCTTGCTATCAACCTCGCTAATTGGCTCGAAGGGGACTCTTCCTTCGGGCATGTCGTCGAGCGAGCGGTGTTGCCTTTTGCGGTCCTCGTCATGACAGACGGTTCGCACCACTTTCCGCGTCATGGCCTGGAGATTCTCGATCCTTCCACCGCTTGCCACTTTTCGGGAGTTAATCTCTAGTAATCTTTTGGAAGTTTCTCCAATTAACTCGTCAGTTCGGTAGCCATAAGGAAGCATGTGGGTGATCTCATCGCAGAGCAATTGATAAGCGGTATCGGGATCGGTGTCGTAATGGTTCGCAGCCCGTTCGAGGAAGCTCTCAAATTTCTTTGTGGATTCAAAATCTGTGGTCTTCATGGAATGAGGAGCTACCGTCAAAAAATGGGGCGTAAGGAAATAGCAAGACAGCTAGCTGAACTTTATAAACGGGCTGATACTATCATACTATTACCCCACTACCCATTTCCGGCCTCTCTTACCCAAAAGCAACGCGGCCAACTGGTTCGGCGCCTATGGCAGCATCAGGCAAAGAAAGATTACGTCAGTGGCGAACCGATTGATCTACAAGTGCATGAAGTGGATTTGGACGACGTTATAGCGCTGTCCGGAGGAGGACCTGATGACGAGTCCAATATCGGCTTGGCGCTTGCACACTATAACCGTTCAAAGGGGTGCGAGACCTGGTTCGACTCGCTGCGCGCCTTGTCCGAAAAAACTCACATAAACCAGGATTGCCATCGATTTTGTCGCCGTGGCATCCACTGTAGTAAAGTCTAATGGTCTTGCCCGCTCGCTCCAAACGTCAGAACTAATTCCAGTTTCGCTCATCTGAAATTCTTTGCCTACTCTTATCGACCTCAATCCGATCTGTGTAGCCAGTGATTTTCAAACTCAACGCACTCTTCCACCAATTGGGGATATTGCCGTCGACTCCTAGTTACAAATCTGGTAATCCCGTTGAGGCGATCACCTAGCGAAATCCGATGTGTCGACTAATTTTGTTGACAATGCAATGAAAATTTGCATACTGTGCGGCTCACGAATTGGCGACGACGGGACGTTTCGCGGACGTTATTAACTAAGCGCTTCTCCCAGAATCAAAACCGGTAGAGAACGGGTGGCGATTTCCCTCATATGCTAGCACTGTTCATTTTCGCGTTCCTCAGCCTCGCTTTGGTGTCCATTACAATTGAACTTATCTACAAGAGCGCGCACCTCCGAAGACTCTGGTACATCATTTTAATGTGTTCGGGTCTATTGATCGTTGGTTATCATTACAACCGTCTGATTCCGCTCGCCGTAACCAACCGATTCGAGATTCAGGGACAATATTTTCCTCTCAATAGAACGATAACAATCAGCGGTGCACCGTCAAATGCCGATTACTATGCGCCATCGCTTCTTGTCGAAAGTGATACTGATTCACTTAAGGAAAATCCAATCATCGTTATTTCGGGATATGACGACCAAAAGGCCACCTTGCAGGTCACTGCGAGAGCGACGGCCCGACCTTTCCGACACAACGATGAGATCGTGAATGTAGCGCCTCTGAAGTCAGGCGATGAAATTAGAATTGGAAACGCGCATTTCACCTTCGAGAATGGGCTCCTTTCCAGGAGTGAGTTTGTCATAGGCCAGGCACACTACAAGGTCTTTTGGCCCGATGTAGGAAGCGCCAAGACCTTAGGCGAACTCTTATGCGAGGAAGGGCTTGACCGCTCGCAGCAGAGAAACGCTGTGGCTCAACTAATTTCGAGTCCCGATGAAAACCCATTGGATCATCTTTGGATTGTGAGAAAAGACTGGTGGACACTGGGACTCGTTAATGGCTCGAAGGAGATAGTGAAGATTAGCGGGGTAGAGCTTCAACCTGAAGTTAGATTCACAATTAAGACAGGCGACAAACTCGTTTATGGCGCCGGCAGGAATATGACAAGTTTGGGCGTCACGATTGATCCCGCCGCGAACCGAATCTATGTGCTGCCTGAACGGCGTCAAAACTATCCACTTTATCAGCCGCCGGATATTTCGCGGGAAGCAGAGGTTTTCATATCCTCCACGGCAACCATAGCGAGCCCTGCATATGAACTCTCGCTAGGAGAGCGAAATCGCGATCTCGTAAAAGGAGCACTCAAATATAAATTCGAAGGCGGAGAGATTAAGCAATTCATATTGAATAGCGGGATCGAGCTGCGCAAGTTCGAAGGTGATCAGACGGCGGCGCTAGGCTCAAGTAATGGCGGAATAGTATTCAGGCTGACTGATGAAAAGATGTCCCGGTGGCGACCCTTGATTTACGTCGGCGTTATATGGGTCACGGTAATGACGCTGTTCCTTTTCTTGGGAGGAATCGAGCGAAGCAACTACCTGTTCGTCATTCTCCCAATAGTTCACCTGCTACTTGCTATTCGACTAGTACTGAGTTATCGGGCTTATATCTTACCGCCATATTACGAAGAGAGTTATGAGAAAGCTTTGTTCGCTTTGATATTTGTTCCATTCGCTATTTTCGTCTGGCTATACATTCGAGACATTAGTGCACCGTTTGACCTGAGTGGCTATGTGGCTAGCCAACGAAAACTTTTTGGTCTGGCCGGGCAAAACATCACGAGGACTATTGTTACAACGCCGCCCTTCCTATTCATGCTCCTCTCGCTTGCGCTGATGTGGCTCGTGGGAATTTTTTCCTTCGCCCGACTAGCTCTTGTTGTTGGGTTTTTTGCGGTGTCCCTTTTAATCGCCTGGGCTTTTTCCACTCTGGGCGATTGGTCCCAGAGTCAAGAACCCATCATCGCTTGGCTCGCCAGCGATAGACGTTGGGATATTGTAGTTTTATTCGCGGTTCCATTGGGTTTACCGTTATTGCTAAGGCTATTTGGCTTAGGCGCAGAGGTCATACCTTCTACAGGTTTACGGGCAGAATTATTTTACCTGCCTTGTTTATTTCTTGGATCATGCCGTTTGTATATTTGGTTCTTCCGTAAGTATTTCACCATCGGACAGACGGTGCCTTACCTCGCGCACCTCTGGTTGATCGTGCCATTTCTTCTGTATTTTGCCGAGGCATTTATCGTCGGCGACTGGGGGTTTTTAATCTACTCGGTTCCGGTCTTTATTCTCGCCGTGATTGTTTCGTGGCGGGCGGATCGCATCGTTTCCGCCAGCGTGGTCGCGTTGTGCGGAACGGTCCTGGTCCTGTTTTTTTTGACCCCCCTATTTTCGCAGCGGGTGGCCGCCGTGCTTCCGAAAGGCAGCACAATCGAATACAGATATTTGGCATATCAAAATCCAGGATGGCTTCAAGAGGCGGTACTGGAGGCTTCCGACAGCGATCAGAGCGAAGGCCTCTGGCAGAAAATCAAAATGGCGCTGACCTTCGGATCGGCGCAGTCGAATTGTTACTCCGGCACCGCAGCCGCGCGCCGCGTCTTAGCTGCAAACGAGCATTTTTGGACGATGTACCATTTCGCCGCGCGGGGGGCGACGGGCGTTGGTTTTGGCGAAGCCCCTATTGAGCGCGTGCCCTTCCCAAATGGGATTGCGCAGAGCGATAACGCTTACAGTATTTACGTGATGGCAGAACACGGAGGTGTTGGTGGTATTGCGCTGCTTTCCATCTACGTGGTCTTTACGATGGTACTGCTGTTTGTTCTGACACAGCACTTCGCAAGTGAACTAGAACCGGCACTAATCGTTGCGGGAATCGGCCTAACGATTCTGTTCGCTGCTTTTTATCACGCGTCTGGCAACGTAAACGGTCTGCCTTTCACCGGCAAGAATCTTCCACTCCTAAGTTTGAACTCCAATGCTGACATTCTTCTGGTGAGTCTTTTGCTGGCGTTTGCCATCAGTGTGATCGCTCGGGGCAGGAGCGATCTTCCGAGTCACGGGCGAGGTTTAATGGATGCTTTTCGCGACAAAGGAAATACTCTCAATAGGTGGCTGTTGTTGATCGGACTGTGTTTCTCGCTACTGTTTTTTCCTGCCGTTTGTCACTGGACGGTGAAGGCTGAAAACGACGAAGTTCATCGCGGAGATTATGATTTGAGTGGATTTGTCGAACGAGCAAAGCAATACATCGCGGACGGTGTCATTGATCTCGACAAACAGAACGAGAGGCTCACCCTCAGAACTGACAAAGCAACGGGGTTGGCCGAGAAGCAGTATCTCCGCCTCTTGTGCGATCAATTCAACGCTGCCTCAGCTGACGAGAAGAAATCGGGCAAGTATTTTTTCATGATTAAGAAGCCGGTGCTTGACGAGGACGTTTTTGGTCCAAAGATTGAGGGGGATCGCTATCAGGAAACTCTGTTGACTGTGGATCAGAATTATTTTAAACGAGCTTCACCATTCACGGAGAAGGTTCAGTGGCGAGGGGAATTACATTCGAGTGACGCGGATGCTGGCCAGCAGGGATACCTCGTTGGGGAGGGAATCAACCTATTCCTAACGCATGTCTTTGACGCGGACAAACCTATACCAGGTGTGGATAACACTGTACCAGCAACAGTCGCTAATCCTGATCCGCCGAACTTCCCTGGCGATTTTCTGACAAGTCGCAGGTTTAAGGTCCAAAACCGGCGAGGGAAACAGTTATTTGATTTCTACGCAATTGAAGGTGATGCAGTCCTCGAGCCGAAGGCAGAAGGAACGTATGTTAACGGTCAAGAGATCCGTGACAAACTCCGACTGGAACCTGGCGATATCGTTTCGATAAGGGGTTCACCACAAACAGGGAACCACCCCCTGGTCTTTACTTATCAACAAGGATCTGCGGGTCTGCTCGCCAAGATTCATTGGCGGAATGGTCACGATGAATTCACCTTCCCCCAGGGTGAGATGTTTGCTTTAGCTCGACCAATAGTCGAGGCAATCAACGCGAATGTCGGACAATCCGCATCGGGAAAGCGCGAAACTCTTCCAATTGTAAATGAATCGCTTAACCTTTCGTTGAGTGCCGACCTGAATCGACGAGCCTATGAGATATTGGCCAAGGAGGCGCAAGGTTATAAGGACGGTGATCGCGAGATTCCAGGTCTCTGGGAAGAGATAAGCCAAAAGAGAGGCTTGCCGCCCCGACTTGGCATCACCGTTATGAATCCACAGAGCGGTGAGATCCTGGCGCTGGCGAGTTGGCCCTCATTTGACCCGAATCCGCAGCCGCCTCAACTCGAGAAAAGCAATCCATATTCTTACAGTAGTCTGGTCGCCGGTCGGACTCCTGAAAGTCGAAGGTTTCTATCGAATCATAATCTAACGCGACATGTTTTAGGATCAGCCACAAAGCCGTTTATCGTCGGCGCCGCGGCGTCAGCGTTTCCCCAGATTTTGACTTTGATCACGAACGACAATGCTCAAAGTTACTCGCAGGTACTCGGTATCTCTACAAGACCAGAATGGCAGGGGGAGGCGCAAGGTACTGCAAATTGGAACCGCTTTTTTGCGGAGTCAAACAATCTTTTTGCCGTTACAGCAGGATTCTTTGGGCTATCAAATAGTGCAGATCAGAGAATAAGATTTACTACGACGACAACGCCGCAACAGTACGAGATGGACGGCCGGCGCAGTTCGCTGCAGCCCGATTTTAGCGATGTTTTTAATCCTAAGACTGGCGAGGCCCTGAAGATCGAAAATACCCACCTCGCGAGCCAACTCCAGGAGCTCTTCGGAGTGCAGATTTCTGGGCCGGACGCCGATCCGATGATTGAGATCTGGCGAGACGCACAAGCAAAGTCACTCTTGCCGACTGATGGGTCAGCCTTAACATTCATATCTCCGGAGGAACCCAACTTGGCGCTTAACAATGTCCGAAGCGGCCGTGACTTTGTAGCCGTGTGTCTAGGAGGTTATACGAATCTTTGGAGCAACGTTAAATCGGCGGAAGCGTTCTCGCGGCTAGTTACAGGCCGGCGCATTCAGGCGACGATGGTTCACACAGAGTCACCAGCCCAGTTTGAGAGACTTTCCCATTTATTCGATGTCGTGCGGCCCCCATTATTAGATGCCTTGGAAGGTGTCACAGCGCCGGGGGGCACCGCGGCGAATTTGGCTCCCGCGATCGCGGCGATTAACCACGGAAGTAGCGTGCAAGCCGGAGAACGTTTTGCGATGTTCGCTAAGACCGGAACACTTGAAGGGCAGTATATGAGTGGACGCAACGATTCCAACATGATATTCGCCGCCGGTATGTACAATCCTGCCTCAAGGACTCTGAGAAATGCTGTCGTTGTGTCAATATTCATTGAGCAAGGAAATCGCAAGGGCGATTCAGGTCGTGCCACGCTTGTGGCGCTAAAACTGATGAAGGTTTTGAATCAGCACTTCGGCTGGAATGCCACTGCATTAAGATAAAGCTAACCATGGTCGGAACGTACGGGTTGGATGATTAAGTCAAAACGCCATGAAGCATCCCAGACTAATGTGGAAGGCTATATATCATCGTGGAGACCTTGACGACCGGCTCGTTGATGAGGTGCTGAGAAGTCTCGAAGTTGCATTTTCACAGTTAAATGATGATACAAATTGGGCGCTTGCATTCTATTTGATTTACGCGCCAACCGATCGAAATTACTTTAACACGTGGAGTACTAGACATGAGTTAAAGAAGGCGGTCGCGACGTTGTTCTGGAAGGAGGCTGCGAAAGTAATTCACGGAACGCCCGATCCGGAGGAGTCGCTGCTAAGAGAGTATGGGTTCAGTTTGCGTCTGTACGACCCCGAATCGCCCTTTCGGTGCCGTATTGAAAAGAGCCGAGCGGACCTGTCAGGCCAGGATTGGTTTAGCGTAGAGGCCGATCTCTTTCTTTGTGAGGATGCCTATGATCTAACTGCCAGAGGGCGATTTGCTGCGCTCGCACGCGCGCTTCCGATCATCCAGGATGAGGAGCCCGTGTCTGGCAAGCTAATTTGTGACGGCAACATTGAAGTGTCACCCCACTTGGATTCAAGTCAAAGAGGCGCACGAGGGCGGCGCAAACAGATTTACGTGACGAAGAGGAGTGTTCCGCTCCTGGTGGGTCCCCATCCGGGATGCGATTTATTGGCGAGTTCAATGAAGTCTTCTTACTGGATGAATCTCGTCGAGATTAGGAAAGCTCGGACGCTGGATACACGCCCAGAAAGTGAAGGGCGGATCGTCGCCGCGGGCGATGATTTCAATATTCGATACCTGGACGCTGAGCGCAATAAGGAAGGAGTAACACAAAAATTCGTGACTGTTTTACGAGAGGTGCTCGAGCGTCGCGATTTGTCGTTGGAGGTGATAGGGCGGGTACTTCCGCGAGGCAGTGGCGATAGATTATCGGGATATGGGACTGACTGGTGCCATTTGAGTTCAGCAGAGCGACCCCTTAAGGTCTCACTTCGTCTTTCGCATAACGCGATCCTCGCCGCCGATTCCAAAGATGTTGTGTTCGTACGAGATGAAGTGAAGCGCGTCGACCGAGATCTTCAGGATTCTGACTCTGTAGTGGTCGAAGACGTCCGTTATACGTGGCAGAGGGACTCTACAGGGTTCTTCTATGGCTCCCTTTTCTTTGAAAAGGTTGGAGAGGCCGCGGACCCAAAACGACGAACTTGCATTCCGATCGATGAACCCGTAAGTGGCGTAATAGCCAGGAGTGCGGTTGTGCCGCACAAAACTTCATTATTGGCCGAGTATCACGACGATGAATTCATCAGCCAGAGAGGGAGCATTAACATCGAAAGCGACGGTGAGCATTCTGTTGCAATCGGGCCGACATTAACGTCAAATCTGGGAATCTATGTTTTGGAAAAATCTAAGTGGCGTTGTTTTGACCGTACTGCCGATCGCCAGTTGATCCAATTGAGAGTACCTTGTGAGTTTGCCTTTGGCTCATCTCGCTTCGCGTTGACATACGACCGAAACGCATATTCACTCGAGCCGCATTGGAGCAACTTTTACACCACGATCAATTGGCGCGGAGTGACACCCTCTAACCAATAGATTTGTTGGTCATCATCTGGTAACGCAACATGAGCTTCTTTAGAAAAGACTCGGTTAGCGATCCCCACGCAGGGCGTCGTGTGCCCCTTCAAGTGAAGGCGGGTCAGTCGCCCGCTAGTGTCGTCAAATCTGCGATTTGGACGCTTATCCAAACTAATTGCGATCCTCCAAGATCATTTAACACAGCACGCGTTTGGGACGCGCGCGAGGATCCGGCGCCAGTCTCTGACGTTAGTGTTCAGACATTTTATTTAGTGTTTCCCCCGAGCACTTTCGACACCTACGGCGCGGTGAGAGGGGACGAGATCTCTGAAGGCGTGATCCGGGAAATGATCCAAATGCGGCTCGAGACTTTCGAAGATTACCTCAGCAACAAGATTGGTGCCAGCGTCTGGAATCAAGCGACCGCAGATGACCGGGCAGCAAAGGGCGCGCAGTATTTCGTCCAAAACGCAAAAGGTGAGTCTAAAGGTTCTAAGGAAATCAAAGTCCATAAGGGCGTCGGGAGACTCAGGGTGAATGACGTAGTTACTTTCGCCGGATCTCCTCGGATGTACGTTGTCAGAGAGCCGCTAAACCAGGACGAAGGTACACTAAGAATCGAGCCTGGTCTGGTCGCTTCCGTGGCCGAGAATACTGAGATCGCGCAGGTGATATACGAGTCCCGCGTCAACGCTACGAAAATCGCCAGGCTTATTGAGGTATTACGCTGTCCGGTAGAAAGCATAACCGAGCCTTGCGTAGTTGGACGCGAAAGTTTGGCTGTTGAGGTGGTGCGCCTGCGCGATCAGGGGAAGGATCCACGCGTAATCGCGCAAGTGTACGTTTCAGGCAGTGCGCACGTGAATCCGCATATACGAGAATCGCAAAGGACTCAGCATGTAGGCAGAGGTGACACGATCTGTGTGATAGAAGGTCGGGCGGCCAACGTCTTCTTCATCGGGGCGAATACCTATGATGATATTCAAGTTGAAGGGATGCCACCTGATGCGTGGTATCAACTGCGGGTCTTATCCCCTGATCAAATGCCAGTTAGCGTTACGGTTGCAGACAGGACTGGTCAACAGATTGCGCAAACTAGTACTCGTCCTGATACCTGGCGGCTGGGAGATCAAGCGCAGCATGGTTGGTCTTGCGCTCTTCAAATCATGAAGCCTTTGAATGCTACGATCTCTCAAGTCACGGGTCTTCCCGAACTCCCACCGTCGATAAAACTCATTGGGCGTGTTCTGCCAAAAGGATTCGCTCCGCCGCAAGAATTGTTGGCTCATCTGAGCCTTAACAGTATTACTTGTAAGTCCGCCGTAAACATTGAAAAGGCAATTTATGTTTATGTCTCAGATGATGACAACTCCTACATAGTGGATATAGATGGTGCCAGCGGACTGACCGCCTCCACTCAAGAAGTTTTTCGCCACACGTATCCATTGGAGGAGAGGACGTCGGTGACAGTAGGACGGCTACGCTATGTTTGGCTCACAAACGGGCTCCCGGCAAACATAATCGGGCAACTTGCGTACGAGCGTTCTGATGATTGTCCGGCGGAATTGATGCCTGTCGCGGAGCAGGTTGGAAGTCGATGGGTGATCGGACGCGAATACAAGCGGGAGGCTCGCCTCCAGGGGGATCCACTGTTCGTCGACAATATAGATCCTTATCTTAGTCGGAGCGGTAATGCAGTTATCGAACACTCAGAGACTGACCCGCAAGGGTACCCAATCTTCAAACTCATGCTGTTGCCTGGTAGAGAAGTAGGGCTGTTTATAAGGAGTGCCGCCGGTGGTGATTGGCAGAGCGGGCCGTGGGCCTGGCCTCTCAATTCTGAGGCTGAAAGACAAATCCCGGGCGTCGAATTGAATGGGGTTAGTAACCGTATAATAATGGGCACTTCCTATTTCGACGTTGCCACAAGGCATACGCTTCGCCCAATCCAGTAAAACGGTTGCGAATTGCAACAAGCAACTTCAATTAAACCGCACTCATGAATACATCTCCCAGGGACGAGGAGGTTACCCGCTGGCTTAAGGAGCTTTGGGGGGATGAAAAGTTTGAACTGTACTTCAATGAGGGGGTGTTCGCCGGCAGTTTTACTCGTGAGAGCTGCTTGGTTACGCGGGATGATAACGAGTATTTTCTAAAGCGTTATCATTCCAAGGCAAACCTTCATTTTCGGGGGCTGGCCGAATACTATAACTACTGTCACAGAGGGTACGATCGCCATCCGATCTTCCCACGACTGATTGCAACCCTGCCACCTGGTCATGATGAACAAGACCTTCTGCCTCAGGCAATTCTGATAACGTATTATCCATACGAGTTTCAGGTCTCTTCCTTGTTAGACGCATTGGCGTGCACGCTGAGTCTGGCGACCGTCTTCAATTATTTTTCCGAGGATGGGAGAATTTATTTCGATCTGAAACGCCAATCGCTGAGAGTGGATCATGATGGAGGGCTGCATCTCATTGACTTTACTGACTTGCTAACGCCCGAAGAAATTTGCGCGCATAAGACTGCCGTGGCAAATCTCGATGTAGCTCCCCCTGAAGCGCGAGAGTATCAGCAGGCGTATTTGGATTATTGGCAAAAGGGCGCTCCTTTTCGCAATATGATGACCGCCGTCGAGGATCTTGAGCCTGATTCTTATCAGTCTTTTGGTCTGGGTAAATTGTTTCTAAGCTTGCTTGATGGAGGTTCGCCATCGTATCAACTTCTGCAGAGATGGATATGGAATGGCAATGGCGCGTCGCAGGTTGAATTCATGACAGCTGAACAAGCAGCTATTCTCAATCTCCTAGAGAGAATGCTTGCGCCCAGTCGTCATGAGCGCGCAACACTTGATCAGATCAGAACAGACATATGGGCGCTGTTAGGGCCCCGTCTGATTAACGAATCGTCAACGGCGTCTGTTAACCGGAAGCGCGCGCGGGATTTACTGCGGACCACAACATGCGAACCTACGGATGCTTTGGCGAAAGAAATCCACACTGCGTTGGCGAGATTTTGGAGGTGAAGAGATGCAACAGTTTGGAGATTCCATCAAAGAGAGCAGCAAAAGCGAAAGCGAGGATCTATACCTTCACTACCCGACTAAGCACGGGGACCTCTTTGTCGTGTTGGATTTCGCCGGCCACAACTATAGAAATTTTAATCTTAAGTTGAAAAGCGATTTCTCAACGCTAATTGATCAATTAAGCGTGTTGCGAGGCATTAACCGCGAGCTTTTCCTGGGCTGCCTTGCGAAGGAACTCAATAATTATGTTTTACGGATGGGACAGGAGTTCTGTGCAGGCAGGCTATTCTGTGTCGTTGCTATGGGTTTATTGAACGCTAACAACTTCACGTATCTGACGTATGGAGACGCGCGCATAAACATCTTTGACGGCGATAGGCTCATCCTCCTTAATGGGTCCAGATACCAAACAAGAATGATCGTCGCTGATATCCAGGAGCGACCAAAAGCGATTGATGAGAGTCCTGAGCAGTTTGGACGCAGGTTTTTCGACATTCCGCTGGTAGATCGAGTACATACGGTCACCCTGGGCGATTCAGACACCGTCCTGATGTTTAGTGACGGCGTGGAGGCAATATTGTCTCCCCCATACCTCCTTCGCGAATTAAGGGGACTAATCACCGCAGGTCCGCAGGAAATTTACGATGCGATTATGTTAGCGACGTCCAGTGTTCAAGATGATCGCACGCTGGTAGTCATAAAAGGTACGTTCGGAAAACTCCCAAGCGCGGCGGAAGAACAAATTCGGGAACAAGTAAGTGCCCTCAAAACAAATCTTGAGCAACAGATTAAGACCGAGACGGAAAGCAGCTGGGAAAACTTTCTGCAATCGGCTACCAAAATTCTTGAAACGCAAATCTCAGGCGTCAATGGACAAGTAAGGGAAATCCGAGACTTGTGCGAAACAAAAACCGACGCAGAGATGCTGCGGGCGGAAGCAGAACATAGGCAGCAGCTTGAAAGCAGGATCGAACAGTTGGAAAGCGTGAAGACCAAAAAGGGCGGTAAAGTTGCACCAACTATTAAGGAGGACGAGCTGAAACGCATGATTTCAGATGTCGTCTCCAATGACCCGGCTTGGTGGTCTACGCTTGCCCCGGCGCCTCCAGACAATGGTCCCAAGGACGCAGAAAGTAGCAACCGCACACCCGCGATGATTCCCGTTGGTTATGACGATCGAGACGGGTACGAGGTTAGAAACGATCACCAAGTGCACGGTTTTGCGTGGAAAATCATTACTACCTTGATAGTGTTCGGTCTGGGTTTCATGTTTGCATGGGTTTTGGGGTATTGGGGGTTTCTGCGAAGTGGGTCGGCCGCTCGGGAAAGCTGGCAGGTGAAGGCGGCCGAAAACGTCCTGACACTAATACACAATGATGGAAGTGGATTTGATCGAGTTGATTTACTTTTGGCCACGTCAGTGCGGAACGACGTACCGCGGGAACATGCCGCGAGTAGCTTCAGAGAGGTGGGCGAGTTCTTAACCAGGATTGGAGTGAGCCAGCGGGGGAGCGATCTTTCAAACCGGGACCTTGATAGCGACGCAGCTCGTGCGAAACCTTCGCCCACGCTAGAGGTAACAGCGATGCCCGGCGACAGCCTTGAGAAGATTGCCAAGAGATATAACGTGACCAGAGAAAAACTTAACGAATTAAATCCGGGATTTAATTGGGGCACCCTGAAAGCTGGTCAAAAGATAAAGGTACCCGATTCCTCTGGAAATGCTGAATCAAAGTAGATTTATGGGAAGGGCGAGAATACGCCGTAACTTGCCAATATTTAGTTGGGTCGGCGCATCTAAACATGGGGCGTTATTTATCGCCTTAGGTTTCCTAGTAGCCGCTGCGCGTTGGTCTAATATGACTCCGAGAGGCGCGTCAAGTATGGCAGTCTCGCAGGGAACCGCTATTTATCAGAGTGACTTTATAGATCAGCGTAGTTACGTTCGTTATCACATCGCTGGAACTGGAAGACGTTATTGGTACGGTTCGATCGCTGAACGGTTTCATGTTGTGGGGGGCTGGAAAAAGATCGCCGAAAACACTCTGAAGATTAATACAAACGCAATCGCAGCAGGAGAACTTGAGGAATCGCAATATGTTCTGGAGGTAGGCCAGGAAGTGAGGATCCCAATTAGAGATGACCCATCAGCCAAATGACATGAAACCTTACTTGGTATTCCTCTCGCTTTTGATAGTCGTGGTGGGATTTCTCTTTTGGAAGGGGCCAGCCAACCTGTCAGGTAGTGAACCGGGATCACCAATTACGGGTGAACCGCTGAAGGGAAATTCGGCCTTAGCTTCCGAGCGCGGTTACATTCGTTTCAATGTCAAGGGGACGGAATCCTCGCTTCCGCAGCCTCGAATAGTGCAGATCGCAACCCGATTCGGTGTGAGCGAAAGTGCTCTTCTAAACGCAAATAACGCGCGCGGGCAAAACGAAATTCCCCTTAAAGCAGACAAACAGATCAGGATTCCGTTGAAACCTAAGTAGATGCGGCCGCCTACTTATTCGCGCGGATCTCAATAACAACCAGATTTCTCGATCTGCCGATGGCTTACGCTCGCCCGTTAATTGCCAGTATGTCGCGCTTCTTCAATATGACTGTTGGATCCCCGGACGTAATCAGAGCGGTGACCTTTCATATAGGCGGAGCTCCGAAAGCTTAGTCGTGAACACCTTTGCCTTGCGGGCGCGGAGCAGAATCCTACGAAGCAGACCCTCTTCCAGGAGAGACGTGTCCATTCCTGCGTCGAGGAGTTTGTTACGGAGAGCGCGATGAGTATTGGTGCCCAGCCGATAAACATCTCGGTAAATTATCAGCATCCCGTTTTCAACCCCGATTGTATCGTACTTGATTCTTACCGGAATCGTAGGAACAAACTTAAATGGCACTCGCTCATAGGTTCTTTTGGCTCGCTCAATTCGTTCCTTTGAGATCGGCCACTGGCGAGCGTCCATGATTCGATCAGTCAGATCAAACAAATCGGAACGCCGCATTCTAATGCATCCATGTGAAACGAGGTGTCCAACGTCCGAAGACTTATCTGCCTCGTGAATGAGGTAAGCGCCTCCGAGTGGTATTTTGAGTTTGCCGAGGGGATTACGCGGGTCGCCCGATTTAATCCGTTCACCAGGCTCAACATTAGACATCTCTCCGACCCAAGGGCTATCCGGGGGAATCCATTCAGGGTTCCAAATGATACCGTACGCCTGACGGTCACCGATGATCGTTGTGAACCGCTTTCGACCGATTCCTATCTTGTACACAGTGACCGATCTACCATCTTGCAGAAGGGTCAGCTCGAATGCTGGGAGATTTACCGTCAGTTCTATTGAACGACGGCCATTCGGCGTTGAAGTCGAGCTTGACTGATTGTCCTTTTCCACCGAGGCAGTGGGCCTGGCAGACGTCGTGTTTGTGCTTGGTGAAGAAGAGTTAAAGTTTGGTTCTTGGTTCGAGCGAGACCTGCTGCAATTTGTCAGCATGAGCGCACACAGTATCAATATCGCCGTTTTGCAGTACCTTCGCATATCACTCTATTTGAGGGTCGCCGATTTGGAAATCACCAGAGAAATTCGACAGTTAACCCGCGAAAGGCGAAGGGGATTATAAACTTCTATCAGTTAGCTGCGCTAATGTCAGAAACAATCAATACAGAGTGGATTACTTATGGTTCTTCCAAAATAGCCAACTCGCGGTTTTTACTTCGCGCGCGCAAGTAACTAAGCCTTAGCCGCGTCGTCGTTTTTTCCATTGCATTGATCCTCAAATTGATTCTCTCTTTACCCTTGAATTCTGGTTCGCTGCCACGCCCCTCCTATGGCACTTCGCGGGCAGTCTGTCAAGCAGTTCTCTCTCGACATATCGATCGGCAATAGCGTTGTCCAACAATCTCCACGAACAATTGCAGATGTTGCAACCTCGTCAGAGTTTCGTGCCGATCGGTCGACGAATAATTGCAGCGTCCGAGCGATGTTCAGTCGAGTCGCGCTGCACTACGGACAAACTTTGAATCAAATAACTGTTTCGCCAAGGCGGCGCCGAGCGACCAGAACTGCGGCCGAAGTATTGGAAGGGAGATCTCTCGGTGTGACGCAGTACGGCAGGCCTGTGTCTCTGTTCGTGAATTGGGTCGGGATTCCGTCACCCGTTTTTGACTTCTTGATGTCGATATGAGTCGAAAGCGAGAGCGCTTTCACTAAGGATCGTTGTGTCCAAATTGTGTCCGGCCTGGACGGTACAGGACGGTACTGGAAGGTCCGGGACGATACGAAACGTAAAAACTGTCGATTTTCCTTGGTGGCTGCAACGTTTGAAAATGCAAAGACTTGTGTTTTTTCAAAGAACACGATTCGGGACCGTGAGGTCGGAGGTTCGAATCCTCTCGCCCCGACCATTTTTCCTTAGCATTTAAGCACTTGCGGCGATCGACAACGGTCGCCGCTCTTGTTTTGTCCGGCCGGAGGCGCTTTGCTGCAAAAGTCGACGTTGTGATTGATAGTGTCAGTACCGGGAGCGGTAGCGACCGGATCAGGCGCGTCCTCAAGGCAAATGAAGGTCTTTTGTCATTCAACGAAGTGTCTAGATCCCGTCGCTACCGCTCCGGGTACTGACACGTTCGACTTTTGCAGCAAAGCCGGCCTGAATCGTGAATTGGGCAAATTAAAACAAGATCAGAGTGGAGATTAGCGGGAGTCAAAATAAAAAAGGCGGCCGAGGCTGGATTTCGCCTTTACCGCATAGGCAGGTACTCGCGTACCTGAAAGGTGCTGACTGTGTCAGGCTGTCGCCGGTGCTTTCCTGATCCGCGCCGGCTTTTTCCGGTCACTGCGTCGCAGTCCGCCGACCAGTTCAAACTCGCTGCTATCGGGTCCATATATACCCTTCACTGCAGCCTGAATGCGCAGGTTCAAGTCATGCAACTTTTGCTTGCGTGCATCCAGGCGGTTTGACGTATTGTCCACGGCAGCCAACTCGCCGTTGTAAGCGTCGAGATCCTGGCTGTAGCCGTTGACCTCGGCTTCGTACATTTCCGCCGTAAGCGATGGTCCGAAGTCGGGTTTAGGATTTATCTCCTTCAGGCCGGCGAGAATCTGTCGCGCCGTCTCCAGCGTGCTAGTTGATGTTCGTTTTTGTCTTGCCATAAGCAAATACCCTTTCGTTTCTTTACCTTGAGGGCTGGTGGAACTTTTACCCTCAACCACCCATACGAATTTTGGTGTTACATCGCGGTTAATTCTGATTCCCACTCGAAGAACATCTCCGGCGGGCTGCAGAATATCTCTGGCGGGCTGCAGAACATCTCCGGCGGGCTGCAGAATATCTCTGGCGCGGTGGAGAATATCTCCAGCGTGGTGGAGAACAACTCCCGCACGGTAGAGAACATCTCCGGCGGGTTGCAGAACATCTCTGGCGCGGTGGAGAATTTCTCCGGCGCGATGACAAACTTCTCGGGCAGGCCGAAGAACATCTCGGGCGGGCGGGAGCATTGCTCGGTCGTGCTCACAAGCTTCTACGGCGTCTCGAAGACTTTCTGGCGTGCGCTGAAGAATTGCGCGGGCACGATGACAAACTCCTCGAGCGTACCGAAGAGCATCTCCGGCGGGCAGAAGCATTGCTCGGTCATGCTCACAAGCTTCTCCAGCGTCTCGAAGACTTTCCGGCGTGCGCTGAAGAATTGCGCGGACGGAGGTTCATCGGCACGGGTTTGCCTGGCAAGAGGGTTATGGCGCCTTCAATTGCCAGTAGCTTTAGCAATTGCCAGTAGCTTTAGCAATTGCCACTAGCTTTAGCAATTGCCACTAGCTTTAGCTAGTGGATCCGCAATCAAAAATCAAAAGCGGCTTTAGCCGAATTCACTAACACCTCTGGCTCTTTAAAGAATTCGGCTAAAGCCGGATGTCTCTATGTTCTCGATCCACTAGCTAAAGCTAGTGGCAATTGAGCTAAAGCTAGTGGCAATCGAGCTGAAGTTAGTGGCAATCGAGCTAAAGTTAGTGGCAATCGAGCTGAGACTAGGGGCAAAACTTTTGACTGACCCGGTCGCTACCGCTCCTGGTACTGACTCCCTCGGCAGCGTTGAGTGACGATCGTAATGAGGTCAGTACCGAGAGCCGTACCACAATTAATGAGCCCCGCGGCCATGAAGTCAGTACCGGGAGCGGTAGCGACCGGATCAGGCGCGTCCTCAAGGCAAAATGAAGGTCTTTTGTCATTCAACGAAGTGTCTAGATCCCGTCGCTACCGCTCCGGGTACTGACACGTTCGACTTTTGCAGCAAAGCCGATGTGAGGCGCTATATCCAACGACAGAAGGAACATCATCGAAAGCGCGATTTCAAAAAAGAATTCATAGAATTGTTAAATAAACACGGGGTTGAATATGACGAACGCTACATCTGGAAGTGACGGCTTTTCAATATCGCACCTTCGGCGCTCCCATCTATTATTAGACCTTGGGATCCACGGCCTTACGGCCGCGGCTATTAAATATCGGTCCTTCGGACCTTGCGCGATCAGGAATTGTCGCGCGCATTGAGACGACGATATCAGTTTGCGTTACAAAGGAGATAAGCGCTGATGAGACGAGTTGTTCATTTGTTCCTGGCTTTGTCGATGCTGACGCTCGCGACGAATGCGCGCGCCCAGCGTACTAATGTGGTTCGCACCAATGTTCGCCAGATCATTCTAACTCTCGAAACTGACACGGACACCTTCAAACGCTCCCTCGACCACGCCTTGGATCGCAGCCCACTCGACGGGACGCGGGCTGAGGATGAAATCAACGAGTACGTGAAGCAGTTCGAACATGCCACGGATAAATTGAAAGACCGCGCCGAGGATAATAGATACGCGCCGAACCTTGCCCGGGAAGTCTTAATCCGCGGCCGTTCGATCAACACCTTCATGCGGAAACATCAGCTGGGAGGTGACGCCGGCAACGATTGGGCGAGAGTCAAACAAGACCTGACCCTGCTGGCGGCCGGCTACAAAATCAACTGGCGCTGGTGAGTGAGCGAAGCTGAGTCGCTCACGCCAAAAGTCACCTCTCTGAGAGGCCGGAAGAGTGCGCGATGGTGGCTACGATCCGACGAGCACGCCGGCAGACTCAGCGCTGGTGCGGGGACCGAGAATCGCGAGACAGTTTTGCCCTCTCCACTAGGAGAGGGTTGGGTGAGGGTGCGAAGCATAGGGACCTCTTCATCATTCTCAAATCCGTCAGTTTTGAATTGCCACTAGATTTAGTTTATTGCCACTAGCTTTAGCTTATTGCCACTAGCTTTAGCTAGTGGATCCCCAATCAAAATCAAAATCGGCTTTAGCCGAATTCGCTAACACCCTTCTGGATCTTTAAAATTCGGCTAAAGCCGAATGTCTATATGCTCTCGATCCACTAGCTGAAGCTAGTGGCAATTGATCTGAGACTAGTGGCAAAACTGTTGACTGACCCGGTCGCTACCGCTCCCGGTACTGACTCCCTCGGCAACGTTGAGCGACGATCGTAATGAAGTCAGTACCGAGAGCGGTAGCGACCGGGTCATTCCGGGACGCGCATGTCGGCATCGGTTTTCTACTTGATTGAGAATCGCAGAATCGAAGACCTTAACCTTGAATCGACTGCAGAGATGCTTTCACCCAAACGAGCCGCGTTCACGCGGCTTGCCCAAAGGGTTATTAGACCAGCGCTTTAGCGCTGGGTAGAGCAGCGCGCCATTGAACCTAAGCACGCTTAAGCGTGCTTCCGAATCAGCTTTAGCTCTAATTGATGAGAGGAGACGACAACCCAGCGATCAAACGGGCTGGATTAGAACCTTGCGAGAAGCGGCGTGAACGCCGCTCCAAATCATCGGCTGGCAGAATCGCAAATCGCAGGCCTGACCCCGATCTGGCTTCGCACTGCCGTAAGGCCGTGGGCATTTGGAGTGCGGGGACTTGTCACCGCTTTTCCTCACGCAACCAAAAGCGCCGACAAGTCGGCGCACTCCAAAACCACCGGCGATCCGCTCCGCTTAGCGGCCGGACACTTCGGCCTCGGTCACGGCGGCGGAGCGCACGGGCCGGGCGAGTACTACGTGATCGAATCAAGCAATCCCAAAGTACAGGGAATCGATGGGGCGACGCGGTAGTATGTTGAGTTTCTGTACGAAGTGGGAAGGCAAAGCGAGGCGCGTAGCAAGAAGGACCGAGAATCGCGAAGCAGTCTTGCCCTCTCCCACTGGGAGAGGGTTGGGTGAGGGTGCGAAGCATACGGACCTCTTCATCATTCTCAAATCCCATCCCTTTTGAATTGCCACTAGCTTTAGCTTATTGCCACTAGCTTTAGCTAGTGGATCTCTAATCAAAATGAAATGGGCTTTAGCCGCATTCTCTGGAAGTCTCAAAGAATTCGGCTAAAGCCGGATTGTATATATGCTCTGGATCCACTAGCTGAAGCTAGTGGCAATCATGCCGGTCCTTTCGGACCTCTTAAATCATTCTCAATCCCCCACCACGACCTCACGGTCGCGGCTATTGAATGTCGGCCCTTCGGGCTTGGCAACTCTTGGCTAATGATCCCAAACGAGATTTAGCTTTTCATTTTTGTTTTTGCAAGATCACCATGGGGGGAACATTGACTTGCGGTAGCAGAGTTGCTGAGTCTCCAAATTCACTCGTCGAAGCGTAGATAACCTTCGGTGTACGAGAGAATCTAATCTCAAGTTTATCGTGCGCGGCAATGGGTTTCTTTATTGTAATGAATTGAGTATCTCCACTATCGGACGTCTCAGTAAGAACCCGGGGAGTAAATGTTACTGATAATGGTGAAGACGCTGGTATTGTTCGATATTGAGCTGTAATCAAAGCATCCTTTGCGGGCAGTTCGCCCACATTGGTAATAACAACGGAATAAGCAGCATTATCAATGTCGTCGGACCATGCGGCGAACGCTTTATCGAAATCCGCATCCGAAACTTCCTTAATCTTAAACTCGGCCACTTTTCTCGCGCCTGCTTCCTTAAGAGTTGAGATTTGAAATCTGGGTCTATGCGAAAAACTTTGGAGTTGTGGGTCGAGCCAACGATATGTGATGAAAGGCGCTGCTACTCCAAGAATAACACCAAGTACAGCGATGCAAAGTCCAACAATCGTAAGGACCATATTCAATTTATCGTATTTGCCCATTGAAGGCTTCTCCTTGTGGATGACTGCGATTGACAGCTCAATATCAGTTTGCGAAGGGTCAGTAACGGACGCTGCTTATTGCAGTCCCAGTTCGCAGGCTTCTCCGTTTCCCTACCTAAAGTAAACATTGTCCAGATTGAAGAATTTATCAACGATGTTCGGAAGGTCTGAGTTTAATCCGTCTGATAGAGCGCCAAGATACACCTGCTTCCCGCTTCGAATTATCTCTTCAATTAACGGCCTGTAGTCACCATCGCCAGAAATGAGGTAAACGATATCGATGCTATCTCGATGCGTATGGCTTAGCGCGTCGACGGCAATACTAATATCAACTCCTTTGCGCTTTGCGGACTGTTTTAGTTTTTTGAATAGTTTGGGGTAAAGGAATCCTTCTCCGTGCCATTGGCCCACGCTTTCCCGGAATTGATACGGAATTCCTCTGATGTCTTCGCACCACTTCTTGAATTGTTCCTCCGTACCAACGGCATAACTGTAATATGTCACCCTAACAATCTCTACTCGCAACGCCTCCACAATGGTTTGAGGCTGCCAGACGAAAATGTCTGGTATTAGTTTGACCTCTGGTCGCGGCGTTCTTCCCTTCTTAACCATGTCTTGGAACCGCATGGTTAAGTTTTCACCATCGACGAAGACCATCATCCGTCTTGAAACGGTCATAACGGTAATTGAAACAGAGGCCAAGTCATCCCACAAGCTCCAGGCCGCATGCTGACACGCGTTTCGTCGACTAGCACATGCGCAAGCGGACCCAAAAAACGCAAGCTTGACCTTAGCATCATCCAAGTCATAGGCTTGAACTCGCTCCAAGGGTAACAATGCCGCCAACGATGCCAAAGATTTGGAGGAACATGGGGAAGGCCGCTTTCTCTAACTGGTCAGCGTTGAGGCCTTCGATTACGGCGGGGATAGATTCGCTTAACTTCGCCAAGCGCGCGCTGAGGTCGGCTCGCGATCCTTCCTTCGAACTGAATTCGAGATCGCGGTTTCTTTGCCCAGCTTCTTTTGTTAGGCAGGCCTCCGAGTTGGCGTCCCACAAATTCGCTGAGATTGCCTTCGATGTGAAGCGCCAGGTTGCCGGGGATTAATCACGCCCGGAAGGGTCTGCCAAAGTAACTCATCACTCGGAAACGATTCGATCTGTTTAGCGAACTTTGCCAGATCGCGACTGAACAAGGCGGCCCAGTTCATTCGCATGCTCCGCATGCTGAAAACGGGACGCACGAAGGGCGTGGGGGTGTATAATTCCTTCACAGGAGTCATAGATTGTGAGCGCGAGATCGAATGAAATACTCGCCGGATTGAATCGGGCGGAAAAGACCGAGCTCTTTCACCAACTGCGGTCCGAGCTGGGTGATCCGTTTTCCGGAATTGAAACCCGCCCCGAGGTGGCAGGAGGGTCGGTTTGTATCGTGCGCACGCGTATTCCTGTCTGGCTCCTCGAGCAGGCGCGTCGGCTCGGCACCAGCGAGGCAGACCTCCTAAAGGCTTACCCCGCGCTGCGCGCTGAGGACCTGACAAACGCCTGGGCCTACATCAACGCGCATCGCGAAGAAATCGATCGAGAAATCGCGGAAAACGAAAGCGACCAACCTCAGTAAATGCCCGGCCTGTACGCCGACGAAAACTTTCCGCTTCCAGTCATCGAAGAATTGCGCCGTTTGGGATTCGACGTGCTCACGATGTACGAGGACGATAAGGCTAATCAATCTCTTACAGACGGAGAAGTTCTAACGCTCGCACGCGACAAGAGCCGTGTTTTGTTGACCGCCAATCGCAGGGACTTCATTCAACTACATCGTCGAGAGCCGAATCATAGCGGCCTGATCGTTTGCACATTCGATTCAGATTTCGTAGGGCAAGCACAAAGAATCGCTGACGTCTTACGAGACCAACCGAATCTCGATGAGCAACTCATAAGAATCAACCGGCCAACATAGACTGCCGGGTGTGCCCGCTCGCTACCGCAGGCGGTTCTGACACTACACCGACGCCCCATCCTTAATCAGCAGCCGCCTTAAATAATCCACCTGCCCAAGATGCCAGTTCAGGTGTCCGTACAGATGAATCAGGAACTCGCCGATCGACATCGGTCGGTCGAGAACGACCTGGGGATATTCTTTCTCTAACTGGTCAGCGTTGAGAGCTTCGATTAGGGCGGGGATAGATTCGCTTAACTTTGCCAGGCGCGCGCTGAGGTCGGCGCGCGTTCCTTCCTTCGCGCTGAATTCGAGATCGCGGTTTCTTTGGTAGGGCCGACCGCCAAGCTGGCGTCCCACAAATTCGCTGAGATTGCCTTCGATGTGAAGCGCCAGGTTGCCGGCCGCATTAATCACGCCCGGAAGTGTCTGCCAAAGTAGCTCGTCAGTCGGAAACGATTCGATCTGTTTAGCGAACTTCGCCAGATCGCGACGGAAGAGAGCGGCTAGTTCATTCGTGATGCTCATGGTTTCGGAACTCCTTCGGCTACGGTAAATGGGTTTGCTATAAAAGTCGGCGAAGCCGACGAATGAGAATAGCCCAGCGCTTCAGCGCTGGGAACCCAGGCCGTAATCAGGAGCGAGTCCGCGAAGCCGACGACTGAAAAGATTTCATTTCAAGATGTTTTCAGCCGTCCGCCACGCGGACTGCGCATCCCCACCCGCGTCATCCCAGCGCTAAAGCGCTGGGCTACTTTCACGCAGTCCGCTTCGCGGACGCAGCAGGTCGATTCCTGCAGTGAAGCGAGCTCACATCTCAACTTCGTCCTTAGATAGAAAATGCAAGCGTCTCTGAGTTCGACGTGACAACAGTCGGCGTAAGCTTCGCGCAAACGCGATCCAATTTGGAGTGCGGCGGCTTGACGCCGCTTTTCTCTGACAACTCACGCTCGTGTTGATGAAGGGAATCCAAAGCGTCGTCAAGAGCACCGCAAACGAGATGCTCGCGTGGGACCCCGCCCGCGGCGCACGCCAAATTGAAGCTCAAACTTGGGAGTTCGAGCCGCGTTGTGGCAACGAACTTCGGATCACATGCTGTGGCCAAATTGTGGCCAGAACAAACAGGAGATTACCCGCACGCAATGTCACGCCATGTGAACGGATGCAGAACCGTTGATTTTGACCGTGGCTGCAACTCGATTCAAAGTCAATTACTTAGGTTTTTCACATCACTATGATTCGGGACCGTGAGGTCGGAGGTTCGAATCCTCTCGCCCCGACCATTTTTCCGAGACAGGCCACTCAATCGAGTGGCCTTTTGCTTTCCACCTTACTGCGGGTAGTGTTACCAGAGTTATTCGTCCCTTAATGGGATAGGACTCTTGAGGGGATACGACTGTGCCGGTTAGAGACTTAAAGAAACTGCTCGAACGGATTCATACGCGGCTCGATGAGAGCAGTGTGGGGATCAGTCAACTCATCGGGGACCTGGGGCCGGCCGATCTCGCTGAGTTGATCAATCAACTGACTTTGGTTGAAGCCGCGACGGTGGTGTCGATGTTACCGGTCGGACGCGCGGTCGATCTGTTTGACAATCCGTTTATGCGGCGACGTGCCGCGATCCTCGAACATCTCGAGCCGGACCGCGCCGCGGAAATACTCGCCGGTCTCTCGGCGGATGAACGCACCGACGTGGTCCAGCGCATGGGCCATCATCCGCGTCATTTGGTGGTGCCGAAACTGGCGCCCGAGTTGCGCAAGGAACTGGAAGGACTGCTCCAGTATCCACCGCGCACGGCGGGCGGGATCATGACGACCGAGTTCGTGCGCCTTCAGCCGACCATGAAAGTGGGCGAGGCGCTGAAGCACATCCGATCCGTCGCGAGTGAGAAAGAATCGATCTACGCGTGTTATGTCATGGAACCACGCAGCGGTCATCTGCTGGGCGCAGTCTCGTTGCGCGATTTGGTGATGGCGGATTTGACGACGCCGGTCACCCAGGTGATGCGTAAGAAGCCGGTACACGTCAACGCGCTCGATGATCAGGAGGACGTCGCCCGGAAGATTGCCAAATACAACTTGCTGGCGGTGCCGGTGTTGGAAAAAGACGGTGACGTTGTCGGGTTCGTTACCGTTGACGATGTGATCGACGTGATGACTGAAGAGGGCACTGAAGACATCCTGCGTCTGGGTGCGATCGAGCCGGGCGCGCTCGACAAACCTTACATGCAGATGTCTCTCCCGGTGATGATTCGCAAGCGAGCAGGGTGGCTGGTGATTCTGTTTCTCGGCGAGATGCTAACGGCCACGGCGATGGGCTTCTTTGAAAAAGAGATCGCACGCGCGGTGGTGCTCGCGTTGTTCGTGCCGCTGATCATTTCGTCGGGCGGAAACTCGGGATCACAGGCATCAACTCTTGTCATTCGCGCTTTGGCGCTCGGCGAAGTCACCCTGGGCGACTGGTGGCGCGTGATGCGACGAGAAGTGTTTTCCGGTTTAGGCCTGGGCGTGGTTCTCGGAACCATCGGGTTCCTGCGAATTACGGTGTGGTCGTTGTTCTCAAATCTGTATGGGCCATATTGGCCGCGGGTTGCGCTCACGGTTGGACTCGCATTGATCGGGATAGTTTTGTGGGGCACGCTGGCCGGGTCGATGCTGCCGTTCGTGCTGCGGCGCCTGGGTTTTGATCCGGCAACGTCTTCGGCGCCGTTCGTGGCGACCCTGGTTGACGTGACGGGATTAATCATCTACTTCACCGTCGCCGTTATGATCTTGCGCGGCACTCTTCTTTAATCGCGCGCGCGGCTGTCACCCAGCGCACGACGCGCGAGCACCGTGTGTTTTGATCCCTGACTGCTCAACTCGCTGCGGAACAGGACGATTTCAGTAACTGCGAAGGTCTCAGGAGCGAAGTCGATCTGTTTGTGCTGTTCGGCCAGAGGGCGCGAATCCTTCGCTTCACGCAACCGCGCGATCGTTAGATGTGGATGATAAGCGCGCGATTCGCGTGCGAGTCCGGCGGCGGCACATCGGTCCTCGAGCGAGGCGTGCAACGGCAGAAGTGAATTGCGGCTTCCGGATGAAGCAGCAGCGTCCTCGATCCCAATCCATAAGACTTTCGGTTTGCCATGCGGAGGAAAAGTTCCGCATCCTTTCACCAGTAGTTCAAAGGGTGCGATCTGCCTGGCTGCTTCGTCACAGGCATCGGAGAGAGCAGGGATTCGCGACACGGGAACGTCGCCGAGAAACTTCAGCGTGAGGTGCAGGTTGTGCGCGCGGCTCCAGCTGGCGCGCACCTGCGGAAATGCAGTCCGAAGTTGATCGATGTGTTCGGTGATGCGATGACGAATGTCAGGCGGCAATTCGATCGCGATGAAGGTGCGATAGGTTTCGTCGCCGGCCATGATCTTCAGAAGTAACGACCGCGCAGATGGAGCGCGGGCATCCTTGCCCGCTTGAGCGCGAAACGCGAACCAGTTTGAGCCTGCTGCGCAGGCTTTGCGGGCAGGATGCCCGCGCTCCAGCTACTGTTTTGGCGTCAGCACGACCGTTTCCTTCGTCGCGCTTTCAATCGCCGCTTTACTGAACGGCAGAGCCCGCGGAGTCACGTTGCGCCAATCATCCAACTGATCTTTCCAGTGAGCGCTGTTCGGAGTTCCTGATTCGCCGAGCGGAATGCCGTTCTGCGTTTTATCCCACTCGCCCGGGTCGGCAATGAATCGCATCGACACTGACGAGCCCACATTCACGGAACCGCCTGAGCCATTTTGCGGGAATGGCGCGATCGCGAATTGTGCTCCTACCAGCGGTACCCGGGCCAGATAGTGGTCGAATCGAACGACTGCGATCTTGCCCCAGACCCATTGCGATTCATCTGCGCCGAAGGACTGCGTGAGATTCTTTCGGGCGTCTACGTATGACGCGCCAAAGAGATCTTCGTATGAACGGAATTCTTTCGGCAGCCATTCGCCTGGCTGCTCGGTGGCAATACGATCGATCAGAATTTCAGCCTGCGCCCACGTGTAGTTGCTGTACAAATCCGGATCCAACTGTGCTCTCAGGATGCGCGTTCGGAACAAGCCGCGCATCTGGCTTACAAGTGCCGCCACGTGAGAGTCAGCGTTCATCATGCCGTCCCAGGATTGAAGTTCAGCGGCAATTTTGGCGGCTTGTTCACGGGCTTCCAGGTGTCCAGACATATTACCCTTAAAGGATTTCGCCGCCGCCTGGGCGAAGGTGCGCATCGCGATTGAATACGTGTCGCCCTGTATCTTGCGAAAGTCATCGATGGTCAGTTTTGGATTCGCGGACAGCAGATCGTAGATGCGTCGCGCGCGATATGGCGGCGCCCAGTGGTGACTCAGGAAGTATGGATAGTCCTTGCCGACTATCCGTTGATTCGCAGTTACGATGATGCCCGAGGGCGGATCGAGGACGTGCGGCAGCTTGGCGAACGGAATATACGACGTCCATTCGCCATCGTTGGTCGCGCCGTCGTACGGCACACTGCCGTCGCCGGTCTTGCGGATCGGAATCTTGCCGGCGCCGTAATACCCTATGTGGCCATCAACGTCGGCATAGACGAAGTTCTGCGTGGGGCCGCTGTATTTACTCAAGCCCTCGGTGAATTCCTTCCAGTTGCGGGCGCGATTGGCGTCAAAAATTCCCGCGACCTCAACGTTGGCAGGATCGAGCGCGGGCCAGCGCAGCGCGTATCGCACACCATTTTTTTCTAAAATGATCGGGCCGTGACGCGTAACGGTCACATCGATTGTCTGCGGCTGGATGCTCTTTGGATCGATTGGGTTCTTGCGCACATTGATTTGTTCATGCCGAATCTCAGCTGCAACCCAACCCTTCGGAGTCATGTAACGACTCGGATTGTCCTTATCAAATTTCTCGACGTAGACATCCTGCACATCCGGTCCCAGATTTGTCGCGCCCCAGGCGATGAAATCATTGTGGCCGATGACGATGCCCGGCGCGCCGGGGAAGGTGACGCCGCCGACATGCATGCCGGGCGCAGTCAGTTCTGTTTGATACCAAATGTTCGGCACGGACGCGGGAATGTGCGGATCGTTAGCGAGCAGTGGTTTGCCTGAGGCCGTGTGCCGGCCGGAGACGACCCAGTTGTTGCTGGCTTGAAACGTATCGACGCCCGGAGCGGTCAGCCCGAAACGCTCAAACGAGCGGCGCTGAGCTTCGAGAGACGCGTTTAGTTCGTTGAGTACGTCATCGGAGACCGGCTGCTTTTTGAAAATTGGCGGCGCGAAGCTCGCCGTCTTTCCGCGATCGGATCCAACGACGATTACGTCAAGCGGCGATGTTTCCGGCAACAACGCGTCTCGTTTTTCTTTCGGCAGAGACATCATCGCGCCGCGCATGATGTCGAGTTGCCAGCTATTGGACAGGTATTCGGCCAGGAGTTTTCCGACGCAGAGAGAATCAGCCGGCGTCCAGGGTCTTGGTTTGTATTGCAACAGCCGAAACTCAACCGGCATGGTTTTGTCGTTGAGCGAATCAATGAAGGCATTGACTCCCTTTGCATATGACGTCAGTGCCTGGTTGAGGTTGGGCGGCAAATGTTTGACCGTCTCTTCGACGACGTGCGCCGTGCCGAACGTGCGATGTCGCTTATCTTCGCCGAGCGCAGCTTCGCCGAAAATCTCCGCCAGCTCGCCTCTGACGTTGCGACGTAGAAGATCCATCTGCCACAAGCGATCGCTCGCGGTCACGTAGCCCTGAGCGAAGTACAGATCATCGTCATTCGTGGCTTCGATATATGGAATGCCGCGCTCGTCGCGGCGAACCGTCACGCGTCCGCGCAGGCCCGCAACCGAGATGGTGTCCGTGGGTTGTTGCGCGTTTGCGGAGCGCGGTTTTTCGGCGACAGTCAGACCAGCGAAGGCGATCAGCGGCAGCAAAAAAAGTCTTGATAAGCGTTTCATGACTCTCCTTACAATGGGCCAGCATCGTAGCACAGGATCAGCGGCGGTGAGTTAGGGTCATCCGCGACTCTAATCCATCCGCTCGAGACGATGGTACTGACCACGCTCACGCGATCGCACTGACTGTATTGACGCGTTGTTTGCTGGTCGATTACAATTCGCTCGATTCATTTGTCGCGATTCGTGGCTACCAAATTCAAATCGATCGTAAGAGTCCTGACGCTAACCACCTTCGTGCTCGGCTCTGCGGCCCTGGCATGCGCACAACAACGTCCGCTGATTACTGAAGACGTCGACATCATTTCACCGGGATCGATGCGCATATCGGCCGGCGTCGATTTCGTGCAGCGCCAGCGTTATTCCGTTTCCGGTTTGGAAGGAGACCTGACACGCGCGGGCGTGCTCGGCGTGACCTTCGGACTGGCCCCTAATGTCGAAGTGCAGATTGAGGGCGTCGCGCAGAATTTCCTGTCCATTAACTCGCGCACGAAGAGCTCGATTCCGTTAGACGTGGCCGCGACCGCCAACTCGACGCACGACACCGGTGACTTTACGCTGTGGACGAAGATCAAACTGCGCAACGAAAGCGGCAACTGGCCGTCGGTCGGATTCCGGTTTGGCGTGCAGTTGCCGAATTCAAATCAGGCCACCGGTATTGGCCTCAATCAGACCAACGCTTATGGACAGGTTTTGTTTGGCAAGAAGTTTGGCCACGACGCGCGAGTGAATACGTTCGCCAACCTGGGCATTGGGATCCTGACGGCGCCGACTGAAGGCTTTACCCAAAACGATGTGTTCACTTATGGAGTAGCCGGCATCGTGCGCCTCGACAAGACATTCAGTGTGGTCGGTGAGGTCAATGGACGCCAAAACACCCGCCCCGGCAGCGGCCCGCTGGGAACTGAATCTCAGGGCGAGGCGCGTTTGGGGATGCAGGTGCGTGCGAGTGGTCTGCGCTTCGACTTTGCCGGCATTGCAGGTTTGACGAAATTCAGTCCGCGCTCGGGAGTTACGGTTGGCGTCACCTACGACACTCCATCAATCTTCACGCCGGCGAAGTAAATCAGTGACAAGTGACCAGGGACGAGTGACAAGTTAGAGTGTCGCCTGTTAGAAGCTTGTCACATGTCGCTCATTCCTGCGTTTGTATTCGACGGATACTGAAGGGACGAGGGAGTAGCGCCAAAGATAGACTGTAGGATGTTTATGCTGGCCACTGGCCACTGGCCACTGGCCACTGGTCACCGGTCACTAGTCACTCGTCACTGCTTTCATGTTTGATTGGCTCCGCGCTCTCACGTTTCGGCTGGGAAAGTTCATCGTTCACGTGCCGATTTATGTCGCCGGCCCGGCGATGATCCTGATCGGAGCGCTCGATTCGTCGCTGCTGTCGCTGCCCGAGATAAACGACTATCTGGTCGTCGCGCGCTGTTACACCCATCCGCATACGGCGTTCTTCTTTCCGCTGTTCGCATCAACCGGATCGGTGCTGGGATGTCTGCTGCTCTACACGATTCTGCAGCGCGGTGGCCTGGCGGTTTTGCACCGCCGCTTCAAGCTTGAGCACGTGCAGCGGGTCGAACGCGCGTACGCGCGATTTGGAATTTTCGCGTTAGCCATTCCGGCATTGCTGCCGCCGCCGATGCCTTTCAAGATTTTCGTGGCCACGGCCGGCGCGTTGCAGTTTCCGCGGCGAAAATTTTTGGTGACGATCCTGATTGCGCGGTCGCTGCGCTATTACACCGAAGGAATACTCGCAATCTATTATGGCGAACGCGTGTTGCGGTTCCTGCGCGACAACGGATTAATTATCGTCACCCTCGTCGGCGGCCTCTGCCTGTTGGCGCTGGCGATCTATTTGATATCGAACAAGGGGCGCGCCGCGGTGAAAGCGGCGAAAGAATGACCTCGAAAGGTAACGAGCACTCAATTGAAATCCATTATTCATAAGGTGATGGGCGGCCTCGGAAAGTTTTCGCATTGGCTGCTCTCGTACGGGCCATTCGGTCTGTTTGCGATCGCGTTTCTCGATTCGGTGCTGGTGCCGATCCCGGGCGGCGTCGATGCGATGCTGATGATCCTGGCGACCGCGCGTCCGGCGTGGATGTTGATTTATGTGGCCAGCGCGACGGTCGGTTCGACGATTGGCTGCATCTGTCTTTATAAGATTTCGCAGAAGGCCGGCCATCGCGCGCTCGATCGTTTTTCTGAGTCGAAGCAGAAGCGGGTCAAGGATTTGATCGACCGGTACGACGTGCTGTCGGTGCTGGTCGCGTCGGTGTTGCCGCCGCCTTTTCCGTTCAAGCTGTTCGTGGTTTCAGCGGGCGTGTTCCGCTTGCCGGTCTGGCGCTTTACCATGGCCATCGCGGCCGGTCGGACCTTCCGCTACTTGCTCGAGGGTTATCTCGCGGCGCGTTATGGTGAGCATGCGAAGGAAATCCTGGCGCACTATTATCCGGCGATTGGAATTGGCCTGGCGGTATTGCTGATCGTGATTTTTGTCGGCAAGAACCTGATGCGGCGCGCGCGGGTCGAACCGGTTTCAGGCGTCGAAGGCTAGTTGCCACTCCGGCGGGATGGTGTCGTGGCGCGCGCGGAATTTTCGCGCTTCAGCCAAAGTGCTGACACCGCGGATTTCGAGTTCGTCGATCAGATGCAACAGCACACGGGCCGTGGCCCGGGCATCGCCCACCGCGCGGTGCCGCTCAGTTATTTGAAATCTGAAATGATCTGCCAACGCGTCGAGATGATGTTTCTCGAGATCGGGCATCACGCGACGAGCAAGTTGCACCGTGCATAGCTTAGCGTTGCGCATGCGGCAGCCGGGAAATACGCGGGCGATTTCCTGGTTCAGCAAAGTCACATCAAAATCTGCATTGTGGGCCGCCAGCACGGCGTCGCCGGCGAAGTTCAACCACGATTCGGCAATCGCGGAAAATGACGGCGCAGTTGCCAGCATCTCTTCGGTAATTCCGGTCAGTGCCGCAATGAACGGCGGCAGCGCCAACTCGGCGTTAACCAGCGTTTCGAAGTGGTCGACGATTTCACCATGGGCGACGCGGCAGGCGCCAATCTCGATGATGCGAGTCGCGATGGATTTGCCGGCGATCGCCTCGACATCGACGACCACAAATTCAATGTCGCTCAGCGGTTTCGTTTCGGTTTCGTTGGGTCGAATGGCGAGAGATTGCGCGTCCGTGATGAAGCGCGGATCGTTCTGCACCAGATCAGTGACCAGCGAAGCGGCCAAATCTTCGGTGGCGTTGGCCAGATGAAAAATTGAATCAGTGATTTCGTTGAAGGTGGCCCGTCCGCCATTTTCGAGTACGAAGTCGAATGTTTCCTGCACCAGCGGCGAATCAGAAATCAGATTGAGCGGTCTTTGCACAACGCGATTGTAATGTGTGGGACAAAAGATGAGCAACGATGAAGTGATCGATCGGTTTCGAAAGTCCGGAGCGCTGCTCGAAGGACACTTCCAGCTTTCGAGCGGCCTGCATAGTTCGGTTTACCTCCAGTGCGCGATCGCTCTCCAATCCACGCGCGACGCAATTGAGTTCGGCGCCGCGATCGCCGAACGAATTCGCGGACGGGAAATCGAAACCGTCGCATCGCCGGCGATCGGCGGCCTGGTTATTGGTTATGAGGTTGCGCGGCAGCTCGGCGTGCGATTCATTTGGACTGAGCGCGAAAACGGGATCATGACGCTGCGGCGCGGTTTTAGTCTGCGGAGCGGCGAGCGACTGCTGGTGGTCGAAGATGTGATCACGACCGGCGGCTCGACGCGCGATACGATCGAGGCTCTGCGCGCCGGTGGTGGCGATGTGATCGCGGCGGCATCGATCATTGATCGTTCGGGCGGCAGAGCCGATGTCGGCGTGCCGCGAATATCACTCGCGACGCTTGATGTCTCGGCCAATTCGCCGGACCAGTGCGAAGCGTGCAAACGTGGCGAGCCCGTCGTGAAACCCGGCAGCAGAAAGAAATAACTTTTTGGATGCGTGACTTGTCCCGCCGGGCGGACGACTCCGCCCTCTAAACGAAATTCGTGGTTTCACTCCGGCATCCTCGTAGGAGATTCCGTATTGGCCGGCAACGCTCGTCTCTAAACAGATGAATTATCGTCTCCTCCTGCAATACGACGGCACTGACTTTCATGGGTGGCAGATTCAGGCGAACCTGCGCACCGTCCAGGGCGAACTGACGCGAGTCCTTTCATTGCTGGAAGACGGCCAGGTCACCGTACATGGTTCCGGCCGGACGGACGCGGGCGTACACGCAGAGGGCCAGGTCGCAAATGCCTATCTGCGGCGCGAAATTACTCCCGACAAATTACGCAACGCAATCAACGGCAATCTCGATTCCGATGCGCGCGTGCTTTCGGTCGAGGTGGCGCCGGATGATTTTCACGCGCGATATTCGGCCATCGGCAAGACCTATTGTTACCGCGTCGTGCAGGGAAGCGTGATGTCGCCGTTTTGGCGCAGGTACGCGTTGCATGAAGCACGCGAGCTTGAGGTTGAGCGAATGCTTCAATGCAGTAAGTTGTTTCTGGGCGAACATGATTGGACTGCGTTCTCAGCCGCGCAATCAGAGGCCGGGTCGCGGG
>Ga0207511_100032_pt1 | contig 37073 bp, 16 predicted proteins | sample NitcycUWRSCHO22C_FD_188265 | JGI IMG/M metagenome (GOLD analysis project Ga0207511, IMG submission 188265) | Soil microbial communities from Arlington Agricultural Research Station in Wisconsin, USA - Nitrogen cycling UWRJ-SCHO22-C (SPAdes) | ecosystem: Environmental > Terrestrial > Soil >... | reverse complement strand
CCCCGCCGGTGACGCCGTTGATGAAGGCGCCAAAATCAAGCTTGGTGAAATCTCCTTCGGCCGTGTTCAAATCGACGGCCGCAAAATCAGGCCGCTCGGCATAACGCAGTCGATAGAACCCCGGTTGCCGTCCGGTCACCAGCACATCGCCGTCTGCAGTCAGCCGATTGTCGGTCAAACGCGCTCCGTCAGGCCCGTCGACCGCGGGCGCCTCGCCCTTTGGTTCCTTCGCGACTCTGAAACTCTGGCCTAACGCATACCACGATCCCGTTTCGCGCCTGCCGACGTATCGAATCATCTGATGGACCAGCGGCAGGTAAATTGGCGTCAGCGGCAAATCATTCCAACTCGGCCCCAGTGAAGAAGTGAACAGCAGCACTCGTCCTTTGCCCGCGTTGCCTTCGACGAGCGCCGCACTGCCGTCTTCGTATCGCGCCAGCACACTTGCGTTAGGCTTGGGCTGACTTCGCACGAACCCGAAAACGCGCGCTGCTGCGAGCCGACCGCTGTCGCGAAAAACTTCAAAGATGGGATGGTCGAATTTGATATCAGTGATCGCGACGCTCTCGCTCGCTTTATTCTGCACGGCTTCCGTTAGCGTCGCCGGCGAAACGTCGCGCAGCGACTGATTGAAACTGTTCGCATCGGTGTGCGGGCCCGCGGAGATGATCAGCTGGCCGCCGTTCTCGACAAACCGTTTCAGATTTTCCGCCAGCGCCGGCGACAGCGGCCCAGAGTCATTCAGAATCACCAGCGCATTGTCTGCGACTCCGGCGGGATCGACAGCGCCGGCCGTCTTCACCGTGAAGTTGTACGGCATCGCGTCCGTCAAATTCAGCGCGCTCTGCAAATAAAAACTGTCGCTGCGGCCACGCGCGGCGCTCTCGACAATTAGAGCCTTCGCCGGCGCCTCGCGCCGAATCGTGAAATAGAATTTATTGTCAGGCGCAAAGTCGCCGGACATGACTTCGATGACGCAACGGTTGGCTCCTTCAGTCAGGTTGAAGCCGGTGAACTCGACGACTTTGGTTTCGCGCGCGTTGAGGTTGACCTCGCGCTTCTCAACGGTCTGATCGTTAATTTGAAAATCGACCGCCAGACGATCGCGCGGTGCATCACTGAAGTTACTGAGTTGCACCGAAAGGTTCTCGGTATATTTCTGTCCAAAAACTACGCCGTGCGCATCGACATTCGTCACCGCGACATTAGGCGGAGGATTGCTGCCACCGACGTCGAAGGTTTGCAGCTGAATGTCGCTGCTGAGTTTGTAAGCAGCATTAGCCTGGTTCCAGCCACTCGCCTGAAAATCCGAAATCAGAATTACGCGTTTCCGGCTTTCGCCTTTCAATTCGCCGAGCATCGATTCGGCGCCGCGCAGCGCCTGCTCGTAATCGGTGCCTTCCCATCCCGGACTCAACCCTTTCAAAATCGATCGGAGGCGCGCTTTGTCATTCGTGAATCGATTGATAGTTTCATATCGATTGCCGAACGTCAGCACGGCCAGGCGCTCACCGGCCGGCGCTTCATCAATGATCGAGCCGGCGCGCTGCAACGCATTGGCGAACATTTGTTCGCGCCGCATGCTGAGCGATGAATCGATCAAAATTACTGTGGCGCCCGCGCCATTGTTGGCCTGCGCCGAGCTGCGGCGACTGAAGAAGGGCCGCGTAAAAGCGATGACAATCAGCAGTATTGCCAGGCAGCGCAGAATAAGCAGCAGCAGATTACGGAAAGTTCGGCGGCGAATCGTTCGTTGCGGCACCTGGCGCACAAAGGTGAGCGCCGGAAATTCGATCTTGCGCGCGCGCGTGCGCCGTACCAGATGCACCAGGATCGGCGCCGCCACCGCGGTGATGCCTAACCAGAAGAGTGGACTAAGAAACCACATGAATCAGTTTTCAGTTACCAGTTATCAGTTTTCAGTGATAGTGATTCCGCCTTAGCTCATAACTCAAAACTCAAAACTGAAAACTATTTTCCGGCCCGACGCGATAAGAACGAAAACAGCGCGTAATCCAAAGGCTGGTCCGTAGTGATCAATTCATAGTCAACGCGATTGGCGGCGGCGCAGCGCCGCATCTCGTCGAGGTGCTGGCGGAGACGCGCGCGGTAGCCATTCATCACCACGTCCGGCAGCACCGGCATCTGCTCGTTCGTTTCGGAATCTTCCAGCAGCAGAATTGGGTCCTTAAAGTCGAAGTCAATCTCGTTCTTGTCGAGCACCTGGAAAGCCATCACGTCGTGGCCTCGAAACCGCAGGTGCTGAAATGCCGACTGCAAGCGCTCCGCCTGATCATAGAAATCCGAGATGAGCACGACGATGCCGCGGCGCGTGAGAATGTCGGCCAGCTCGTGCAGTGATTCAGCCAGACGCGTTTCGCCGCCCGCTTCCAGGATCGAGAGATGCCCGAAGATCGTCCGCATATGGCCCGTCCGGCTGCGCGCCGGCGCATGCGTGTGCACATGCTGATCGAAAGCGACGAGCCCGACCGCGTCCTGCTGGCGATTCAAAAGATAAGCCAGCGAAGCCGCCAGAAATTTCGCGTAGGTGAGTTTCGAAATTCGGCCGTCCTGCGAATAACGCATCGACGCGCTGGTATCGATCAGCAGATGGCATTGCGTGTTGGTATCCGCCCGATACTTTTTGATGAAGTAGCGATCAGTGCGCGCCAGCAGACGCCAATCGAGGTAGCGCAAATCGTCGCCCGGATTGTATTGACGATATTCAGTGAACTCGGTCGAGAAACCGGTGAAGGGTGAACGGTGCAGACCCGACATGAAACCTTCAACCACGGCGCGCGCTAACAATTCAAGCGAGCCGATGCGTGCGAGTACTTCGGGATCGAGAAAGCGCGCGGGGCCGGGGGCGTGCGGCGTGGCAGGCGGCGAGCCTGAATTCGTAACTGCAGTTGTCTTCTTGCGCCACAGCATAAGATTGATCATTCGCGCGATGAAGTCAGTACCATTTGCGTCAGCAAATGGGTCAAGGGTGCTGCTTGATCTACGACCTTGATCCATCCGCTTACGCGGATGGTACTGACCTCATGGCACGTGGGCCGAGCAATCCTACAATCCGCTCTTCGGTTCAGGCACGGTTTCGATCAATTGCCTGATCACCTGATCCGAATCGACCTTTTCGGCCTCAGCCTGAAAATTCAAAAGCACTCGATGGCGCAGCACCGCGGGCGCGACTGCGCGCACGTCTTCGCATGAAACGTTGTAGCGGCCGCGCAGAATCGCCCGCGCTTTGCCCCCCAAAATTAAAAACTGCGACGCGCGCAACGAAGCGCCCCAGGTCACCCACTTGTTAATAAAGTCGGGCGCCGCCGGCGTCGCGGGACGGCTCGCATTCACCAGACGCACCGCGTAGCGCGCGACCGTATCAGCGGCCGGCACCTGTTTCACCAGCTTTTGAAAGGCGACGATTTCATCCGCGGACATCACCGTCTTAAATTGGATATCCTGCGGCGAAGTCGTTTGCTTGACCACGTTCACTTCGTCTTCTTCCGGCAAGTAACCAATGTTCACATTGAACATGAAGCGATCGAGTTGCGCTTCCGGCAACGGATAAGTGCCTTCCATCTCGATCGGGTTCATCGTCGCCAGCACAAAGAAGGGGCGCGGCAAGTCATAGCTCGCGCCCTGCACGGTAACGCGGCCTTCCTGCATCGCTTCGAGCAGCGCTGCCTGGGTCTTCGGCGGCGTGCGATTGATTTCGTCGGCGAGCACGATGTTCGCGAACAAAGGCCCGCGAATGAATTGCATGGCGCGATGGCCCGTGGCCCGATCCTCTTCAATGATCTCGGTACCGGTGATGTCCGCGGGCATTAAATCCGGGGTGAACTGAATGCGTTTGAACGAGAGCTCGAGCACGCTGGCCACGGTGCGCACCAGCAAGGTCTTGGCCAGGCCCGGCACGCCGGTGATGATCGAGTGGCCGCCCACAAACAGCGAAAGCAAAACCTGTTCGATCACGTCGTCCTGGCCGATGATCGCTTTGCGGATTTCACGCAGCAGCGCCTCGCGCGCGGAACCCAGCTTGTCCAGAAGTTCTTCGTCCTTGATTACCGATTCTTCAATCGCCATTGGCTGTCCTCTTGGTGTCAGAAGCCCGACCGTCAGGGAGGGCCTGCTTGCTAACGGAGCCCTTGCTGACGCGCGGGCTTCTGACACGTACTGAAGTGTGTCTTTCTCACTGTCCCACGATCTTCAACAACAACTCCTGCGCCTTCTCGTAACTCGGCGCGGCCTCGAGCGCGCGCAACACTGCATGCTTGGCTTCAGGCTGTTTGCCTAAAAGGTGATACGCGCTGGCCACGTTGTAATTTGCTTCTGCTACGTTCGGCGGATCCAGCGCGAGGGCCACCTGAAACTCTGATAGGGCCTGCGCATACTGTCTCTCTTCGAGATTGAGTTGGCCCGCTTGCATGTGCGGCGCGTAATCAAATGGGCTCACATAAAAACTCAAACGCAGGGCCTCGATCGCGCCGGCCCGATCACCCAGCCTGGTGCGCGTGGCCGCCAGCGCCTTGAGTGCCGGCAGACTATTCTGATCGTAGCGCACGCGTGCTGCCAGGGCGTCGGCGGCCTGCTTATAGTCGCCCTTCTTTTCGAAAATCTCGGCGAGCGCGTCATACGCATTCCCTTCGCCGGTGTAATACGGAAACAGCTCGGCCGCGCGCTTGAAATGCAAAATCGCATTCTCAATATCATTGTCGGCGCGAAACAGATGGCCGGCGCGCAGGTGCAGCGCAAACGTATCCTGCTCCGCGAGCAGCTTCACGACGTCATCTTTCGTCAACGACGCAGCCTGATTGAATTCAGTCTTGAGCGCCGCCTGCATCGGCCGCGTCTTGGTCTCCATGTAATCCTTGAAGGCGCGATCGAAATCGGTCTCGCTCAACTTCAGTACCCGCATGAGAATGTCCGGCGTCAAAGCCTTGTCGCGATACAACGCGAGCATGCGGAGGATGGCGTCGAATCCATATCGGTCGGCGATGAACTCGCAGACTTGCGACGCCTGGAAATAAGCGATGCTCAAATCTTCCGGCCCGCGCGGATGCGAAAACGCGCCGTCAAGATTCGCGATCTTTTGCCAGCGACCCGCACCGAAGGACGCCAGCAACATCGGGTTCCAGTCGTCGCCCCAGCCGGGTCGCGCGCGCCGCTCTTCGTAAACCGACAAGCCTTCTGAAAACCAGCGCGGGATGCGATAGTCGGTCATCTGCAAAGTGATGACGTGCGTGTATTCGTGCCACAGCGTGCTGCCCCAGTTGAATTCGCCGGTCGGTCGCGCCGAGGGCGAATCAGCCGCAATCACCTGCCCGAAGCAAACTCCCAACGCGCCGAGTCCCGGCAATCCCAACGCGCGCACCGCAAAGTCTTCATGATTCGGGAACAACTCGATAGTGATCGGACCTTTCGGCGTGAAGTGATACTTCGCGGTCAGCTTGCTGGCGGCCTCATCAAGTAAATCCGCCGCGTAGGGCGTGACGACGTCGCTCTCCTTCGCGTCAGCTTTGATCAGAAACGCGTCGTGCCTGGTGGCGCGATAATCCTTCATCGCGTCCAGCAAGTCGAGCGTGTTCTTGGCCCAGATGTTGTACGGGTCGCCTTTGAATGAGGTCTCGACTTCCGCCCGCCCTTCGTCCATCTGCCCGAGACGCAGCCAGGCCATGCCCAAAGCCAGATGCGCCGGCCAAAGTCGCGGCGAGAGTTGCGTGGCTCGTTTGGCGAAGGCCGCCGCTTCTTCCGTGCGGCGAGTCATCGTCGCGTAATGCGACAACACATTGAAGAGCAAACCGTAGCGCGGATTGACGGCGAGCGCGGCATTAACTTCCGGCTGAAAGTCGCGGTCCTGCAGATAGAGCATCGCCGCCTTGATCGAATGGGCATCCAGCGACTGTGGATTGATCTTGAGGGCCCGCTCGAGGTCGGGCGCGACCGACGCAAAGTCACGCTCTTCCAATTCCAAACCGGCTTTGAACGTCAGAAATCCAACCGGATTGATAGCCAGGGCCCGAGACAGTGCCGCGACTGCTTCTTCGCCCCCAAAAAATTCGATGCGCTTGTTTTGCGCCATGCCGATCAAGCCGCGGGCGCTGTTGGGATTAATCTGCAACGCGTCCTGGAAGAATTGCGCGGCGTCGGCGTAGCTGTATTTTTCGTTGAAGAGTTCGCCCGCGCCGAGTTGCGCGTCGATGTAGGTCGGATCTGCCGCGATCGCGTCGCGATAGATGTCGTTCGCGTCCTGATATCTTTCGAGATGGACCAGCGCGCGCGCCACGCTCGTCAGTTCGGGCGCCGTCGCCGGCTGTTTCTCTTTATAATAAGCGACCAAACTTTCGAATATTGGACGTGCGCGCTCTTCCTGACCGGTAAGCTCGAGAATTTCGGCCCGTCGCAAGTCGCTGGAGAGCTTGTCGGCGGGAGACTTGACCGAGTCGGTCGCGGCTTTCTCAAACTCTGCGATCGCTTCCGCGTAACGTCCGGTCAGCGCCAGCACTTCGCCGAGTTGATGATGCACAACTCCGGCGTTTGGATTTTTGACGAGAAACTTTTTGGCTGAAGCTTCAGCCTCGGGGTATTTGCCGGTTTCGAGATAAGCGCGGGCCAGACCGGCCGCGGCTGCCGCATCTCCAGGGTTGCTTGCGAGCCGCGCATTCAGAAGCTTGATGGCGTCATCGTAATCACCCTTTTTCAGTTCTGCTGCGCCGGAAAGTTCGTCAGGTGATTGCGCCGACGTGTTACGAATCAAAACCGGAATAATGATTATCGTGACGATTGCGAAGAGAACCAGGATGAGGGTTCGTCGCTGACGCGGTGCTAACTGATGCCGACGCCGCGGTCGCGTCATCGCCATGTCCGCCAGGAAATATTTAGAGCACCCTCTCATCTATTCTTGTTCACACACTCCTTTAAGAGCGTCACGCTCATCACTCATCACTCATCACTCATCACTCATCACTCATCACTCACTCGCGTTACTCCCTTGCTTGATCGCCCTATTGACCTTGGCCAATTCAATGAAGAGTCTTTCCAACTCCTTTTCGTAATCTGCTTCCAACATGCTGCTCTTGCGGGCGATCAACTGCGCGATCTCGCCTTCCAGGCGTGTGCGATCGCGCATGAGTTTGGCAACATTCGCGTTGGCTGAGGCTTGCGCGACCGTCAGTGAATCGAGATACGTCGCGCGCGCCAGAAATCCGTCTCCGCCTTCCATTTTCTGATGACCAACACCGTCGCCGTTGTCTTCCAACAACGCGTGCTCGGTGGCCAGACGGCCAGCGCGCGTGTAGAACTCAGCCGTCAGACGATTCGCATAATTAAAAGCTTCCAGCACCGAGATGTGACCGTCCTGATCCGCATCTGCGTCATTGGCCTTTAAGGCAGCCAGGAAATATTCCATGAACCTGACCGCGTTGTTTTCCTGACCACTCCGCGTGGCAGTCACGATCACGCGGCCCTTGGCTGCGAGCGGTTTGATAAATTCACCGCTGGCGCTGGCCATGTTGAAAATCACCACGCGCTGGGCCGGCAGCGCCGCAATCATGTTGTGATATTCGTTTGCTGAAAGATCAGGTCCGACCAGGTTGAACTTTGCTTCCTTATCGAACGAACCGTGGCCGATGAGAAAAACAAACAGCACGCTGTCGGGAGTCAGTTCCGTCCGCAGTGTGGCAAACAGTTTCTTAACTTCGTCGGCGGTGGCAACGGCACTCGTGTCGGTTGCTTTCTCGGTCAGAAGCTTCACGCGATCTTTCGGAAAGCCAAACCGTTCGGTCAGCGTGGTAGTCAACGACGAGGTCCATTGCTGAAATTGTTTCGCGTAAGCAGGTTCGCCGCTGGCGCCGCTGATGATCACCGCGAATTTGTTCGGATCGGCACTGGACTGTACTCGCGCAGGACTTTGTTCGTTTTGCGCAAGACTTAACGACACACCTGACGTGAACAGCAGAACCATGCTGCCTAACAAGCTAAAGTGATGTCGCGAAAGCTTCATCTTCATTTGATTCGAAGCCGTTTAGTTCATTTGCCCATCTCAATTGCCACTAGCTTCAGCTAGTGGAGAGGGAGAAAAATGGAAATCGGGTTTAGCCGAACCTTCATCCAAAGAGAATTGTTCATAGGCCAAAGCCACCGACGATTTCATTTCACTTTGGCTAAAGCCAGAATTCCTCTTTCTCTATGTCCACTAGCTAAAGCTAGTGGCAAGTAGCTAAAGCTAGTGGCAAGTAGCTAAAGCTAGTGGCAAGTAGCTAAAGCTGGCAAACTAACTACGCCAGTCCCTCACGCTTTCTTAAAAACCATTCCGCGCTCAACAACCCAACAATCAAAAAGAAGTTTATCGGCATGTCCCAAAGATCTTTGGTGACACGTTCGGAATACGGCGTCTTGCGATAGGTTAGATCGTCCATGAGAGACTGCAAATCGTTTAGTTGATAGTACTTGCCGCCCGTTTCCGCCGCGATCCGCTTCAACAAATCCGTGTTCTGCGCCGCGTTGAAATACTCGCGATTCACATCGCTAATAAGAACGTTCGACTTTGCCCCAACTTGTCCGAGACCACTGCTGTTGGCGATCAGTTCGATGCCGTGCGGCCCCAATTCATCAGCCTTGAAGTCACCGGCGTAAACATTCGCGTCGTTGATGCTCGTGAATTTCAAAGGCACATCGACCGTCGCGCCCGACGGTTTGGTGATGCGGGCCGTGGCCCGCACATCGTTCACCGGGTTGTAATGCTTGTCGCGAATATCTGCGACTACGCGGACGCTATCGTCCATTACATAAACATCCTGTTGCGCGCTTACTTCGATCTGTTTGGGCGTGCCACTCACCAGGTAACGCAGCAGTTGCCGCCAGAATGTTTCGTGCGCAGTGCTCTTCGAATCCATTTTCATGCGCCAGCGCCAGCTATCACTCGCGGTGAAGACAAGCGTCTGGCCGCGGCCATATTTCTGTTGCGCCAGTAACGGCACCGCGGGTGCAGACGCGCCGGCGCGCTTCGCTTCCAATAGGACCGCGGCGCCTGGCTTCACCGTTTTCAAACCTTCGGAGATCGAGATTGGCGGCAGATCGTTCCAGGTCTTTTGACTGGCCGCGCGGTCTTCATTCAGACGAGTGATTGGATGCGCGAGCCCCGCGTTGGTGAGTTGCGCCTTGTACACCGGCGCGTACGACTCAGCGTCGTCGACCTTGCGGCCCTCGAGCTGGAGCGGCAGCAAATCCTCGATGAGCGTTCCTTTATATTTTCCGGCGTCGAACGATAAGCGTCCGCCCAACGCCAGCAAACCGCCTCCTCGCCTGGCCACAAACGCTTCGATGTTGCGCAGTTGCTCGGTGGTGAAGAAGCTCGCTTCGACGCTGCCGAGCACCAGACCGTCGTAAGCGAACAGCTCTTCTTCGGTTCTCGGGAACCCGGCGACCAATTCCTGCTCGTTCGAAATTCCCTGGCGATAGAATTTATTTTCGCCGGTGCGCTGCAACGAGACGACTGAGATGTTCTTTTCGTTGAAACTCAGCGCTTCGCGGACCTTGCCCAACTCCCAACGCGGTTCTCCCTCGACATGCAGAATTCGCAAAGGCCCTTCGATCACTTCGACCAGGGCATCCTGGCGATTGTTATCGACAGTGACCTCGCCCTCGAGCGGCGTGATCTCAACTGTGTACCGGTGAAAGCCGGGCGTCGAAGGAACGACTTCAAGATTGACTGCCTGCGTGTCGTTGCCGCGCAGGTTGAATTCCTCAGTCTTGATCGCGCGTCCGTCTTCGCGCACGTTCATCAGGACTTTGGTCGCGCCGTAACCACTGAGACTGACAAACGCATCGATATTCGCGCGCGATCCGACCAGCACGCGTCGCGGCACATTTATCCGCGCCAACTCCGCGTCCAGGGGCCGCGCCGTATCGCCAACGCCGACGGTAAATACCGGAATGTCTTTCGCGCGTAATTCTCTCAACGTCGCATCCAGATCTCTCGACACGTTCGACGCGCCGTCAGTGGCGAGCACGATTCCCGACAAAGGCATGCCTGACGAACGCCTGGCAATCTCATCGAGAGCCCCGGTGATGTCAGTTGTGTGGCCTTCGCCGAAAAGCGTTGTGCCATCAGCGACGCCAGTTACGTCGCCCGAGAAGCCGTAGAGATTCGTTTTGAACTTTTCTTCCAGACTCGCGATGAAAGAAGGCTTGCCGGAACTGGGCGGCGCCAGCAGCATCTGCTTCGCGTAATCGAGCCGCGTCGCGCGCGCCGGCGTGTCCTGAAGTTTCATGCTGAGCGAGTCGTCGATAGCGAGCGCGACGTAACTGCTGCGCGGTACCACGGACGAAACCACCACCACCGGCTTCAGCAGCATGAACGCCACCAGCACGATCAAGGCTGCCCGCAGGGAAGCGAGAATGACCGTCGTCCGCCGGCTAACACGAAGACGCGGGCGAACATAGACGTAATAGATAAAAAGACTGAGCAGGATCGTGCCGAGGATGATCAACCAAACCCTTGGACGCACGTCGAAACTGAACTGGCCATTTGAAAAGACGGCCCGTTCGTGTCCGAACAATAATCGGGCGAGTGCTCCCATAGATCTTAAAGCCCGAGCATTATAGGTGCGACACCATACCGCAAAGGTTAAATTTTGTTAACTCTATGACGCATCCAAAGCCTGGAACAGTTACTTGAAATATTGGACCCCTTGCGGTCGAAAGATTGTTCCTTTGATGCCGCAAGTCGGTAACGGCGTATAGCGGGAATGCTCGCCGCGCGGGAAATTATTTCTGAGGACGGAATTAATTGCCGGGTTTAATTCGGGTTGAAGCGTTGACTTGCCCCTGTGATCTCCACGGTCGTTTAATGTCAGGCAACTCAGGATTAGTCGAACAGTATCGAAGCAGCGGTGATCGTTTTTCGTAGAAAAGATCTTGACACAATCGCTATTGATACTTTATACAAGACAGTTCGCGCGATCATGGTATCGCGCACTGCGAGGAAGAAACTTTCAATGATGACGAGCAGGACAAACAAACAACCGGTCGACAAATGGCAGCCGTGCGCCGCCATGAACGCCGTCGTCTGTGCGTTAAGTCTGAGCTCGGCGTCGGTCTCATTGCGGACCAATATTTTTGGCGGCAGACTCGGACAAGAAACGTCCATAGATAGCCGTCATATCAGGCAATAATCAGCGGGAGCGGACTCCCGCTCCCAAATCTCAAAGCAAAATTCGCGGAGAATTGAAGGAGCGGGCAGCTTCCCTTGGAGGCTTAAAGCCCGCTCTTTTTGTTTTTTGACAATCGAAGTACCTATTTTGCGAGAGATGAAGGCAGGAGCCTTCAATGGATGACGATCTCGGTCCTTTGCGAGAGTCCCAGGAGATCGCCATCTCAGGAGAAGTGTGCCTCGAAGTGTGTTCGCGGTACGTTTACTCTCTGCCTTCATCTATTTTTTAGCACGAAGCGATCTGAATTCTGAAATCTCAAATTTGAGATCTGAGATCTCAAATCGATCGTGCATGTGTGGCTGAGCAGCAAAAGCACCCTCCTTCGAAATCAGGCGTCTAACGACTTCGTAGGTGCGAGTCCTACCACATGCACCAGGAATATTTCAGGGATGTAGGCTAACTGGCAAACCGTCGGTCTCCAGAATCGAAGTTCTCAGTTCAAATCTGAGCGTCCTTGCCAATTCCCGGAAGGTGGTGCGCGGTGGCGCGCAACTGGTCTTGAAAACCAGGCCGAGCAATACGTCTCGAGGGTTCGACTCCTTCACCTTCCGCCAAGATGTCAGAACCGTCTGCGAAATCGGGCGGGCAGTTTTCGGAGGCGTCGCCTAATGGTATGGCAGTCCCGATTTGTCGGGACTAAATCGCCGCGCGTTGCGTGTGCAGGTTCAACTCCTGCCGCCTCCGCCAAACAGCAAGGGTGAATTAGGAAGGATGAAGGACGAAAAAGGGCCCCTAGCCCATCGCTCTCTTCATTCATCCTTCCGCCTTCATCGTTCATCCTTGCTTTCGGACCTGTAGCTCAGTGGAATGAGAGCGCGACTCTGCGAAGGTCGAGGTCGCACGTTCAAGTCGTGCCAGGTCCGCCAAATGGTCAGAACCATCTGCGGTAGCGGGTGGTTGATCTCTATTGTCAATCACTTCAGGTTTCAACGTTCAACCGCCCGCTACCGCAGGCGGTTCTGACACCGCTCATGCCGGCGTAGCCCAATCGGGAGGAGGCGCTAGTCTTAGGAACTAGACAGTGTGGGTTCGAATCCCTCCGCCGGTACCAGAATCAAAGGATGACGGATGACGGATGAGGGCTGAAGGATGAATTGTGCGATCGAAATTGGGCTTTCATCCCTCATCCTTCATCCTTGCTCGCGCCAATTAGAAGGCGGCTGATTTAAGAACTGCTTTGTGAGAGGCGCGAATCACTCCGCGCGCACCAAACAATCATGGGGATGAACGCGAAATGGAAAGCGGACTGATTTTCAATCAGTTGATTTGCGAGTTCGAGTCTCGTCGTCCCTGCCAATTCATTTCCAATTGCCGATTGCCAATTGCCGAATGCGAATTCCAGTAGGCGGATCAGTCGACAATTGGCAATCTCAAATCGAAATGTTTCTGTGGGTCGTAGCTCAATGGCAGAGCACCGCACTGTGACTGCGGCCGTTGAGGGTTCGACTCCCTTCGACCCACCCAAACTCATTGTCGATTGTTGATTGCCGATTGACAGCACCACGCCTCACGACAAATCGGCAATAGGCAATTGGCAATCAAAAATGTATGGAACTGTGGCCGAGAGGTGAGGCACCTGATTGTCGATCAGGCCGATGACGGTTCGAGTCCGTTCAGTTCCGCCAATCTGTGTCAGAAGCCCGACCGTGAGGGAGGGCTAGTTAACCAAGCGAGCCCTTGCTTACGCGCGGGCTTCTGACACGCATGCGTCAGTAGCCAAATCGGATCAAGGCACCTGCCTCTTAAGCAGGGGATTGTGAGTTCGAGTCTCACCTGGTGCACCAAAATCAGTATGCAGTGAGCAGTAGGCAGTGAGCAGAAGGCTCGTGCTGGTCGCTGTCATATTATTTCAATAATCAATTATTCTTTAGAAAGGAGAAGAGCAATGCCTTACAAGAAGCTACCAATCGGTGGCGCACAGAGCGAAATTCTTTCGTGGGCCAACCACGATTTCAGCATTGAAGAGCAATCGATGCTGCGTAACGTCTCGCGCTTGCCATGTCTGTTCAAGCATGTCGCGCTGATGCCTGATGCGCATTTGGGCAAAGGCAGCATGGTCGGTTCAGTGATAGCCACGAAGGAAGCAGTAATTCCCGCAACCGTCGGCGTCGACATCGGCTGCGGCATGATGGCCGTGAAGACGCCATTCAAGAGCGGCATTCTCGACGGCAAGTTGAAGGACTTGCGCCTGGCAATCGAAGAAGCAATTCCTGTCGGCTTCAACGCGTACAAGGAGTCGGTTGACGAATCTTCTTACTGGGATGGCTGGAAGGACTTCAGCGATCTTCACGAAGGCGTGCACGATCGCAAAGCGAAAGCGATGAAGCAACTGGGCACGCTGGGTGGCGGCAACCACTTCATCGAAGTTTGTCTGGATACGGAAAACTTCGTGTGGTTGATGCTGCACTCGGGCTCGCGCAATATCGGAAAGGAGTTGGCCGAGCGTCACATCTCGACAGCCAAGTCGCTGTGGAGATTGTCGGAACTTCCGGCTCCCGATCTCGCTTACTTCATTCAGGGGACACCTGAGTTTGCGGCTTACTGGAAAGACTTGAAGTGGGCGCAAACCTACGCGATGAAGAACCGCGAGATCATGATGACGCGTCTGTTGAAGGTCTTCAACAAGATGTTCAATCATCGCGAAGCCTTCAGGCCTGAGCTTCAGGTCAACTGCCATCACAACTACGTGGCGCTCGAAGAGCACTATGGCGAAAAAGTTTTCGTCACGCGCAAGGGCGCCATCAATGCCGACCAAGACGTCTACGGCATCATTCCCGGATCGATGGGCGCGAAATCATTCATCGTCAAGGGACGCGGCCTGGCTGAGAGTTTCAATTCATGCTCTCACGGTGCGGGCCGCAAGATGTCACGCGGCGCAGCAAAGCGTCACTTCACTCGTGAAGATCTCGCGAAGCAAACCGCGGGCGTTGAATGTCGCAAGGACACGGGCGTACTGGATGAAATTCCCGGCGCTTACAAATCGATCGAAGCGGTGATGAAGAACCAGGAAGACCTGGTTCAAGTCGTCGCCGAGATCAAGCAAGTGGTCTGCGTGAAGGGATGAAGGATGAGGGCTGAGGGATGAAAGCGAGACTTCACCGTCGCCTTTTCATCCTTCATCCCTCCTCCCTCATCCTTGCTTTTCGGGGTGTGGTGTAACGCAAGCATCCGAGTTTTGGGCACTCGTGGTGACAGTTCAATTCTGTCCTCCCCGACCAAAGACATTGCCGATTGCCAATTTGCGATTGCCGATTGGCCTTCCACACAGAATCAATCGGCAATTGGCAATCGAAAATCGGCAATGCCTTCGCTCCTGTAGCTCAAATCGAAAGAGCGCGACGCTTCGAACGTCGAGGTTGCAGGTTCAAGTCCTGCCAGGAGTTCCATTTTGGAGTGCGGCGACTTGTCGCCGCTTTGGATCACTTTCCGAAATTGAATTCTGATCCTCACCCCAATCCAAAGCGCCGACAAGTCGGCGCACTCCAAAAACGCGGAAGTGATGTAGCCGGAAACATGCGAGTCTTCCAAACTCGATTCGAGAGTTCGAATCTCTCCTTCCGTTCCAAATCAGTTAGCCGCAGATTCACACAGATAAACACTGATTAGAACTGAATGTGATTTTAGTTCTTGTCTTATCCGTGTAAATCCGTGTTCATCTGTGGCCGACTTTCGCGCGCGTCGCCAAGCGGCCAAGGCGCCGGATTGCAAATCCGGTATTCGTGAGTTCGAGTCTCACCGCGCGCTCCAACATCAATCAGCCACAGATTTACGCAGATAAACACAGATCAGAAACAGAGAAAGAAATTGGCCTTGTCTCTATCTGTGAAAATCCGTGTTCATCTGTGGCCAATAACTCAAAGAAAGGAGGTGCCGAGCAATGGCACTAAACGGCAGAGTTCTACTACTAAACCAAACTTACGAGCCGCTCGGCACCGTCAGTGTCGCGCGCGCAATCATCATGACGTTCAAGAACACCGTCTTTGTCGAAGAGTTCGACGGAGATCGCGTGCTGCGTTCAGCGCATGATCAATGGCCAGTGCCGTCGGTGATTCGCCGGCGCACTTACATCAACGTTCGCCGCCGCCGCGAACAATCGGGCATGAAGCGTCTGCGAATTTACATGCGCGACAAATTCCGATGTCAGTACTGCGGTGAGAAGAAGGGCGTGGCCGAGCTGACGCTCGATCACATCCTGCCGCGTTCGCGCGGTGGTGATAACTCGCCGGTGAACATCGTGACGGCTTGTATCAAGTGCAACAACCGGAAGAGCAATCGCACCCCGGAAGAAGCGCGCATGCCTTTGCTGACTTCGCAGACGGCGCTGCGCGTGAAGCTCGAACGCGTCGTGCTTTGTCACTATGCAGAGGCGAGAGCCGAATGGCGCAAGTACTTGTTCATGGATATGCACGATGATCGTGACGTCATGGAGAAGGTGCATCGCGAACGGAAGCAGCGAGCGTAAGAGAGCCACAGATAGACGCGGATTTACACAGATAGAAAGGAGGTGATCCGACTTGTAATAAGGATGCGGTTTCTTATCAGTGTTATCTGTGTTCATCTGTGGCGAATCATCTTTGGTCGGATAGCTGAGACGGATTAGCGCGGGTCTGAAAAACCCGAAAGGTTGGTTCGATTCCAACTCCGACCACCAAAACAGCGCCACAGATAAACACGGATTTTCACAGATAGGAACAGACAACCAGTTTCTTCTCTTAATCAGTGTTATCTGTGTTCATCTGTGGCAAATCATCTTCCGCCCGAGTAGCTCAACTGGTAGAGCGCTGGTCCTACAAACCAGAGGTTGAAGGTTTAAGTCCTTCCTTGGGCACCAAGAGCGAGGATGAAGTAGGAAGGATGAAGGATGAAGAAAGACATCCGATTTTGATTCATCCTTCCGCCTTCATCCCTCATCCTTGTTTTTCGGGGCGTGACTCATCCCGGCAGAACGGTGACTGTTGGGAGCGTGGAGTTCCAAGAGGCATGGTCGGCCTCACGCCCCGGCCAGAAAGCAAGGATGAAGTAGGAAGGATGAAGGATGAACACGTGAATTCGCGCGAGATTGTCATCCCTCATCCTTCCGCCTTCATCCTTGCATTTCGGCCCGCGTTCCCGGCTTCGGTCTTCTAAACCGAACCTGCAAGAGCTGGGTGGAAAGGCACGAGGTTCAACTCCTCCGCGGGCTTCCATAATGAGTTTCAAGTTTCAGGTTTCAAGTTACGGACCGAACCTGAAACTAACTTGATACTTGAAACCAATTCACGGCTGTGTAGCTCAATCGGAATAGAGCAAGCGTCTCATAAGCGCGAGGTTGGTGGTTCGACTCCACCCACAGCCAGATCATTTCCCAATTATCATTTGAGATTTGTCATTTAGTCATTTTCAGAACCTGCTGAATCGTCTGGTTCAATTAGTCAGAGTACACGGGAATAAAATGGCAAATGAAAAATTTCCAATGACAAATGATAAATGCTGGGGGCTGGTGATGTAACCGAGAGCATAGAAGTCCTGCAAACTTCTTGTGAGGGTTTGAATCCCTCCCAGTCCACCAAATTGCGGCGTAGCTCAATTGGATAACAGAGCACTCGTCTTGTAAACGAGGGTGTGCGAGTTCGAGTCTCGTCGCCGCAGCCAACCGCAAGGATGAAGGATGAAGGCGGAAGGATGAATGCTCCTGGTTAACACTTCATCCGTCATCGTTCCGCATTCATCCTTGCTTCTTGTGGCGTAGCCAAGTTGGTAAGGCACCGGATTGTTAATCCGGCTATCGAAGGTTCGAATCCTTCCGCCACAGCCAGATCACTGTCGATTGCCGATTGCCAATTCGTGGCTTCATGAACTTGATTCTTCTCACGCGAAAATCCAATCGTCAATCGGCAATCAAAAATCGAAAATGTTATTGGCCCGGAGCTCGAGTGACAGAGCGGCGGCCTTTTAAGCCGTGAGGTGCGGGTTTGAGCCCCGTCGGGTCAACCAAAAGCAAGGATGAAGTAAGAAGGATGAAGGATGAAAGCGTCGAAGCTAACACCATTCCTCCTTCCGCCTTCATCCTTGCTGTCCTGCGGGATGGTGTAACCGGCAACACGTCGGGCTTTGAACTCGAAGATGAAGGTTCGACCCCTTCTCCCGCAGCCAATTTGGAGTGCGCCGACTTGTCGGCGCTTTCACTCCCAGCCCTACGAAAGGCGGTGCCAAGTCAACGCATTCCAATTTGTTCGCAAAAGGTATTTCGATTGTCACCAGACAATAGAAGTGTGAGGTAACGAACCATGGCAAACAAGACTCTATTCAAGTCGCTAACGGGCCGGCTGATTCCGGCTACTGATGCAATCAACGAAGAGCGCGCTCCGGCGTACGCTCTTTCGCCGCAGGCACAACTGGCCCAGTACGCTGCGACTGGTTGTCTGAATACAACTTTCTACGCGACTGCTGATCAGCAACTGGCGAAGGTGCTCGAACTGTGTGCCGATATTGATGCACAGTTCATCGCCAAGACCGCAGTGTTCTGTCGCGAGCGCGGTTTCATGAAGGACATGCCGGCGCTGCTTTGCGCCGTGCTGTCGGTGAAGGACCGCGAGCTGCTTAACACCGTATTCCCACGCGTGATCGATAACGCGAAGATGCTGCGCAACTTTGTGCAGATCATGCGGTCGGGTGCGGTGGGCCGCAAGTCGCTTGGTTCGGCGCCGAAGCGCCTGGTGCGTGAATGGCTCGATGCTCGCGATCCGGCAACGCTCTTCAAGGCAAATGTGGGCCAGGACCCTTCGCTGACTGATATCGTGAAGATGGTCCACCCTAAGCCAAAGGACGCTGCGCGTGAAGCACTGTTCGGTTACTTCATCGGTCGCGATTTCGCGTTCGATGCGCTGCCGGATGTTGCTCGCAACTTCGAAGCGTTCAAGAAGAAGGAGTCGACTGAAGTTCCCGATGTGCCATTCCAGATGCTGACTGCTCTGGAGCTTGGTACTCCGGAGTGGGCTGCGATTGCGCGTCGTGCGTCGTGGCAGATGACTCGCATGAACCTGAATACCTTTGCGCGTCATGGCGTCTTCGGTCAGCCAGGAATGGTTGAGCTGATTGCCGATCGTGTGCGTGACTCGAAGGCAATTGCGAAGGCCCGCGTGTTTCCGTACCAGCTAATGGTCGCTTACACGATGGCCAATGCGAACGCCGACATTCCGAAGGAAGTTTGCGATGCGCTCCAGGATGCAATGGAAATCGCGATCGCGAATGTACCTGCGGTCGACGGGCATGTTTATGTTTGCCCGGATGTGTCGGGTTCGATGTCATCGCCGGTGACCGGTTACCGCAAGGGCGCAACCACAGCGGTGCGTTGTATCGACGTGGCGGCCCTGGTTGCGGCTGCGGTGCTGCGCAAGAACCCGCGCGTTGAAGTGCTGCCGTTCGAGTGTAACGTGGTTAAGGTAAACCTGAACTCGCGCGACAGCGTAATGACAAACGCCGCAAAGCTGGCTGCGGTTGGTGGCGGTGGAACCAACTGTAGCGCGCCGCTGGCGCTGCTCAACCGCCGCAAGGCCAAGGGCGATCTCGTGATCTTTATTTCGGATTACGAGTCGTGGGTCGATGCCGGCGGAGGCCGCGGCACGGCTACGATGAGAGAGTGGAATGTGTTCAAGCAACGCAATCCAAACGCTCGTCTGGCTTGTATCGACGTGCAGCCTTATCGCACGGTGCAGGCGGTTGAGCGCGAGGACATTCTCAACGTCGGCGGATTCTCGGATCAGATCTTTGAAGTGATCTCGGAGTTCGCACGCGGCGAACTGAACGCTGACCACTGGATCGGTGTGATCGAGTCGGTGGCGTTGTAAGGTCAGAACCGCCTGCGGTAGCGGGCGGCTGATCTCTAAATTGAGAATGTCGTTAGGTAACGGTAACCACCCGCTACCGCAGGTGGTTCTGACTTGGGCCGAATGCGGTCGTGACTACATTCACTTGGAAATGGACAATGTCTCGACGATTTCTTGTCGGCCTTTAGATGTAATGGCGAATGCTGGTGTGGAGTACATGGCATAAGCAGGTTCGAACCCTGCCCGCATCGAATTCGATGCGTGAAATCTCTCGCCGATTTTGTCGCCATTATCAGCGAGCGGTGAGCAGTTAACTTCAGCGACACAATCTGCTCACTGCTCACAGTTAACTGCTCACTGTCTTGGGGTGAATGCTGAAAGGACTACCTCCACCAACCAGAGCTTTGTGGAGTCGGAACTCCAGCGGTGGAAACATCGTGCTCGATTGTCTTTTCGATTTTGTCACCCCGAAGAGCGGAAATAGTGAATCGTAAATCGTGAATAGACCGAGAAGCGTTAGCCGCCTATTCACGATTCACTAGTTTGCGACGAATGCCGTTGGAACTACATCACTCAAATGGCGAGGATCCGGGTTCGAGTCCCGGTGGCTCCAACATGCGGGGCCATAGCTCAAGGGATAGAGCGCGAGTTTCAGCAAATACTTGTCGTCGCAATCTAGTGTGCCAAAAACACTCATCAATGCAGTTTTCACGAACACATTTCGCGGTCGCTGGTTCTGAAAATTTACAAGCATGACTGCTTGAAAATTTACAAGATTTTCTTCACTGAATCAGCGCAGATAATCGTTGACAGACACTAGAGCCTGGCGGACAATACGCGCGTTTCAAACCGCGTAATTATTATTCATACCACCGAGCAGAACCTGAAGCGGCAGGATCATACTAGTAAACCACACGGCAGCGCTCGAAGCATTTTGTGACCTTATTCTAGTGAAGATTCTTAGGGGCATATTCCGCGCGAGTCAGACCTGGCTTTCATAAATAGAAGTCCGTCCGGCTTTCCATAGAACCACGCGCTCTCTTAAGTTCGTTGCCGCAAACTATCCTTAGCGCAAGGACGTCAGACCGGCAAACGCAAAAACCCTTTCGAGTTTGGAGGTTCCGACATGACTGCTTCGATTTACCGCTTCTCTCTGGCTGCACTGATGCTATTGACGATGTTTTCCTTTGCTACGGCGCAGGATTATCGCGGCAAGGTGCAGGGGCTCATAACCGATGAAAACGGCGCGGCTGTTCCCGGCGCTCACGTAGTGCTAAGGAACATCGCGACCGGCGTCGAGGTCGCCCGTCAAACAAACGACGACGGAATTTACATAATTGATTTCGTCGAGCCGGGTGAATACACCGTGATGGTCGACCACGCCGGATTCAAGAAGGCCTTCCAGGAACATGTGAATGTCCGGGTCAGAGGCGATATCGCAGTCAATCTGAAAATGGCCGTCGGGACCGTCCAGGAAACGGTCACCGTCGAGGCTCCTCCGGTCGCGGTGCAATTTGGCTCGAGCAGCACTTTGTTGACCGTCGAAAACAAGGTGATCGACCAGTTGCCAATCAGGGGACGCAATCCTTACAACGTGGCCACTCTCGATCCGACGGTATCGCCGGGCACTGGCTCAACCTCAAACGAGAATCGTCCTTATCACCACGCTTATGCCAGCGATATTGACTCGGGCGGGCAGACCCAGCGGGCAAACGATGTCCTGCTCGACGGCGTGGCCCTGGTCTCCAGCTATAAGAGTTCTTACACGCCGGCACTCGATGCCGTTCAGGAAGTTACCTTTCAAAAGAACGCCGTTGATTCCGAATACGGATACAGCTCGGGCGGCGTAATCATCCTGAACATGAAATCCGGCACCAACACGTTTCACGGAACCGCGATTGCCAATTGGCGCAACCCTAAGTTCAACGCGCTCACCGATCCAACCATCAAGCGCACGGTCGGCGCCGATGAAACTAATTTTCGCGGCACCAATCTGAAGATTTATGGCGGCACGGTGGGCGGACCAATTATCAAGAACAAGCTCTTTACCTTTACGTCGTACGAACACTGGAACGATGCGTCGCCGCTGCCCTTCACCTTGACGGTGCCGACCGCGCTGGAACGCCAGGGAGATTTCAGTCAATCAACCCGCAACGGCGTGATCCGCACCATCTTTGATCCTTTGACCTCAAGTGGCACCAGCGGCACGCGCACTGCATTTTCCGGCAACAAGATCCCGATTGCCAGATTTGATCCGACCGCGGTCAAGTTGCTGGCCGAGATGCCGCTGCCCAATCTGCCAGGCAGTCAGGACAACCTGCAGGGATTCAAAATCAATGAGACCTCGTACTGGAATTTTTCAGAGAGAGTTGACTGGGTTCATTCGCAGAAGTGGCGCAGCTTCATCCGCTACGGTCAGTTCAAAGCGATCCTGCTCGAGTCGAACCCCACCGGCAAGCTCTTGATGCCCATCAACGGCAGCCATCGATACGGAATGAGCATCGCCGCCGATACGGTTTATACCATCTCGCCGAAGTGGGTCGTCAACCTGCGCGCGAATTATCACCAGCTGACCGACGAATACGCGGCGGACCCGTCCTTAATCGGACGCGACGGCATCGCGAATTTATTCCCGACGAACTTCTTCGATTCGCTCTACACCTTCCCGCAGTACTACTACCCGGCTTTCGACGTAGGCCCCAGCAGTAATCGCATTGGCCGGCCGGGACGCGAGTTCTGGCAGCATCCGCAAGGCTATGGCTTTTCAGCGCGCATGAATTACTACTCGGGCGCGCACTCGATGAAGTTTGGCGGCGAGTATCGTGTCGATCGCGGCAAGGGCGCCCGCTTCGAGCCAATCACTTTCAACATCAAACAGGCGATCACGGCCAACGCCAATTCAAGTCCCAACCTCAACACGTCGGGCAGCGAGTGGGCCACCTTCATGTTGGGTTACATCGATAACGCTTCGATTGCAGCCCGCGTTCCCATCCAGGAAGCAGTCACGCTTGGCTACGCCGGGTATTTCATGGACGATTACAAGGTCAACAAGAAGCTGACTTTGAATCTGGGTTTGCGCTGGGAGTACGAGCCGGGTCCGGTCGATCGCGGCAACCGCATTTCGCAACGACTCGATCTGAGTCAGCCAATTCCGGAAATGCAGACCACGCCGCCGGCCATTCCCGCGACGGTAACCGCGCTGCTGGCGTCGAAAAACGAAAAGCAACTTTTCAATGGCGCGTGGATATTCGCCAACTCAAGCGACCGGAACGCCTGGCATCGCAAGCTCGCGAACTTTCTCCCACGCCTCGGGGGCGCGTATAGAATTGACGATCGTACGGTGTTGCGTTTCGGTTGGGGCCGTTACATCGAGCCCTCATCACGAATTCGCGATCCGCTGGGCGACTTTGTAAATCAATATGCCGGTTTCTCAACCAGCACGCCTTCCGCCACGCTGGCGGTGGTAGCCGGAGGTCCAACCGGACCGATACCGCGCGCCACCTTGTCCAACCCGTGGCCCAACGCGATCGTGCCGATACAACAGCCCTTAGGCCAATCACTCGGTCGCTATACGAATTTGGGCAATTCAATCGGCGCTGCCGCGAATGCCACGAATGGCATCGATCAATTCAATCAGCATCCGCAAGTCAACGATCGCATCAGCCTTTCGTTACAGCGAGAGGTCTGGAAGAAGTTCATCGTGGATTTCAGTTACTTCTACAACCATGGATCGAACTTTCCGTACGCCGTCGATATCAATATGGCTGACCCGGCCTTCTCGTACGAAACCCCGAAGTCGGTGTTCAATCTATCCGTCACTAACCCGTTCTTCAATTACCTGACTCCGGACAAGTTCCCGGGCACGCTGCGCACGCAAGGCAACGTCACTCAAGGCTCCCTGCTGCGGCCCTATCCGCAATATGGGGCCATCAACCAGACGAACACCTCGGGTAAAGACGAGCATTTGCACTCGTTCGAATTGTCTGTGCAACGCCCATTCACCAAAGGTCTGAGCGTTTTTGCGGCTTACGCTTACCAGAGCGAGCATACACAGGAGTTCTTTGATGACCTGGCTACCTACGCACGAAGGTTCGAGTGGCGCGATACCGATATTCCACGTCAGCGTTTCACCACCGCAGTAAGCTGGGACATCCCGCTTGGCAAAGGTCGCGCCTATCTCAATAGCATTCCCACCGCGGCCGATTACCTCATCGGTGGTTGGACGCTCACTACTTCGACCCGCATCTATTCGGGGCGGCCGTTGTTCTTTAATCAAAACCTGATTGTCACCGGAAACCCGAAAATTAAAAACCCCACCGCCACGAGGTGGTTTGACACGTCAGTATTTTCGCAGGTGCCTACATCGACCGATCCGGCGCTGCCGCCAAACCTGCACAGACGCGACAACCCATGGACCTATGATGGGTTATACGGCCCGGGGATTTGGCAGAGCGACCTGACAATGAACAAGTCTTTCAAGATCACCGAGCGGGTCAAAATTGAGGCCCGGGTGGAAGCTTACAACTTGTTCAATCGTCTCCAACTGGCTAACCCGACCGTCGATTTCACCAGCGCGAACTTTGGCAAGATCACAACCAAACTCGTGGCTTATAACGGCCGTGAAATTCAATACGGTCTGCGCCTGGTTTTCTAGGACACGCAACCCCGCTGAACACTTTCGAGGGGGCGCCGCACGCGCCCCCGTTTTTTCCCGACAGCACGTGACTATCTCTTCCCGGAACTAAAGTTTGAGATTCGCAAATACCACTGTCGTCGTACCGCCGGCTGTCCAGCCTGCGCAGGCTTGGACTCTGAACCGTCCGGAGGCAGAGCGCAGACTGAATAGTACTCGCTGCCTTTTGCTTTTCTGTTTGTTCCTTTTTGCCGCCGCACAGGGAACCGTGGCCCAATCCCCAAACAATTCCGCCACCTCAGGCTTCAACAATCCGATCGCAGCGCTGTAAGCGCGGAGTATCTAATGTTCAAAGCTAGAACAAATCCAGCATCAACATTCGGCCGCCGCCGTTTGATTTCGCGCTTTCAGTGCTCGATTCATTTTCCCTTTGTTTTCCCGGCCCGTTGGGCCGGGCTATTACATTTAGCGCCTTCGGCGCAGTTGATCCTAATCCTTCTGTTGTTACTTCTGACGCCGCCATTAGCTGCTGCCCAGCAACCGTTCACGGCTGCTTTCGCCGGCGATTCGACCCTGGCGCAGAAGCCTCCTGAAAAGCGGCCCGAGACCTGGAAGATTGATAACCTGAAAGAAATCGGCGGCAGCTCGCTCACCATCACCGGCCAACCCCGAGTGATTAAAGACGCAACCAGCAAGGCGATCGCATTTGACGGTAAAGGCGATGGATTGCTGGTCAATCGAAATCCAATCGCCGGCGCGCGGGTCTTCACCATCGAAGCAATCTTTCGCCCGGAAGCCGGCGGTGATTTTGAGCAGCGATGGCTGCACATTCAGGACGATAAGATTGACGATCGGGCGTTACTTGAGCTGCGGGCGACGGGAAATGAGTGGTTCCTCGACACCTTCATTAAATCCGGCGAGAACCGGCTGGCGCTGCTCGCTGAGAAGTTTAAGCATCCGATTGGCCCGTGGTATCACGTGGCGCTGGTTTTTGATGGCGTGACCATGCGGCATTACGTTGACGGTAAGGAAGAGATGTCGGGACCGCTGACGATTTCTTTTCTCGGTCCAGGTAAAACCTCTCTCGGAGTTCGCATGAATCACATCAGTTGGTTCAAGGGTGCGATTCGTGAGGTACGCTTCACGCAGCGCGCCTTGACGCCCGCTGAGTTCTTGAAGAAGTAAGATCGAGGCTCATGGATTCTACCGATAGGCACAGGAACGCCGTGGACAATTTCGCAACGAATAAGGACCGTCGCTTCTTCCTCCGCAATGCTCTTCTTTCTGCCGGCGGATTTGCGGCATCGCGTCTGATCAATCCGCCTGCGCTCGCTACCACTCTCGCCGCTGACTCGCCGGTAGCCTCAACCCGTTACGGCAAAGTTCGCGGCTATCTTGATCATGGAATTAACGTCTTCAAAGGCATCAGGTACGGTGCCGACACCTCGGCTCGCCGGTTCATGCCGCCGCTTGCGCCTGAACCCTGGTCCGACGTTCGCGAGGCGCTCGCCTATGGACCAGCATCGCCGCAACCCACTCGCGGAAACGAAAAGCAAAGTGAAGATTGTCTGTTTCTAAACGTCTGGACGCCCAGCCTGCGCGACGGTCGCAAGCGGCCCGTGATGTTCTACATTCATGGCGGCGCCTACAGCAATGGATCGGGATCAAGCCCGCTCTATGACGGGGTGCGACTTTGCCACCGCGGCGACGTCGTAGTCGTTACCGTAAATCATCGTCTCAATGCTTTTGGTTATCTCTATCTCGCGCGCTTTGGCGGCCCGGAGTTCGCCGATTCAGGTAACGCGGGCCAGATGGACTTGGTGCTCGCTCTGCAGTGGGTGCGTGACAACATTGCGGAGTTTGGCGGCGACCCGAGCCGCGTAATGATTTTTGGCCAATCCGGCGGCGGCGCGAAAATCGCGACCTTGATGGCCATGCCCGCCGCCGCCGGATTGTTTCATGCTGCCGCCACGATGAGCGGTCAGCAGGTCACGGCTTCGGGCGCGCTCAATGGGACCCTGCGCGCTCGCGCAGTGCTCGACGCGCTGAAGTTATCGCCGGAACGCGCGCATGAGATTAGTCGGCTGCCGGCTGAGAAACTAATTGAAGTCCTGAGCACGCGTGATCCGGTCCTGCCGTTCGGCGGGATTTCATTCGCGCCGGTGCTCGACGAGCGTTCGCTCAAACGCCATCCGTTTTATCCGGACGCGCCGGCCCAGTCGGCGCACATTCCGATGATCATCGGCAACACGCACGACGAGACGCGCGCGTTTCTCGGCGGCGACCAGACAAATTTCACCGTGACCTGGGAGCAGCTTCCCGAAAAACTGATCCCCAACATGCGCGTAGACATCCAGCCTGAAGTCGTGATCGCTGAGTATCGCCGGCTCTATCCGAAGTATTCTGCGAGCGACGTCCTGTTCGCCGCGACTACCGCCGGCCGGTCCTGGCGCGGTGCCGTGATCGAAGCGGAAGAGCGCGCCAAGTCAGGTTTCCCGGCTTACGCTTATCAACTCGACTGGGCCTCACCCAGAGATGGCGGCAAGTTCGGCGCGCCCCACGCGTCCGACATTCAACTGGTGTTCGACAATATCGACAAACCGGGCGCGACTGCGATTGGGCCCACGGCCCAGCCCATGGCCGATCAAATGAGTGAGTCATTCATCACTTTTGCGCGCACGGGAAATCCGAATAACCGGCAGATTCCGATCTGGAAGAAATATACGATGGCGCGCCGCGAAACGATGGTCTTCAACGTGCCGTCGCGTCTCGAGAACGATCCGCGCGGCGCCGAACGGCGATTGTTTGCGAAAGTTCCTTATGTGCAGCCAGGGACGTGACGTGGGTAATCCCAAATTGAAAAGAGCCCGCAAAGCGCGACAGCTCATCCAATGAAAGCACGACGCGATTGCACCGTCGCCCGCTTCGCGGGCTTGCGGGTTCTTTCTGATTCTTTCCCGGGGCTTACGCCCCGGGCTTTATGCCTTCGTCCGCTCCGCGGACTCTTCACGGTATTAATCATCGGGGTCTGGTCGTCATGTCTCGCCGCGCCGCCCGAGCCAGGCCTGCTCTTCTATCTTTCCGGCGATCATGAATTCGCGGCCGACTATGCCGCCGGCGGTGATCCGCAACCGAATTTTCTTCGTGGAGTAAAGATGATTTCGGACGGCGCTCGCGGCCGCGGCTTTGAATGCGCCAACACGCAGTTGATGTCCTACTGGGCGCCGGGCAACATCTACGCCGAACGCGGCACGCTCAGCTTTTATTGGCGCTCGCGATATCCGGTTGGTCCCACCGCGTTTCCCATCTTTCGCGTCGGCTATTCAGATCACTCGAGTTGGGACATGGTCTGGCTGCGGATTGACTACAACGGCCGCGGCGGTTTCGATGCGTTTGTTACCGACATCAATCTGGCCCGCATCAGGGTCTCGTATGCGATGCCGCAATTTCCGAAACCTGACGAGTGGACCCACCTCGCACTCTCCTGGGACGAGACGCAGGGCATTCGCTTTTATGTCAACGGCGTTCGAGCGGCCCAGCAGAATCAACCGGCCGTCCTGTACGCCGGCCTCGATCAGTTTGGTCCTTTTTCGCGCACGATTGGTCCGATGCAGGTACAGAGTGATTACAACTTCACGCGCGGCGGCGATATCGATGAAGTTCGCATCTACGATCGAATGCTCTCGGACGCGAACCTGGCGTCGTTGGCAAAAGGCGTTTCGCCGCAACAAATTCCCGCGCTTAACCGGACGCTGGCCGACAAAGCGATGCGCGACGAATGGCTGCTGCGCTATGGTTGGAACCGCCCCGGAGATGTGCCTGAGTACTTGCGCGACGCCCAAACCAGCGTGCGCAAAGTCGAGATTCTCGATGCTTACGACCTGAAGCGCTGGTGGTGGAAAGCGACGGATGGAATTCGCGAGACCACCTGGCCCGGGGTCTACAATCGCTCGCGCCTGCCGGGAAGAAACGATTACTTTCAGTTACCGGACTGGGATTGCTACTCGCTCTCAGGCAAGTCGATCACCTTCACGATGCCTGATGAACCGTGGAACCATCTGGAAATTTCCGGCGCCGCCTGGGGCAGGATGTATCTGGAAGGCGAATCACCAAAGACGCTGTTTGAAAGATCAAAGGGCCAGGAGAAAACGTTTCATCAACTCCGCACCCCGATTCGCGGACAAAAGATTCGATTTGAGAATGTCGAACAGGAAGAGCCGATCGGAGAGCTCTCTGCCTACAACGTGACTAAAGGCAAAGAGCCGGCAGGCAGCACTCGATTGTCGTATACCCTGCGAGTCAACGCGCGCTCCGACGACCCGAGTGTGGCGCCGATCACGAAATTTATTGCCGGCCGGTACACGAACGATGAGCGTGCGACGATGCTGGCGACTGCTGACTCGCAACCAACATCGGCAAGTACGGCTGCGACTCAATCGTCGAAGGGTTCGCTCCCGCTGGTGCACGTGATTATTCCCGCAACGGGATGGAAAGAGATTAACGACGGACTCGATGGGATTGCGATCGATTTGCCGGCTCTGCCCGTGAAACCCGTATCCGGCGAAATCATCAGCAATCTGACTCAATACTTTCCGCTCAACATCCGGGTCAAAGATCCTCTCTGGCCGCAACGCGACCTGCTCGACTTTAGTTTTTCCGTCAAAGCCAATGAGCCGCGCACGCTCTGGCTCGACACCCGCGACCGAATTCTGCCGGAAGGGAAAGCGATTTACCTCGCGATAGCGGGCGCCGACCCGGACTTTGGCCCTGCGTCCCTCGAAGGAGCCCGGGTCCGCCTGATCTTCAAACCGCGAGCCGAAGCGATCAAGGAGCACGAAATCGATCGCTTAACCCAGGCGCGCGACAGTTACGCGATGCTGATTGAGGAACACACGAACAATCCAAAGCTGAATCTCTACAATCGCTTCGCCAGCGACATCACGGATGTCCTGCGCGTCAACCCGAATAACTGGGTGGCGCAAACTTACTGGTACGACAGCAACCGCGCGCATCCAAAACCGGCTTTCACTCAACCGGTTCCGCCGGCCGGCGTGCCGTTGTGGGCTTTTCGGCAAACTGAGCAACTGCGAAATCTATCGACCTTCGTCAACTGGTACATCGATAAACGGCAAATTGAAAATGGCGAGTTCGGCGGCGGGCTTTCCGATGATGGCGATTTGACGAACGTCTGGCCCGCGACCGCTCTGATGGGCTGCGATCCCGAGAAGCTCAAGGAGTCTCTGATCAAAGAGATGGATGCTTTTTACCGGGAAGGAATGTTCACGAACGGACTGCCGACGATTCAGGCCGATGAGCTTCACAGTTATGAAGAAGGAATCCAGGTGCTGGGTCAGTCGTTGCTGCTCGACTATGGCGATCCAAAGCAAATTGAGCGCGCGATGGAGACGTCGCGATCGGTAATCAAGCTAACCGGCATCAACAGCGCCGGACATCGGCACATCAGGTCTTCCTATTACAACGGTACCAGGATGGCCGAAGAAGAGCCGTGGGGATATTCGAAACCAAGTTCAATCCTCGTGCTGCATCCCGGCATCATGCTGGTTGACTACAACGGCAATCCGCAACTGAAGCAGATCATCACGGAACTGGCGGATGGTTTCTTAGCGCACCGAAAGAAGGATGGAGGCGGACGAGCCGGTCTTTCGATCGCGATCAGATTTGCCGACGACCAGGAGTTGCCCAACAACCGCGGCAGCGTCCTGCCGGTGCTGTGGGCCGCATGGAAGTGGACAGGAAATGAGAAATATCTGGCGCCGTTTCGCGACGAGGGTGCGCGGGCCCTGGATCTGATTCCGTCAAACGCTCTCGATGAGTTGCAGGAGAGAGAGACCTGGGGCAGAGAGCTGGCCGCCGCCCTCACCACCGGGTCGCTCAATCAAACTGCCCGAGCAGTTGGTGAAGCTCCCAATAGTCAGCGCCTGAACACGCCGCCGCCGCCAAACTCTGGCGCCCTGCACTTCGCGTGGCAAACCAGCGGCGACAAGAGATTTCTGGAAACCCTTTATGCGAATCAGATCGAGACCTCGGCTCTGCATAAATATATGAACACCGAAGGCAGCATGTGGATCGATCGCGTGGACGTGCCTAACAGCGAATTGCAGCGAGCGCGACTTGGGGGCATCGCTTTGACTCGCGGTTCATTGTATCCGGGCCATGCGGTCAGCTGGACTTTTGCGGCGCCGGCCAGGGCTGAAGATGTGGCGATTTTGATTCCGGAGAGCACGCCTCAATCATTAAAGATCATCGCGTACAACCTCAGCACCGCGCCCGTCACCGCGAACCTGATTCCCTGGAATTTAGATCCCGGACAGTGGCAGGTAGAGCAAGGGGTGAATACTCGCGGTGACCGCCCGGATGATGTCAAACAGCTTGGGCAAGTCGAGTTGGATCGCGACCACCCGGTGAGTCTGACCTTCGCGCCCCGAACCACCACCGTCATATTCCTGAAGCTGGTTTCGAAAGGCACTCCTTACTGGAACCGCCCCGACCTCGGGATCGGCAAAGATGACGTCCTGGTTCAGGACCGGAAAGTCACAGTCACCGTTCACAGTCTGGGTTCAACGGATGCTCCCGCAACTAATCTGGCTTTGTTGGACGCAAATGGAAAAGTGATTGCCACCTTCACCGTTCCCGCATTGAAGGCGCCGCTGGATCTGATGCCCAAAACGACGAAGGTTACCTTGCCGATTCCCGCGGGTGCGAAGGGCGGCAGCGTCCTGCTCAATCCCGATGGAGCGGTGAAGGAAATTACGCGCGTTAATAATCAGGTGAAACTGAATTAGGTGAGCGCATACTTTGCCGACCAGGCCAATGGCTCGGCCACTTTGATGAGCGGCAAGTCTTCGACTGGCCGGCTTCGAGTCCTCTTTCTTTAGGTCTCCGACCTGCACGGTCATAGACCGTTAGAGTGAAGAGGCTTAACGGCAGGTCATAGACTTGCCGCGCATCAGAGTGGCAGAGCCAGTACGGCCATCGCATCAAGCGATGACCAAAGCCGGCTCAGGGCGTCAAGTATGTTATTGCCTCAAGGACATTGACGATTCCCGAATCAAGATCCGAGTAGCACGTCGATTAGCGACCTTGAATCTGCCACCTTGGCAGGCTTCCCGAATCCAACAATCAAACCTACAATTAGGTCATGCGCGCCGCGGTAATCGTTTTTATTTTGATTCTTTCCGCCGGCGCTGCTCACGCGCAGGGTGCTCCGCCTCGCCGAGAAGACCCGCTGCAGCGCAAACTTCAGAGCGTGGTGCAATTGGAAATGATTGAAGCCGGTCTCAAGCGGCGTACGGATTCTGCAACCGGGCGCAGCATGGCATTGGGCCAAATTCGCGAAGACTTCTGGCGGATTCAGCTGGCGAACGATGACCTCATCGGTTCTCTCTCTAACCCCGCCGTCGATTTTCGGCTAATCGCAAAGACGGCCGGCGAGATCAGAACGCGCGCCAAACGACTCAAAGAAAACCTGGCTTTGCCTGGTCCCGAAAAGGAGGCCAAATCCCCGACAGAAGTTGCTGCGGAAGACATTCGCTCGTCGATCGCCTCGCTCAGTAAATTGATTGATTCATTCGTCAACAACCCCATGCTGAGTCAGCGGCACCAGATCGACGCTACCCTGTCACTGACGGCCAGTCGCGACCTTGAACACATAATTATCCTGAGTGGCGAGATTAGGAAGAGTGCGGTCAAGCCAAAGTGACCGGCATCGACTGGAACCTCACCAAGCGGCTACCCGAACGGATGGTAGTTGAAATTATGATTCGCGGTAGGTGGTTGAAAAGAAATGGCGGAGGGGACAGGAGTCGAACCTGCATAGCCTTGCGGCCGGCGGTTTTCAAGACCGCTGCAATACCATTATGCGACCCCTCCGCATTGACGCCGCTTGAACTATATCGCAGGCGTCGGCGTTGGCTCAACCCGCATCTGCGGTCAGGATTTTGATGCAAGTTCGCCCGCGCGGCGCGTTCTTCTGATGTGTTTGAGCAATGCACTCAGGAGAATTGGCGATGAATAATCTGCAAAAGGCGCGCAACTTCGCGCTCGCGTTCGTGTCCCTTCTATTTTCCGTGGTCGCGGTCATTGGGCTCATCTCGATGATGGCTGCTTACGGAGGTCGCACCGCCAGCGGTGCCCCCGCTCCTTTAGTTTCATGGGCCAAAGGCAAGAAGACCATGCGCTCGTTCGGTTCGGACGAAGAGCTAAAGGCCTATCTGAAAAAGTTGGCGGAAGAACAAAGACGCGTGTCGCGACGCGGCGAATCAGCATCTGATGCGGCCGCGCCGGCTACCACAGCTAACCAGGCGATGGGGGTGGTGGCAAAGGCTGCCGAGCCCGGCAAAGACGAATCGATCACCAACACGCAACATGCCGGCGTCGATGAAGGCGGCATCGTCAAACTCCATGGCGACCACCTGGTGGTATTGCGACGCGGACGCCTGTTCACCGTCGCCGTCGGGGACAATTCGCTCAAACCCATCTCGACGGTCGATGCATTTGGACCAGAGATCGATCCGCGCTACACGTGGTATGACGAAATGCTGGTTTCGACAGACACGGTCGCCGTGATTGGCTACAGTTATGAACGAGGCGGCACGGAGGTCGGCCTGTTCAGTATCGACCGCGCAGGCAGTCTCGCCTACCGATCAACCTATCACCTGCGCTCGAACGATTACTATTCGTCGCGCAACTATGCGAGCCGCCTGATCGGCAGCAAGTTAATTTTCTACACGCCACTCTATTTGAATCCTTACGCGAGCGATCCGTTTGCGACATTCCCGGCGGTGCGCAAGTGGCACAAGGGAGCCACGCCGGCTGAGTTTCAGCGCATCGTCTCGTCAACGCGCGTATATGTTCCCGAAAGTAAGTTAACCGCATCGTCCGGAATGGCGTTGCACACAGTGACGGTTTGCGATCTGGCGAACGACAATTTCAAGTGCGATGCGACCGCCGTTCTGGGCGCGCCGGGACGCGTGTTCTATGTGTCGCCCGAATCGGTTTACGTATGGACCACTGAGTGGTCAGGCTACGGCCAACGCGGCGGTCAACGCTCGATGCTTTACCGGATGCCCCTCGATGGATCGGGCCCGAGCGCGATTGGCGTCTCCGGCAGTCCCGTCGATCAGTTTTCATTCCTCGAAAGTGAAGACAAAAACCTGAACGTGCTGGTGCGCAACGATTCGTCGGGCGACGGCATGTGGGGCGCAGAGTACGCCAACGGCGACGTGGCGCTAATGCGCGTGCCGGTCTCGCTCTTCAACGACGGGAGCGAAAGCGCATCGTCATGGTGCTATCACCCTTTGCCGAAACCTTCCGGCTACACATTTCAGAACCGGTTCGTTGGCAATTACCTTTTGTATGGAACGGGCAGCGGCTGGGGCGCGCCGGGGAACAACAAACAGTCGAGTCTGTACGCGGTGCGGTTCACCGATGGTGATACCAACGAGTTGCAACTCAATCATGGTGTAGACCGAATTGAGGCGCTTGGTTCCGACGCGGTTGTCGTCGGCACCGATGGGAAGGATCTGCATTTCACTGCGATCAAGTTGGGCGATTCGCCGAAGCTGGCAGATGAGTACATTCGCAAGGACGCCTCGCAAGGTGAGTTGCGCAGCCAGGGATTCTTCTACAAACCTGAGGGGCCCGATTCCGGTGTGCTGGGTCTGCCTATCAGCGTTCCGGCACGTTCAGGTTACAAGCATCTATTCCAGAGTTCGGCGGCGATCCTTTTCCTGCGAAACCGTTCGCTCCATTTTGAAGAACTCGGGGAATTGAGCGCGCAGTCGGACAAGGCGGTCGATGATGCTTGTCGTGCTTCGTGTGTGGACTGGTACGGCAACTCGCGCCCCATCTTCGTGCGAGGTCGCGTGCTGGCGCTGCTCGGCTATGAAATTGTCGAAGGCGGACTGCGAGATGGCCGCATGGAAGAGATGCGTCGCATTAACTATGCGCCGCAACGCGTAGTGATTACGAAGAACTAAGAACTCATCAATGGCAAACGAGATACGGCCGGTCTGAAGAAATTCAGGACCGGCCGTTTCTGATCGCGTGAAGTCAAACCACTACGGACAGCCGTTCACGGTGTAGGCCGGCCCGTCATCGATTGCCGGCGAACCGTTCTGTGATTGGGGTACGGTGACTTTGGCGGTGGCCGTCGTCGTGTTACCTGAGCTATCAGTCACCTTGAAGGTGATGGTATACACGCGTCCGTTGCCGCCACCCATTCTTTCCGCACGCAATTGCACCGACTTACAGCCCGGCGTAATCACGATGTCGTTCAGTGTATTGCCGTCGCCGGCAGCGTTCTCTGGTTCATCACTAGTGACACTGGCGATGACCACGCTGTTGATGTTGATGCTCGAGTCGCACAGGTCGCTGGCGCTCGCCACCATGTCGGTGACGTTCACCGTCGCGTATTTGTGATCCGGCGGCCAGAGCGTAATTGTGTTGCCAATCAGGTTGATGACCGGCGGCGTGACGTCGGTGACCGTCACCTTGAAGGTGCAGGTGCTCGTGTTGCCCGCCGCATCCGTAGCACTGGCGTGCACCGTCGTCGTTCCCACCGGGAAGCTCGAGCCGGATGCGTGGTCGACTAACACCGGCGCAGCCGAACAGTTGTCGTTCGCCGTGACCACGAAAGTAACGTTGGCCGCACACGTTCCCGGGACGGCATCGGCACTGATGTCGCCCGGACAGGTGATCACAGGCGGCGTATTGTCGATGACCGTGATTGTCTGAACAGCGCTCTGGCTGTTGGTCGAGTCATCGGTCGCTTTGAAAGTCCGCTTGATGATCAAAGGATCACCGGGACTGCCGGCGCCGGTACTCGTCTCGGTGACGGTGACCGCCGGGTCGTCACAATTATCGGTAGCTGTGGCCTGCGAAGGATCCGCGGGCGGCACCTCGCTCGCGCATTGATAAGCCGCGTCCGCCGGCGGAGTGATCGACGGTTTCTGCGCGTCCTTCACCGTGACTTTGAAGCTGCACGTGGCGCCCAGAGTGCTGGTGCACTTCACCGTGGTCTCACCCACCGGAAAGAAAGTTCCGGAATTATGATCACAGGTGATGGTCCCGCAAGAATCGCCCGAAGGAGGATCATAAGTTACATTTGCGCCACACTCGTCAGCATCGTTGTCGACGGTGACGTCGCTCGCGCAGGTGAGCGTGCAGAGAGGTTGCAACTCGAAGGCACCGATATCGGTGGCGTCGCTCGTCGCTGCATCAACTGTTCCGAGATCGTCGAAGGTGCGTGACATGCCACGTTGATCAGTGGTGGCGCCGGCGGCAATGCCCGCATCGATCGCCGGGCTGCCGGCGTTGAGCGCCATCGTCTGCGTTGGCCCGCCATTATCAGCCAGGGCTGCCAGCATCGGATCCACACCTGTTTGATCGCCAGTGCCCGTGAAGCCAGTCGCTTCAGTGACATTCTTGATAAGGTTGTGGCCGTTGCTGGTGACCGTGCCGTCAACATCAGGACCGGGTGTAAAGACGCCGGGATTGGCGCCGACGCCGTTGGCTGCGATATTGCCGGCAATAATGGTGTTTTCCAGGGTCACGCTTCCGGGGCCGACGCGAATTCCTCCACCCGTACCCTCAGCCGCGGGACGCGGCGGCAGGCTGGCGCCGCCCTGGTTGACTCCCTGTTCCCTGCCTGAGCACTGTTACCACTGATCGTCGAGTGCTTGATGTTCAGGGTCGCTGTGTTGTTGTTCGTTATCGCACCGCCATAGGCAATGCCGCCGTCGCCGTGTTGGCTCTGAGCGCAGGTGGCGACGTTAGTTGGTCCACCGTCGCCGCCGTTACCACCTTTGGCAGAGTTGCTCGCGAAGGTGGCCGTATCGACAAGGACACTCCCGCCATCCGCCAGCAGAGCGCCTCCCCGGGCGGCGCCAGCGTTAAGAGATTCATGAGCGCCAAAGCAATCCGGCCCGAAGGTATCACCGCTACGGCCGCCGGTGGCGCTGTTCAAATCAAAGGTTGAGTTGCTGACCGTGGTAGCGCCAAGACTGTAGACACCGCCACCACCGGCATCGCCGGCCGGCTCGGAGCCGTTTTGTCCTGTGCCTGAATTGCCGCCGGTAGCTGCGCAGCTCTCGACTGTTGTGTTATTTATGCCGGCCGTCCCGCCGCCAATCCAGACCCCGCCTCCCTGAGCGGTGCCGCCAAAACCTCCGTTCTGCTGATTGCCGGGACCATTGCCTCCTTTACCGCCGGTCGCACTGCTGGTATCGATGCGCGATCCGGAAATCGTCAACGTCCCCCCTTCAAAATAAATCGAGCCGCCGTCTGCATTCGATCCCTGACCGTTGTTGAAATTGCCGCCATCACCTCCCAGCGCCGAGTTGCCGGTGAAGGTGCTGCCAGTAATCATCACTGTTCCGGTATTTGTCAGGCTGGCCAGGCCGCCGCCATGCGCATCGAGGAAGGTATGATCGTTGACCACCGTGTCGCCTTTGCCGACAACCTGGCACGATTGAATCGTCACGTTAGTCAGGGTGACGCTGCCACCGTTGTTGAGAATGCCGCCACCAGCGCGGGAGGAAGGAAACGGGCCGTTTTGTGCAGTTGGATTCGTGCTGACGCCACCCGTCCCATCGTCCGCGGCAACGCCGTTCTTAATCGTGAGATCCTGAAAGACCGCAGTGACTCCGCTTCCAGTAAGGTGGAAAACGCGGTCTCGCATGCTACCGGTATTCAAGGCAGACGCGTTGATGACAGTTGATGGTCCACCGCCTTGAATTGTCACCGAGTGCGCCGTCGTGGTGATGTCCAAATCACCCGTGAGCGCGCCGTTCTCTTGCGTAGCGTTCGCCAGGGTCAGGTTGTACGTAGTTGCCGATTTCAACTTGATGATAATCGGCGTCGCGCCGCCGGCGGTGTTCGCCGCGATAATCGCGCCGCGCAAGCTGCAATCGTTTGCGGCGGCGGTGCAGGCTCTGGCTGCCACCGCAGCCGTATCGTCGGTCCGGTCGACATTGAAAGTCGTGGCAAAAAACGGAACCGGAATCGGAGCGGCGGCCAGACCGCGGGGTGCCGCCGACGGAGTCGAACGTGAACTTGATGATACGGTTTGCGTGAACTGCAGCGACGCGCCTGCCAAAATCAGCAGCGCCAAGATTGACCAGAGCCCTTTGCTTTTCATTGAGATTCTCCCCTGTGAATGTTAGACCGAGTGGTTGGGCGACTGTGGTCATATACACTTTTCCCGGAGAACCGGCAAGAGAATTGGGCCATTCTCAACAACGAAAATAGGGGAGGAACCAAGAAACGTGGAGATTATCTACTTGACGCACTTTGCGCCTCTTCGGTTGGTGGCGGTGTTAACGCCGAAGGCGTTTGCAAATTCCAGCCCAGGGCAACGCCCTGGGAAACGAAGGACCTTTGGTAAATGAAACTCTGAAAGAG
>Ga0207511_100031_pt1 | contig 37303 bp, 34 predicted proteins | sample NitcycUWRSCHO22C_FD_188265 | JGI IMG/M metagenome (GOLD analysis project Ga0207511, IMG submission 188265) | Soil microbial communities from Arlington Agricultural Research Station in Wisconsin, USA - Nitrogen cycling UWRJ-SCHO22-C (SPAdes) | ecosystem: Environmental > Terrestrial > Soil >... | reverse complement strand
CACTACCCGCGCCGACCAGCGCACCGATACCCGCGCCCTTCTTGCCACCGGCGAGGCCACCAATCGCAGCGCCGCCCAATGCGCCCCCGGCCGTCGTCAACTTATCACGATGCTTCTGCCAAAAAGTTCGATGGCGACGATGATAACGAGTGCGCGTGACCGTGGTCTGCGCGAATGTCGTAGCCGGCACCGCGAATTCGAAAGCCCCGAACATCAGCACGCTCAATAACAAAATGGATAGAACTCTTTTCATACTCTCCTCCGTTCTAAATCGCGGCAACTTGCCGTTTGATTTAATGGATCACGCTGTTTTTGCAGGAGAATCGGCGTGACGGAGATATGTAAGTGCACCTGACGTGCCGCAAATGGAGCGCGGGCATCCTCGCCCGCATGAGCGCAAAGCGCGAAATAGATCGTGGGGCATGCTGCGGACGGTTTGCGGGCAGCGATGCCCGCGCTCCCCAAACGAGCATGTTAGAATTCGCGCGAATGAGCGTCACTCCGGGCAACGGCAATTCACTTCCACCGCCACTCAAATGGGCCGGTGGCAAGCGTTGGCAGCTTCCCTACTTGCGAGAATATTGGCAGCGCGAAAATCACCGGCGGCTCGTCGAACCGTTCTGCGGAGGGTTGGCCGTAACGTTGGGGCTCAGACCCCGGGGCGCACTCTTGAATGACGTTAACCCGCATCTCATCAACTTCTACTCATGGTTGAAACGCGGGCTGCGGATCTCGATTGAGATGCGCTATCACGAGCCTCTCTTCTACCGGCACCGTTCGCGATTCAACGAACTACTGCGCAGCTCAAAGCACGAAACAAGAGAAGCCGCATCGCTCTTCTATTATTTGAACCGCACTGCCTACAACGGCCTTTGCCGCTTTAATCAGAGCGGCGAATTTAATGTTCCGTTCGGGCGGTACAGCACCATTAACTACCGCGACAGCTTTGCCGATTACAAGCAGCTTTTCGCCGGGTGGGAATTCTCGACCGCCGGATTTGATCGTCTCAAATTGAAGTCGAAAGATTTTGTCTATGCCGACCCACCGTACGACGTTGAATTCACTCAATATTCAAAAGGCGGCTTCAGTTGGGAAGATCAAATTCGCACCGCCGAATTGCTGGCCCAGCATGACGGACCAGTCATTCTCTCAAATCAAGCAACGCCGAGAATTGTGAAGCTTTATCGAGACCTCGGCTACAAGCTGATCAAGCTCGACGCGCCACGCCGGATCAGTTGCACCGGCGACCGCACACGCGCGAAGGAAGTGCTGGCCGTGAGGAATCTGGATTAAGAACTGTTACGCGCAGGTCCCGCCGTCTCACGATTCCCGGTGATTATCTACTTGACTCACTTGGCGCATCTTCGGTTGGATGTGAACGCCGAAGGCGTTTGCAAATTCCAGCCCAGGGCAACGCCCTCGGGAAACGAAGGCCTTTGGTAAATGAAACTCTGAAAGAGTTCGCGAATTCACCGGGGCCATGTGATGTTTACTCACAACCCTTTCAGGGTTGCACAAATCCATGTGGCGCAACCCCAGCAACCCCAGGGTAGCGCGCCGGCGCGCGCAACCCTGGGCTGGTAATTGGTAGACGCCTTCGGCGTTTTCTGTTCGCATTGTTACGAATCTCTGGGGCCGTCAATTATAAATTACGCGCAGGTCCTTCTCACGATTCCCTTTCAACTGTCGGACAGTCACTGCGCCGATAACTTCGCTGTGATACCATTTGTCGCGTAAAACCCTCAACTGAAGTACTGGCACCACTGTTGCACAGGCGCTCGTCTTCCCGACCACTAACGTCTTGTAAATTTCAACGACCGGAGACTGCATGAAGAAACTTTCTTATCTGTTAACCCTCTTATTAATCCTGATACCTATCGCACACGTCGCCGCGCAAACGGACACAAATCTTGCGCACACGAAAAAGAACGTCGCCAAGCTCGGTGTCGGCTCAAAGGCCAAAGCCACCGTCACGCTGAACAACGGCACGAAAGTGAAGGGCTACGTTTACAGCGCGGGTGATGAAGACTTTGTGGTTCGCGACAGCAAGACCGACTCGCCGACGACCATTCGCTACGCAGATGTGAAGAATGTCGATGACAATCGCGGGCATCGCAACGCCAAGCTGGCGGTGCTTTTCGTGGGGATCGGCGCGGCCGTCGCGGTGGCCCTGGTCTTTGGCGCCATTGCTGCCAACGAGAGATGAAGGCCTCTCTCGAGGTCGCGCTCGTTATTTGATTTGATGCGGAGTGGTATACGCGCCGGTCAAGCCGGCTTTCGCCTGACCCGCGTAGTATTCGTGCCACCAGCGCGCGGCCTGCCAAATCGCCTCGGGACAACTTGAACGGCTTTCGAGTCCCGGCGTCAGATCAAATCCGCAAGCGCCAATCACAATCTCCAACATCGCCGACGAGGGAACTCCCAAACCGTCGAGCAATGGATTGGCGGTGCGCGCCACGCCCCAAACGTAGGCGAGCCACTGCACGATCAAATCAACCGCGTCCAGCACGGCGCGCTGCTTCTTGAATTTGTCGAGCGCCGCCGTTACGTCTGAAAATTTTGCGGGCACGTTGAGGACGGCGATATTCGGGTATTCGCTGCGACGAGCATACTGCCGTAGCTTGCCGGTCTGCACGCCATTTTCAGCAACCGGAAAACCGAAGCCTTCGCGCGGCTCGAGTGAAATCTCGTGAATCTTGGTCGCGCCGAAATCGTCCTCGAATTTATCCAGCATGATCACATGCGACCAATAGCTCGGCATCAAATCAGAGCGCACGTGCGATTGCGCCAGCCGCAAACGAAACGACGTCTCGCTGCGTCCGCCGACCATAACCAGCACCGTCTGATCCGCCGCGTCTTTGATGTTTTCTCTGATCCAAGCCAAATTGTCCTGGCCGCTCTTTCGTTCAACTTCGACAAAGTCACCACTTGGATCCTTAACACCGGAACTTAGAATATTAATCAAAGTCGTTTCCTCCTAGGCGTTGGTAAGATGGATTGGGTCAAGCTCGACCGGGCGCCCGATCGTTTTATCCAAACTGATCGGCCAGTATTTGATACGCAGTTCAACGCCGCCGGCGTGACGCCGAAAACCCAACATCACTACGTGATTGCCGCGTTGCTGGTGGACGGGTGTGCAAGAGAAGCTGGAACCGAGGACCTCTCTGGCAAAATAATCGGGCGGTTTCTCAGCATTCGAATGGCGCGGCCAATCCTGTTTCTTTCCGAAGAGACCGCTGATAGCACTTCCGAATCCTTTCAATTTGTCCCACCCGACCGTGGTGACCAAAGATGACGGGGACGAGATAACTTCCCAAAAACCGATCCGCCCCGTGTCGTTGTCCTTGGCTGACGCTACTCGTCCCCAATGCACGTCTCCGGTCAGCAGCAGCACCGGCCGTCCGGCCGCCTCGAGCCGCTTCAGCGCGTTCACGATATCGGGGAAATCACCATAGTCCGTCAATTCGTAATCGCCGACCACCAGATCGCTTTCGACGCCGAGGCCCCGATGCGCCTTTTGACGAAACAACGATTGTCCCGACAGAAACACTCCGAACTTCTGGTCATTAATTAAGCGGGTGACCCAGTCGTCTAATTTCTGCCGGCTGGCATCACTCATCGTGCGCGCCCGGTTCGGATCTTTGTCGCTGCGGGTATCGGCCAGAAAGAACGACAACGGATCGACGTCGATGATCACCGGATCACCGGTCGCCGCCGGATATGGAAGTTGGAATCCTTCAAAGATGGTGCGCGCTGCGAGCTTCCAGCGCGCCTGAGATTCATCCGAGTAGGTGTTATTGATGAAGGCGACGTGATGTGGAAAATTATTCCAGTACTCGTGATCGTCGGGAACCGAAACACTGGGCGCCGCTTTCAAAATCTCGGTGTAGGAAAGCGGCCCGGCCCAATTGTGCGTGTAATCTTCTTCGAACTTCTGCGCCAGCCATCGTTCATCGTCAGGAAAATCCTGCAAAGTCGGCAGATCGAGATAGACCTGGTCGCCCGCCAAAAAACTAAGATGCGGTTTTGAAACGGCGCTCAACTGCGAAACGATCGTGCCCGCCAAGCCACCGCGATCTTCGGCCGCGTGAAAGCATGAAACGAGCAGCACATTGAACCAGCGATCGAGTTCCTGCGGAATCTCGTTCGGCAACGTGCGCGTTTGCAGCGTCGTCGGCTCGCCGTCGACCGTTACGGTAATTTCATGGAGACTGTCGGCCTCGAGACCGTCGAATTCATAAACGCCGCTGAACGCTCGCGCCGGCATGGCGGGATTGCCGGCAGCATCAGCCGGGAGCAAATCATCCGGCCGCACGCTGGCAAGTTCGCGCAAAGCTTTGGGTTCTTTTGCTGCTTGATCGATGGTCCAGCTAATCGCGGGAGCTTGCGCAATCTGGAACACTCCGATCCAGACGCGAATACAATCGCTGGGCGCTGCCCGTGGATAAAGAACGACTTTCATGAGAGTTCCGAGAAAAGTGAACCCAAAGGTTGCTACGCCGCTGTAAACGCGAGAGTACGGGAATCAAGCAACAGTCGAGGCGAAACAGCATCGGACGATATTGCCTCCGCCGAAAAAAGTCAACGAATTTGTTTCAATCGGCAGGGTGATGCCGTAGCTTCCGTTTCTCTTTCGGGTGTCGGATATTCATTGCATTAAATTCTCGTCTGGTGTCGCCGGCAGTAGACGCTTATCAAACAAACCTTCCAGTTGTCGCACTGGCACTTCCATTGCACTCTGACCTCTGATGCTCGAATAGATTTCCGATCAAAGTTCCCCAGGATAGAGGAGATTCTATGAAGAAGATTTCTTGTCTGCTGACCCTCGTGTTAATGCTTGTGCCCGTGGCACAGCTTGCGGCGCAGACGCAGAAAAATGCGGAGAGTGCTAAAAAGAACATCGCCAGACTCGGTGTCGGCAAAAAGGCCAAAACCACTATCACGCTCAACGACCGTTCGAAAGTGAAGGGTTACGTTTACAGCGTTGGCGATGATGACTTTGTGGTTCGCGATAGCAAGACCGACTCGCCGACCACGGTTCGCTACGCAGACGTGCTGAGCGTCAATGACAGAAGCAGCAAAGACCTGCTTATAGGTTTCGGCGCGGCCGCCGCGGGAGCGGCAATCTTAATCCTGGTCGTTACCCGGGGCGCCGCGCTACGCCCACATTAAAGATCTACCAGACGTTAACTACCTGAAGGTTGTCGTCAGGCGCTCGCACTTTTTACGAAGGTAGCGTTGAGTTTGATATCTACTCCCGCCAATGCCTGCGACACCGGACAATTCTTCTTCGCCGACTCGGCCGCATCGAGAAATGTCTGTTCATCGATGCCCGGCACTTCGCCTTCGGTGGTTAGTTCGATGGTCGTGATCTTGAATGCTTCGCCGACCTTCTCAAGGCTGACATTTGCATTGGTGCTGATGCGTTTCGGATTATGACCGGCCCTGGTCAACCCGGCCGCCAGCGCCATCGAGAAACATCCCGCGTGCGCGGCCCCAATCAACTCTTCCGGATTGGTCCCCGCGCCATCTTCAAACCTGGAAACAAATGAATACTTGCCTTCAAATGCGCCACTGCCGAGTTTGACCCGGCCATTGCCTTCTTTGAGCGTACCTTCCCAAACTGCGCTTGCTGTGCGTTTCGGCATTAGTCTTCTCCTTGAATTAAGTTTTGAACATTGTAGTGTGCGCGCGCCGCGAAACAAAAAGGACAGACCGTGAAGTTAGTAGGATACTTATCATTCCCAGCGCGATGCGGAGGCTTTTGCTGTGGCTACCCACGACGGCAAGAGAAAAAGAATGTGTAATAATCTGCCGCATGATCACGAACTATCGAATGCTTGCGCTGATTCTGTTGCTCGGTCCTGGCCTCGTATCGTGCAAATCCGTCCACCGTCGGGCGGAGGAAGTGCGTCTACAGAAACAAACTCCCACAGCCACTGCCACGGCCACACCAGACGCTGCGCTGCAATCGCAGTTTGCGCAGATCGCGTTCCTCGGCAAAGGCCGCGTCGGTGTATCGGCGATAATGTTGGAGACCGGAGAAACGGTCGCTTCGCTTGATGCTCGCGATCATTTTCCCATGCAGAGTGTCTACAAGCTTCCCATCAGCATGGCCGTGATGAAGCAAATTGATGAAGCCAGGCTAAGTCTCGATCAGCGTGTGCGCATCGCCAGGGAAGATTACGTCGGACCCGCGGCCCATTCGCCGATTCGCGACAAGAACCCGAACGGCGCCGAACTCACGGTCAATGAACTGGTCCGTTACGCACTGGTTGAGAGCGACGGCACCGCTTCAGATGTGCTGATGAAGCTGGCCGGAGGGAACACCGCGGTGCAAAGCTACGTCACAAGCCTGCCCGTCAACGATCTGATTGTGCTGAATACTGAAAAAGAACTCGGCGAGGATCAAACGGCGCAGTATCGAAACTTCGCGTCACCCGAATCAGCCGTCGCATTGCTGCGTGCATTGTTCGAACGCCGTGGATTATCTGAATCAGGGCAGGCGCTCATCTTAAAGTACATGACCGCATCCACACCCGGCGCGAAACGCCTCAAGGGCTTGCTACCAGCGGGCACGTCCGTCGCGCACAAGACCGGCACGTCAGGAACTGACGACAAAGGGAAAACCGCAGCGACGAACGACATCGGCATCATTACTCTGCCGAACGGGAAGCACCTGGCCATCGCCGTCTTCGTATCCGATTCCACTGCTGATGAAGAAACCCGCGAAGGTGTAATCGCGAAAATAGCCAAAGCGATCTATGACGCCGCCATCAAAAGATCTTCTGCTTCGAATTAGCTCGGCGCTAAATTGCGAACGGCATTGCTTTGCCTTTCCTACGCACGCCGGCGCCAGGGCAAACTCCACAATCCGTGCACACAAAGGATCACGGAAAAGATCCCCAGCACGCCGATAGCGAGCAGCGACAAGACGAAGAAGAAGTGCCCACTCGTGTAAGCCATCCGACTCGCGAGACCAAATCCCTTCCCTTGCGAGTGGACCAGCGGCACCACCAGCGAGAACAGCGAGAAGAGCAGGATGATGATGTATCCCGATCGCCGTCCTGCCAGCATCAGCGTTCCATACAGCCACACGACCGCAATCGGCACCGCCAGGAGATTATTGAAATTCCCCGGCTCGTAGCCATAAGCAATGTCCTGGGCCAGGTGGGCCATTACCAGAGTGATCAAAATCAGAGACGTGATGGTTAGCGTTCGGCCGGGGTTCATCAGAAGTCCTCCTGGAAAGCCTGTGTTCTTGTGCGGGAATACGGTAGTGGGAGGCGGTTAGTTCACGCATTCTCTCGCCGTCCCGATGCGAAAGGTTTGAGTGAGGCTAAGCCGATGAGTCCGCGCGCTGGAGGTGCGGAAGATAGTAGCCAGACGTAGGGGCGCAGCGCGCCTCTGGCTCAGATTGTCGAGAGGCCCGATAGGGTAGGAACCAATTGATCCGGTCGCTACCGCTCGCGGTTCTGACATAAAGCGCCGTCAAGCCGGCGCACTCCAAAATACTCTGCGGACCAAACCTAACCCTTTACAAACTTCATCGCTACGCCATTCATGCAGTAACGCAATCCGGTCGGCTTTGGCCCATCGTCGAACACGTGGCCCAGGTGACCGTCGCACACGAGACCTTTGTGCGCGTCATCCCCAGGCTCCGGTCGGTTTCTTCGATGACATTTTCTTTTTTGATGGGCGCCCAGAAGCTCGGCCAGCCGGTGCCCGAATCAAATTTCTGCGCGGAACTAAACACCGGCAGCTCGCATCCCGCACATACGAAGGTCCCGTGATCATGAATGTCATTCAGCGGACTCGAGAAAGCATATTCAGTTCCCTCATGCCGCAGAACGTCGTATTGCTCAGGCGTCAATTGCGCCTTCCACTCAGCGTCAGTCTTCATCACCTTTTTGATTCCCTTGGATTTTGTCTTCGCGTCCTGGCCCTGCCCAGGATTTGTTTCCCGGTTGCTGACGTGTGCCCAGCTCGGCAGCCTCGACAATATCGCCAAGCCGCCTACCGCCATTGAAGATGAGATAAAAAACCGTCTATTCATGTTCCGCTCCAACAGATGATATCGATGATCGCTCCATCGACCAAAATACGTAAGCCGGCGGCAGATTGGATTTCGCGGCGGCGGCTATTCACGCCGCAGCCGTGAAATGATTTGTCTTCACGCTGAAGGCGTGAAATTTAATAGCCGTGGGCACCGCCCACGGATCGTGAATAAATATGATTTGTCACGCTGAAGGCGTGAAATTGAATTCGACCCTTTCAGCGTCGGTCGAATCAATACAGTTTGATCCGGCGGCGCGGCCAACGGCTATTGAATCCGTCCCCTTCAGGGATTCATTTTATGCTCGCTGAATTATCGTTGCGGGAGAAATAACCTTCGCGCGCGCGCACGCTCGCATAATTAACGTTGCGCAACTCGACGCGAATCTGGCGAAAGCGGCCGTCATGGGCTTTGTTCGACGGATAGTAAGCCAGGCTGTATTGGGTGCCGAGTTCATTGGCGACCTGGGCGAACGCGCTGCGCGCTCCGGATAAATCGGCGACTACAAAATTGTGCCCGCCCGAGTAGCGCGCCATGTCGTTCATCTCGCGCCGGGCCAGCTCATATAATCTCCGGCTGATGTCGAGTCGCCGGTTCTGGCCCAGCCGGCAAAAGTCCTGATAAAGTTCCGGCCGCGCATCCGGATCAAACAGTCTCCGATAGCGCTCCAACTGTTTGTCTGACAGACCCAGACGGTCATCATCGTCGCAATCCTTTATTAATCGCGCCTCGACATAGCCTTCCGTCTCGACTTCGATCAAATAGCTCGCCAGCCCCGCGCGCAGCAGCTTCGCCTGGGCCTGGGCAAAATCAGATTCACTGCTGGAATCGACTCCATCGGTCAGGGCCACGACCGCGCGACGGCCAATCACCTCCGGCCGCGGTAAATTCTGAAAGACCTGATCGGCGATTCGGTTAAGTGAGTCATAGAACGGAGTGCCGCTGCTGGTGCCGATATTATTGATGGCCTCCTGAATTAAACGGCGATCGCTGGTCAGCGGCGACTGTATCTGAATCTCCGGCTCCAGAGAGCTACCTCGCTGCACATTCTTGAAAGCGACAATGGCCAGACGATCTCCGGGGCGCAGCATCTTCACGAACTCAGTCGCCGCATCGCGGATTAACTGAAGTTCAGCCCGCGTCGAACCAGACGTGTCGAGCAAGAGCGCAATCTCGAACGGCGCTTCAGTAGAAGCAAAGTTGGTGATGCGCTGCGCTTCGCCATCTTCAAACAGCGCAAAGTTCTCCGCCGATAGTCCTTTTACCGGCAGTCCATTTCGATCACTAACGACCGTGGGCACGGCGACCAGTTCGGTGTCGACCCGCACCACGTCCCCTTCCGCGACTTCCTCAGGCGCGGCCTTCTCTTTCGGTTGCGGAGTGGGGTTCTCTCTCGGTTTAGTAGCGGCAGAATTGTTGTTCTGCGGCAAAGCAACTTTGCGCGGTCTTTGTTGTTGGTTGATTGGCCGAGGCTCCTGGATCAGAGGAGCACTTGCCGCTCCCAGAACGACGAGAGAAACCGCGCTGGAGACGAGAGCACCGACGAAGGCAAGTCTTAGCACGGGCCCACGCATGTTTAATTAGACGCTTCCCTCTGAAGATTAGTTACCGAGGCCAATTTTTATTGAATCAGCATCAATTCTTTTGGTTTGCTGGGAACGCGGACGCCCTCGTCCGCAGTCAGCGCTGTTAACGCCGAAGGCGTTTGCAAATTCCAGCCCAGGGCGACGCCCTGGGAAACGAAGGATCTTAGGTAAATGAAACTCTGTAAGAGTTCGCGAATTCATCGGGTCATTTGATGCTTATTCGAAACCCTTTCAGGGTTGGCACAAATGCATGTGGCGCCACCCCCGAGTTGGTAAACGCCTTCGGCGTTTTCTGTTTGGATCCCGACGAATCTCTGGAGCCGTAAGTACATATTCAGGCCGATATGATCAGCCCGGTCCCGGGGACCTCCTCGATTATCCAAACACCGTAACCCCGACTTGACGGTCGGGGCCATTACCAACCGGCGCTTCGCGCCTTTGAAACTCGGATCTCCTCGATTATTAATCCGCAACCTACTCATTCCTCAGTGCCGTCGTCGGATCTAATCCGGCGGCCCGCAGGGCTGGAAGCCATGAAGCCATGAAGGCGATCAGGAGGAAGAGCACCGACACAAAGACAAACGTAACGGTATCGGTCGGTTTCACCTGGACCAGCATGCTGGCCAGAATGCGTGTGAGTCCAAACGCCGCGACCAAACCAATCACTATCCCGATCACGCTGAGGGAGAGCCCTTTTCCTATCATTAAACGAAAGATTCGCGACGGGGCTGCGCCCAGGGCCATCCGCACTCCGATCTCTTGAGTTCGCTGGCGAACCGAAGTCGCCAATACTCCATACAAACCAACTCCGGCCAGCAGGGCCGCGATCGTTGAGAACACTCCCATCAGCAGCAGCGAAAAGCGTGTCTGTGCCTGCGCTTCGATTACCCTCGAATCCATCGGCTGCATTTCGTTGATCAATGTGTCCTTCCCGGCTCGGTGCACGACGTCGCGGACTGCGCCGGCCAGGGCAGCCGGGTTTCCGTCGGTCCGCAAAGCCCACCAGGAAGCAGCCTGATGATTCACGTATCCATCGGTGACGTAGAGTTGTTCGCGGCCCGGTTCGATCAGAGATGAATTACGCTGATGGCCCACCACCCCGACGATCTCTCCCCATTGAGCGTCCGGCGTACGCACGCGAAAGAGGATGCGTTTCCCTACGGCTGATTCATTCGGGAAGGCCTTCGCGGCCAGTGCCTGATCGATTATGAGCAGGTTGCGATCAGGCCTACTGTCGTCCTGCGTGAACGTCCGCCCGGCGATAAGTTTGGTCCCCATCGCCTCGAAATACCCGGGCAGAACAATCTGAAGATCGGCAGCCTTAAACTTGCTCGGATCTCCCTCCGCATCGGCCCCACCCCATCGCACCGGACTGAATCCGCCGGCAAGCGGCAACGGAAACGACGCGGTGACACTTCGCACGCCGGGAATCGCACCCAGTTGTTCACGCAGTTGGCGCTTGAAAGTTGCGGCTTCCTCCGGCGTGTTGCCGATGTTGCCGAGAAGTTGAAAAGTCAGCAGCCCGCGCGGGTCAAAGCCAAGATCAACGCGCTGAATGGCCATGAACGTGCGGAACATTAACCCCGAGCCAATCAGAAGTACGAACGCCAGCGCAACTTCCACTATGACCACCGCGTTCCGCACTCCGGCAGCGCCGAGTGCGCCGCTGCGCCCGGTCGTCCGTAGAATGTTTATGAGATTTGGTTTTGCAGTGCGGATGGCGGGAATAACGCCAAAGAGGGCCGCGCACAAAAGCCCCGCCAGAATCGAAAATCCCAACACCTTTAGATCGATCCGGACCGCATTCAGGCGTGGCAGGTTCGCCGGCGCGATCGCCAGCAGTTCGTAAATACCTAAATAAGCAAGCCCAACACCCAGGAGCGTGCCGACTGCTGCGATGAGGAGCGATTCGGCGATTGTCTGCCGCACCAACGCCCACCAACCAGCGCCCAGCGCGGCCCGAACTGCTAGCTCGCGTTCGCGTGATGCCGCTCTCACCAACATCAGATTCGCGACGTTCGCGCAGGCGATCAGTAAAAGGAAAATCACCGCACCCATAAGCGCGAGAATCGCGGGCCGAACTTCGTCGACCAGGTGTTGCTTCATCGGCACCAGTTGAAAAGATTGACCGGCCGTCTTAGCGATCGGATTTTCGTCGCGAATTTTTTGAGAGATATTTTCCACTTCAGCCTGGCCCTGCCCAATCGAAACACCGGGCTTGAGCCGCCCGATCGCGCGCCACTGCACGTTGTTGCGGTTGGCCACGTCATAGGGAATACGCGCGGCAAACCAGACACTCGGAAACTGTTCCAGGTTCGCCTTCGGCGGAAACAATAATTCAAAACCCGGGGCCAGTACGCCGACGACGATTGGTGGTGGTCCACCGCCGGCGGCGGCCACCGGAAGAGGTTGGCCGATTACAGACGCGTCGCCGCCAAACCGCTTCTGGAAATATTCGTTGCTCAGAATAACCATGTTCGGCAAGGGAGGCGGGCCGGCATTGTTTGCGGGAGCATTCGCGGCTGGAGGTGGTTGAGGGACGCCATCAGAATCCTGAAAATCGCGGCCAGCGACGATCCGGCCTCCCATCATCTGAAAGAAGTTAGTCGACACCGCAGCCGCCCGAATCCGCTCCGGCGTCCCGTCCAAACCAGGAAGCGTAAAGCGAAACGTATTGACTGCGGCGAAATCCTCGAAATTGTTTTTGGCGCCGTTGCGGACTTCGAGAAAGTCGACGTTCGAGAGCGGAAAATCTTTGACATCGCGTCGCTGCATATCGCTGCGGGCCAAAACCAGTCGCTCGGAATCTTTGTACGGAAGTTGCCGCAACAACACACCGTTAGTAACACTAAAGATGGCCGTGCTGGCGCCGATAGCCAGGGCAATGGTGACCACGACTGTGATCGTGAATACCGGACTCTTGCGCAGCGTGCGGAACGCGTATGAAAGGTCTTTTAGCATGCCCGCAGTTTAGACACTCTTCCTGCTTTCAGCCAATGGAATTTTGTAAAGAATTATTAAGCTTGAGTTGATCAGCTCCGGCGTCAGGCCCAAAGGGCCGGAGTGAAATAGCCCCGACCGTCAGGTCGGGGTAACAATCGAGGAGTCCGAAGGACCAGAATGATCATATCGGCCCTTCGGGCCTCGATCACTTTATTGAAACGTTTACCCCGACCTGACGGTCGGGGCTATTTCATGTCGGCGCTTCGCGCCTGGTACACCCGGTCGCTACCGCTCGCGGTACCGACTCCGTCGTCTGGGTCGAGTGACGATCGCGATGAGGTCAGCACTTCCGGTGGTCTCCGCGGACTCCGACCACCGGCTACTTTCTTTGCAACCCTTCGAGTTGCGGTTGGATAAATTACACAACCTGACCGGCGGCGAAAGCCGAGGCCCAGGCCCACTGAAAGTTGTAGCCTCCCAGTTGGCCCGTCACATCCACCACTTCGCCGATAAAGTAGAGCCCGGGAACGCGCCTGGCTTCCATTGTTTGTGACGAGAGGTCCGCGGTAGAGACGCCTCCGACTGTCACTTCAGCTTTTTTGAAACCTTCCGTTCCGGCCGGCGCAAGCTGGAGCCTGTGAATGTTGTCCGCAATTTCCTGAAGTTCCTTGCCGTTGTACTGTTTGAGCGGCCGCGACGCTCCGTAAAGATCGCACCAGGCCTGCGCAAACCTTCGCGGCAAGTAACGTGATATGAGATTGACCAGCTCAATCCGGGAGCTGTGTCCTGCGGTCTTCGCCGCGCTCGGCGCAGAACCTGGTGCTAAATCGCCCTCGATTATTCTTGCCGCCGAAATGATCTCCAACACGTCTTCATCGGGTAACAGGTTGATTGAGATCGACTCGCCGGGGCGCCAGTAGTTTGAAACTTGCAGGATCGCCGGCCCACTCAAGCCGCGATGGGTAATCAAAATGTTTTCCCGAAACGATGGAGACTCGGGACAAGTGACCAGGGCGTCAATCGAGACTCCGCTTAATGCCGCCAACTGCTTCTGAATCTCTGCCGTCAGCGTTAGAGGCACCAGGCCGGCGCGTGTTTCTTCAATCCGCAGCCCAAATTGTCGCGCAATGCGATAACCGAAGTCGGTCGCTCCCAGCGGGGCGATAGATAACCCGCCAGTCGCAATAACCAAGGAGGAGGAGTGGAAGGTGCCTTGATTGGTTTGCAGCATGAACGAGCGCTCTGCAGAAGGTTCGTGGCGGTCCACCCGAAGGACTTCGCAGCCGCAGCGAATCTCCACGGCCGCGTCGTGACACTCCCGGAGCAGCATGTCGATGATCTGTTGCGAGCTGCCGTCACAGAAGAGTTGGCCCAGCTTCTTCTCGTGATAAGCGATGCCGTGTTTTTCAACCAGGGCGATAAAGTCCGCGGGTGTGTAGCGGGCGAGTGCTGACTTGCAGAAGTGTGGGTTCCGGGAAACGAAGTTATCGGGGCTGGTCCCGGTATTGGTGAAGTTGCAGCGCCCGCCACCGGAGATGGCAATCTTTTTTCCGACCCGGTCGGCGTGTTCAATTACTAAGACTTTACGCCCGCGTCGGCCCGCCTCGATTGCGCAAAAAAGACCCACCGCCCCGGCGCCGATGACAATGACGTCCCACTCATGCATAAAAGGAAGGGTACAACAGATTTCTTGGAGTCGAGGTCATTCTTGGAGTCGAGGTCAGGCCTTCGATTCTGCGATTCCGTGAGGAAATACCCGGTCGCTGCCGCCCGCGGTACTGACTCCGTCGGCTGGATTGAGTGACGCTGGTGACGAGGTCGGTACCGCGAGCGATAGCGACCGGGTACAACTCCCGACAAAAAAATACGGTGGAACTCCCTCGCACGGCCTCCACCGTCACGCAGTGGTTTCAAGTTTCAGGTTGCAGGCGCGAAGCGCCGATTTGAAATAGCCCCGACCGTCAGGTCGGGGTACGAATTCCAAAAGTAATCTGACGAGGCCCGAAGGGCCGATATGATCATTCCGGTCCTTCGGACCTCGTCATTATGTAAACACCAAGGCGCGAAGCGCCGTCTTGAAATAGCCCCGACCGTCAGGTCGGGGTCCCAGATCCATTTAAAATGACGAGGCCCGAAGGGCCGATATGATCAGTCCGGTCCTTCGGACCTTATCGATCATTCAATCAACGTAACCCCGACCTGACGGTCGGGGCTATTACGCAACGGCGCTTCGCGCCTCACGTCCTTTCTTTCTCCAGCGCATTTGCCAAAAGCAGGATCGCTCCGCTGAAGAGCAGTGTGTCAAAGAAAAAGTTCAGCGCGACCACGTCTTTGGGCGCGGCGAGGAGCAGCGGCAGGTAAATCCACAATACGGTCAGCAGAATCGTGAGTCCTAAGGACGTCGCTGCCAGACGGGCTTTCTTGTTAATGACCAGGCAGAGGCCGGCGAGAATCAGGATCACACCTACCAGGTAACTCAAGAAGATTCGTCCCGGAATCCATTCCGGAGTGAGCTTTTGTAGCGGGATGCCCGCGACGTATTCCGGATGCAGCAGATGTTCCACTCCATAGAATATCGAAGGCACGCCGATAAAGAAGCGCGGAACGGCGGCGAGTATCTTCGTCAGCGGCGCGCGCGACCATTGTCTGGGCCGAGTGCTCTGCGACGACATCGTAAGCGCAAAGGCGCCGCCGCTGAAGGCGAGTTGTCTCAAGGCCAGCGCCCAAAAGAATCTGTTGCCGGGCTGTGTAAGCGTGACGGGCAAGTCCATCACGAGTACGAAGATCAGCATCGTCATTCCGACCAACGCTGCGGCCAGCCGTGCCTGAACGAGAACGATGATGCTGAGCGCCGCGCAAATGAAACCGGCGCCTACGATATAGACCCAGAACGTATGCGCCGGAATCCAGCGTGGAACCAGGGACGCCACATTCGCCGTGATGGTGAAGTGTTCGGAACCAAACACGGCCAGGGGAATCGCAAAAAACAACCGGCCAAACGGCATGATTTTGTCGAGGCCATGTTCGCGCGGCAGCTCTAAGAGAATTTTGATAAGACCGATAATCAAAAGGAGCAACGCAAAGAAATACATCCAGAATACGATCGATGACAGGCCGAACGGCGGGAAAGCCAGAGCGACCACAAGCTGTTTCGTCTGCAACGCGGAGCACTCCCTGAGATGATTTAAAGTGCCGGCATTCTAGATTTACCAGAGAGGAGAGGCAACAGACCGCGAGGCGATTTCAATCCATCCTCGCGCGTGTCGAGCTGGTTCTGTTTGTCGTCCAGCCCCGAATTTAGCCCGGGAAGTGGGCGAGAGATTTGGAGTGCGCCGGCAGAGCGAAGCGGCGACGGCGCTTTGGATCTCCGCGTTGGGTAAATCCATCCAAAGCGGTGTCGCCGCTTCGCTCTGCCAACGCACTCCAAATGCTATCGCCTGCGCAACATATCACGACAGTCCGCTCAGGTTCCCAATTGTTGAAGGTCGTTCTCTCTTCAACCCTTACCGTTCGCCCCGCAACATTGGCTGTTCGGTCTTCAACCTAAATGGTTCGTTCTGGAACATTGGCTGTGCGCCGTCCGGCCTTAACAGTTCGCTCTGGAACATTAGCTGTGCGGCGTCCGGCCTTAACGGTTCGCTCTGCAACATTAGCTGTGCGGCGTCCGGCCTTAACGGTTCGCTCCGCAACAATAGCTGTGCGGCGTCCGGCCTTAACGGTTCGCTCTGCAACAATAGCTGTGCGGCGTCCGGCCTTAACAGTTCGCTCTGCAACAATTGGTCGTTGGCTCTGCAACATTTGTCGATATTGCCCAATAAAAACCGACCTAACACGAAATTGCGTGAAATTGCGCACCCGCGTTCACCCGAATTTGAGAGCTCCACGCGCGCTCCGAACGGCCTCATCAGCTTCAATCCCTTCAACGCCGCGGCGTCGTTTGAAAAGCTTTCCGGGTGATGAAGATAAGGAGGAGATGTGAGTTTGAAACCTGAGAAATAATCGCGGAATCGAAGGTTCGTCATTGTCATCGCATGTGATTCGCGACTGCTCGATCATCTCGGCATGCGCATCAGGATGGAAGATGACTCTCATCGCTTGAGAGCTTCACGCGCGCTTCGAAAGGCCTCATCAGCATCAATGCCTTCAACCTTTCCGCTGCGAAGTTCTTCGAGCCGTCGCTGCGCTTCCGCAAACCACAAGGTTTCGACACCGCCTTCACCTTCATCGTCGTCAAGCGTCGAAACTAGTCGCTGGGCGAGCTGCACGCGATCTCTGAGCGGGAGTTTCATTGCATCTGCAGTTACCTGATCCAGATTGGAACTCATGCCGTGAGAATATCACCGCGCTGCCGGACTGTGAAGATCTCCGTCCGCGTCAGCGGACGATTGAAAAATAGCCCAGGCTTTCAAGCCTGGGTTAGCGATTTATTAGAGATGAGAGAGCCCGCTTAAGCGGGCGACAGATTCTTGCCTTTGACTAATCGGAGGACGTACTATCGCAAACATGGTGACGATAACTTTTCCCGATCGCGAAACTGAAAAGCGCGCGCTGGCATTTCTGCTGGGCCGCTTCTCTGGCCGCGTCCTGCGATCGGGCGAGCACATCGTTCCCGAAGCCGCACTCGAAGCACTTGCTAATCAGGACATTCCCTTCTCTCGAAAAGACAGAAAAGACTCATAGAATGTCACAAGCATTGCCAATACCACCGCCCGGATTTGAAGCCCTTTCAGTCGATGAGCAGATCGATTACGTTCAATCTCTCTGGGATCACATCGCCGCGAACCCTGAAGACGTGCCCGTCCCCGATTGGCATCGGGAAACATTGGCGGCCCGTCTGGCAGCGCATGATGCCGACGGAAATCAAGGCAAAGAATGGGAAGAATTTGAAGAAGAACTCACGGCCGAATTACGCGAACGGACAAGCTAATGAAGCGACGCACCTTCGTTCGCCCGGAGGCGCAAACCGACATCAGAGAAGCCGCGCGGTGGTACGAAGACCGCGAACCCGGCGTGGGTCTCCGATTCCTTCGCGAGCTTCGTAGCTCCCTGCAACACATCAACGACAATCCGCTCAGATTTCCAATTATCGAAGATGACGTGCGCCGCGCCTTGCTTCATAAGTTTCCCTATTCAATCTATTTCGTGAGCGAACGTGACGTCGTCTCGGTTGTCGCAGTGCTGCATCAACATCAACGGCCAGGATCGTGGAAGTCTCGGCGATAAGTTCCGATTCACGATTCATTATCCACTACTAATCGAAACTAACACCCAACAGTTCAGCTTGGCGCCTCCAATACTGTTCGAACTCAGGAAGGTGTGGGTAGATACGCTTTCCAAGTTTGACGGGAAATACGTAATTAACCCCACCCCGCTGTTGGATGTAGACATCGTCGATGCCGTCAAACTCTACTTGATTGACGGTCGCGGCGAACGCGCGTGCCAAAATTTCGTAGTTAAGCAGGGCATAGTCATCGGTATCAAGCAACAGAATTGTTTTCTCTCCCTTCGCCTTGGCGGTCGCGAGTTTTCTGCGTTTACGCTCTACAGCCCTTTTCATCTCGACCACCAGATTGTCTCTCACTTGTTCTCTCGAAGTCGGCACGATTTGAATAACGAAGGTGGCGCCAAATCCGTGAGACTTAGAAATAAAAACCGGAAATGGAGCGTTAGGAAGATCATATCGTTTAGCTATCTGTGAGTTTCGCGTTTCTGGGGCATCTCTAACTGCATCGGTTAGATTCTTGATGAAGGCTTCGAAGTCAAAGTTCTTCACTTCCGACTCTCGCTTAAAGGCATTAATAGGTATCGAGATATCGATGAGCTTATTCGGAAAAGCCTCCTTAATTCTTTGGTCGAGATTCAATGGCTTGATATATTTCGAATAAAGATGCTCGTATTGAACTTGGTTTTCATAGCTGTTTATATATGTGTGCTCGATCGTAAACTCTTCTCCAAGTCTATATAAGACGAAATCCGGAAGTCCTTCGCCAACCTGGCCGCGCGCATCGGGACGAAACTTGATGTAAGCATTCTGGTTATCAATTCGCGAGAGATGTTCACAAAATGTCTCAATAGCGCGGTCCTCTTTCTTATATTCTTTGTACAACCGACGGAGCGGCACCTTCGGATCAATCACAAACAGGTGCAGAAACACCCGCTCGTCGCGGGTGAGACGATCTTCCAATACCAAAGCCATTGCGACCAAAGAAACAAACAGGATTCGATTCGTGTCTCCTTTTTCTAGTACCGCCTTCATCGCGTCGCGTGACGCATTTTCTGCTTCTGTTTCTCTGTCATGTTTGAGACCCAGAGTCTTTTGGAAGAGCCGCGAAAACTGGTCGACATCAAGATTTAGTCGATCCACATTGGCAAACTCTTCTTGCGACATCTCAGCAAGCGCCGTGATGTATTCTTGCACCTTCAAGGAATTGGGACCGTAACGATCAAACATTCGCCTTAATAGCAAACCGCCGCGAGGTTCGCGGCGGTTGCTTACCTCATAAATTGAAAAACCGCTTCACTTACACTTGCTGTACCCACAATCCCGGCAAAAATCACACCCACTCGCATGCTCCAGTTGCCCATGGCATTCGGGGCAGGTGCTGATCATTGTGGACATGATGGCGCCGACGATGTGCGAGGAGCCGGAAGCCGGGGGCCGGGAGTCGGCAGAACCGACAGACAAAGGCTGGGAACTAACAGCCTGCTGCTTCAGCGCACGTGCTGAATCCGGATGTCCTTTCAAGCGCCGGTTGGTAATCATGAGGCATTCGGCGACGGCTTGTTCGGGGCTGGTTAGCAGGCGCTCGTTGAACCAGACGGCGTGGGTGCCGGTGACTTTGTTCAGGCTGTAGGCGACTTCGGCGGCGTCGAAACCGCCGCGCAGCATCTTGGAAGCCAGCATGCCTACGCCGCCGGAGATGGGGCCGGTGGCAAAGACTTCGGCGATCATTTCTTCGTCGTGATTGACGGTGACGTAGAGGTTCTGGCCGTCGAACGGGATGCGCCAGGTCGCGCCACGCAGTTCGCGCGGACGCTCGAGACGAATCGCGCCTTGCTTGCGCGCGGCGGCTTCGGCTTCCGCGAGGCGGCGAGCGGCGGCTTCGTTTTCTGATTCAGTCCGGCCCTCTGAAACGACGGAGTCGGGAGCCGGGGGCCGGGAGTCGGGGGCTGATTCAATGATCGTGGTAGTGGTAGTAGTAACCACGGTCGGTGTTTCAGACTTCGTTTCGGTCTTCATGGAAGTTAATACCTGGTTCTCGCGCGAGCCGTCGCGATAATAACTGACGGCTTTGCAGCCGAGCTGTCTGGCCAGACGATACAAAGCATCGACTGACTCGACGGTGTCGTTGACGGCGCCGTTGCAGGTCTTTGAGACGCTGTTGTCGACGTTGCGTTGCGCGGCGGCCAGCACATGAACGTGCTGCTCGGCGCTGATGGACATCGCGGAGATGAAATAGCCGGGGAGTTCATGCTCATGCTCAACCACATAGCTGGCGGCGGCATCGATCGAATCCTGATCGGTCTGATCCACCTCGAGGCCGAGCGCTTGAGCGGCGAGGGTGTGAACGTACGTGCGTGTGCCTAGAGTGTCTTTGCGCACGTACGCCCACGAGAAGTTGGGTTCCACACCCGACGAAGTTTCTGCAACCAGGGAAATCGTGCCCGTAGGAGCAATCGTCGTGACTTCATAGTTACGCGGGGTGAGCGGAACTTCACGTGAGACACCGATCTGGTTGTAGAGAAAGTCGGCATAAGAATCGCGATTCGCTTCGAGTTCAGGAAAGACGCCGCGTTCGGCGCCCAGACGCATCGACTCATTCCAGGCTTCACGGCGAATGAAGCCCATCACTTCGTCCATCAGATCGATGGACGCCGGCGAGCCGTAGGAAATCTTCAGATTCAGACAGAGATCGGCGAAGCCCATGATGCCCAGGCCCACGGGCCGGGTGCGCTTCACCACGTCGTTAATTTCGGGGAGAGGCCACGCGCAAGTGTCGATGACGTTGTCCAGAAAACGCGTGGTCCAATGAGTAACTTCCGCGAGCCGGTCCCAGTCGACACGCGTCTCGCGATTGTAGAACTTGTTGACGTCGATCGAGCCGAGGTTGCAAGAGTTCGCGAAGTGCAGGAACTGCTCGCCGCAGGGATTGCTCGCCATGATCGGGCCCATCGAATTGATCATGTGATTGTGGCGATTGACCTCGTCGATGAAAGCGATGCCCGGTTCGGCGTACTTATGTGCGCTGGCGATGATGCGGTTCCAGATGTCCGGCGCGTAGACGAATCCCGGCGCGGGCGGCTCTTCGATCAGGGCGTCGGAGAGATCGGCAGTTTCAAATCCTTCCTTGTCGCGGAAGGTGACGGTCGAACCGTCCGGCCGCCGATAGACGACGTAATTGCGGCCGGTGACCGGATCAAAAACGTGATCGTTCCAGCCTTCGCCCTTGAATTCAAGTTGATACCACTCGTTCTTCTCGACCGCATCGAGGAACTTGTCGGTGACATTGACTGAGATGTTGAAGTTGGTCAGCGAGTGCTGATCGTTCTTCGCATGAATAAAGCGCAGCACATCAGGATGGGTCACGCGCATCATCCCCATGTTCGCGCCCCGTCGCACGCCGCCCTGCTTCACGGTGTCGGTTGTCGTGTTGAAGATGTTCATGAACGACACGGGGCCGCTGGCGACGCCGTGCGTCGAACTGACCATCGAGCCGCTGGGACGAAGCTTTTCGAAAGTGAAGCCGGTGCCGCCGCCAGTCTGATGGATGATTGCGGCATCGGTCGCAGTCTTCATAATGCCGGCGATCGAATCAGGCACATCGAGCACAAAGCACGCGGCCAGCTGGCCGTTTGGTTTGCCGGCGTTGACGAGACATGGCGTGTTGGGAATGAACTCGCGCGCGTTCATGATGTCTGACATCACGTTGTAGAAAAGATCCCGCTGCGCGGGGTCAGTTTCGGCAGTTGAGACATGCGCGACCACACGCGCGACGATGTCGTTCCATTCTTCGAGCGAATTGCCTTTTGCATCCTTCAGCGAGTAACGCTTGGCGACAACTTTGCGCGCATTTAAACCCGGCGCTGTTGCCTGACGCGTGCCTAATCCGTAACCGCCGATTTTCTGTTCAGACACTTTTGTCATCTTCGCACCACTCGCTGTTTTCATTAGTTTACCTTTCCCGCGCGCCCACCGCACGCGAGCCGAATCCGGGGACACAAATACCAAGACGACTCACATCATCGCCTTCAACTAGCTGAGTTGTTTAGCAGGTACTACGGTCGGTTTTGCGAAGTTACCACTGCCTTTGCGGAGTCGGGTTTGGAGCCCTTCTGCCGCCGCCGCCAGCCGTCTCAACCAAAGCAGGACGGACTATACGCTCACTTCCAGCGGATGTCAATATCTTGTGGCTATCTTTTTTTTCAACACGATACAGTGTGTTTTCTGAAGGATTACCTGAAGGGCTAAGTGACGAGGAATCAGGAGATTAAGTGTCAGTACCGCGAGCGGTAGCGACCGGATCATTTGCGGGCCTGGGATCAATTGATCCCGTCGCTACCGCTCCGGGTACTGCCACTACTTCGAGCTCGATCCGGTGGAGAGCAGCAGATCCAATTCACGATGCTGATTGTCGAGCATGCCGTAGGTATCGGCGGTCTCTTCGAGCATTTGCCGGGTCATGGCGATCGAATCGCTCAATTCCTCGAAATGTAAGGCAGACACTCGTTCGGGAGTTGGCAGCGTCACCACCTGGTCATTTACCAGGCCGAAGAAATTCTCAATCGACTGCAACTGCCCTTCGACCAGCTTCACCGATCGTTCGAGATCATTGAAAGCACTGACGCGGCGCCTCAGGATTTCCAGGTTGGCCTGCTGAATTCGCTTCTGACGATCGTCGGTCGAGGTTTGCACTGCATGCTCGGCCTGCTTCAGTTGATTCTGGACAGCCTGTCGATTCGTCGATCGCAGATGATGTTTGCGGCGGCGATAGACATCGAGCAGATCAACGAAATCTTCCCAACGCTGATCGAGACTTTGCAGGTTGGCGGGAACTTCTTTGCTGTTGGTGAATTTTCGGTAATTCGAATAAATCTGGTTCTTCATCCAGCGCAGGTATTCAACGGCTTCGCGTTCGCGCGGATCGAATCCTTTGATGAGAGCTTCGCGTTGTGCTTCGCGCAGTTTGCGCGCCTTCTCTTTGGCGCGGCGTTCGACGAGGCGGCGATAGTAAGGTGCAGCAGGCACGACGGTGAGATAGAGGGCTTCCGTTCCCAGCCCGAGCAGCAGCGGCGTTACATCCTGGAAAAAGGCGGCGCCCACCAGAAAGCCCGCCATACCCCAAAAGTTGATCGGCTCTTTGAATGCTTCTTTGAGATAACGAGAATCAATCTTGGGCCAGTTCATGAAGTGCGAAACCGTGATAAGCGTTTAACCACTGAGCCCTCCCTCACGGTCGGGCTGATGCCCCGCCGCGCTTGCGCTTGAATACCACGCGGCCGCGCAAACGCAAAATCCAAATAATCTACTGCTGCGGGTTCGTTTCTCCCTGGGCCGCCGGCAATGCAGGCTGCGCGCCAGTTGCGCTGCCGCCGGGCAGCAAACCCATCTCCTGTTTGTAGTGGAGCAGCTTGTCCTGCAACTGCATGTCCATCGCTTCCTTTTCAATATCCTGCATCTGATTGTCGACCGAAGCAGCTCCCAGTTGCATTCTGGCCTCGGCCGCCGCGGCCCGCCGATCGATCTTGTCGCGCATTTCGTCGAACGTCTGCGCGTCGTCGCCAATCTGGAACGAAGCCATCGTCTGCGCGAGTTGCTCTTGCAGCTTTGCCTGCTTCGACTGATTGATAAGCTGCATCGCTTCGGCGGTGCGCCGCTGCATTTGCAACATGTAGTTGTCGCGGGCCTTCAGCGCTTGCTTCGAGGCCAGCTGTGCATGCTCGTGCTGGTGCACGGTCTTCTGCAAATCGACCTGCGCCTGCTGCAACTGTCCGATGTACGCAGTGGCGATATCATCGCGGCCCATCTTGACCGACGCCTTGATCTTCGAATCGAGATCGACGACTTGTGTTTCGAGCCGCTCTTTGTTTTTAGCGAGCAGTTTTTCCGTGGCCATGACCTGGGCCACCGAATTGTTCAGATCGGGGATGCGGTCGCGCATGTCGCGAATTGTCTGTTGCAGGATCAATTCGGGGTCTTCGGTGGCTTCGACAATCCCACCGAACAGGGCGCGCAGCGAACGCTTTATCCTAGTCCCAAGTCCCATTTCGTCCTCCGGCTAATCTTCGCAAAGGTGATTCGCATATCGGCGGTCAAAACGCCCGGCGCGCCGTCGAATTGTACGAAAGAGTAAGGCGCATGGTTGCATTTTCAACCACTTTTGTAGGCGAGTATAGCAGAACCTTTGAGCGCTGAGCAGTGAACGGTAGCTGTCGGGGATCAATTATGGCCGGAATCGTCAGCGCCCAACGGTACGGCCGATATCGCGCCGGTATTGCATGCCTTCCCAGTGAATTTCGCGCACGGCCTCATAACATCGAGTAAGTGCTGAACCCAGATTCTCGCCCGTCGCGGTCACTCCCACGACGCGCCCGCCGTCGGCTAGCCAATCATTCCCCGACCGCGAAGTAGCGGCATGGAAAATCGAGACTTGCTCGTGTTGTGCCGCCGCGTCAAGACCAAGGATGGTCGCGCCGGTTTCGGCTTTCGCCGGATACCCGCGCGCAGCCAGCACGACACAGGCAGACGCACCCGGCCGCCAATCGATCTGAAGTTCACCTAAACGGGTCTCAGTCACAGCCTGGAAGATCTCGGTCAAGTCAGTCTGCAAACGAACCAGGATCGATTGCGTTTCGGGATCACCAAAGCGCACGTTGTATTCCAGGACGCGCGGCCCGTCCGGCGTCAGCATCAGCCCGAGGAACAATACGCCGCGAAATGGAAAGCCTTCGTCCCGACATCCTTGCAGGGTCGGCTCGATGATTTCGCGATTGATCCGATCGAGCATGGGCTCGTCGACGAGACGGCCGCCAGTGATCGATCCCATTCCACCGGTGTTTGGCCCGGTGTCATTTTCGCCGATCCGTTTATGATCGCGCGCTGCCGGCATCGCTCGATAATTCCGGCCATCTGAGAACAGTAAAATGGAAACTTCCGGTCCAGTGAGTCTTTCTTCGATTACGATCTTCCGGATTGCTTCGACTCCCGCGACGCCGTTCTTCAGCTCGCTCAAGGCACTGAACGCCTCGGATCGGTTACTCGCAACGAAGACGCCCTTTCCGGCGGCGAGGCCGTCGGCTTTGATCACCACACCAGTCTCTTCAGCGCCGAATTTCCCGGTACGCAAACATGCTGCGGCAGCATCAAGCGAGGTGGCTACGTCGTAGCGCGCAGTGGGGATCGAGTGGCGATCCATAAAAGCCTTGGCGAATGCCTTGCTCGATTCCAGGCGGGCCGCATCGGATCGCGGTCCGAAAATTCTCAGGCCCTGCTGCTCAAATAGATCGACGAGACCAGCGGCTAGAGGAGCCTCGGGCCCGACGACGGTTAAATCAATCTGGTTCACTTGCGCGAAATTCAGCAGCGCGCGCTCATCGTTAACATTTATCGGAACGCATTCGGCAATCTGCGCGATACCGGCGTTGCCGGGCGCGCAAAATATTTGCAGTTGGCTGCTCGCCGTTCGCCGTAGCGTCGAACAAATCGCGTGCTCGCGACCACCTGAGCCGACTACCAGAATCTTCATCGTATGTTTAGCGCGAATGACCGCCAACCAGGTCATCGCAAGGCCTGACAAAAATTACTATAAAATGCTTGACACGGGTGGGTCATAGTCATATAAGTGCACCCGCTGTGGCCGCCACAACTCGCGCCTAAGCGAGTCACGCTATTCTCGCGGCCTCCCTCGTACGGCTTCGGATCGTGCACCTGCAACGAGGCTTCCTGCCTTCGACCGACAGAGCCTCTTGAGGAGGAGCAGATGTCAGACCATGCTCGGGAAATAGTTGCTAAAGACAAGACATCTGATTTTCAAGATCGACAGATTACCTGCGTCGATTGCGGCGAGTACTTTACCTGGACCGTCGGCGAGCAAGTCTTTTTTCACGACAAGGGTCTCAAGAACGAACCGAAACGATGTAAGCCGTGCAAGCAGGCCAAGAACGATCGGCTGGCGGCAATCTCGATGGCGCAATCGACGGGCGCCAGACAGCGAATCGAGGTAACCGTCCAGTGCGCGCAGTGTCGCGAACAAACCACCGTTCCGTTTTATCCTTCGCAGGGACGGCCGGTCTATTGCCGCGCCTGTTTTGTAGCTTCGCGCGTCATGTCCGCCACTGTCTAAGACTAATGTTCCAGGTGATAAGGAACGTTGGTAACCACCACGCCCTTCTTAAATAACAAGGTAGCCTTTAGAAACAATGTGTTCTGGTTGTGCAGCAGGTTCTGCCACCATTTGGCGGGAACGAATTCCGGCAGCACGATGGTGATGATCACATTCGGCGAACTTCTGCGCACGCGGTCGACATAATTGAATAGCGGCCGTCCCAACGATCGATATGGCGAAGCGACTACCACCAGGTTGACTCCCGATCCCCATTGCTGCCACTTCTCACGAAGTTTTTGGGTGGCTAAGTCGTCCAGATTTACGTAAACCGCGGTGACGTGATGTGGCGCGATGGACTTCGCATATTCGAGTGCGGCAATTACGCCGCGATGAATGCCGGATATGGGCACGATCACCTCGTGATGAATCGGACGCAGTCCCACTAGACCCTCGGTTGAAAGCTGCTGGGCCACGTCAACATAATGGCGGTGAATTCTGAGAAACATCTGCACCAACAGCGGAATCAGAAGCACCACGATCCAGGCGCCGTGGACGAACTTCGTCACAATGAAGATCATCAACACAATAAAGGTGGCGACGGCGCCGATGCCGTTGATGACCAGATACCTTCTCCAGGGTGATTTGACCCGCGCTGGGGCAGATTCCGCCGTGTCTGTTTGCGTCGTCTTTCCTTCTCGCCACCAGTGAATGACCATGCCGGCCTGCGACAGCGTGAAGGAAAGAAAAACTCCGACGGCGTAAAGCGGAATCAAGCGGCTGGTGTCACCGCCAAAGGCCCAGACGAGAAAGCCGGAGAAGACTGCCAGCAGAATGACACCGTTTGAAAACACTAGTCGATCGCCGAGATTGGACAATTGGCGCGGCAGGAAGCGATCGCGAGCGAGCAGAGACGCCAAACGTGGAAAGCCGGCATACGATGTATTCGCGGCCAGAATCAGGATTAACGCAGTCGTGGCCTGAACTATGTAATAGAACCAGTGCATCGGGCCGGTGAAGACGGCTCGAGCGATCTGCGAAGTCACGGTTTCATGTTCCATCGGATGGATGCGGAAGAGATATCCGAGAACACTCGCCCCCATGAACATGACAATCAAAAGGATGGCCATCCACGACAGAGTGGTCGCCGCGTTCTTCGATTCTGGTTGCTTGAAGGCTTGAACGCCGTTTGAGATCGCTTCAATTCCCGTCAACGCCGCGCAGCCGTTAGCGAAAGCACCCAACAAAAGAAACAGATTGAGGGGTTGCGCGTGATAACCCTCGGCGACTTTCAAATCTACGTCGTTAGGAACCGGGACTATGCCCGGGTTCAAATAGTAACGAACCAGCCCGTACACGATGAGCGCCATGAAACTGAAGATGAAGGCGTAACTCGGCGCCGCGAACATTGCCCCGGCCTCGCGCACGCCGCGCAGATTCGCAACGGTGATGAAAGCAATGAAAAAAAGGCAGAGCCAAATGCGATGATTGTGCAGTTCGGCAAACCGTGTCCCGACCATCGCCGACGTGATCGCCTCGACGCCCGCAGCGATCGACACTGAGACCGTCAGGATGTAATCAACCAGCAGCGACGCGCCCGCCACCAATCCCGGCAAAGTTCCGAGATTCTCCTTGGCTACGATGAACGCGCCGCCACCCGAAGGGTACGCATAGATAGTCTGCCGATAACTAATCGCTACGATAATAAGCAGCAGACTAATTGCAATTGAGATTGGGACGACGCGCGAAAATGAAACGGCGCTACCAGCGACATAAGCTGCCGCCAGCACCAACAGAATTTGTTCAGTTGCGTATGCGGTTGAAGATAGGGCGTCAGACGCAAAGATCGCGAGTGCGGTCTTCTTCGTCAGCCGTTCGTGGGCTAAGCGCGCTGTTCGGATTGGGCTGCCAACGAGCAGCCGTTTCAGAGACGCCATCGTTTAAATTCGCCAGCCTCCTCGGTGCGCGCTAAAAAATGCCACAGCCAGGCTCTTAATATGCCAACTGTGGCAACGCACGCAGCGCGTGACGCTCGTTTCGCTCGGATCAAATCGTTCGGGCTAGTACTTAACGTATATTAAGACAAGTCCTTCGAATGTCAATCACTCAGAAACTGAAGGCTGAATCGTGAGGACTTGATTAATGGCGAGAAAAGATGCGTCCTAAAAATAAAAGCGGGCGGGGCCCTCCCACAAGCCCCACCCTAAGGCCACGTGTCCTCACCCCACGCGACCACTTCGCCCACCGGGGAGGCGGGCGCATCGAGATTATGCACAAGTCAAGCATCACTTGCAACCAAAACGATGATCTTTTTTCAAATTTTCTTGTTCGATAACGGACTGCGATTAGCATTCATGATAGTGGCCATTAAGTTCGTTGTGGTTGGATAGATTCGATCGCATGTAGCAGGACAATTACGAGGTCGGTTGCGCCGCTCGTAGTCGCAATTTTAAGCGTCACATAGTCATTGGTTACGTCGCTAATCGTGCCTTCATAGGTTCCGCCCGACATGCTTTTGATGTTGACGGCCTGTCCTCTGTATCTGATTAATAAATTCTCAACGTGCTGATAATTCATCGCGGTAACCCTCCCTCTCAAGTTGCATCAACTAGCTCCAAGTCACCAGGAACCAGCGATAACCGTCAGGATCCCGGAGACTAACGAAGCGACCACCCCACCCTTCATCACGCGGCTCGGTGACCTCGACATTCCTGGTCAACAATTTCTGATAAAACGAATCGACATCATAAACCCCCAGCACGAAGTGAACCCCACGACCGCGCTTCAGCATTGTTTCAATCTGTTGCACCAACGTGATGCGCAACGTTCCGGATTGTAGCGATGCGATTGGCGGCTCCGCGTTTCTCTGTGCTGAGTCCAGAGTGAACTCGAGGACCTCATGATAAAACTCAACCGACTCTTCGAGGTTATTGACTTCAAGGAAAAGCAGATCGAGTCCGGTGATCATCTCACGTATCAGACCGTCGTCAGAATCAAATAGACGCCATAGCCGCCGGCAGCCACGAGCAACCAAAAGATAATCTCGCCCGGATAACGAAGCCGTCGCAGCGGATGATCAGGCCTGGTTGATTCACGCGCGTTCGTCATCGCGGAATGAGCAATCATGACGCCGAACAAAATGACGCCGGCAGCGAGAATCGACAGCGGCCAGAGAAACCACAGACCGTTGAAGCGAACCAGGAACAGCAGGAGCAAACCCGGCACCAGGCACATCAAGGCGCTTAACAGCTGGCCATACAGGCCCACTTCGCGCGCGGCCGCCTTCGAACTTACCGCCACCACTTGTGCGCGAGGCCCGCTCCGCCAAGCGTCATATTCTCTGCGAGTTCTTTCGTTGCGCAGCACGCTGTACGCCTCGTTCAGCGTCTTCATATCTTCTTCGGCGCCGCCGAGATCCGGGTGCAGTTTGTGCGCCGCGCGTTTATAGAGACGCTCGATGTCTCGGGCCGAAGCATCCTCGCTCGCGCCGAGAATTTCATAGTAGTTACGTGCCGTGTTCAAGTCAGGGCATTGTAGATTCACAACCGGCGATGATCAATAAATAGAACCACACGGCGGCCGGCTGCACATGAACGAACATCGCCACCACGACGATGCCCTGGGCTTATGCGTTACTAGCTGATATTTTTTGAATTATGGAGTTGCCGTTCGCGCCAGGCGATGATTTGATTTTTCAACTTGAGAGCGGTTTCGGTTTGCTGCGAGTGATTGCCATTGGTCAGGATGAAGACAAACCAACCTGGCACCTCATGGCGTACGAAGAATTTTTTCCCGATGTAGAATCGGCCGAGCAGGCCCTTAAACATCCGTCTGCCTTGCACGTTAGAACGCCGCACATGGCCCTCACGGACCGCGCGTTCGAGCGGACGCCGGCGGCGCGTCTCGGCAATCGGCCGGTTACGGACGCTGAGCGGGCGCCGTACGAAACCTGGATCAAGGACGGCGGCAAGGTATCAGATCGTTCAGCTTTGTTAATGCTGGGACTACGTTGAAATGAACTCGACTCAAATCAAGCAGCAAACTGTTCGAAGGCAAATCGCCCGTTTCGCGGTCGCCGCGTTATTGATTCTCTCGGGCATCTGTGCGGTTTCGGCGCAACGTCGGGAGCGCATCGCCGATTCCTGGCGTCCCGTGCACTTCGATGTCGATCTGACTTTCGATGAACAGATGTCTCAACTCGCCGCCGCGCATACGAAGATCACGGTTGAGGTACTGGCGGCCAAACTCGACAAAGTGGATTTCGATTTTGGCGATATGGTGATTGATTCGGTGCTCTTAGGCGATAAGCCCGTAAAGTTCGATCGCACCTCTGAACACTTGAACGTGCTGCTGCCCATCGCAGCCAACCGCGGAAATAAGTTCGACGTTACGGTCAACTATCATGGCCAACCGAAAGACGGATTGATCTTTGGGAAGGATCGCGACGGTAATCCATCAGCCACCGGCGATAACTGGCCTGACCGCGTGCATTATTGGATTCCCGCGCTTGACCATCCTTCGGCGAAGGCGACCGTTACTTACACCATCGCGGCCCCGCAACGGTTTCAAGTCGTAGCCAACGGCAAGTTTGTTTCGCTGACCGGCAATGCCGCTGTGTCACACTGGAAGTTCGATGAGGGCAAAGCCATCCCGGCATACTGCATGGTGGTGACCGTAAATCAGGGCGCGCTCATCAACTCACCATACAAGCCGTTTCCGCTTTTATATAATGTGCCGCAACGCGATCGCGAATACGCGCCCAAAGGATTTTCGCCGGCGGCCCCGGCCGTAACTTTCTTTAGTCAAACAGTCGCGCCTTATCCTTATGAAAAGCTCGCATTGATTGTGGCCAAGACGCGTTTCGGCGGCATGGAAAACTCGAGCGCGATTGTCTTCGCCGAGAACCTGTTCGATCGCCGGCAGACGGAAGTCAGCGCTCCCGCGGGTAGCGGCAACTCGATGAGCGCTCGCTTCGGCATTCCCACGCGCATTGAGAGCGTGGTCGCGCATGAAATTGCGCATCAGTGGTTCGGCGATTCAGTGACTGAATCGACCTGGGCCGACCTTTGGCTCAGCGAAGGTTTCGCGACTTACTTTGCCGGATTGTTCATTGAACACGAGGACGGCAAAGACGCGTTCCGCGAATACATGCGCGATGCGGCACAGCGCTACTTCAGTTTTGAGAAGCAGGCAAAGTTTCCAATTCACGATACCGAAACGACGAAGCTGATGGCTTTGTTGAATGCCAACAATTACGAGAAGGGTGCGTGGGTGCTGCACATGTTGCGCAGTCAATTAGGCGACGATGCCTTCTTCAAAGGCTTGCGCGATTACTACAACGCTCACAAGGAAGCGAACGCTACCACTGAGGACTTGCGCGCGGCGCTCGAAAAATCTTCCGGCAAGAACCTCAAAGATTTCTTTGCGCGATGGATTTACGGTGCGGGTCATCCGCGATATCGAGTTGAGTGGAACGTCGACCCCAGACAAAGCGAGTTGACAATCATGGTCAACCAACTTCAGGAAGGCGAACCGTTTCTTGATCCACTACCGATTCAATTGACCATCGACAACCAGAAAGTGCCGCTGGTAATCAATCCCAAATCGAAAACCGCGACGATGACAATTCCTCTGAAAGGCAAGCTCACCGGGACCGTTTTTGATCCCAACGAGACGCTGCTCAAAGAGGTCGTCAAGTAACTTGTTGTCGGATTATCTCGAAAAGACTTAGGTGATTGCGCCACCGTCAACGATCACGATTTCGGCATTCATGAAGCTGTTGCGCTCGCTGCACATGAAGGCGGCGTATTCAGCCAACTCGCTGGGGCGGCCCAGTCGTCCCTTTGAGGTCCAAAAGTCGTGCAATTGTAAAAGCCGCTCCGGCAACGCCTGGGCCAGATCGGTATCGAAGATCCCGGCCGCAATAGCATTGACGGTGACCCCGAAGGTGCCGGCCTCGCGCGCGAGACACTTGGTGAATCCAATCATCGCCGCTTTGGAAGTAGCGTAGTGAACCGCGGTCGGGAGGGCGCGCATCGCGCCGATCGAAGTGATATTCAGAATCTTTCCGCTCCGCTGCCGAATCATCTGCTTATAGATTGGCTTGGTCACGGCAAACAAACTGTTGACGTTGGTATTGATGACTTCGTCCCAGGCGCGATCGGTGGTGGTGGCAAAATTGTCGCCGCGATTGATGGCTGCGTTGTTGACGAGGATGTCAATGCCGCCCCATTCGTGGACCAGATCGCGCGTCAGGTGCTTCATGCCGAAGCGATCGATGATCGACACCTTGAATGCTTTACTCTTGCGGCCATGTCCTTCGATTTTTGCGGACGTTTCGGCGGCCAGATCTTCGCGCTGATTGTAACTGAAAGCCACGTCAGCGCCTTCGCGGGCAAAGACCTCACAAAGCGCCGCGCCAATCCCGCGGGTTCCTCCGGTGATGAACGCGCGCTTACCTTCTAGTAGCAGACTCATTAATAAGTTTGTGGCACGGCCTTTAGTCTGTGATTCCGATGATTATCGATCGACAGACTGAAGTCTGTGCCACTTTCGTTTGTTTGATAGAACGACGGGGGATTAAATCGCGAAGCCAGCGTGCCAGTCAAGAAGCCAGGGTCGAAGCCCCGAGTATTAGCCTCGAAAAGGCACAAAAAGAGCAAAAACAACATCCTTTGCAGGTTCTGGCGGCTTCATGCGGGTTTGCCGAGCCTCAGGCGGCATGCTCAGCTAACGACTCAGTCGCGCTCGCGTTTTCCGGAATCAAGGCGGTGATTTCTTCGACGATGCGCCTGGTCGCATTCGGAAGAGCGATGGAAATCGTCGCGGCGCGCAGGGCTGCATAATGCTTCGAATCGGCGATCATTCGATTCACCACGGGCACGATATCCGAAGCCCGGCTGAGCATGACGGCGGCGCCGCTCTCGGCGATCAAATTAACGGTGCCTGCTTCCTGCGGCATCGGCTCGGTAGTCACATCGGCAATGATCGGCAGACGACAGCTTAAAGCTTCAAAAGTTGTTAAGCCGCCGAGTTTTGAAATCATCACATTGGCCGCGCCCATAAGCTTCTCGACTTCGTCGGAATAGCCGATGACTTTGATCGGGAATCTGGCTTCCAACGCAATCCGTTCAGCCTCGCTCTTCAAAGCCGCGTTCTTGCCGGCCAGAAAGATTGCCTGGACGTCGAGTTCGCCGCGCACCAACTCGCTGAAGATATGCGGAATGTTGCCGCCGCCTTCCCAGCCGGCGTTGACGAACACAGTGAATTTCTCCGGGTCCAGGCCCAGCGCCTTGCGTGCGACCCGGGCCGCGTCGTCGCCCGGAAAGGAAAACTTCGGATGCACCGGCATTCCGGAAACCTTGATCCGTTCCGGCGCGATGCCATAGTCGATTAACTGGCGGCGAGCGTCTTCGGTGGCCACGAGATACAGACGCACATCATCGCACGCCCAGCCTTTCCAAAATCCGTAGTAAGGATCAGTCACGACGGTCACCAACGGCACGCGATCGGCCCAGCCGATTTCCTTCAACACGCGCGCGAAGATGTGTTGGGTCAAAGGATGCACGCTGACGACGATATGCGGACACCAGCGCTCGACGACATTGCGCACGTAACCGATGCAACGTGAATGAAAGAACTCGCGGGTCTCCGGACGAAAGCGATTGATCAGCCAATAGTAATACTTCATCCAGTGCTGCTTGTGCCGCAGCAACCAGTTGTAAATCGCTACCAGCTTGGCGGCCAGATGATGGGACTCTTCGACGGCGCGGACGACGCGCACGGCGTACGATTCGCCCTTCACGAAACTCTCGATGCCGGCCACGATCGCCGCTGCTGCGGAACGATGGCCACCGCCGGTATCGGAAGAAATGATGAGGATTTTCGGATTGTTGGGTTTCATCGTGTCAGGACCGCTGCGGTAGCGGGCGGTTAGCCGTCATGCGTTGTTTACGTCGCGAGATCAACCGCCCGCTACTGCAGGCGGTACTGACTTCATTCCGTCGGGCTGCTCGTCAATCTGCTTCTCCAGCTCGCGCGCGGCTTTCTTCATTTCGCGCTCGAGCTTCTTAATCCGAACCAGGTGCTTCGGATTGAAAGGCAACGACGGGTAATAGCAATTCGATTCGTGCGTGCAGAAACAACCGTTGGCCGCGTGCTTGCGCCGTTCTTTCATCGCTGGCGATAACCAGAGGCCCTGAAAGTTCCATTCGTGATCGCGCAGGTTACCAATCGGCGCGAGGTTCTCGCACGACGACAAAGTGCCTTCATCGTAAATCACGGCGCCGGCCGTTCCGGCATAACAAGTCAACTGAGCCTGCTGCGTCTCCTGGGTCTTCGCAATCAAGCCGTGCATGTAGATATCGATCGCGGCTTTGAAGAAACCAGCATTGCCGCCGTAGTTGTTCTTAAGCGCGGCATGACGCGAGTCGTCGTCGATCATCTGCGCCAGTTTCGCGTAACGCGTGTGATCGATATCGAGTTCCACCGGATCGGCTGACGGCGGACGAATGTAATTAAAGTTGACTTTGTCGGGCTTCAGATCGTGTTTCAGAAAATCGTACCAGTCGAAAATCGTGTCCTGATTCGAATGCATGAAGCAGGTGCACGTTTGCAGATCCAAATGCGTATACTGCTTCTTCATCGCCTTTAACTCGCGCGCGGTCTCGATCGCAATCGACCATGAACCCGGCTTCTGTCGAATCTTGTCGTGCTGCTCCTGCAATCCATCGATGCCCATTGCGACGGTCACATTCAGGTTCGGACATTCTTCGAGAATGCGCGTGACGTCGGGAAAGATTCGCTTCTGAATCTGGCCGTTCGACATCAGATAAACCGATTCGAGATTGTTGTGACGATAAAACGAGCTGACGATTTCCGGCAGGTCTTTGCGCGTGAACGGTTCGCCGCCGGCCAGAATCAGCACGCCGAGATTGCCGCCGAGCGTCTGCGCGATGCGGTCGATCTCGTGCGTCTTCATTTGCAGTTTCTTGCGCGGCCGATCGTCCAACTCATCGGTAAAGAAACAGTGCGTGCAACGCATGTCGCACACAGAAGTAACCAGAATATTCAATAAGACGGGCGCAAACGGCTGGCCCAGGGCCATTTTCGTGTAGCGCTTCAGTAATTCTCGTGTCGTGTAATCCATAAAACTCTTCCCGGGGGAGAATAACGTATTTGATGCGCTGAATAAAGGATTCGATTCGCCGGTGGCTTAGTCGCGAAGACAAAATTAACCACAGAGGACACAGAGAAATGCGAGGCAGGCAGGGACACTTTCAGTTCTCTTTGCTTTTCTCTGTGTCCTCTGTGGTTCAATCTCGCCCGGCTGTGGTTCAATTTTCGCGCGGCAACTGACTCTACAAAGGCTGGCGGCCGGCGAACCCGGCTTCAACGTCATGCCACCACTCGAGCCGGTCGCCCTCATCGGCTTTCCAACAGAGCAGCACCACGCGGCCATCGCGCATGGAAGGAAAATCGATCAGCCCCTGCTGATAGTCTTTCAGTTGAATCCCCAGACCCTCTAATTGCCCTGCGTGCGTCGAGAGGTCGACCAGCAACTGAGCGTAACGAGGTCCGAGGGACATTCCGCCACCGCCATGTTCGGCGCCCTGGGCGGCGTGTTTGGCGACGCTTTGAAAAGTGATGAGCCGGCGATGAGACTTTTGAATCGATCTGACGATGGATCGAACTGTAGGGATCAATGAATTGGCTTCGTCGACGGTGAATAGCTTCATAAGGGCTGAAGCGTCTTCACACGCTTCGGTAAACCTCGCGAAGCCAATTCTACTGGTTTGGCGCCGACGGCGCTACTTTACGATCGCGTCGGCTGTTTCGGTCTTGGGCATGTAATAGCCGCGTCGTGAACTGACATCTAAACGGCGCTGCTTTCCTTTGGCATCAGCCGCCTTCACGCGCAAAGTCAGTTCATGCATGCGGCCGTCATCCTTTTCATCTTCGGCCAGGGCAAACCCCAGGCTGTAACGCGCGTTGAGATTGCCGATGACGCGGGCGAGACCGGCGCCGTAATCTCTGGTGCGACTTACGTGCACAGTCTCGCCGCCACTTTGCTGGGCCAGACGTTTTGCGCTGCCGGCGATACTGAGTCCGGTCCAGCCAATCAGTGGCTGGCCCAGCGGAAGCAGAAACTTGTAGAGCGTCCGCATGTCGACGTTCATCGTGTTGAAAATGGCGTTTTGCCGCACGAGGATTTGTTCAGTGGCCCCGACATCTTCCTTGAATACCGGCGCGATGCCGTCAGAGAGCCAAACGATCGCGGCTTGCGAGTTCGGCCGTTTGCTCTCTACGAGATGCACGGCGTCGCGAGTCGCACCCGCCATGTCATAGAAGTTATTCATGTCAATAACCATCTTGCCGTTGCTGCTCGTGCGCTGGATGTTGATGGTGCCGTCTTGCATGGTCGTGCGGGTGATGGTGGCGCCATTCTTCGCGTGAATGGTTTCGGTCTCGACGACTGGATTGTCCTTCGCGTCGGGTTTCGCGGGCGGGTCGCGCGGCTCGACAGGTTTGTCGGTGCTCGCGCTGATCGTCATACTTCGGTTCTTGTCCTCGTTCTTAGCTTCCGCTGCGGTCTTATCAGGCTGAGATGGCGCGACCAGCGCCGGAATCCTGGCGAATGCCCCTTCAAGTTGCGCGCGATCGCGCGTGAATTCAGTCAGCCAGAAGGTATGGCCATCTCTGATCACCGCCGTTTTGTCATCGACACTGTTCGCGTTGATGGCCAGAACCGCGACTTCATCGCCGGGCGCCATCTTCATTAACTCGTCGATCATCGCGGCGCGCACTTCTTCGCGCTTGAGAAACCTGCCAGCGCCGTCATCACGAAGATCGAGGATCAGAACCAGCCCGAGAGGCTTGCGCGCCTGGCCTTCACGGGTAAAGTACGAAATCGTGCGTGGCTTCCCGTCGTCTAACAATTCAAAGTTTTCGGGCTTGAGATCAGAGACCGGCGTACCGTTCTTCTTATCTTTGACCAGCGCGTCCATGAAAACGACGCGGGTGCGGATCCTGATCGTGTCGGCGACGTCCTGCGAGAAAGTCGCGGGAGCCGTGATGATCAATAGCAACGAAACCAGGCCAAGCCGCCTGAGGAACACCACGTTGATTGAGGTCGTTGATTTCATTGGTTCTCCTAAAAACTGTTCCGTTCATCTGTCCAGACCGTGCCAGCGTTGACGTTGGCCGGAATTCACGGATCGCTGGTCGTCGCTTCGTCGCTTAAAAGCTTACCCATCCCTTCGGGATCTTTGAGCAAGTCCGCCAGGACCTGCGGCGCCAGAGTCGCCTGGATCACAGTTGCTTCTCTGCGCTCGATAGTTACTACGAGCACATGGAAATTTTTGCCGGCGTCGCGCACGTAGACGTAGGTTTGCTCTTCC
>Ga0207511_100030_pt1 | contig 38031 bp, 30 predicted proteins | sample NitcycUWRSCHO22C_FD_188265 | JGI IMG/M metagenome (GOLD analysis project Ga0207511, IMG submission 188265) | Soil microbial communities from Arlington Agricultural Research Station in Wisconsin, USA - Nitrogen cycling UWRJ-SCHO22-C (SPAdes) | ecosystem: Environmental > Terrestrial > Soil >... | reverse complement strand
AGCTGATCTTCTGGCCGCCATGAAGTTCGTTGAGTCGGGTCAGATTCGCGCCGTGGTCGATCGCGTGCTGCCTCTGGAAGAAGCGCGGAAAGCTCACGAGTTGATGGAAGACCGCGCGCAATTTGGGAAACTGGTGCTGCAGATTTAATTTGGAGTGCGCCGGCTTGACGGCGCTTTTTATCTGCGAATGATCTGCTGATCGACTCAAAATCCAAAGGGGTGTCAAGCCGCCGCACTCCAAATTACTTGCCGGAGTAGTCCTCGATTTTATATCGCTTCAGTAGCGTCTCGAGGTTCGGTGGATCGATCGCAAAGTTCGATCCGGCGAAGAATTTTTTCTTGTCGTCCATGCCCACCCAATCGACAACCTTGGGTGCGTTGGTGTGAAGCAGCTCGCGATCCTCGGAAGTAAATTCCTTTTCATCTTTGCGCGTAAACACCCAAACGTACTGAAAGTGCGCGTCGCGCATCAATTTCAACTTTTGCTCAAACTCGGTCGCGGGGGTCGCCAGCGGGCGGTAGCTTGAATTATCAGGCGTTTCGTCGTCAGAGGCCGCGCGGTGACACGCCGTGAATATGCCGGCGGCAGCCACGAGCACGATTGCGAAAGTTAACGCGAATTTTCTTTTCATCTGCAAAGTCCCCGGCCCGGTTATGGCGCATTGTCATCGTCGCCCGGTTTGTCCTTGTCATCCTTCTTGTCTTCCGCCGGCGCTTCGGCTTTTTGATCGCGAATGTGCAACACGCTGCAATCGGCATCTTCATAGACGCGATCGAACCAACCGCTGCTTAAGGCCCGATCGTAAAACGAGTCGTGGTCGCTGGTGTTGTCGCTGAAGACCCAACGCGCGCCGAACTTATCGCGAATCAGCGGCGCGGGATCCTCCTGTTCGCCAGTTGTAATCTTAACGAAGAGATCTGAAAGGTCAGGATTCTTCTCGTGCAGGTAAGAAGGATCGAGACCGGACGTGTAGACGTGCGTAGGGTCGTAATAAAGCAGCCGCGGAAAATCGTCCCAGTCGGTATTGAAAACCATTTCACCGGCGGGCACGTTGGCGCGCATCCACAATGCGCCTTTCGCGTAATGATCGCGCGGGTCGCTTTCGCGGATGTCTTTCGACGTGCGATAGACGTTTGCGAATAAAGCCGCTCCCAACGCGACCGAGACGAACACAGCCTTCAGCAATTGCCAGTTGCTCTCGCTTTTTTTTTCTTTCTCGGCCTCCGCGGTCTCCTGACGATCCAGGAATGGCTGGAGATCGGCGAGCACGTCTTGCGGCAGTCGCGTGAAGATCGCGCGGCCCTGCCAAAAACTTTCCAACGAGAAGGCGGCGAATAGAATCGCGAAGGGTGGAAAGTACTCGGCAAATCGTTTCCAGCGCGCATTCATCAACAACAGCACCGTTGAGAAAATCAAAAAGTAGAGCGGCCGTTGCGCGCGTTTGCGATCGCTGAAGTCAAACGCAATGTATCCGGCGAGCATCGCCGCGAGCGCCACGTAACAGTTAACGATGAACTCGGCGGTGTCGTATGGATACCATTCCTGCCCGACCTTGGTGGCGAAATCGCCGGCCGTGATCTTCATCCGCGCATGTTCATAGAACAGATAAAGATTGCGCGGGAAGTACGGGTTGATAATCAGCCCCAGCGCAATGCCGGAGATTACAAAGACCATCGGCCGCCATTCGAACCGTTCTTCGCTCCAGCCGGTCACGATGGTCCATACGATCGCTGCGATCAGGAGCAGCACAAACATGTCGTAGGTCAGGGTGAAGATGAACGCGAGCGGCAAGAGCGGCCAGAATTTCTTTTCAAATAGAAAACAGGTTCCGGCAATCAGAAATATGATCGCGAACGGCGGCGCCTTGGCCATGTTCATCCGATACAGGAACGGCGCCGAACACGCGAGAATGGCCAGCAGCCAAACCAGCCGGTAGCGAATTTCGTAGCGGACGACCAGCCAGTAACACGAAAAGACCGCGAGACTTGCGAATAGAATCGCGGAAACCTTCGCTCCCGTTTGCATGTCGCGGAACCAGCTAAACGGAATCAGGATGATGTGATAGAGCAGGTGATGATCGACGTAACTGCGCGGGTTTAGGGTGGTCAGCGGCAGCCAAGGAAACGCCGGCGGAAAGTGACCGGCGCGCAGGTTGTCCCACATCAAGCGCGCCCACTTGATGTGATAATAGCCGTCGTAGTCACCGCAACAGATCGCCGATGTCGAGTACTGCAGCCACCAAAAGATCAGCGCGATCGCGATTGCCCCGGCGGCGAGATCCGCCATCCGCATGGCGGCTTCCGACTTGAACCAATTAGCGGTTCGTTGACTTATCGTGTTGGTGTTTGGCGACTCGCCCGTCTCTTCCATTTGGTTCGTTGGAAGAATGCCGGAACAAATAAAACAAAGCAAGAGTGTTGTTAGTCGCCACGCATTGCTTCGTTGTTAAGGTGCCGGACCCCGCGGCGTTGATCGCCCAACGCCAACGCAATGTGGTTCGAAGGATGTATGGCCCTTCGCAGTTATCCCAACAGTTCGCCGATGAGGTTGAGTAGTTGCGCAGGATTGATGGGCTTGGTGAGATGAGCGGTGAAGCCGGCGCGCAACGAGCGGCCGCGGTCGTCGTACTCGGTGTAGCCGGTGACCGCGATCATCGGAGTGGATTGATAAGCGGCTCGTTCCCGCAGAGACTCTGCCAGGTCGTAGCCGTTCTTCTCCGGCATGCCGATATCGGAAATGATCAGATCGAATTGAGTTTGCAGCGCCAGCGTCAGCGCGGCATTCGCCGAGTTGGCAGTCTTTACCTCAAAGCCGGCGTGCTTGAGAAACAGCGCGATCATTTCAGTCACGTCGGCTACGTCGTCGACGACCAGGATGGTGCGCGGATCGGTTGCCGGCCGGCTCGTGGTGTTTTTGCGTGCGGGTTTAGATGAACGCTTTGAGGCAGTCCTCGCTAACATCTGGTTGGGTACAAAGAGAGACACGGGCTGGCTCTTTCATCCCCGCGCGTCGCCGTCATCACGGCCGCGGGGCGCTTGGAAACTCAGCGTCAGTACGCCGCTCACAAGAACGTCGGCACACTTTGACGTCAAAACTCTGCGACGGGGGAATTCTTTCCTGGGGGGCCCTTAATCTAACGCAAAAGCAAATCACTGTCTAGATGAATCCTTGCGGGCATCTACGCAGGAATCGTCCGCTCAACGCCATTAAGACCGCGCCTTCAACTTTAACTTTGGCGTGATATCCTCTGCGCGTGTATTCAATTTCACCAAACCGTCTTCGGTTAATCGGGTTGCTGCCGCTGGCGTTCTTTGCCGCACAAGTCATCCATTATTGGCGGTTTGGCGGGCTCGGAAACCTGGCGTGGATGTGCAACGTCGGCAATCTCTTACTGGCGATCGGCTTGTTCCTAAATCACAAAGAGCTGGTTCGCGCGTCGGCTATCTGGACAGTTCCGGGGCTCGCGGTTTGGTTTTGGTATGTGTGGCTGCCCGGCGGTTTCACTTCGGCGCTGGCGCACGTCGGCGGCATCATCGTCGGTTTGTTTGTTCTCAGTTACGTGCGCATGGATCGCATCGCGTGGGTGTACGCCTTTGCCTGGTACCTGTTCATGCAGTTGGTTTCGCGCCTCATCACTTCACCGGAAATTAATGCCAACGTCGCGCACCACATGCAGACGGGCTGGGAAACTGTCTTCGGCAGCTACTGGAAATTTTGGCTGGTGATGAGTGCGTTGGTGGCCGCAGTGCTCTGGTTGATTGGACTGGTCCTATCGTGGATTTGGCCGGCGCGTTCGATCGCCAACCTGCAAGTCAAAGAAGCCACCTGACTAGCTATCTTTTCAGGACCGCGGATTGCGGACTGAAGCTGACCAGGTGCCAGCGTGACCAGGTATGAATCGGAGGATCGAATAAACGAATGAACGCGGTCTCGATGTACATTTTTTCGGGCAGCTGCCACTCGAGCCGCACGATCGGATTGAACGATGCGTGAAATCCGCCGGCGGCCGGGTTTGCCTGAGTCTGGTCGGGCTTGTTTGATTCAACTTTCTTGCCGGGCAACTTTTCTTCGTAACCAGCTGAAGCCGTCAGCAATGTTTCATTCAATTTGATCCGTGCCTGCGTCGTAAGCTTCGACGAGCCGGCGTCATAGATTCCAATATCTTTGTCGAAGGCCGTCGCGATCTTTGACGAATCGGGCGACCAGACGGGCGGTGCTTCCGCAAGTTGATCGTCCAATAGTCTTTCGACGCCGTCGATGCCGATGATGCGTGGACGGCCCGACGCCGTCTGGTTCATTTTTTCGCGCGCGTCCCATTCACTCTCTTTACAAGCCAGCGCGGCCAGTGCATGACCGTCCGGCGCCCACGTCAAACCGAAATAGATCAACCCATCGCGCGTGGTTAGCGGGCGCAGTTCATATCCATCCCGGTTGCAAACGTAAACCTGTTCAGTGCTGAAGACGGCCAGCGGCGCGAACGCTGGTCCAGGCGTGGCGGTGGGCACCGGCGATGCCGACGGCAGTATTGGCTCAGGCTGAAGCTCGAGCGGCGTGGGACTGGGTTGCGCCGCGGAACTCTTGCGTCCGACAAAGGCAAACATGCTGCTGTCGGCCGACCACGCGACTGAATCCTGAAAGACTACCGCGAGGGTCGGCGGCGTCACGTTGCGGATAAAGTTTCCGTCAGTTGAATAAAGGTCGATTCTAAATGTGGTCGTAGGTTCGTCAGCCGTTCCGTAGAGCGCCAACGCGCGTTGGCCATCGGGCGAGTTCACGGTTCTCAACAACGCATCGTTGGGCCGCTTGGTTTCGAAGTCCTGTTGAATCGCCGGCAGCGACTTTGCTTCATCCGAGGCGAGATTCTCGGGTGGCTGAACATCGGCCTGGAAATTGAAAGCGAGTTTGTTTGCCGGCACGTCGCGCAACTGACGCGGCCGCAGAGTCTGGCTGTCGCTGGTCGTCTTGCAGGCTGAGGCGAGCAAAGGAATGACGAGAAGCAGCACGGGGACTGCTCGATGAAAACCGCGAAGCATTCGTGGCGATCTTAGAAACGGCCGGCAGCAGGTGTCAATTGCATGAATCGAAACGGCGCGGGCTGGCCGCCGCCCAGGTTCGAATTCACGATCTCGCCGGCGAGCTCGACATCGAGCGTGAACAACGCCCGAATCGTGTTGCGAGGTGAAAGGTGATCCTCGTCCGAGGCGTCGTCGTCGACGCAGTTGTGTTCGAAGGCGCGCGCCACGCGACGCGGCAGAGGGTCCCAACTAACGTTCTGTTTGATGAATTCGCGGGCCGCGATCGCGCCGACGAGATCGCATGATAATTCTTCAGCGCGCTGCCCTTGAATTTTCAGGCCGGTGCGGGCGGCCGCGCGACGTCCGATCGCGCGAAACAGAGGACGAAGTGAATCGGCCTGGCCGCTGGCGATATGAGTCAGTTCGTGGGCCAGCACGCTGATCATGGCTTCGTCTGATTTCAATCCCGCGAGAAAAATGGTGCCGAACTCAATCGTCCGCGGTTCGCGCAAGGCGACCGAAGCATTGTCGCGCGCATCAACATCGGCCTTGACGCGTCTCACCGAATCGACGCGCGTAGTTGCGCTCTTGATGCGCGTCTGGGAAATGCCGACGCTGTATAAATCGTACTCTTTGGCCAACTTCACGATCGCGTTGATGACGAGTTTCCGGGTCGTCGGCAGCAGCCGCTCAGCGCGGCGCGCGCCGGCCAGCGCGTCGGCATTGTTGACCGGCAAAGACGGTCGCGATTGCATCTCGTCAATGGGCGTGCTGCCTTGCGGGTCGCGGACGCGCTCGGTGCAGGTCGCGCCGATTGCCTTCTCAACCAGGCGGCGATCGGCGGGCGTGAATACATCACGCGCTGCCGGCGCGGCTGAGTGTGCCCCGGTTTTCGACGGGCGTGATCTTTGAGCGAACGATCCGGTGGTGAAGCTGATGAATAAAACGATCAGAAGAGACGCAGCCAGAGTCGATCGGAAAGGCAGAGCCTTTCGCGAACGAAGAGCGGCCGGGCCGCGGACGTGTGGGCGAGCGGGCTTCATCCTTGCGCCTTCATCCTTCATCACTGCTATCGATTCCGCCATTCCGGTTTGCGCTTCTCCATGAATGATCGCACGCCTTCGCTGGCGTCTTCGGTCTTCATCAACTCATTCAGGTAAAGACTTTCGACTTCCGTCAAAGCTGATTCAAATTCGCCATTGGTCCCCAGGTCAAGGGCACTGCGGGTGAATTGCAGCGACGCCGATGAAAGCTCGCGCAGTTTCGCGAGCACGACTTCGGCTTGTTGAGAAAGGTCGCGACTCGGCACGACCTGATTCACCAGGCCGAGGCGCAACGCCTCGTCAGCCTCGACGATTTCGCCGAGCAAGATCATTTCGCGAGCTTTTTTCTCGCCGATGATCCGCGGCAGGATAATCGCAGCCACCGGCGGAAACACGCCGAGCTTAATCTCCGGTTGGCCGAACCGGGCGCGTTCGCTGCAAATGACGATGTCGCACGCCGCCACCAACTCGCACCCGCCGCCGAGGGCCGGCCCATCGACGATGGCCACTACCGGTTTTGAGATTTGATGCAACGCTCGAAAGATGGAATGAAAGGAATCGAGCATCTTGAAGACGGTGCCGGCCACATGCTCTTCGATCGCGACGCCGGCGCTGAAGGCCTTAGTCCCCGGCGCAGCATCAAAGAGGATTGCCGCCAGATCCCTCCGGTCCGCACAGTCATCCAGCGCCGCGCCAATCTCGCGCATCATCGCGATATTAAAAACGTTCAGCGGTGGACGAGCGAAGGTAATTCGCGCCACGCGATTCTCAATTTGAAATTTGATGTTCTGAAATTCCATCGACGCTGGATTATGGAGCTTGAAATCCGGAATCGGAAATCAAAATCGCATTCCGAGATTAATGTGCAATCGATCGCCCTAACGAGACGAATCTTCGCGCTTCTCTTCGGGCTCGGTCACCACCGGCGTCTTCAAATACTTCGCGAAGAAACGCACGTAACGCCGCACCCGATCCATCTGATGCCGCGGCTCAGTAAAGCCGTGGTTCTCGCGCGGATAAACCACAAATTCGACCGGCACCTTGCGCTCAACCAACGCCTGATAAAACTCCTGCGCCTGCGCAATCGGCACGCGCGTGTCCACTTGCCCGTGCATGATCATCGTCGGCGTCTTCACGTTGTTGACGTATTTCATCGGCGAACGGTCCCAATAAAGGTCGCTGTTTTCCCACGGCGCCTTGTCCGTATAGAACCAATTCAAATAGCGATGAATGTCGGTTTGCGAATACATCGAATAGATGTTCGTCAGGCCCGCGCCGGGCGATACCGCCTTGAATCGATCGGTTTGCGTCAGGATCCAAAACGTCATGTAGCCGCCATACGACCAGCCGAACGCGCCGGTGCGATCGGGATCGGCGACTCCCGCCGCGATCATCGCATCGACGCCCGACAGGCAATCTTCATAATCACCCTTGCCCCAGGTGTTCTTGTTGGCTTGCGCGAAAGCGAGGCCCTTGCCAGTCGATCCGCGAAAGTTCGGCTGCAAGACAGCGAAGCCATTCGCCGCCAGCACCTGAACCGTCGAGTTGAAGTTATTGATGGATGCGCCGGTTGGTCCGCCATGCGGATTCAGCAGAAACGGAACTTTGGTTCCCGCCTGATATCCCACCGGCCTGGTCAGGACACCCTCGACGTCCGTGCCGTCCTTGCTCTTCCATTTCACCACCTCGGACTGCGCGAGCGAATAATCATTCAACCACGCGTTCTGATGAGTGATGATCTGCGGGGCCTCGCCGTTGCGCGAAATATAAATCTCGGTCGGGTGCTGTGCTGAGGAAACGGTGCCCATCAAGGTCCGCCCGTCACGGCTGATTTCAGTGATGCCGATCGAGCCACCGCGCCGCCACACTTGTGCGGTAGCGCCGTTGACCACGTCGACTTTGTAGACCTCGATCGCTTCGAGGATGTTCGTGCTGAAGTAAATCGCGCGTGAATCAGGCGTCCAGACCGGCGTGCCCACGCTCAGATCAAATTTGCTGTCGACTTGTTTGGCTGCGCCACCGTCCGGCGAAACGACGTAGAGGTACGCAGTCGATGGCCCCGGATCGCGATCGCGGGTGGCGGTGAAAGCAATCCATTTTCCGTCCGGAGACCAGCGCGCGTTGTCGGCGGCCCCAGGTTCGCCGGCGAGTCTTCGCTTTGCCCCGCTCGCGACCGTCACGACCCAGACGTCGCTCAACGCGCCGTCGTCTGCGCGTGGCGTCGGCCGAGTGCTGTAGGTGATGCGTGTCCCGTCCGGTGACCATTGTGGATCGCTGACCGTGTACTCGCCCTCAGTCAGACGCTGCTCCTGTTTCTTGTCGATATCGAAGACCCACAGATGCGTCATCTTGATGTCATGATCGATGACCATCGTGTCGTCTTTGACCTTCTTCCGATCTTCTTCGTCTTTGTTTGGTTGATCGACCGCCGTCAGCACGAGCCGTTTTCCGTCGGGAGAGAAATGAAATCCAGTTACGCCACCTTTGTGCGCAGTGACTGCCCACGCTTCGCCGCCATCGGCGTTCATCATCCAGACCTGTCGCTCGCCGTCCTTTTCACGATCGCTCAGAAAGGCGATCAGGTTTCCATCGGGAGACCATTCCGGCAAAGTCGCGTTCTTTTCGCCGCGCGTATATTGACGCGCGCTGCCGCCGCCGGCCGGCACCACCCAGACCTGCGTGCCGGTCTTCCACTCTTTGTCTTTCTCCATCCTGACTTCGGCCACGGTGTAGATGACGCGCGCGCCGTCGGGAGAGATGCGGGGATTGCCGACTGACCTGATTTTCAAGACGTCGAGAGCAGACAAAAGCTTCTTGCCGTCTTTGGCGCGTGGCTCAGGCAGATCGGATTTGGCTGAATTGTCTTGAGCAACGGCGGTCGCAATCAGGCAAAGCAGAATCGGAAGGGTGATCAAGATGCGCTTGGGGGTCATAATGTTCTCCTTGTAGCGCAAGTTGTTAACTTGCGTCGCTGTTTCAGAAGCCCGACCGTCAGGGAGGGCTGCTCTGAACCCACACTTTTTGAATGGCACAAGTAGCCCTCCCTAACGGTCGGGCTTCGGACACGCAAGCCGACAGCTTACGCTATTCTTTCCAATGAACGGTCGCGAACGATTCCGGATCGAACAGCTTCTCGGGCAGTTTCACGTTCGCGCGCAGGTCGGAATACTCCTCGGTGGTAACTACCTTGTCATCGACTTTAAAGATAACTTCGGGTGACATCCAACCGCCGCCGAGTTTTACATACTTATTGAATTGGTACTCCTGTGTCTGCGCGCCATCGCGGCCCGCGGGCCGCAGCATGCGTACAAAATAGAGGTTCTTCTGATCGATCCAAAACTGCGGCGAATGCAGGTCGCCCTGTTTGGCGCCCACCACGTAAACCGGGCGCCCTTGCCAGGTATCTTCCCGAAAGATTGAAACGTCGAACTTCAACCCTTTCAGTTTCTCCATCGCATCGGTTTGCGATAGGCCATAGATATCAAATCCCAGCACCATCAGCGGATGAACAAACGGACGGTTGGTATCGACCTTGCCGTTTTTGAAAGAGTAGATCTGCCCGTTGGTAAACAGAATTCCGTTGCCGTCTTTCGTCGGGGTGAAATCGATACGGAGCGAACCCGGTAAAGACATCGCTTCGTACCACGTCTCGACCTTTTGATTACCGTCCTTGTCGATGTTCGTCGTCTTCTGCACGAAGGTCGCCGTCTTGTACCACGACTTCGCATACTTAGACTGCATCGCCTGAACGAGTTGGTCCGTTGAAGTAATTTTGGCAGCCTGGGCCATGGAGATGGCGGCCAGGATAAATACGATAGTTCCCAGTGAACGCATTGTTTTCATTTCTTACTCCGTCATAGGAATTCTTACGCCTTTGTCATGGGCGGTGTCCAATGCTCTTTGATACCCGGCGTCGGCGTGCCGCGCAACCCCGAGACCGGGATCGTTGGTCAGCACGCGATGCAAACGCTTCGCGGCTTCGTCCGTGCCGTCGGCGACCGACACTTGCCCGGCGTGCAGCGAGTAACCAATACCGACGCCGCCGCCATGATGAAATGAAACCCAACTGGCGCCGCTGGCGGTGTTCAAAAGCGCGTTGAGGATGGGCCAATCGGCCACCGCGTCTGAGCCGTCTTTCATGTCTTCGGTTTCGCGGAAAGGCGAAGCGACTGATCCGGTGTCGAGATGGTCGCGGCCAATAGCGATCGGCGCTTTCAAGTCACCGCGCCTCACCAGTTCATTGATGGCCTCGCCCATCTCGGCACGTTCGCCATAGCCCAGCCAGCAGATGCGCGACGGCAGGCCCTGGAACTTCACGCGATCACGCGAAAGACGCAGCCAGCGATTCAAAGTCTTATCTTCGGGAAATAGTTCCAGCGCGAGATCGTCAGTCTTGCGGATGTCTTCGGCTTCGCCGGAAAGCGCCACCCAGCGAAATGGCCCCTTGCCTTCACAGAAGAGCGGTCGAATGTATTCAGGCACGAAACCGGGAATCTCGAATGCGTCTTTGCATCCGGCATCGAAAGCCATCTTCCGAATGTTGTTGCCGTAATCAAACGCGACGGCGCCATTTCGTTTCAATGCCAGCATCGCCTCGACGTGCCGAGCCATCGATTCCATCGAGCGCTTGACGTAGTCGCCCGCGTCCTCGCGTCTGAGTTCTATCGCGGCTGCCAGTGACAGCCCAGCCGGAACATAGCCATTCAACGGATCGTGTGCACTGGTTTGATCGGTAACCGCGTCAATCTTTACTCCGCGTTTGACAATTTCGGGAAGCAGCTCCGCGCAGTTGCCAACCAGTCCCACTGAAACAGCGCGCTTTTGCTCGCGCGCGTCCTCGCAAATGTCGAGTGCTTCGTCGAGTGTCTGGGCCATGCGATCGCAGTAACCCGTGCGCACGCGCCGCTCGATCCGTTCCGGATCGACGTCAATGCCGAGAAAGACCGCGCCGTTCAAGGTCGCCGCCAGAGGTTGAGCGCCACCCATTCCGCCGAGGCCGCCCGACAGCAAAAGCTTGCCTGACAAGTCGCCGCCGAAATGTTTGTCGGCCATCGACGCAAATGTTTCGAACGTGCCCTGGACAATGCCCTGCGTGCCGATGTAGATCCAACTGCCCGCAGTCATCTGGCCGTACATCATCAAACCTTTGCGCTCGAGTTCGTGGAAATGGTCCCAGTTGGCCCAGGCGCCGACCAGATTCGAATTGGCAATCAAAACTCTTGGCGCATGCTCGTGCGTGCGAAAGATGCCGACCGGTTTGCCCGATTGGACGAGCAACGTCTCATCGTTCTCGAGTGACAGCAGCGACCGGACGATCGCATCGTACGCCGGCCAGTTGCGCGCGGCTTTACCGGCGCCGCCGTACACGATCAACTCGTCGGGCTTTTCGGCGACCTCGCGATCGAGGTTGTTCATCAGACAGCGCAACGCCGCTTCCTGATGCCATCCTTTGCAATTGAGCTTGGCGCCGCGCGGCGCGCGAATGTTTCTAGCGGACATGTTTCGAGAAGATTAGAACTTGACGGGTTCTTTGGGAAGCTGCGCGTCAGCGTTCGGGCTTCGGTAACGGCGGTGCGCTCTTTGGCAGCAACTTCTTGAATTCCGGCAGCGTGGCCAATGACTTCAGGTCGGCTTCGTCTTGCAGCAGATCTCCGTATCCGTCGTCCAATTCAATCGCGCGCTTGAGCGCCGTCATGGCCTCGACGTGCCGGCCAAGCCGGGCCAGCGCGCAAGCTCGATGATAGTAACCGTCAGCGTCTTCGTTATCGAGACGAATCGCGGTGTCGGCCGCATTCAACGCGGCCGGCCACTCGCGCAGCTTACGATAGGCCTCGGCCATCCAGTCATACGGATCGGACGACTTGCTGTCCAACGCCGCGGCCTTTTTCAATAAAGGCAAGGCTTCGCGCGGGCGATCGTTGTCGATACGAATGCGCGCCAGGTTCAGATTCGCGCCGAAGCTCTGGGCCATTCGCTGCGGCTGATTCGCAGCCAGTGCCTCGGGAATTTCGATGTTGTCAATAAACCAGTAGCGGCTAATCAGATTTGCGAAGAGATCGTCTTTTTCGATCGCGTGTTGCTCAGCATCCTTGAGTACTGATCCAACTTCAGCGAAGCGCTTGTGCTCGGCGTAGAACTGGGCCAGATCGACGTAGACTTCCGTGCCTGTTTGATCGCGTTCGATCGCGGCGCGAAATTCCCTTTCGGCTGCCGCAAGATTGCCGCCGGCCTCGTACAACGCAGCCAGGCCGGTGTGCGCTCTGGGATCGTCCGGCTCGAAGCTGAGGTATCGCTGGTACAACTCGAGTGCCTGCTTTTTCTCGGCCTCGTCCCTGGAATCGGAATAATGCTGTGCCAGTTTTTGCAGCGCGGGCACGACGGGAGAGTCGCCGCCAATCAGTTCGACCCAGATTTTCGCGGCTTCGTCGTTTCGATCGTCGGCCGCCAGGCAGAGTGATCGCAGATATCGCAAGCCCTCGCTCTTTGGGTTGTCCCGCAACAACTTGTCGACCAGCGTCAGGGCGTCTTTGTAATTTCGCTGCATCGCGATCACGACGCGCGCAAAGTCGGTCTGCGTCACGGAAGCGGTCTGTTTGCCGCTGCGACGATCGCGAATTTCTGTCAGTGTCGGTTGCAGGTTCTCAGCAATCAGTTTGAGACCGCTGTCGATTTCAGTTACTTCGGCAACCATCCAGGCGCTGCCGCGCTTTACCAAAGTCAACTTCAAATAATCGTTTTCAAGTGACCCCGTCGACATGACGCGCGCTTCGGCGCGATCGCCGTTCACCTTGATCTTCAACAGTCGCGGCGCCAGCCGAAACTCGCGATCGACACCAAAGCGATGAGTCAGCACCTGAAGCACGCGTCCATAGGCGCCCGACATCCGGTCACGCTCTTTATCGGTCATGGCGGTCCATGCGCCGGCGCCCATCAGTTCGTCAGTGACCGCAGAGACGTCTGACGCGGCGCGCAACGACTCGGCGCTGCCGCCGGCCAGGTCCTTACAAATCTGCTTAATCAATGTCTCGGGATTAATTTGATAATCCGCGACCGAGTGCGGTGTTTCGAGGACCTCGAGCTGAACGAGATTGAGCAGGGCGTAAGTCAGCAGGGCGCCGTGCGCATCTTTTATGTGCGTCGCATCGACGTAGCTGGTGCCCCAGGTCGGATCAATTTCGATCCAATCGCCGATGTAGACTTCGACCCAGGCATGCCCGCCGAACGAACCTTCGCTGTAGGCCATGCCCGATACGACCCGCGCGGGCAAACCGAGGCTGCGCGCCATCGCGACGTAAAGTTTGCTGAACTCGTAACAGTCCGCTTCGCGCGTCGCCAAAGTTTGCGCGGCATCGGCATAGTCGGTCCGCTTCCAGGTAAGATTCTTGAAAGTCCAATCGGCAAGTTTGCGCGCTACGCTCCAGGCGTCGCGATCATTTCCGGCGATCTCGCGGGCCTTGTTCGCGACTGATTTGTCATCCGCGGGAATGTCTTTCGACGGGGAGAGGAATTCAGCGACGGCGCTTGAGTTGATCGGCAATTGCAGATGCTCTTTTGGTTCGGCGCGCCGCGGCAGCACTTGCAGCTGCAGGTCCTGCTCCGACCGTCTGTCGACAGTTTGCGATTTGGTCGAGAGGTCTTCCGCGATCCGTTCGATCTCGCCCGCGGCTTTCGACTTGATGCGCAGACGCAGGCTGTTCAATCGATTTTGGTCGGCGATAAGCATTCCGCTCGGCCGCAAAATCGCGAACGTCGGTTCAGCCTTGGCCGCCAGCGCCTGCAGTTCCGCGACCGAATATCGGCCTTCGCGATCCATCGAGATCGATGAGTGCGCCTCGAAATTGTCGCCCACGAATGTCGCGTAGATGCTGGGACTGTGGAACGCGCGCGCGATCGAGAGAAACATGTCGGCTTCCTGTGCCTTGACTGAATCGGCTCCGGTGCCGGTAACCCCGTTGGTGGTTTCGAGGTTGTAACCGCCAAAAGCCACGACGTTTGCCGGAGTCCGCGCGACGCCCTTCTTAAAGTCTGACGAGGCCGCCAACTTTTCCGGCCGGTCCAGCAGCGCCAGACTTTGTTGGTTATCAGAGACGACCAGGAATCCATTCTTGACCGCGACAAATACCGGCGATGAATCAAACTTGATCGTGGCCGTGCCTTTGTCGAGACTCGCATTCTTGAGCAAACGTCCTTCGGCGAGCGCGCGCTGCAAACGATCGCTTTTCAACTTCGCAAACAGAATCCAATGACCGTTCAAACTGTTCTGACTCAAGTCCGGTAAGTCCAGGACTGCAGCGCCGCATTCTGAATCGAATTCAGGAATGACCTCTTTCTCGAGGTCCATTGCCCAGGCGTCGGCCAGGCCTTTCATCTCGGCCGGGGTCGCGACTTTTTGCCAACTGTGCAGCATTTCTGAAACATTGAATTTCAAGAATGAGTAAAGGACAGTCGATCGCGGGAGCAAATCGCGCGGGGCAGAGAGTTCGTTCGGATTAAAGCTCATCAGGAGCTTGGACCAACTGCTGTCATCAAAGGCCAGGTGATAAGAGCTGTCCCACGTCTGATTGGAAATCTGCAGCGCGCCGAATTCATTCGCGTGCATGCCACCGAGGCTTCCTGCCTGGCTAAAGAGTTCCGTCAGGTTGCTGAAGTAGAAGACTTCGCCGCCCGTGTCGCGAGCCGCCTTGAATTGTTGATTGTCGCCGAGCGTCGTACCGCCGTTGATTATTCTTTGCAGCACGTCATGCATCGATGCGAGATCTGGCGTGACCACGGCCGCATCACCAATGTAAGCCACGTACGAAGTGCCGTTGTAGATCGCGCCGTTGTTGGAAACACTATTCGCGGCGAACCGTCGGACGGGATAACCATCGACTTCCGATTCTGCCAGGAAGTCACATTTGAGGATTGGTTGAATTTGAGACCGCGGTGCGTCCTGGAAGATCATGCTGGCGCTCAGCGGAAAAATCGCCGGCAGCAAGGCAAAGAAGCGCGCGCCGACCGCAGCGCCAGTCGGGACGTACGCCAGGCCGCCAATTTTCTCCTGAATGAATGCGAGCGAACGTTCGAATCGATCGCGATCGCTCACGTGCAAGACCATCGCCTTGCGTTGGGCCGCGTCGATTCCCAGCGGCGCACCAGCCGCGATCCATGATCCAAAACTGATCGGAGCGTTGGGCTTGATGCCGGAATAATCGAGCACTGATCCGTCGATGGGCGCGCCCAATTGCTGTCCCAACGCGCGGGTTACGCCCGTCACCAGCAAGACCATGTTTGCCTGCGCGCGCGCCGAATCCATCTGGATGTTGTTGAGCGAGGCGCCTAACTTGTCGACCATCGCGGCCGGATTTGGCAGGGCCACGTAATGCGTCATCTGGTTCGGAAAGACGTTTTCACCGAACTCCCGCAGCGTCGCAGTGTTTGGAAGTTTGCCCGATTCTGATGCCCGAGCTTCCGGGTTGACGTACTTGCGCCAAACCCATTCGGCCAATGCCGGGTCTTTCGCGGCCTCGGCGATGAGCGTGGTCTTTTGTTCCAGGGTGGCGGTGCTCAGATCGTTACGCAGGCGAATCTTCTTGATCGTCAACTGCAATTCAGCTGCTAATTGATTTGGATTGCCGCCTGGTTTTGATTTGTCCGCTCCCGGCGCTAAGACCGTACCTCGACTGTTGGTCGACAACGTTTTCGCGAATTCTTCCAGTGGGCGGATGCTCGCGACCGTCGCCGAGTCGCCAAGGTTCTTGGCCGCCAAAAGTCTGACGTCCGGTCCCGACAACAATAACAACTTGAACAGCTCTTCGAACGGCAAGGCTTCACCGCGCGCGAGCGCGACCTGGAGCGCCGCGGCCGTGAGCGTTTCGTTTTGCGCCTTTAATATCGCCGCCAGAGGCAACTTAAAATCCTGGACCGGAATGTCGACCATTAAAGTCAACAAACCCAGTTGCACGCTCGGGTCCGCATATTCGATCTTGACCGGCGATTTCGGAGACGTGCGGCGCGTGGTGGCGATGGCAGTTGCCGGCCGCGCAAACCCTTCGGTCAAAATCTGTAACTGGGTCTTTTGGTCGAGGAATGGCCAAACTCGAGCGAGCAGTTGCGTATTAAACCAGTTGAGCGACTCTTCGCGCAGCAAAGGGATCGCATTCGGCAAGCCGGCCAGAACTCGCGCGGCGCGTTCGGCCACGAACGATTCGGGATCGTGCAGGCCTTTCCGCAGAATCGGATCGAGCGCGCGGTTTTTTGATTTGGCGATGGCCTCGACTGTTGCGGCCCGGACTATCGGGCGGCGATCGAGAATCAGATCGACGCAAACATCCGGAGTCGTCGCAAACATCGCCGCCAACCGATCGACACTCGCGGCCCGGGCTGAGGCGTCCAAACCGTTAATGCTCTCAACGATCGCCTGCACCTGATCGACGCGGGCGGGTTTGCTTACGTTGACCGCTGAAGTGCGCGTAGCCTCGAATCCTGACGCCCGTTCTTTACCGTTGACGCTGATCGATTGGACGATGGCCCGCAGGTAAGGCTCGATTTCCGCGATGTGACTTTCGGGCTCAATCAAGACCACGGCGACGGCGACCGGTCCATCGACCGCGCACCAAATCAATCGCCGCGTCTGAGTGCCGTTTTCATCCGGCACGGTGAACATGATTTCGCGCGCGTCAAGTCCCGACATCTCGACCTGGCGCACAGTGAGAGAATCGCCGCTGCCGGGTATGTTCCGTAGTTGTTGGACAATCTGCGCGGCATAACTTTGTAGTGGTAAGCCGCTGGGAATTTTTTCGGTCGAAATATGGAGCACCGTTCCATACGGTCCGGCGAACGCATAGGCATGCGATTGTTCCTGCTTGTCAGCCGGCTGAGTCTTCCATGCTGCGGGAACGCGGGCCACGACGCCGCTCTCCTCGTCCACGAGCCGCGCGAATTCAACTGCCGGCAGCGTCCAGCTCTTCCATTCTGCTGCGCGATCGGAGCTCGAGTTCTGCGCCGGGCAGATCGCCGCGGCGACCGACACGATTAGCCCCGCCAACATCCTTACCCTGATCCAGGAGTAGACATTGACGGCCGAATATCGATTGTTCGTGGCTTTGCGCGTTAGTGACATGAGGCCTATCGGTCGGACCGGTAGATTAATAACAGAAAAGCGCGGGCGTGCGAAGTTTCGAGTAGCGCCGCCGTGCGCTCTGCCGCCGCCATCCAAAAGTTGTTAGAATGCCGCCGTCCGAAGGAGTAGTGAAGCAATGCGATCAAGAAAACACCCGGAACGCGGAAAGCTAATTCGTTCGCTCTCGTCGCTGCTGGCCTGTGTCCTGGTCTTTCAGGGCTCGTTCGTCTCGATCATGGCCCAACGTTCCGCGAAGAAGGTCGCGACCATGACCGCGGACCAGCGCATCGCGCATGTGCTTTCGCGCTTGACCTTTGGCGCACGTCCTGGCGACTTCGAAAAAGTGAAGGCGATGGGCGTCGAAGCGTTCATCAATGAACAGCTCGATCCTGATTCGATTGATAACACCGCGGTGATTGCCAAGCTGCGACGCTTGCCGACGCTGGGAATGGCGACGCCGGTGATCATCGAGCAGTACACTCCGCCGAAACCTGCCGCCGTGCCGTCGCCCTCACCGGCAAAAATTGCCGAGGCCATGAACGCCTCAGATGGAAAACCTTTGAACGCGCCACAGATTGCGAACAATCCTTCGATGGCGGCGATGCCGAACGAAATGCAGGTGGATGTTAAGAAGGACGATGCGGGCAGGATGCCCGCGCTCCAGCCAGACGCGCAGGCATCCCCGAAGCCTACGCCGCCGCCGAAGAATCCACAGATGGTCGTGACTGAGTTGCAGCGCGCAAAACTTCTGCGCGCCGTCTACAGCGACCGTCAGCTGTACGAGTTGATGGTCGATTTCTGGGAAAATCACTTCAGCATCTTTGCGAACAAAGATGACGATCGATATCTGCTCACCGGATTCGATCGCGAAACAATTCGACCGTTTGCGATGGGCAGGTTCCGTGATCTGCTGGGCGCGACCGCGCACTCGCCGGCGATGCTCTTCTATCTCGACAACTGGCGCTCGAGCGTGCCGCGGCCCTATCCCGCCAGAGGCGACAAGCCTGCCGGCGTCGATGGTGGTTTGAATGAAAACTACGCGCGCGAGTTGATGGAGTTGCACACCCTGGGCGTCGACGGCGGTTACACGCAGAAAGACGTGCAGGAAGTGGCGCGCTGTTTTTCAGGTTGGACCATTCAGAAGCCGAACGAGCAGGGACTATTTCTCTATCGTCCGGGACTGCACGATGACGGTGACAAAATCGTGCTGGGCCACAAGGTCCTCGGCGGCGGTGGCATTGCGGATGGCGAGCGCGTGCTCGACATTCTGGCAACGCACCCGTCAACCGCGAAATTCATCGCCACGAAACTGGCGCGCCGTTTCATCAGCGACGATCCACCGTCTTCAGTTATCGATCGCGCGGCCGCTGTCTTTCTCAAGACCGACGGCTCGATCAGTGAAACCTTGCGCGCGATTATTACTTCCCCTGAATTCTTTGCGGCGGACGCCTATCGGGCAAAAATGCGCTCACCTTTTGAGTATGTCGCGGCAGCCTTGCGCGCCACGTCGGCGGAAACCGACGGTGACCGGCCCGTGCTCGATTTCATTGGCCGCATGGGCCAGCCGCTGTACGGCCGCATCACGCCTGATGGATACCCGGATCGTGCGGATGCCTGGCTTTCGAGCGGCGCCATGGTCGGGCGATTGAATTTCGCTGCGGCCCTGGCGACTAATCGGCTCAGAGGCACCTCAGTCGATTTCGCGAAGCTCTTGCCCGAGGTCGATAAGGCGAACAAGGATGCGGCCGCCGCGAGACTAATCGCGCTCACCACCAATGGTGATTTGTCGGCTGCGAGCCGGTCAGCGATCCAAACTTCGACCAGCGAAGCTCTCGTTATCAAACCCGCACCGCCGCCGGCCAATGTACCCGCCGGTTTTTCCGGCAACGGAAATCCTCCGCCACCTCCGCTGCCCCAGGTCACCGGTTACGTGCCTGAAATGATCGCGCTTTTGATTGGTTCACCCGAATTTCAAAGACGATAGATGGGGAAAAAATTTGGAGTGCGCCGGTCACCGTGTGTCAGAAGCCCGACCGTCAGGGAGGGCAACTCAAAAGAGAGATTAGCCACAGATGAACGCGGATTTGCACAGATAAGACAACAAAATCAAATTCTCTGTCCACGTCATCGGTGTTTGTCCGCGGCTGTATTTCCGCGAGTGGCCCTCCCTCACGGTCGGGCTTCTGACACGATCGCTGCGGCGCTCATCATTTGGATACTTATCTTCGGCCAACCTCTCGCTGCCGTGGCCCAACGGCGAGTTGCGACCGTCACCGTCGACACGTCACGTCCAATCAATCGCTTCACTCCATCGCACGCGCTCGGCGCGGCCATCGACGGACACGAAAAGGGCATTAACGATCTGCAACTCAAGCCCGCCAACATCAAAGCGATGTTGTCCGCCGGGCTCCGTCCGTTGACCTATCGTTTGCGCACGGAATTGGGCATGGCGGTCTGGCATTGGAACCCGCAAGGGCACTGGAGTGGTCGAAACCAGCAAGAGGGATATTGGGTTTCGGATAGTGATCCCGGCGCGCCCATCTCGCTTTCGTACGGCTACAGTCTGCCGCGGCGGGGCAACACGATCGATCAAGCAGCGAACAACGGCTACTCGCGAATTGACGATGGCGACCTGGGCTCTTTCTGGAAGAGCAATCCTTATCTTGACGCGCACTACACCGGCGAAGACAACAACCTTCATCCGCAATGGATCGTGATTGAATTCCCGCAACCCGTGCCGATTAACGCGATCCGAATTCTGTGGGGCGAACCGTTCGCTAAACATTTTCGGATTCAATATGCGGACTTCAGCGATCGAAGTGTGATCGGATTGAACCCGCCAGGGACCTGGAAAGATTTTCCCAATAGCGAATTCGCGGGGCGCAGCGCCGACCGGGTGGCTAGCCGTGGGGGCGACGTATTGCGTTTGTCGTCAAAGCCAATTCAAACGGGATTGCTTCGCATCGTAATGACTGGGTCGGCCATGAGCGTCGAGGGAGCCCCCGATCTTCGCGACACTTTCGGGTTTGCCGTGCGCGAATTGTACGCGGGCAGCTTCGATGAGAATGGCCGCTTCATCGATCGCATTCGTCACGGGTTGAATCAACAGCAGCAGACTGTCATTCATGTCTCGTCGACAGATCCGTGGCATCGCGAAGCTGACCGCGACGATGAAATCGAGCAGCCCGGACTGGATCGAATTTATCATTCCGGTCTGACGAACGATTTGCCGATGCTGATACCGACGGGTCTTTTGTATGACACGCCTGAGAACGCGGCGAATGAAATTCGTTACTTGCGCGCGCGTGGCTACAAATTCGACCAGGTTGAATTAGGTGAAGAACCCGACGGCCAATACATCACGCCGGAAGACTTTGGCGCGCTTTACCTGCAATTCGCGGACGCGATTCATCAGGTCGATCCGAAACTGCAGCTGGGTGGGCCAAGTTTCCAGGAGATTCTGCCGAGCCGTAACCCGACTTACCCAATCGACAACGCCGCCTGGATGCGACGCTTCCTCGCATATCTCAAGGGGCGTAATCGCATGGCTGACTTCGCGTTCTTTTCGTTCGAGTGGTACCCGTTCGACAACGTGTGCGCGCCGACCGGGCCGCAGCTCGCGCGCGCTCAGCGGATGCTGAAAGAAGCGATGGAGAGTCTCGAGAACAGGGGCACGGTGCCGCGAAATATCCCCTGGATAATTTCCGAATACGGTTATTCAGCCTTTGCCGGCCGGGCCGAGTTGAGCCTCGAAGGCGCGCTCATGCATGCGGACATCGTGGGCGAATTTCTCACGCTCGGCGGCGATCAGGCGTTCCTTTACGGCTACGCGCCGGACGTGGTGATCGAAGAGCGAGACTGCAGCGCCGGCAACAACATGTTGTTTTCGATGGACGATGAAGGCAAGATCGAGCATCGCTTTGCCACCTATTTCGGAGCGCGGATGCTCACGCAGCAGTGGGTAAAGCCGGGCGACGAGCCTCACGAAATTTACGCCGCGAGTTCAGACGTCAAGGACGACAGTGGAAATCTGTTGGTGACGGCTTACGCGTTGCGCCGGCCTGACGGGCTCTGGTCGCTTTTGCTAATCAACAAGGATCCGAAAGAGTCGCGTGATTTGACTCTGGTGTTCCGCAACGGCGTTGGCCGCGCGGTGAAGCTGGTCCCGCCGATCGATGTCTATCAATATTCAGAAACCCAATATGTGCTGGGCGGACCGGCGAAAGATCCTTATCCGATTCGCGCGCTGGAACCGTCGCACCACGTCATTAACTCGGACCGCGCCGGCGCTGGGCGCGTCGTCTTACCGCCATATTCAATGACCATTGTTCGCGGTAACCTGTCGCCGAAACCGTAATCGCGGGCGCGGACAATTTCAGCCCAGCGCCACTGAAAGCAATCTGATAGACTCGTCCGAAATCATGCTTCGTCCAACGATAATTCTGCTGACCATCGTCGTGTCTGCGGGTGCTGCGATAGCGCAAACGCAATCGTCATCTCTGACGCAATCGCAAGCGTCACACTTTGCTTCGCTGGCGGTGAAGTGTATTCAAAAGGAATATCCGAACAAGCCCGATCATACGATCAATGACAGCGCCGACGTGCGCAGTCCGCGCGAGATGCATCCCGCGTTTTACGGCTGCCTGGACTGGCATTCGACCGTGCATGGGCATTGGATGCTGGTGCATCTCTTGAGGCTCTTTCCAAATCTGCCGGAAGCGAAACAGATTCGCGCGGCGCTCGATAAGAACCTCAGCGAAAAGAACATTGCCGGCGAAGTTGCTTACTTGAAGCAACCGGGTCGGGCTTCGTTTGAACGCACTTACGGCTGGGCCTGGTTGCTGAAACTGGCTGAGGAGTTGCGCGGATGGAATGACGACGATGGCCGCCGCTGGTCAAAGAACCTGCAGCCGCTCGCCGATGCGTTTGTCGAGAAGTATCTCTCGTTTCTGCCCAAGCAGAATTATCCGATTCGCACCGGTGTTCATCCGAACACCGCGTTTGGATTAGCGTTCGCGCTCGATTACGCGCGCGCCATTGGTGATCAGAAGTTGGAGTCGCTGATAGTTGAACGCGCGCAGACTTATTACGGGCATGACGTGAATTATCCGGCGGCGTGGGAACCGGGCGGCGAAGATTTCTTTTCACCGGCGTTGATGGAAGCGGACTTGATGCGGCGGGTGCTGAGTAAAGCGCAGTTCGCCGCGTGGTTTCACCGGTTCCTTCCCGAGCTAACTCGCAATCAACCCAGGGCCCTGTTGACCGCGGCGGTCGTAACCGATCGCAGCGATCCGAAACTGGTCCATCTCGACGGATTGAATCTCAGTCGCGCGTGGTGCATGCGAAGCATCGCCGCGGCCTTGACGGCAAACGATCCGGCGCGGCGGGTTCTGGCGCGATCGGCTCTCGCTCATGCCAATGCGGCGCTGCCCTACATCGCCAGCGGCAATTATGAAGGCGAGCACTGGCTGGCGTCCTTCGCGGTTTACATGCTGACCACGCCATCGCCGTAGAGTCGCGCGTCGTAATCAACGCAATACTCACGGTTTGAATTCGCGCCGCTTTTGCTCTTCAAAGGCAGCCAGTCTTTCTCTCTTAGTTCCTTCCCAGCCCTGGGTGTAAAAGGCTATGGAACTCGGCTCGCCCGCACCCACATATATTTCAAAACCATCACACTGCAATTTCCGGCGACCGCCGCCATTCGGATCTGACACCCATGCATTCGGGCCGGGCAAGTGTAAAGCGTCAGAGAATCTTTGAATCAGGTCATCGGGATTCTTCCAACGTGCGCCCGCGGGAAATTGCTGGTAAGTAATGCTAAGGCCGACGATGCGGCGGTCGAACGTGTTGATCCAGTAACTGTTGATTCCCGCGTATCGTTCTGGTTTTCCCCAGCTGGATGGATCGAGACCAAAATAAGCGTAGCCAAAGTTAGGATAACCTTCGGCTGTGGACAAAGATTGTTTGACCGCGCCGCTTTCGCTGCTGCCCGGAAACAATGGTAAGACTTCATCGATCATCATGCCGATCTTCACACCGCGCACAGCCGGCGCTTGCGCAATTTTGAGCGTGCAGGGCTGCGCGAGTGGACTGTTAGTCTGACCATACGCGGCGAACGATATCAATAGAAGAGATGCGGAAAGAAGAAGGCGCTTCATCGTGTGCTCCTTTTCGGTTATCGCCGATTGAGGTTGCGGGAGAGATCAGTTCTTGCACGGCCATAACGCTTCCATGTTCCGAAATGTTGGGTGGTTGAGCTGTCTGCAGCAACCATGAAACTCATGCTTATGGCTTGAATGCGCGTCGCTCTTCGTCTTCGGCTGCGGTGCGGCGCTCAGTCTGAACTTTGTATGGATCGTCAGTGGACGCCACGGTCACTGTGGCTCCCGGACTGTTCACGTTCACCGATGCGCTCACCCGAAAGCCATCGCAATCCAGCTTTCGGTAATCTGGCTCTTTGGTCCAACTGTCCGCTGACGGTAACTTAAGCGCTGCCGCGAGCGTATTGATGAAGTCTTCGACATGCGGCCAGGGTGGCCGAGCGTAGTGCACGGCGTAGCGAACCAGGTGAGCATCCACGAAGATGAAGCCGATTGAGCTAACGCCGGCGAACCGTTCCTTGCCGGCGTATTCGCCCGGAAAAAGTGAAAAATTGGTAACGCCATATCTCGGGAAAGATGTGTTCGGAGTGAGCGCGGCTTTGATGTTCTCCTGATCCCGGCTGCCGGGAAACATCGTCATCACTTCGTCCGTGGTCATTCCCAGTCTGACGCCACGAATAACCGGCGCCACTTTGAGTGTGCACTGAGTTCCGGGTGCGGCTGCGGTCTGACCGGCTGTCGATAAAGCCGCGGCCATCATGAAGGTCATCAATAGAATGCTTTTCATTGCAGTCTCCTTTCTGGCGAGTCAAGGGGGTTCGGGAGAGTCGGCACGCGAGTGCGTTCAGATTTCCCAAGCGCGTGCGGTTATAATAAGTGACGAATCAATCAAGCGTAAGGTTACCTGGGGAAAATTAGATGTCTGGAATTTTAAATAACCGCAAGGTCAGGTTTGACGGCCGTATTCTTTTTCTTACCGAAGACACTTCATTAATACGACGACAGCTCGAAGCTTCCGGCGATGAAGCCAAACGGATCGAGGACGAACTGGCGCAGCGTCTGGCCAGTGACGATCTGTCGCTCATGAGCAACATCTCGACGGACGAAATAACACCCGGCTGGGTTTGCTTTTATTACGACGAGACGTTGGGACACTACGTTTACGTCGGCATGCGCGACGGCGCCGTCAAGAAAGACGAAGTGAAGAGCGGAGGATTCGCGGTCGTCGTTTCCGGATTGTCGAAGGGCTGCGGCTCGTCGCGCGAGACTGCGCCGTACGCCGAGAAGTGGGCCGGCATCAAACTGGTGATCGCCCGGAGCATCGAAAAGATTTACGGACAGAATTCGCAGAACATCGGGTTACTTACTTCCACCGACTTTGGATTGATTGAACGCATTCGCAAAGGTGAAGAGATAGCGCTCAATGAATTCACCAGAGATTTAGATCCTATTTCGCGCGACATCGTCGAGTACGGCGGGTTGTTCAATTACAACAAGGCGCGTTTGGCCGGCGAAGTTTCGCCGCCCGCGCTGGAGCTGGCCGGTGTCAGAAGCCCGCGCGTCAGCAAGGGCTCGGATGCGGAAGGAGCCCTCCCTTACGGTCGGGCTTCTGACACGACGCCGCGCCGTCCGATGAACATCGTCGAGAAGATCATCGCCCGACACGCCTTCGTCAAAGCCGGCACCATCGGCGTCGAATCAGTCAAACCCGGCGACGCGCTATTCGCGGTCGCAGACGTGCGTTTCTCGCACGAATACGTGACGCCCATGGCCGCCTCGCTTTTCACGCAAGCGCTCGGCGATGTGGCGATCACCGAGCCCGCTTCCGTTTTTGCTTTCCGCGATCACCTCACGTTTTTGAGCAAAGTCATGTCGCCCAAACATCGCGAGATGGGATTGCTCGAAAAGGCCGAAGGACTGGCTACGACGCAGGAGAGCTTCACCAAAAAGCAGGGCATTAGGCTTTACGGCGAAACCCCCGAAGGCGGATCGGAAGCGATTTGCCATAACGCCGTCGTCGAAGATATCGCGTTGCCCGGGCAGATCGTGATCGGCACTGACTCGCACACGTGCATGGCCGGCGTGCTGGGATGCTTCGCTTTCGGTGTGGGCTCAACCGACATGGCGAATGCCTGGTTCACAAAGGATGTTCGCATTCGTGTTCCTGAAACTGTTCGTTACGTGCTGAAGGGCAAGAAGCGCGCGGACGTGGCGGCCAAGGACGTGATGCTTTACATCCTCGCGAGCGATTACATGAAGTCGAGCAAAGGCATCGGTAAGGTCCTGGAGTTTGCCGGTGAAGACCTGATGAACTGGTCGATGGATGAGCGCGCGACACTCACGAACATGTCAGTCGAAGCGGGCGGCTTTACCGGCATTATTGAACCTGACGAAGCGACGCTGGCCTACATCGTGACGACTCGCGGCCTTGATGCGGACGAAGTGCGAAAAGGATTTGTCTACAGCGACGCGGATGCTGAATATGCGGCCACGTTCGAAATTGATCTCAATGAGATTCGCCCGATGGTCGCGTTGCCCGGCGATCCGCGCAACGGCATTCCCATCGATCAGCTCGAGCAGGAAGTTCGCATCGACGCTGCGTACGGCGGGTCATGCACCGGCGGCAAGATGGCCGACATGGACATGTACGCGCGCGTTCTGCAGAACGCTCTCGCGCACGGCAAGCGGGTGGCGCCCGGCGTTCATCTGTATCTCCAATTCGGATCGCAGAAGATCAAACAATACGCGCGACAGAAGGGTTATATCGAAATCTTTACCGAAGCCGGCGCCGAACTGATCGACCCAAGCTGCGGCGCCTGCATCAACGCCGGCCCCGGCGCATCTAAAACTGCTGAGACGGTAACCGTCAGCGCCCAGAACCGGAACTTCCCCGGCCGCAGCGGTCCCGGCAAGCTCTATCTGGCATCGCCTTACGTGGTCGCCGCGTCTGCCATCGCCGGAAAGATTGTCGAGCCGGATGAGTTTTTGAACTAAACGAGATTAGATCTGAGGCCATGTATAGTGATGGACAAAAATTGAGGACTAATAACGACGAGTGGCTCGCGGCGTACTATCCGTTAGAGACAATTTTGAATCCTCGTTCGCGGGCAATAATGTGTTTGTTATTCGACCGAGTCATAAATTACTTCCCAGTGTCTGGTATGGCCTGCGGCGGCGGTTCAGGCGTTAGCGATATGGTGCTTCAAGGTGATCTGCTTTATGAGAATGAAGTGATTGAGGCAAGAGAGGAGACGTTATTGGGGGACATTGAACTCAATTCAACGGAAGAAAATCCATGGGGAACGAGAGACGAATTTGATAGATATATTCGGCTTCAAGTCACCGCAATGGCGGCAGATGCGTTCGCTGAAGAAGGTGTGGTGCCAGTTACTGATGATTCAAGCTTTCACGTGCCGGCTTCACTTATCGAGTCTTTAGACTTAACCCGGCATGCGTATGTTCAAGCCTCCGTGCTGGCAATGAAATCATTGGAGATTGTCCTACCGCCCTTTGCTCAATTGCCTGATGCTGAGCTATTGGAAGCCCGAGAAAAACTTAAGGAGCAGTTGGTTCCATTTAGGCGTCAAATGGTCTCGCTTGCTCCCGCTGTGAGGAGTGGATTGCAGAGCGGCGCGACAATAGACGATATTCATCGAGAAGCCGAATACGTAGTTCAGACAAGAATCGTTCCGGTGGTGGGAGACCTTCGCGACAGGCTCAGAAAAGAGAAGGGCAAGTTTTGGCGAAGCTTACTGTTGAAGGGTGGGTTCGTTGCGCCAAAGTTTGTTCTTAACTATTTGATCAGCGGCGCTATCAAAGCATCTGTCAGCGCAATTGGGGACGTTAAGGAATTAACGTGCGAAGCCGTCGATCACGCAGATGCCATCAGTTCCCTGAAACGAAATGGAGGTCTTGGATATCTTTTGGCCGTTGATGAGCTTAGCTCTCGCTCCTCAGCGTTCGTGAAAGATTTCTCGGCCAATTAAATTGTCAATGCGTACGGCGGAAGAAAGGTGTCGAGGAAGGCTGATTGTTCCTTTGAAACGTGTTTCCTCCAACCTCGCTTCGAGTCAGGCCAGGGAATGAAGACAGGCGTACGATCGTGTCCGTAATCCAACATCTCCCAAGTGAAGTTAGCCCAACTCTCTGTCGAATAGTCGTTCATGCTTTTCGCGTAATGCGGATAGTCGTCAGCTAAGGCTTGACGCATCATTGTTAGGTTGTCGCCTTTAGGATTTAGAACCTCACAAAAGACCTCCGTTGGCTGAAGCGGCAACACTCTATTCAGAACTTCGTCCAGAATGTCATGTCCATGAAAAGGAAGGAATGGCGCAACCGCGACGTAAACAGGTATGCCCAAATCTCGGGCCTTCTCCAGCGTGGTCAATCGTCGCGATGGCGAGGACGCTCGCGGCTCGAGTATTCGTGAAAGTGCGTCATCAAGATGCGGCAGCGATGTCCCCAAAAGCACTTGACTTCGATAGGAAGCGAGCAGATCAAAATCTCGTTCAACCAAACTTGAGCGCGTCTGAATTCGCACGCGGTGCCCCGCTTCTAACAACAATTGCAAAGACTGTCGCGTTAGCTTTTCTTTGCTTTCGGTCGGAGTGTAGCAGTCAGTAAGAAAAGACATCAGTATCCAGCCGTCGCCCCACTCCGTACGTTTAGCCCTCTCTGGCGTGAACCGTCCGAGCTGCTTGCGCAGCGCCTCAACTATCCCAATCTTAGGATAGAGATATTGACCCCATTCACCTTGATCGTGGCCGCGATTGTTGAATCGAACTCCGGGCATCGCCGGGCAGTAACAATGAAAACAACCATGCTCGCAGCCAACGTAGGTATTGATCACCCAATCGCCCAGACGTTTCTTCCAGAGCTTTGATGGATTGAGAGCTTTCATGGATTCAATTTGATCGCCTTGATTCGCTCTTCGGGAAATCCCGTCTTTGAAGGTTCACCGAGCCATTGAATCTCCGTTTTCCCGTTCGACTTCAAATGTTGCAGCATTGATTTTGGGTTCTCGAAGGGAGTCTCGTTGAGAGCGAAGTCATCAAAATCTTTGTAGGCACGCCAACTGCCACCGAGTTGAGCCAGCATTCTGTTCGCTGGCTGCTCGGGATCAGAAAAGTCCCACAATCTTCGCTGTCCAACAGTGTCATCAGAAAAAGAATAGGAACCCGACTTGTCTACTGCTTTCATAGCTTCTTTCATTTTTTTGAGACCAATCGCACGTTGGCTGGCGAAGACAAGGTGGTAATTCAGGGTTCCTTGCTTACTCTTCATCGCGAAGGCAAACGTATAGTTCACGTTCGGAAGCGACCGCAACCGCTCCTTGTAGAGCGCGAGTACTTGAGCACACAGCGTAAGCATTGGTGCGTGCGGATCAAGTCTGTCCTTCCACATGTTTCCACCAAAGATCGCATCGAGGTGTTCCTTGTTCCTCTCAATCGATTGAGCCGCAACCAACCTACCGATCCCATCGGAGTCCAAGTTAATCAGAACTTCGCAGCTTCTATGTTTCAGTATCTCAGTGACATGAGTAAAAGGCACCCCCGTCGCGCCGAACGGATCTATGAAAGCAAACGTTGGCGGCATGCCGCCTGGAAGTCTGCGGATCTTATCAAGAATGCCTTTGAGCTGTTCTTCAAACGTTCCAGTTTGAACTTCGTTCTTGAATTGTCGCGGCCATTCGGTTTCCGAAATGACACTCTCTAAGCTCGAAGCAAACTTCGCTTTCTCGTCAATGAAATAAAAGAACCACTCAGTCGGTACCCTCTGGGCGCGTACAAGTTCATCGAATGCTGTTTTGGCGCTTGTCAGCGCAGCAATTGGCGAACTTTGGTCACTGTTAAGATAACGCCCTGGCCCACTGAAGCCGTCGATGTAAACCAACCGGTTGCTCCTGGTTCCAAGAATGCGGAACCACAAGAATAGGTATCGTCGGACGATCTCTATCTTGGCCAGCGTGTGAGGCTCGGCGTTCCATAAATCAGTTGGCTTGAAGGATGGCATGAGGGCTCCACCTGCTTATGATTCGCATGATAACTGAGATTAGAGTGCGAGGATAGCGTTTTTGTGGTTGCCGCTTCCGCGATGCCGGGAAGATTGTCGAGCCGGATGAATTTTGAAGAAGGCATCCTAAAACTCGACCACTCGAACGCGACAATCTGCATCATAGGTTCGTCCCCAGGCCCCAGTTACTGCACCAAGTCATCCAACAAACTGGAGTATCTATGTTGAAAAAATCAGCCTCGTGCCTCGCACTCGTCGTTGTATTCGCGTTGGGCGCAGTTGCCGCTCGCGCTCAATCAGATGACATGAAGTTTGAAGTCGGCGGCCAGTTTTCGGTGCTGCGGGTTCCGCAGCCGATCGTCACCGTAACAACCTTGCCCTGCATCGTCGCGCCTTGCCCATTTACGAGCGTTGCGAAGCAGAACCGCGCCACCAACTACGGTTTTGGCGGCCGCTTCGGTTACCGTCTGTCCGAGCACTTTACGCTGGAGGGCGAAGGCAATTTTTTCCCACATGACGGCGTGCTCGATGCCGGCCGCAAGATTCAGGGTTTCTTTGGCGTGAAGGCGGGCAAGCGATTTGAGAAGATCGGTGTTTTCGCGAAAGCGAGACCCGGGTTTGTTCGATATTCAAGAGGCGATTATCGCGAACCGGGTGGTGCTTGCGTGGCTATATTCCCGCAGCCAATCGGATGCTTCCAGGCTCTCGGCGAGACACGCTTCGCCGCAGACCTCGGGGGAGTTTTCGAATATTACCCGACCAAGAGAACCATTATTCGGTTTGACGCAGGCGACACAGTCGTCCGCTTGCCGGCGCGTAACGTCGCTGCGTTTCAAACGAATACGGCTTCATTCCTGAGTCTGGTGGTCGTTCCCGCGCCGGCTGAAACCAGGAACCACTTTCAGGCCAGCGCCGGGTTTGGCTTTCGTTTCTGAAGCCAATCATCTGATTTCCGCCTAAAACTGAGGCTTGGCGATCCCAAGTTGGCGTCTGACCGTGCCGAGTTGGCGTCCGACCGCCTCAAGTTGGCGTCCGACCGTCTCAAGTCAGCGTCTGACCATGTCATGTTGACGGCCGGCGGTGTCGAGTCGGCTTCCGGCTGTGTCGAGTCGACGTCCGGCTATGTCGAGTCGACATCCGGCGGTCTCAAGTCAGAGTCCGGCTGTGTCGAGTTGACATTCGGCGGTGTCGAGTCAGCGTCCGGCGGTGTCGAGTCGGCGTCCGACCGTCCCGAGTTGGCGTCCGACCGTGCCAAGTTGACGTCTGGCGGTGTCGAGTCGGGTTCCGGCTGGAACGCGGACGCCCTCGTCCGCCGTCAGGGTTAATCACGCAGTTATGCGGACGAGGGCGTCCGCGTTCCCAGCAGACATACACTGCCATCGGCGTTGATGATTCTTCCAATTTCCTGCTTCTCGTGTATCATACCGCCGCTTTTCGATCCCTTTGTTTCGTGATCCAGGTTCATTTAGCTGAGCCTGGAAGGAGTAGAACCCGATGTTGAGAAAGTCCCTTCTCGTATTTTTTATTTTGTGTGCGGCCATTCTGATCGGTTGCAGCAAGACCGAAACCGGCAATAGCAATACTGCGGCCGACAATTCGAATAAATCCGGTACCAGCACGTCGGGCACGGCGGGCACCACTTCCTCCGGCGACAAGATTGGCGTTCCCGAGTGCGACGACTATATCGCCAAGTATGAAGCCTGTATTTCCGGCAAGGTTCCTGAAGCGGCACGTGCGCAGTATCAAGCGTCTTTGAAGACTATGCGGGATTCCTGGAGGCAGGCAGCCGCGAATCCCCAAACTAGAGCAGCTTTGGCCCAGGGTTGTAAGCAAGCAGCTGATGCTGCTGCCACCTCGATGAAGAGCTACGGCTGCACCTGGTAAGCAACCTCAGCCTTAAAAAGCTTCGTCTAAGCGAAGCCTCGAGTAACGCGAACAAGGGATGCGGAAACAGTTCGCATCCCTTGACTTCCGCCAATAGAAATTTTCTGACACATCAGCAGTAAAGGATCTCGACATGAAAACACATCTCTATCGCTCAATCGCACTTGCTCTTCTGGCGCTGTTTTTTGCGCAGACGTCGTTTGCCACTTGTGGCGGCGGCGGCGGTGGCGGTGGCGGCGGTACTTCGAACAACGGGGGCGGTGGCGGAAACACTCCGCCGGTCTATAACGTGCCCTGGAACATTAAGCCGGCTGCGCAACCCGGTGGTTTGGTCCTTTATTGGTTTCTGTCCAGCAATGCCGAATTTCAGAATTCAAGCTTGCGACAATCCCGGATTCTGCAGGTCTATTCGGGGCAATGCGTGTGGATGCAGCTCGCCGACATGAAGGTCCCCAATGCTGACAAGCTGATTGGCGAATCGAAACTGCCGGTCGTCGTGCTGGCTAAGTCGGACGGGACGGCCATCAACAAGGTCGAGAATACGAACGGCAAACTGAAAGTTGCCGATGTCGAGAAGTTGGTCGACACCGAGATGAAGCAGCGCAAGTCTACGGCTGCGGCGCAGATGAAAGATGCCGCCGATAAAGCCAAAGCCGGCGACAAAGACGGTGCGGTCGCGATTTACAAATCAGTCGCCGAGCAGAAGTGCCTGCTCAAAAAAGAAGCCAGCGACGCGTCGAAAGAATTGAAGAAACTCGGCGTCGCTGAGATCGGAGCAATTCAGACGATTCGCGAACCGATCGTCGAACGGCGGCAAAGCGCGATGATCGAGCGGACGATGCGCCAAGGTCTGATAGCTGAGATGAATGCGAAGTATCCGCTCGCCAATCAGTTCTACCTGCGCGCGCACCGGATGGACCCGGCCGATCCGACGCCGCTGCGTTATCTCGGCGAGAATTATCGCCACAACATCGGCGCGTGGGACAAAGCGCGCGAGGTCTTCAATCAAATTCTCGACATGCCGGCCGATCCGCTTTCGCGTGCAGTCGCTTTTCATGGTCTCGGCAAGATGACGATCCATGACGGCGAATTCAAGAAAGGTCTGGCTTTGATGGAGCAGTCCGTCGCGGAGTATCCGTTGGCGCTCGCGTATCGCAACCTCGCGGTCTACTGGAATTCCGAAAACGATCCGGTCAAGGGCAACGAGTATACGCAGAAGGCGCTGGCTCTTGATCCGAAGGATCCTTACAACCTCGTGTTTGCGGCGGTGTTCATGGCGGCGAACGGCAAGAAGGAAGAGGCTTTGAAGATCGCCAGGGCGAACATGAATTTGATGCCCGCGTCATACAACCTGGCGGCCATCTTCGCGCAGAACGGAGACAAGGACCGGGCGCTCCAGATGCTGCGACGCCACTTCTATCAATACGAGCGCTACCACGCGGTGCGCGAGAAGGAGATGATGGAAGCGCGCGTCGATGCGGTGTTCGAATCGATTCGCACCGACAGGGAATTCGTCGCGCTGACAAAAGATGCCGACGGCCGTCTGCCGATCCCGATGAAGGGAATGCCGGCAACCCAAGCACAGCCGAACCGGTAGTGTCAGAAGCCCGACCGTAAGTGAGGGCTATTATCCAAATTCGCAATCTGTTCAGAGGCGGGCTACGGCCCGCCTTTTGGTAGTGGTACGTTTTGCCGGGAACGCGGACGTCCTCGTCCGCAGTCAGCGTAATCACGCAGTTATGCGGACGAGGACGTCCGCGTTCCCAGCATTAGCTCCGTTCTTCTCAAAACGTATCACCACGCGGCTTTTTATTACCTTGACATTTATGCTACATTGCAGTACAAATGACTGCATGGCGAAAAAGGCGAGTAATTATATTGGAGAATTTGAGGAGTTCGTGCTTCTGGCAATTCTCAACCAGGGCGACAATGCGTATGGTGTGACGATTCATGAAGCACTAGAGGAGGCGACGGGCCGGTCAATCACGATAGGTTCTCTTTACACGACGCTTTCAAGACTTGAAGACAAAGGACTGGTTCAATCTTGGGTTGGCGAGCCAACGGCTGAGCGCGGAGGACGCGCCAAGAAACACTACAAAGTCAAAGGTTCCGCTCAATCCCTTCTGAGAGAGGCGCACGCTGCTCGTCAGCGACTGATGAGTTTGGAAACATCTGGAGGAGTGGCATGAGAGAAGATCAGGTGCCGTGCGACAACTCTATTGAGACGATTGAGCTAGTAATTCGCGAGGCTTACGCCGAAGCACACCTAGACTTGAGTACAAAACTAGGAGTGATAGCTCGCAGGCAGACTCTTGCTGAGATTAAGGCATTCGCGGAACTGTCGTCGGCGATTCTAGAGTTTCAAAAAGGAGAGGCGTCAATGACGCCACTCGAACTTAAATCGCTGGCGCAGGCGGCTTTTGCAGCTTTAAAAGACACAACAATCAGACCGCCCTTCAATGCTGAATATCTGCTCTATCTCCTACTCGGCAATGATGAAAGGGACGCACTCATTGGCGACCTCAACGAACGCTACAGACGGATAATCGGGCGCTTCAACAAGCGGCACGCTGATATTTGGTACTACAAGCAAGTCGCCGGTTCTCTGTTTCCTCTCGTACGTCGAGCGCTGTTAAGGATTGGGGCTTTAGTTTGGCTCGGCCGAATCTTGCGGCGATTGATTTCCTGACGTAGGCTTTGCTTCGGAGGTTTCACAATGCCTGAAATCCAATATGTCTCAGATGAAACTGGCAATCCGACGGCGGTGATCGTGCCAATTGAATTGTGGCGCGAAATTGAATCTGAGAAAGAAACCGCCTACTTACTGACGAGCGAAGAAATGAAACGTCGGCTGCTTGAAGCGAAGGATCGCCAAACCGGAATTCCTTTCGAGGACGCGCGTGAGAAGCTTGGAATTTGATCCTTTGGCATTCGACGATCTCGCCTGGTGGATTCAGCAAGATCGCAAGAAAGCTCTTCGTATAGTCGATCTTATTAAGGAAATCCAGCGTGACCCGTTCAAGGGAATCGGCAAACCGGAACCATTAAGGCATGAGCTAAAGGGTTGCTGGTCCCGAAGAATCGATCAAGAACATCGTCTCGTCTATCAGGTCCTAGAAAACAAAATCAGAGTCCTCGCCTGCCGTTATCATTATTAGTTGTTTCTCCGTAGTACGCGTGATCCGGTCGCTACCGCTCGCGGTACTGACACACCGGTTGTGCTTTCGTCTATCGGTGGTTATCCTAATCGTTTGCCTGCAGCGGCAAATTCATTACAAAGGCACTACTCCAATGGAAACCAGCCACATTCGAAACATCGCCATCATTGCGCACGTCGATCACGGGAAGACCACGCTCGTCGATGCCATGCTCAAACAAGCCGGCACTTATCGTGACAACGAAACCATCGTCGACCGCGTCATGGACTCGATGGACCTTGAGCGCGAGCGCGGCATCACCATCATGGCCAAGAACACCGCGGTGCGTTACGGCGACTACAAAATCAATATCCTCGATACGCCGGGACACGCGGACTTTGGCGGCGAAGTCGAGCGCGTTTTGAAAATGGTTGACGGCGTCATGTTGCTGGTCGACGCGGCGGAAGGATGCCTGCCGCAGACGCGCTTCGTTTTGCGGAAAGCTTTGGAGCAGAGACTCCCGGCAATTGCCGTGGTGAACAAGATCGACCGCCACGACGCGCGTCCGGAAGAAGTCGTCAATGAAATCTACGAGCTATTCATGGACCTCGATGCGACGGACGAACAGATCGAGTTTCCAATTCTGTATGCGATCTCGCGCGACGGTGTCGCCAAGAAGAACCTTGCAGATGAGGTGACCACTCTGAAACCGCTGTTCGATCAGATTATCGCGACCATTCCGGCGCCACATGCGTTGCGGGACGATTCGTTGCAGCTACTGGTCGCGAACGTCGATTACAACGAATACGTGGGCCGGTTGGCGATCGGCAGAATTGTCTCCGGCGAGATTGCGCGCAACCAGGAGATTGCGATTGCCAAGCGCGATGGTTCGATTCAAAAGACGCGCGTCAAAGAGCTCTACGTCTTCGAGGGATTGAAGCGCGAAGCGACCGAAAGCGCCAGCGTGGGCGAAATCGTCGCGCTGGCTGGTGTCGAAGGCATCAACATCGGCGAGACCATCACGTCGCCTGATAATCCGAAGCCCCTGCCGTTAATCGCAGTCGATGAGCCGACGATCGCGATGATCTTCAGTGTGAACAATTCGCCGTTCGCCGGAATTGACGGCCAGTACGTGACGTCGCGGCAAATTAAGGAACGACTCGATCGCGAAGTGCTCGGCAATGTTGCGATCCGCGTGGAAGAAACTGATTCGCCTGAGCAATTCAAAGTGTCGGGCCGGGGCGAGCTGCAGCTTTCGATTCTGATCGAGATGATGCGCCGCGAAGGTTACGAACTTCAGGTATCGAAACCGGAAGTGATCACTCGTCGCGTTGACGGCCAGGTGCAGGAACCGATCGAACTGGTGGTGGTTGATTGTCCCGAAGAATTCATCGGCGTGGTCACCGAAGCGATGGGCCGCCGCAAAGGCCAGATGATGAAGATGGTGAATCACGGAACGGGACGCGTGCGCATGGAATTTGAAACGCCGTCACGTGGCCTGATCGGTTTTCGTGGAGAGTTTCTAACCGAGACGAAGGGCACGGGGTTGCTCAACACTCTGTTTCTGCGCTTTGACAAATGGACAGGCGAAATGAAGGGTCGCGGCGCGGGTTCGTTGGTGGCTGATCGCCTGGGTGAATCGACCACTTATGCGCTCTACAATTTGCAGGAGCGCGGCACTATGTTCATTCGGCCCGGTACCAAGGTTTACGAAGGCATGATCGTTGGCGAAAACGCGCGCGCGGTCGATCTTGATGTCAATGCCATCAAGGAAAAGAAGCTCACCAACATGCGGGCCTCGGGTTCAGACGAGGCGATGCGGCTGGTGCCGGCCAAGGATTTATCGCTGGAAGAGGCGCTCGAGTTCATCGCCGGAGACGAACTGGTCGAGGTGACTCCCAAGTCGATTCGCCTAAGGAAACGCGTCCTAAAAGCCAACGAACGGCCGAAAAAAGAAAATTAGTTTGGCCGATAGCCCAATCGTGGTATCTTGTGCCGACCCAGAGCGCACTTATTGAAACCAGACCTCGCCGGTCGCGTGTAATCATCAATTTTCGGAACGCGGCATTAATAATTTGAAACCTTTTTTGACTGAAGAACACACACTGTAAGCAAGACCTGGCATTCGCCTTTAGCAAAACTAGTTGATGCCTTTCCCGGGAGCGTTTATGGACGGCTTCGCATCAAGACACTTGCTCGCCCTTGCTCTGCTGCTCACGCTGGCGGCGAGCGCCTTCTCGCAACAAACTTCGATCTCCATCAAAGGCACTGTCACCGATCAACTCGGCGGATTGGTGGTCGGCGCGACTGTGGCCGCAAAGGACAGTAAAGGCAATTCCGTCACGGTGACCACCAACGACGACGGCATCTATCAATTTCATAATCTGCTCCCCGGCCGCTATGACCTGATAGTCACAGCAACTGGTTTCAGTACGCTCGACGAGACGAACGTTGAGCTGAAGGCCGGCAAGACACTCGTGCACGATATGCAGTTGGCTGTCGGTTCGGTCGAACAGGTAGTCTTGGTCGATAACAAGGGCGTCAGCACCGATTCTGATCGCAACGGCGATGCGGTCGTGCTCGGGATGAAAGAACTCGAGGCGCTCCCCACCGACCCGGACGCGCTGGCTGCGGCCTTGCAGGCGATGGCCGGCCCCAGTCTCGGCGACGACAGCGGCGGCACTCCGCAAATCAAGGTTGATGGTTTTTCTAATGGGAAAATTCCGCCCAAGGAACAGATTCGCGAAGTCCGCATCAATTCAAATCCCTACTCTGCTGAAAATGAATATCCCGGCTGGGGTGGAATTGAAATTTACACGCAACCCGGCTCTGACAAATTCCATGGCAGCGCGTCATTCGGTTTCAACGATGAAAGCCTGAACTCGCGCAATCCGTTCGCGCTGGTGCGGGCGCCCTATCAACAACGGTCGTGGAATTTCAATCTGACCGGGCCGCTGCGAAAGAAGCGCGCGTCGTTCAGCACTTATTTCGGACGTTCCGCGACGGACAACAACGCGATCATTAATGCGACCACGCTTGATCTAATAACGCTGAAACCTACGACGGTTAATCAGACGATTGTGACGCCGAACGTCTGGAACAATTTCGGCAGTCGGGGCGATTTCAAAATAAATAAGAAGCACACGCTGGTTGCCGGATACGAATTCAGCAATAGTTATCAGGATCCGGCGGGCCTCGGCGGGTTCTCACTGCCGTTGCGCGGTTATCGTTCAGAGAGCGTCTATCACTCGTTGCAAATGACCGAGACGGCGATGATCAACGAGAAGATGGTCAACGAAACGCGTCTGCAGATTATTCACAGTGTCTATCGCCAGACCGCCAAAAATGCGATTCCAGCCTTGAATGTCTCGGAGTCGTTCTTTGGCGGTGGTTCGCAGGTAGGAAATTCATCGAGCACACAAGATCGTGGCGAGCTGCAGAACTTTACGTCGTGGCAGTCGGGCAAGCACTTCATCAAGATTGGCGGCCGCTTACGATATGTCAGCCTTAAGAGCATCTCGCCTTCGAATTTCGGCGGCACGTACACTTTCTCGGGTGGCGCGGGACCGGCGCTGGATGCGAACGATCAAATCATTCCCGGCGCAGCGCCTTTGGCGCTCACCAGTCTGGAGCGGTATCGGCGAACGCTGGCATTTCAACGGGAAGGATTGACGGGCGCGCAGGTGCGGGCCCTCGGCGGCGGCCCGACGCAGTTTTCGATCGCGGGCGGCAATCCG
>Ga0207511_100029_pt1 | contig 38519 bp, 25 predicted proteins | sample NitcycUWRSCHO22C_FD_188265 | JGI IMG/M metagenome (GOLD analysis project Ga0207511, IMG submission 188265) | Soil microbial communities from Arlington Agricultural Research Station in Wisconsin, USA - Nitrogen cycling UWRJ-SCHO22-C (SPAdes) | ecosystem: Environmental > Terrestrial > Soil >... | reverse complement strand
GGACTTCCGCTCGGCGTCGGCACGAAAAGCGGGGCGGCGCCGTTCGGCTGATTTTTTTGACCGATGACGCTGACTTGCGCGGGTTCGCCGTCGCGACCAGGTTTTGGTTGATCGGCACGCACCGGGGCGCGCCTGAACGTCGGCATGACAATCAGCCAACGATTCGCCAACTGATCATAGCGCACGACCGCGTCACCATTGTTGGTCGCTTCGCACGCACCTCCGAATCCCTTGAAGACGGTGTTCGTCGCTACCGGGCCATACAGCGCTTTACCCGTCTCGCTGAATTTTTTTCCCTGCTTCGTGAAAATCGCCATGCGCACATTGACGATTTGGAAGATGTGATCGGGACCGACGGCGAGACTGTTGTCAGATGGATTGCGCAGGATGGCCGAGCCTTGCGGTCCTTTGAATCCGGCGCCGAGACCGTCGAAGCCGGCGACGATCGTGGCCGCAGCGCGAGGTCCCTGCGATCTCTGTTCGACTGCGGCAGCACCCGCCGGACTTGTCATATCGGGTGGAGTCGGCACGGGCGCCGGCGACTGTTGTGGTACGGCGGACGGTTCGTGTGTCGCAGCGAGTTTACGAAGCGGCGGCGACAAATCATGTGCGACCGCGCGTTGAGAAAGTGATCGTCCCGGCCGGGGAGGCTGCGCCGATTCGACGCGACCGTTCGATCGAATCATCAGCGATGCGCCCGTCGCGATAACTGCGGCGACTGCGATCCGTTTGAATATTTTTCGCTTCAACTTTCGTGATGGAGAACTGCGGCAGCAGCTTGTATCACGGTTGGTCTGGATGTGTCGAGAAATTGATTCGGTCGCTACCGCTCGCGGTACTGACACGAGTTGAGGTAATCAGAAACTGAGACGGCGATGATCGACCATCAGACAGCGATCCTGCACGACCTTGATCCCGGCTTCGGCGAGTTGTTGCGCCACTTCATTATGATAGATGCCGAGCTGCAGCCAGACTGATTTCGGTTTCCTGGCGATGATGTCGGCGACATGCGGCGGAATGTCCTGCGGCCGGCGAAACACATTGACCATATCCACCTCTTCTGGAATTTCAGCCAAAGTTCGATGAACCGGTTCGCCGAGAATCTCAGTCACGTCCGGGTAATAAACCGGAACGGGAATGATTTTGAATCCGGCGTGCTGCATGTACTTCGGAACATAGAAGGCGGGTTGATTGCTCTGGGCTTCGGTTTTGATCCCGAGTACGGCGATCGTTTTTGTCTGCGCCAGCAGCTCGCTTATTTGCCCGGAGTCGTTGATGAGATTGTCGCGCCAGTTGGAAGTCATGACGCCAGATTAACGTGAGCATGGCATTTTCAGAAACCCGACCGTCAGGGAGGGTGCCGCTGTCTTATATCGAAGCATCCTGGAGCACCCTCCCTTACGGTCGGGTTTCTGAGACTAAAAGTTCACACCTATCGCGGCGAGAATGGCGAAGACAACTGCCAGGATTGCTTCTCCCGCAATCAGGCCCGACGCCAGCGGGATTCGATAATCTTTTTCGGTTTGCGGCGATACGCGCGACCAAATCAGTTGCGCCACGCCGCCCATCACGAACGTGATGATCACGGCCGGCGTGATCAGCATTCCAATGCCCATCGCTGACGGCGACGGCACGAACTCTTCCCATCGCTCGGCCAACAGAGTCAGGATGATTCCGACGGCTACTCCGATCGCCAATCCAACCAGGCATCCCGGAGGCAGCGCCTTCAAACCCTTCGTTAATAATTCTGCGAAACCGGCCCATTTCACACTAATCGGGGCTGAAAGGCCTTGATCGCCGATGCCGAACTTGTTACGCAGAATCGGATAGATGATCGCCGTCGCGATCGATCCCACCGGGGCCGCAATCAATTGGGCGATGGTCAGACTGCGCGGATTCGATTTCAGCAGTTGGCCCGCTTTGAAATCCTGCATCAACGCTTCCGACGTCACTGCGATCGTGCCGGTGAGTCCGCTCGACGACATATTCACCGGCACATTGCCCGGCGAGATGAACGCGAAGATCGCCTGCATCATGTTCGACATCGCGCTGATGGGACCCCAGTTCGTTTCACCCAACACCCGCAGGCCCACCAGCATCAGCGGCAGAGACAGAACGATCGCGATGAACGACAGATAAACGGGAACGCCCATGCTGAAGTACTGAAGCACGCACAGGATGATCGTCATGACTATCGAACCGATGACCACGTACCGCATCGGAAAATCAGTCTGCTGCATCTGGCTGCTCTTGAGCCCGCGGAACGTCTTCACGATCAAATTCCATTTCAGCGCCAGCGACACGAGTCCGCCCGCAACCATCAGTCCGGTCGCCGGCCACATGACCCAACGCAGTGTTGAGGCAAAATCGAGCGCGGTAATCATCCCGTGGTTTATGAGAAACGGCGGCAGAATAACCCAACTGATCAAAGTGCCGATGCCCATGGCCAGACAGATGCGAAAGCCGACCAGCAAACCTGATCCAAATCCCAGCAGACTGACGTTAAAGCCGACGCGCATCGCGTCCTGACCGGGGAAATACCAGTTCTCGCGCACCCACTTCAGAGTCGTGGCTGTCATGACGACCATGGATGCCAGCGTACCCACGGCCAGCGCTTTGACCGGTCCCGCCGATACTCCACTGTCACGCCCTTCATGCAACACGCGGATCGTTTCGCCGGCGGCCAATCCATCGGCATAGGTCAGGTTCTCTTCGTCGATGTAATGGCGGCGCATCGGGACGGCCAAAAGAATTCCCAGCAGGCTTGCGCTGCAAAGCCAGGCGAAGATTTGCCACGTGCCGAGATGAATCGGCGGATTGAAGACGCCGCGCGTATTCAGCATGTCGAACGCCGCGAGCAGCACCGCCATAAACGCCGTCTGTCCCGCGCTCGTGCCCATCGTCTGCACGATATTGTTTTCGCGCGCATTCGTGCCGCTGGCGCGCAGTATCAGGACCAGGACGATGAAGCCGAGGAAAGCTGAAACCACCGAAAGGTTCGGGCCAAAGCCAAGCTTCAGGACGCAATACGGATAAGCGCTGCCGATGATGAGCGCGACGATCAGGCCGATGATGATCGCTCGGGGTGTTAGTTCGGGGGTCGTTGATGTGGTTTGCTTTTTTGCCATTCGTCGCTCCGGTCAGGTCGATTTCAGGTCCGCCGCCGTTGGATGCTTCGGCTGATAAAGCCCGAGTCTTCCACCACCGGGCAAAGTGATCATCGTCAGCAAACCCCAGGGCGGCTCCTGCACGTCAGAGCAGTGAATTCCTTTGGCATCCAACGCTGACATGGTTTGCTTCAAGTCTTCACACATCAAGTAGAGCTGGTGCTGATCGTTTTCGTCGCCGGGATGACAGGCAACTTCAGCCGGCGGTAACGCGAAGATCAACCAGCCATGGCCCGCATCGACATGATGAAACCCGAGCACGTCTTTGAAGAAAGCGCGGTCCGCATCAGCGTCTTTGCCATAGATGATCACATGTGCTCCATTGATCATTCCGTTAGCCTCCCGACGATCTGTTGGTGAACTCTGCGTATTGTTTAGTCCTCCAGGGTGCTGACAGTCAACTTTGGAGTGCGGCGGCAGAGTGCAGCGGCGACGGCTCTATGGATCTTTGTCCCCTCTCCTCCGAATAAGTTCACAAGCTCATCGCAAGAATTCTGCAACCAGCACTCAGAGCGATACCTTTAGTATCTGTTCATTCATTGATTCTCCTTGTGAGAACTGAGACTGAAGGGTGAGGCGCCAGCTTTGGGGGAGGCTGGCGCCTTTACTTTTCTGCGTCCGCTCCTTGCACTTTCACGGTTTCCGGCGATAATCGCCGTCTGCTTTTCCAATTCTCAAAGAGAGCTAACTGACTGTGCACACCGCGCCTTACGGTTCCTGGAAATCGCCGATAACTTCTGACCTGATCGTGAAAGGAACGATTGGATTGAGCCAGCCGCGCATTGCCGGCGATAACGTCTATTGGATTGAAATGCGCCCGTCCGAGCGCGGTCGTCAGGTGATTGTTAGGCGATCCGCCGACGGCGCGACCATCGATATCAATCCGCCCGAGTTCAACGCGCGCACGCGGGTTCATGAGTATGGCGGCGGCGATTACGTCGTGCATCAAGGCACAATCTATTTTTCGAACTTTAGCGATCAGCAACTCTACCGGATAAAAGACGGTTCGACGCCTGAGCGGATTACTAATGAAAGCCAGGACGATCGTCTTCGCTATGCCGAGGCTATCGTCGATCCCGCCCGCAATCGGCTAATCGCCGTCCGCGAAGATCATCGTCAGGAAAAGCGTGAGGCTCAAAATGCAATCGCCGCCGTTTCGCTCGACGGCGAATCAGAAGTTGTGCTCGTCTCCGGCAACGATTTTTATTCGTCGCCGCGCCTTAGTCCCGCTGGCTCGCGTTTGGCGTGGCTGACGTGGAACCATCCGAACATGCCCTGGGACGGTTGCGAATTGTGGACAGGTGACCTCACTGACGACGGCTCGGTTATCAATCACAAGTTGATTGCCGGTGGACGGCGTGAATCGATTTTCCAACCCGAGTGGTCCCCCGACGGCGTCCTCCATTTTGTTTCTGATCGCAGCGGCTGGTGGAACATTTATCGGGCAGTCGACGACGGCAGCGAATGCTTGTGCGACATGCCCGCCGAGTTTGGTGCACCGCAGTGGGTCTTCGGCCTGTCGACCTATGCATTCGAGTCCACCGAGAAAATAGTGTGCGCGTTTGTCGATACGGGCCTTTGGAAGCTGGGGACCATCGATACGCGCACGCGGACCTTTACGCCGATCGATACGCGCTTCACCGACATCTCTTACGTGCAGGTGTCTTCGGGGCGGGCCGTCTTCCGGGCCGGTTCTCCGCGCGAACCTTTGTCGATCATTGAAATGGATTTGGCGACGCATGAGACGACGGTGCTGCAACGCAGCGCGAATTTGGAAATTGATTACGGCTACATCTCAGAGCCGGAGCCGATCGAATTCCCTACCGAGAATGGTCAGACCGCGCACGGCTTCTATTACCCTTCAAAGAACCGCGACTTTACCGGCCCGGCTGATGAGAAGCCCATGCTCCTGGTGAAGAGTCATGGTGGCCCGACGTCCGCCACCGTGGCCGATCTTTTTTTGACGATTCAATATTGGACCAGCCGGGGAATCGCCGTGCTGGACGTTAATTACGGCGGGAGCACCGGCTATGGGCGTGAGTATCGCGAGCGTTTGCGCGGCGCCTGGGGCATCGTGGACGTTGACGATTGCGTGAACGGCGCGAAGTTTCTCGCTGCCCGCGGCCACGTCGATGCCAACCGGACCGTGATTGACGGCGGCAGCGCCGGCGGTTACACGACCCTGTGCGCGCTGACTTTTCGCGATTACTTCAAAGCCGGCGCCAGCTACTACGGCGTCAGCGATCTCGAAGCGCTGGAACTCGACACTCACAAATTTGAAGCAAAATATTCGGACGGCTTGATTGGCCCGTATCCTGAGCGCAAGGATTTATATTTCGCACGCTCGCCAATTCATTTCACCGATCAACTGTCCTGTCCTTTGATCTTCTTTCAGGGTTTGGAAGACAAAGTCGTGCCGCCGAACCAGGCTGAGATGATGGTCGAGGCCTTGAGAGAAAAAGGTTTGCCGGTCGCCTATGTCGCCTTCGAAGGAGAGCAACACGGGTTCCGGCGCGCCGAAAACATCAAGCGGTCGCTCGACGGTGAACTCTACTTTTATTCAAAGGTGTTTGGATTTGAATTGGCGGAACCAGTCGAACCGGTCACGATTGAAAACCTGAAATGATTCCTCGCTCGCGCAGACCTTCAAGTTGAATGTCGAAACTGGACCGCCTGGTCTGGGCGGACGGCATGTCATTTACAGCGTTCGGCGTGCGCGTCGGCGTGCGGGTCAACAGCAAAGCAACTCTCAAAGCGTTGGTGGCCCGACTGCCTCCCGGCGCCAAAACGTCCTCCGTGCCCACGACGGATCATCTCTATTCATTGACCGGTTTCGCGAACGGGTCCAAGGGACGCGTGAAGCGGTTCAATTTAGGTTATTGGAACCTCGTTAGATTTGCGCGCACGACCAGCTTCGACGATCTGCTCGACCAATTCGAATCGCATGTGCAGTTAACAGTTGCTGAATACGCGCCGCGTCGCGTCTTCGTGCATGCCGGCGTCGTTGAATGGGAAGGAAAGGCGATTCTGATTCCCGGTTTAAGCTTCAGTGGAAAATCGACCCTGGTTGCCGAGCTGCTCCGCGCCGGTGCGACTTATTATTCCGATGAATACGCCGTGATTGACCGGAACGGTCGCGTGCATCCTTACGCGCGGAAACTGAGAATGCGGTCGGCTGATGCGGTCCGGCGCATGCGAGCCAAAGACTTCGGCGCGGAAACCGGATCGAAATCTCTTCCCATCGGGCTCGTCATCACGACCCGCTTCAAAGAAGGCGCGCGTTGGCGGCCACGTGAGTTGACGCGCGGCCAAGCCGTCCTCGAGTTGTTGGCAAATACCGTCTCGGCTCGATCGCAACCGCAAATGGCGCTGAGTTTCCTCACCAAGGCAGTAGCGACCGCCACGTCGCTGAAGGGAACGCGCGGTGAAGCCCGCCAGGTAGTTGAGTGGTTAGCGAAAGCCTAAGAAGAGAGTCCGCAGACTACACAGATTTAAGATGTAATTCTCTCACCAGTGACAGACGGTTTCGGGCTCATGCTTTTACCGCTCTGAAATCTGTGGAATCTGCGGATAAATCCAATCACTGCTGCACCGGTTTATCGGCCACGGTCGCGGGTCCGCCGCCGTGATCGTCTCCGCGCACCACGCCCGTCTGATCGATAAAGAATGAACGCTTGCCGCCCTTGCCATATTCCTTCGGCGTGGCCGTCGCTTCAAACGCTGCGCCGGTCGCCGTCAGATCATATTTGTAGCCGTATTTGTCGAAGGCCTCCGTTTGGAACAGCTTCGCTTCGATTAGTTGCTGCAGCGACCCGTAGCTTCCCTTTCCCGGACCTTGCTTATACTGGGTCTCGGCTGACGCGAGCCACTGCAATGCGCCGGCCGCGATCGCCTCGTTCATTTCCGGCGGCGGATTCTTGGTCGCCGATGAAATCGAAGCCACGGTCATCAGGATGTAGTTCTTGGGCAGACGCAATTCATGCCGCAGTCCCATGCCATCGTCGGACATCGCGTAAGTGATGGCTTCCGCGTTCGGGTTGAGGCCCAGCAGAAAATCACGCAGGCCCGCATCCATCGTCGCCGACGATTTGCGGAGTTGATCCTGGTAGCCCTCCATCAGCGCGGGCGAAATATAAATCTGGCCCGACGTGCGCGATGACTGCCAGCGGCGCGAATTGCGAAATACGGTATTCGACGAAAGCGTGGTGTGATTGACGAAGGCGTCCACGACTTTGCGCACGCCCGACGTATCCGAGATGACCACGAAGTCTCCCACGAATGCATACGCAAAGAAGCCGGCATAATTCACCATCTCAGCGTCGCCGTGCTTTTCGGTTTGCGCGAGCAGGTTGGCTTCACCGACGCCGAGGCCGGTCAATATTTTCGGCATCAATGGGCGCGCCGCATCGCGATCCTTGACTTCAATCAGGAGAATCGGCAGGGCCGGTTCTTTCTTCTTACCGTCTTTGTCGGCTTCAGAATTTGGCGCCGGCAACGACGGGCCACCCATGACATTCATCCCAGCCGCATTCAACGTCTTAAGCGAACCCGCGATTGCAATTTCGTGCCCGAAGGCCGGCAGCAGATCCTCTTTGATCTTCAATCCGGCGTTCTTTTCAAACGACGCGAAAACATCGGGCGAGTCATTTCTCGGCCTGCCTGAAGCGACCAGCACTCCGTTCTCGTAGGTCTGCGAACGCGGCGACGCGTCTGCCTTATGCCGCTTCTCGGCCTCGCGGCGCATGCCCTCAAAAGTCTGCGCTAGATCGATTGAAGCGCTGACCAGGACATCGGTGTCATCGGGCAGGACCGAAGCCGCTTCAGAGGTGAAGGCCGGGCCACCGACGAGTTGCGGCACAAACGGAATCGGCGTCTTCTTCGCTTCCGGCTTGTCGATCATAATCGCGCGCAAGATGTACTCGTTACCTTCGAGCGCGACCGCGACCCCGATGGCTTCAGGTAATTGCGGCTCGCCGTATCCGATTGAATCGAGTAACTGACCGATCTGGTTTGACGCGATCCGTTGAGCTTGTTGCTCCTTTGTAGGCGTCGGCGTCGGCGAAGCCGCGACCGTCACAGTGCCGAGCACGGCGGTCTGTTTGTCCTCAATTCGAATCGGCTCGGGACTGGGCTCGCCCGCGCCCGCGCGGTTTCGGGCTGCTTCGGCTGGCGTTTCATCGGGCAAATCGTCCGTATTCTTCGCCTTCAGGCGCGCCGCTTCCTCGGCCGTAATGAAAGGCGTCGGGCTCGGCGATGCCTTGGTCTTGTCTTCAAGCGCGACGTTGAAGAAAAAGAAGATCGGTTCTGATGAGAACTGATCGCGGGCCATGCGAAAATTCTGATCATAGAAGAGCGGCCGGCTGTCCTTCGGCCGCAGCTTTGAGAATTTGAAATCTTTGTCAGTGATACAAACCAAATTGCCGGCATGCGTGATCACAAACGGCAGCCGCTGCTCTGATTGAGAAGACACGGCAGATTCTTCAACCATCCTCGAGCCGGCGGCGCGCGACTCGCGCAAAGGTTTTGGCACTTCTGTGGGTGACGTTTGATTCCGCGGCGACGGAGGCGGAACGACAGTAGAAACGACCGCCGGTTCGTTAGCGGTGTCCTTTGAACTTGTCTTCGCGCCGGGCTGCGATTTCGGTCCGTCATTATTTTGCGTTTCGGGTTTCGGCGGAACGGTCGGGGACGGCGCTGGCGGTAAAACGGTCGGCAAGAAAGTCTCCAGCTTCGGCGCAAACTTAGCCGCATCTTCGTTGGTAGGAAATTCGATCGCGACAAATACCAGCGGCAGGTCCGTCCGCACCGGCCAGCTCGCAAACATCAGACGCGATTGCGCCAACGCTTCGGAATTCTTTTTGAGAAAACTGATGATCGATTTGAACTGTGGTCCCGGATCGGACAGCTTCACGATTGGATCGACGATCTCGGCCGCGCCGCCATTGCTCATCAACTGTCCGACGTTCCGGATCTCACCGTACATCTTATAAGCGTCGGTGGCGAGTAGTTCGTCAAACGCCGGCGCTTGATTGACGGTGGCGGTTTGCGCCGGCGGTGGCTTGGGCGGGGTTTGCTGCTGCGCTGCCGCAGGTCCGGCAAGGATCGCAATTAATAGAACCCTGGAAATTAAGCGGCAAAACTTATCTGTTCGGCGGCGGTAGGTGAACATGACTCTTTACCTCCTGGGAAGGCAGCGACGTGGCGTTGAGCATACCAGAATGCCCTGGTTTTACCTGCACAAAATTCGGAGTGCACCGGCGGCCGGTGACGCTTGTGTCAGAACCGGGAGCGGTGGCGACCGGATCAATTGACCCGCGATGGGAGACCGTGATCCGGTCGCTACCTCTCGCGGTTCTGACACGGCCCAAAAGCGGCGTCGCCTTTGCCCTCTGCCGCCGCACTCCAAATTCGCGGTCATACAATTTTCCGCAACCGCGCGACTAATAGTCTGAATACGAACCCAGCGCTTCAAGGGTTCAGCGCAAGGCCTCAACAACTTGTTACCCAAATAGTTCCCCGAAGCTTCCTCGGACATGGAAGGATGAACTATGCGAACGACCATCAAGCTATCTGTCATTGGCCTGCTCTTAATCATTTCCACTTTAATCTTCGCCAACCGGCTGTTTACGGGTTCTGACTCGAGCGCTCAAACCGGTTCGTTGACGGCGCCCACTGAGGTCACGGCCTCGGACAATTCCTACGTTACCAAGGTAGGAATCAATTGGGACACGGTCCGCGGGGCGACGGTTTATCGCATCTTTCGCAATGCGACGAACGACTCAGCGACAGCCACCGCGCTCGGCACCACCGCTGAAGGAACTTTCTTCGATACGACCGCGACGGTAGGCCAAACCTTCTTCTATTGGGTGCGCGCCGAAAACGGCCCCCTGGTCAGTCCGATGAGTGCGCCCGACCAGGGCACACGCGCGACCGGCAACATCAACGGCGCCGGCCCGCTCAACCCGCCGCCGCAACCGGCCGGCAATCTGGTCACTGCGACGAAGGCCTACCTGGGTAAGACGCTCTTTTGGGACGAACAGTTATCTTCGACTGGAACTGTCGCGTGCGGCACGTGCCATTTCGCCGCGAGCGGCGGATCCGATGCGCGCGCGGTGGTGGGCAGCACGCGGGCCCGAAACCCCGGCGCCGACGGCGTCTTCAACACTGCCGATGATGTGTTCGCATCACCGGGCGTCATCAGTAACAACGCCGACGGCACCTACTCGTTCTCAGCCACCTACGGTTTTCACGAACAAGTGACCGGGCGCAAGTCGCGGTCTTACATCGACGCGGGCTTCTCGCCGAACGCGCTGTTTTGGGACGGCCGCGCGACCGGAACTTTTAGCGATCCAATCGGCGGCGCCGTCGTGCTGCAAAATGGCGCCGCCCTCGAAAGTCAGGTGCTCGGCCCACCGGTGAGCTCGACGGAAATGGCAAATGCGAATCGCACCTGGGTCGATGTCGCGTCGCGAATTGCGAATTCTCGTCCGCTCGCATTATCGCCATCAGTTCCCGCAGGCTTGCGTGATTGGATCAATGGTCGCAGTTATGCCGAACTATTTCAGGAAGCATTCGGAAGCTCTGACGTAACTCCGGTCCGCATCGCTGAAGCAATCGCAACTTTCGAACGGACGCTTTATTCAGATCGCACGCCGTTCGATCTGGCGACGCAGAACATCACGCCGCTCGGCGCCGCCGAACAGCGCGGCCAGGGCATTTTCAATGGCCGTGGTTGCAATGCTTGTCACGCCGGCACGCTGTTCAGCGACAATCAATTTCACAACATCGGCGTGCGACCCCAGACAGAAGACACCGGGCGATTCCAGGTCACCGGCAACGCCAACAACATCGGCGAGTTCCGCACCCCGAGTCTGCGCAACGTCGGATTGCGTGGTCCATATTTTCATGACGGACGTTTTCAAACGCTCGAAGAGGTCGTGGCCTTTTATAATCGCGGCGGCGACTTTGACGCTCCTAACATCAATCACAATTTGATTCGCCCGCTCGGTTTGAATGCGCAGCAGCAATCTGATTTGGTCGCATTCCTGCGGAATGCTCTGAGCGATCCACGAGTGATTGCCGGCACCGCACCGTTCGACCGCCCCACGCTTTACAGCGAGTCGAACCGCGTACCGACAATCACCGGCACCGGCACGCAAGGTTCTGGCGGAAATATTCCGCAGCCAGTCGCGGTCGAACCGCCACTGGTCGGTAACGCGAGCTTTACGTTGGGCGTTTCAAATGCGCTCGGCGGCGCGCAGGCCGTGCTGGTCATCGACAGCAACGATCCGGGCGCTGGTCCAACCATTCCGGCCACCGCATCGTTTGCGCGTCTCAGCCTGACCTTGTCCGGCAGCGGCGTCGGCCAGGGTTCCGGCTCTGCGAGTCTTTTGATTCCCGGCAATTCGTCCCTGGTGGGTCAATCATTTTTCGGTCGCTGGTATGTGAGAGATGCGGCGGCGGCCGGCGGCGTCTCCGCCAGTCCGGCATTCAGATTCACGGTGTTCGGCGATACCAGTTCATTGACGACCAATGCGATCGACGACGCAAACGCGTTCGTGGTTCAGAATTATCGTGACTTCCTGAACCGCGAACCTGATGCGGGCGGCCTGTCGTTCTGGTCCACCCAAATCTCGCAGTGCGGAACGAATGCCGCGTGTGTTGAAGCCGCGCGCGTTAATACGTCAGGCGCTTTCTTCCTGTCGATTGAATTTCAGGACAGCGGGTACCTCGTGTATCGGTTCTATAAGTCCGCCTTCGGCAATTTGCCCAACGCTCCAGTACCGGTGCGCTTGAGCGACTTTCTCCCTGACGCACAGCAAATCGGACAAGGTGTGATCGTAAATCAGACCGGCTGGCAGACCGTCCTGGAAACCAACAAGCAAGCCTACGCGAACGCGTTCGTCCAGCGCTCGCAATTCACCAACGCGTTTCCCACGACGATGTCACCCGGCACTTACGTCGACACGTTGTTCGCGAACGCAGGTGTGAATCCGGCGAGTGCGGATCGTGCAGCCGCAGTTGCGGAATTCGGAACGGCGACGACGACCTCCGACACAGCCGCTCGAGCGCGGGCGCTGCGAAGAGTTGCCGAAAATTCAACCTTGGCCCAGCAGGAATTAAATCGTGCATTTGTGCTGATGCAGTACTTCGGATATCTGCGCCGGAATCCTAACGACGCGCCCGAAGCCACGCTCGACTTTTCCGGCTACAACTTCTGGCTGAATAAACTGAACCAATTCAACGGCAACTTCACCGCGGCGGAGATGGTGAAGGCGTTCCTTTCGTCGAATGAATATCGGCGGCGGTTTGGACCGTGACGTCAGAACCGCCTGCGGTAGCGGGCGGTTGATCCTTATTTTCTTACGACGTCTTCCGAAAATACGAACCGCCCGCTACCGCTGGCGGTTCTGACACGGCGGACTTTCGCGCAAGCTTGTGGGCAGATTTACGCGCAGATTCCGCCTTTTTCTCAACATCTCTAAATAGGACTCCGCAAAACCAAGGCCATCCACAACTGCCCCAGCAGGCATGAGTCTTGCCATTATTACTGCCGCATACTTGTGTGTTAGGGGCCGTGCCCCGATCTCCTGAACTCTCCGCCTTTTAGTCCGGGCGCCCAATTCACCTGACCGGCGAAGCCCCTCAATTCTCCATTTCGCTGGGAGGCTGCCGTGAATAACATAAAAAGAGTTGGTCTGATAGCGTTGCTCGCTGTCCTGCTGATCGTGATCGAGTCTGCGGGGGCGCATCGCGTTGCTAATCTCACCGGCGAAAGAGCGCGCGCTCTAAGTAATCCGGCGAACTACTTATCACTCGCCCACATCGCCGGCGTGAATGTGGGGAGCGTAGCCGCTGGAGATCGGACTTTCATCAGTTCGTTAGCGCCGACGCTTGGCAATTATCCAGACACCTCGGCAGCGGTGGGCGCCAACGTCACTGTTACACCTGACGCGGCGCCGACTAACACGACTAGCCTCAACGTTTCTACTTCAACCAATTTCAAGGGCACCTTCGCTGCCGATCCTGCCACAGGCATAGTGCGCGTGACCAACGCGCATCCTGCGGGAACGTACACGGTGACGGTCCGCGCTTTTGACAATGGTGGAATAGATACTACGAAGACCTTTACGCTGACAGTCACGACGGGCACCGCTTGTGGTCCAAGTTTTACCAATGCCGCCGATGTGAGCGTGGGCTATCCCGAATCAGTAGCGATCGGAGATTTCAATAATGACGGTAAGCAGGATCTTGCTGTCGCCACTGACATCGGCGCTATCTCGATACGCCTCGGAGATGGCGGAGGTGGCTTTAGCGGGACGACGAATGTCAGCGTGGGCAGAAATACGACTTCAGTCGCGATCGGAGATTTCAATGGTGACGGTAATCAGGACATTGCTGCCGGCAACTGGCTCCAGAGCGATGTCGCGATTCGTCTCGGAGACGGAACAGGTCACTTTAGCGGCACGACTACGGTCTACGCAAGAACTTCTCCTACTTCAGTAGCGATAGGTGATTTCAATCGGGATGGTAAGCAAGATATTGCGGTTGCCAACCAAGGCAATAGCACGAGCGAGACAAGTACGGTCTCGATACGCCTCGGCGATGGCGCCGGCGGCTTTAGCGGCGCGACGAATGTCAGCGTGGGCAAAAACCCATGGTCAGTGGCGATCGGAGATTTCAATCGTGACGGCAAACAGGACATCGCTGTTGCGAACATGAACTCAAACACGGTCTCAATTCGTTTGGGAGATGGATTAGGAGCCTTTGGCGGCACAACTAATGTCAGCGTGGGCACTTCTCCTTTCTCAGCGGCCATCGGAGATTTCAATGATGATGGCAACCAGGATCTCGCTACTGCCAACTCGGGCTCGGCCACAGTCTCGATTCGCTTGGGAGATGGAGCAGGTGACTTTAGCGGCACGACTGAGGTCACCGTGGGCAAAAACGCGTCGTCAGTGGCGATCGGAGATTTCAATGATGATGGCAAACAAGATCTGGCTACTGCCAACTCAGGCTCAGCCACAGTCTCGATTCGCTTGGGAGATGGAGCAGGTGGCTTTAGCGGCACAACTGAAGTCGCCAGCGGCAATAATCCCATTTCACTAGCCGTCGGAGATTTCAATAATGACGGCAGGCAGGACTTCGCTGTGGCAAACCAAGCTTCAACCACCGTCTCTGTTCGTCTGGGGCGATGTACCACACCACCAACAATAGCCGCGACGACAGGCTTGTCGCGACTACAGGGCTCGCCCGCCAGTAATTCACAAATCGCTACCGTGACTGATGACGGCGGCGACGGCAACGTGGCCGTTACCTTAACCAGCGCCAATCCTGCGAACGGCGTCTCGATCTCAAACATCGTCAATACCGGCGGCAAGGTCACCGCGGACATCGCGACGAATTGCACCGCGTCAAACGCCAGCTTTACTTTGCAGGCGAGCGACGGAAATTTGACGGCGACGGATACTTTGAGCGTAGTGGTCACGCCGAACACCGCGCCAAGTCTTGCTGCGGCAACAGGGTTGTCGCGGCCACAGGGCTCGCTCGCCAGTAACTCCCAAATCGCCACCGTCACTGACGACGGGGGCAACGGCTACGTTACAGTTACCGTCACCAGCGCCAATCCCTCAAACGGAATGACGATCTCAAACATCGTCAACACCGGCGGCAATATCACCGCCGACATCGCTACGAATTGCGCCGCGTCAAACGCCACCTTTACTTTGCAGGCGAGCGATGGGTGTTTGACTACGACGGATACTCTAAGTGTAGCGGTCACCCCGAACACGGCGCCAACGCTGGCTTATTCGAGTCCGCAATCCGTCGCCCTCAATAGCTTTTTGAACGTCACGCCGGCAGCAACGGGTGATAATGGAACGGTCACTTACTCGGTGCAACCAGGACATGGATTGACGACCCCGCCAACGGTCAATAACACTGGTGTCGTCTCGATCACCAACGCGCAGCCCGAGGGCACACATACCATCATAGTTCGGGCCACAGACAGTTGCGGCGTCAGCAGTGATGCCAGTTTTACCGTCACAGTCAGTAATGCCTTGAACTTTGTGGTAACCACGAATGCCAATAGCGGCGCAGGCTCTCTGCGGCAGGCGATTGCCGACGCTCCTTCTGGTGCGACTATCACCTTCGACATGACGCGGGTCGTCTCGCCGATCGCGCTGAGAAGTTTCATGATTGGTCCCGAGCCAATTAGCGGTGGTTTAGTCATCAATAAAGACCTGATTATTGTCGGTCCGGGCGCTAACCTCCTGACCATAACCCGGTACCAGCCTACCCATCCCGACCCCCGTTACGACTACTTCCGCATCTTCAATATCCAGAGCGGCACCGTGACTATCTCCGGCCTGACGATGTCCGGGGGCGCCGGCGGTGTCTCCAATAACGGCACGCTCACGCTGGCTAACAGCACGATAAGCGGCAACTTGCTCGACAACGGCGGCGGCGGCGGCGGCATTGCCAACGGCGGCACGCTCGCTGTCACGAACAGCACCGTGAGCGGCAACCGCACACCCTTTGGCAGCGGCGCCGGCATCAGCAACAACGCCGGCACGGTTAACGTCACGAACAGTACGGTGACCGGTAATACCGCCGGCACGTATAGACAGATGGGTGGAGCTGGTGGTGGGGGAGGGATCTCCAACCTCGGCGCACTCACGATGACCAACAGCACGGTGAGCGGCAACGTAAGTTATGGCGGCGGCTCGGGCATCTCCAACGGCGGTACAGTCACTCTGCGCAACACGATCGTGACGGGCAATTCCAGATCAGCATACACGCTCGGAGACCCTCAGGGGCCCAGTGACATCAATGGCCCAGTTGATTCATCAAGCTCGTTCAACCTAATCGGGGTTGGCGGTTCAGGCGGATTGATCAACGGCACGAATAACAATCAGGTGGGCGTTGCGAATCCCGGCTTGGGCGCCCTCGCGTCAAACGGCGGCCCGACACAGACCCGCGCGCTTCTGCCGGGCAGTCCGGCCATCAACGCGGGCAGCAACGCCTTCATCGCCAATCCACCTTTCAGTGGTCCGCCGTTTACCGATCAGCGCGGCACAGGCTTCCCGCGCATCACGAACTCGACCGTAGATATCGGCGCCTTCGAGTCGCAAGGATTTACAAACTCAGCCACGAGCGGCACGCCGCAGAGCGCCACCATCTTGACGGCTTTCAGTGCGCCGCTGGTAGCCACCGTCAACAGCGCCGCGGGTGAACCAGTTGCCGGCGGAGTTGTCACCTTCACTGCGCCGGCGAGCGGCGCGAGCGGCACTTTTCCCGGCAATGTCACAACCGCTACGGCAGCGATAAATGCCAGCGGCGTCGCGACCTCGCCCACGTTCACCGCTAACGGCGCGGCCGGTGGTCCTTATGCGGTAGTCGCAAGTATTGGCGCGGGCCTGCCGACTGTGAGCTTTGCTCTGACCAACCTGGAGGGTAGTCAACCGCCACCCTCGCTGGGCAACTATCCATCTACATCGGTCGCTTTAGGCGCGAACGCCACGGTCACGCCCGACGCCGCGCCCGCCAACGGCTGGGTCATCAACGTCGCTACGTCTCCCGACTTTAAAGGCACCTTAGCTGCCGATCAGGTAACTGGAGTTGTACGCGTAACCAACGCGCATCCGGCGGGAACGTACACGGTGACAGTTCGTGCCTTTGATAGTGGCGGGATTGACACTACAAAGACCTTTGCACTGACGGTGACGACGAGCACAGCGTGTGCGGGGGAGCCAGTCTTCACCAATGCAGCCAATGTGGGCCTGGGCTATGAATCAAGATTAGTAGCGCTCGGAGATTTCAACAACGATGGTAAGCAGGATTTTGCTACTGCGAACTATGGCGAAAGCACAGTCTCGATACGGTTAGGGAATGGAGCAGGTGGTTTTAGCGGCACGACCAATATCCACGTGGGCTGCGGGCCTTACTCAGTAGCGATCGGAGATTTCAACAATGACGGTAAGCAGGATTTTGCCGCGGCCAACTCATGCTCAAACACCGCCTCGATACGATTGGGAAATGGATTAGGTGGCTTTAGCGGTACGACTGAGGTCAGCGTGGGCAGGATGCCCAGATCAGTAGCGATCGGAGATTTCAATGGGGACGGTAAGCAGGATATTGCCGTAGCGAACCTTACGGCATACGCCCCTCCGGATGGTGTCCTAACCATAGGCACGGTCTCGATCCGCCTTGGAAATGGATTGGGTGGCTTCAGCGGCACCACAGAGGTCAGCGTGGGATACGGTCCCCATTCAGTTGCGATCGGAGATTTCAATGGAGACGGCAAGCAGGACTTTGCGCTTGTCAACTACTACTCAGGCACGGTCTCGATCCGCTTAGGAAACGGAACCGGCAGCTTTAGCGGCGCCACTGAAGTGAGCGTGGGCACTAGTCCTTATTCAGTCGCGATCGGGGATTTCAATAACGACGGCAAGCAGGACATTGCCACTGCCAACTATCGCTCCAGCACGGTCTCGATACGTTTAGGAGACGGAGCAGGTGGCTTTAGCGGCACGACTGACGTCCCAGTGGCCGCGGGCGCTATCCCTTACCCCGCAGATCCATCAGCAAACACTATTTCCGTAGCGATCGGAGATTTCAACAACGACGGCAAGCAGGATATTGCCACTGCCAACTATTACGCAAACACTGTTTCGCTACGATTGGGCGACGGAGCAGGTGGCTTCAGCGGCACGACTGAGATCAGCTTAGGCGCGGGCACTAATCCTGTTTCCGTGGCGATCGGAGATTTCAACAATGATGGGTGGCAGGATCTTGCTACCTCAAATAATTCTTCGAACACGGCCTCCATCCGTCTGGGACATTGTGAGACTGTCTCGCCGACTCCGACTCCGACTCCGACGCCGAATCCATCACCTTCACCAAGTCCAAGTCCATCACCGGCGCAAGTGTTTGTGCAGTTCTCTTCCCCGACCTTTGAGGTGACGGAAGGTTGCGTGCCGGCGACCCTCACGGTTGCTTTGACCAACGGGGCTCTCAGCAAGACGCGCATTGCCAGCACTTCAACCGTGACTGTCGATTACACAATCACTGGCGGCACGGCTTCGCAGAAGTCCGACTATACCTATGTGGCGGGGACGCTGGTGGAAACAAACGTCGCAACACCGGCCAAGACAATCGTCGGGAGACTAGTCTTTGAACCCGGCGAGACCAGTCAAACAATTCAACTGCTGATCAATGAAGATGGATTCGCTGAAGGGGCAGAGAGTGTCGATTTCACGTTATCAAATCCCGCGGGCGCGGCGCTGGGTGGTCCAATGACCGCGACCTTAACAATCAATGACAACGATCTCACGGATTCGCCGACCAATCCGATCGACGATCCGCAGAACTTTGTCTGTCAGCAGTATCACGACTTCCTCCATCGCCAACCTGACGATGCGGGCCTGGCTTTTTGGACTAACCAGATTACTCAATGCGGCCCGGATGCTAAATGTAACGACTGGATGCGCCACAATGTGGCGATCGCGTTCTTCCTCTCGATTGAATATCAGGAGACCGGCTACTTCGTCGATCGACTCTACGAGGCGTGCCTGAATCGTCGTCCCGCATTCGAAGAATTTGTGGTCGATATGCACGTGGTCGGAATTGGAGTCGAGGTTGGTAGCGGCAACTGGCAGCAACAACTCGCAGATAACAAGCAGAAGTATGCCGAAGGCTTTGTCGCTCGCAGCGAGTTTCTCGCGAGGTATCCGATGGGCATGACGCCCGCGAACTATGTTGACGAGATGTTTGAGTATGCGGGAGTTGAGCCTTCAGCCGAAGAAAGGCAGTCAGCTATCGATGCTTATGGTCTGGGCGATGTGCGTGGGCGGGCGGCAGCGATGCGAAAGAGCATGGAGAGTGCCAGTGTCTTTCGCAGTTATTACAACCAGGGCTTTGTCGGCGCGGAATACTTTGGTTACCTGCGCCGCGATCCGAACGATCCGCCAGACAACAACTGGGCCGGCTACGACTTCTGGCTTGCCAAGATGAACACTTACAGCTCACCGAACGATGACGTTACCCAACCAACCGATGCGTACGAGCGCGTTAAGCGTGGCGAGATGGTAAAGGCGTTCATTGTCTCGAGTGAGTATCGCGCGCGGTTCGGGAAACCATGACTTTTCTAATCGAGCAGAAATGGTCAAAGCGTTCCGGTCATCGAATGAATATCGGCGGCGGTTTGGGGTGTGAGGTCGAACCCTGCGGTAGCGGCGTTGATCCTTATTTTCTTGCGACGTCTTCGGAAAGCACGAACCGCCCGCTACCGCAGGCGGTTCTGACTCATTCACTGCCGTATCGCACTTCCATCCGGCGGATGCGCGTGCCGGCGAGAATCAAAACTAACGCGGTGACAATCAACAATCCCGGAATTGAAATCCAGGCCGGTGTCGGTTCGGCCACCACGGCAAACGGGCCTTCGGAGATTGGCACTGGAACGAGCGAGTTCAGATAATGAATCACGCTGATTTTCTTTAGCAGCGGTGGCAACAAAAAATTAATCCATTCCCAGCCGTAGAGCACCAGCGCGGGAATGATCGGGTTGCGCACAAATAATCCGACTACCAGGAAGAATGCGCCATAACCGATGCACGCCAGAATCGTGATCGTGACGTACCAGAAGAGTTGACTGAGCCCCGCGCCTTCAAAGAAGAAACGCATGCTGGATGAGTAGTAGTGCGGCAGAAAGACCAGCAGCATGCAAACGACCGTGACGACCACAAAAAGAATTACGGAAGTGAGCAGGCCCGACAGGTACTTTCCGGTGACCAGCAGTTCGCGCCGCACTGAAGACAGAAAGTAATAGTGCAGGCTGCGATCTACGATCTCGCCGCGAAACAGATTCATGAAAATCCAGGCGCAACCGAAGAACACAATGGTGCGCAGGATCAGCGAGTTGTAAAAGATCGAATAAATCGTCGGCAGGCGGCTGGCGGCATCGACACCCGGATTCGCCAGCGCCACCAGCGCGAGCAACCCGATCGGCATCAGTGCCAGCAAATAAACCAGCAGCGAACGCTTGCCGAAAAAGTTTTTCTTCAGATCGAAAGCGACAATCGCCCGCAGTTGCCGCAGCCAGAGCGACAGGTTCTGTTCCGGCAAGACTGGTGCGGCTGGTCGAATTGTCTCAGCAGTTGAACTCATAAACGTAGCACAGACTTCAGTCTGTGATAATTCTTCCTAAACTAACGACACAGACTGAAGTCTGTGCCACTATTGCGCGCCGATCAAATAGTCGTACACGGCGCTCAAATCATCATCGACCGGCACGATCGATTCCACTTCGATTTCACCTTGCGACACGACCCGGTTCAGTGAAAGGAAAAACTGATCCTGGTTTCGAATCTTCACAAAGAGTCCTTTGCGATCGTCATGAATGCGGGCTTCGACGACTTCGCTGTTCTGGAATATTTGCGATGCCAGCAGCGACGGATGATCGCAGCGAATCAAAACCTGCACCGGATGTTCGTGGTCCATCTCTTCACGCACGCCCTGGATGCCGCCTTCGGCAACTACGTAACCGTTGTTCAGCAACACGACGCGATCGGACATCATGTCAACTTCATGCAGGATGTGACTGGAGATGATCAGGTGCAGCCCGTCGGTCGCCAGCTGCTTGAAGAGCGCAATCGTTTCGGCGCGCACCATCGGGTCAAGCCCGTTCAAAGGCTCATCCAAAATCAACACCGACGGATCGTGAGCGATCGCTTGCGCCAAACGCACCCGCTGGCGCATGCCCTTGCTGTACGCGCCGACCTTTCGATCTGCTGCCGGCAACAGATCGACCCGGGCCAGAGACTTCTCCGCGAGTTCGTGTGACTGCTTCGTGGTGAATCCTGAGATTTTCAGAAACGAAGTAATGAACTCACGTCCCGTCAGGCCGGCCGGGAACGAATCAAATTGCGAACAATAGCCCAGCTTCCGAAACAGCACTTGCGGCTGGTCCGTCGGAATTCCCAGGACGGTCACCGTCCCTCGTGTCGGTCGCAACAAGCCGCACATCAAATTCATCAACGTGGTCTTGCCAGCCCCGTTCGGACCCACGAGACTGGTGATGCCCGCGCGAATTTCGAGCGTCACGCGATTCACCCCGAGGATCTCGCCGTAGAATTTCGAGACGTTGTCGAAGATGATCTTCGATTGCGGATCTCGGATTGCGGATCTCGGATTGTTTGTGTCGTCACTCATGGTTTCCACGCTGTCATTCCAAATTCCGCAATCCGCACTCCGCAATCACCAATCACTTCACCACTTCGTACGCCTTCACCTTGCGCGACAACAGCCACAGGCACAGCGCGCAAATCAAAAACAGCACCAGCCAGGACGCCCACAGCGGCGGTTCAGTCATCAACACCTGTCGAATCACGACGCCGCGCCGCATCTCCCTGACCTCGCCGACCTGACGCACAAAGGTGCCGAACAGTCCGGCCCAAATATTTCTCATCAGCATTCCGAGACTCAGAATGTTTCCCCAGTGCGTCTGCAGCATTTCATTGAGAATGGCCGCGAACACCGAGGGAATAAAGAACAAGCCAATCAGCGCCGCGCTGGCCGCCAGCCGCCACTTGACCCAGGCTGAGATGGTTTGAGTCAACAATGCCAGCAGGAGAATCCAAACCAGGCTGCCGAGGAAGATCGCGCTGGCGATTGAAATATTTGCCGAGAACCACGACCAGCCCTCGAGATAACTTTGCAGCAGAAACAGAATCAGCCCGGGGACCCAGGTGATCGTAGACAGCAGGATAATCACGATCGACATCTTGCCGACGACGTACTCACTGCGACTAAACGGCCGGCAGAGATAAAGCGGCAACCCGTTGTTTGTCAGATCGCGCGCGACCTGCTGTGGCCCAACCAACAGAGCCAGGAAGAACCCGATCCATCCCTGGATCTCGACGAACGTTTGAAAAAGCCGTTCGTCGATCGGCAGCACGTTAACGACGTTGAGCTGGAGAATCGCGAGCGCCTCAGCGTTGTGCCGCAAATAAATCAGCACGGCAAAAACCAGCGGCACCGTGAATGACAACGCATACAGGCCCGTAAATATCTTCGATCGAAATACGTCGCGAAACGCGTGACGCGGAATGATTAAGAACCGGCTCCATTCCGGCGACAGAGCGCCTTCGTAGCGTTTGTATGATCGTTCGAGTACCGCCATATCAAGTGTGTCAGAAGCCCGACCGTAAGGGAGGGCAACTCTTAGAATTCAGAACGTGGACGGTGACGCGGCCCTCCCTCACGGTCGGGCTTCTGAAACCTCGCCGTTTTCCATCGCCTTCAGGAAAATATCTTCCAGCGAATCGCGCTTATAAGTCAGCCGGCGGATCTGTAGCTGCGATCCTTCCGCCAGCCGGTAAAGGTCACGAATCTCAGTTCCATTCTGCAAAATGATCTTCAGTCGATGATCGCTGGTGACGGCGCATTCACAACCCATCGCGTCCACGCCTTCGACGAACTTCTGCATTTCGCCGCGCGTCTCCAACATCAAAAACTTCTTATTCGCCTTGCGCTCTTCTTCGAGATTGCAGTAGACGACCAGCCGCCCGTCTTTCAGAATCACGATCTCTTCGCAGCACTCTTCGACGTCGCGCAGCAGGTGTGACGACAGAACGATGTTCGCCTGACCGCTGTCGCGAATCTCGCGAATCATTTTGATCATCCGCTGGCGCGCCGGCGGATCAAGTCCGTTCGTCGGTTCGTCGAGAAAGATCAAACGCGGCCCGTGCACGACGGCCTGGGCCAACTTGGCCAGCTGTTTCATGCCCAGCGAAAACGTATCGACCTTCCGATAACGCGCTTCGCCCAGGCCCACAAAGAACAGCGCTTCGTGCGCGCGTTCCAGTGCGGTCGACGACGGCAGTCCGGACAGCTCAGCCATGAACCGCACAAAATGAATGCACGACATCTTGGAGATGAACGCGTCACGTTCCGGCATGTAGCCGATCAATCTTTTGATCTGATTCGCGTCGTGACGAATATCGCGGCCGAAAATTCGCGCGGTGCCCGACGAAGGTTGATGAAAACCGAGAAGTGTATGAATCAGCGTCGTCTTGCCGGCGCCGTTTGGCCCCAGCAAACCGATCGAGCGGCCACGCAGTTCACCCTGCAGTTGTTGCAGAATGGGCCGGCCGCCGAAAGTTACGGACAAATTGTCGAGTGAAATGACTCCGGCGCTATCGTGGACTGGTGAGTTCGTACCTGGCGCGACGGTTGTCATTGTGTTTCGCGAGACTTCTGAAGGTCCTGACTGCTTCGGGTCCCTTTAGAATCAGGAAGAACGCTCCCCAGAATAAGCCGACCGATGCTCTTACGAAAAGATTGTCCCATGAGTTCAGAAATAAGATCGAGACGCCGAGGGCGATGAGAGTGATCGCGTTGATGAGAATGTTGTGGTCAGCGGATGGTTTCACGAGATGCTTTTCCATGAAGTATTCCCTTCTGTCGCTGCGATCATTGTCGCTGAAACACGATCACGTCGTCAGCTTTTACGTCTGGATTCGAATCATGAGCTGCGATCGTCAGCGTCCGCCGGTCCGCTGAGATGGTCAGGCTGCGGGTAAAGACACCGCCGTCATCGACCCATTCAAGGACCACGGCGCCATCCTTGCGCACGAACCTGGACTTAACTCGGTCATCGCCGGCGCCGTTCGCGAGTTCGCGGCCATCGACGGCGTAATCCATCGTCCGCGTGGTGGCGCCGCCGGCGTTGGTAACATTCAGAGTCTCGCGCAACAGGTCGCCCACGCGCTCATACTTGATCACCACAATCGCGGGCGCGTCGCTGGAGTTGGCGAACTTGCTCCGCGACGCGTCCATCTTCCAGGTGCCGACAAGATCCTTGTCAGGCTGAGCAAAAACTGCGGCGACAATCAGTAGAATTAAGATTGCCGCCGCCGGTGTGTTTTTCATTTCGACCCGTGAATTCCCCGCTCGAGAATGCTGTGCAGTTCAAATGCGTTCGGCATTCCCAGCAGGGTCGCCGGGCTAATTCCGAACGGACCGCCTTCCGTGTTGGCCGCAATTTCAATGTGATCGCCGTACGCGTACGCGTAAGCCAGCGTCGGCTCCATCGTCGCCGCCATCGTCAGTGCGTTCTTCGGGCCGGCCGGCAGGTTACCCGCCTGGTTGGCCAGAGGCTTCGCCAGCGCGGCGATGTTCTGATAAACGAACGCCGAGAAATTCACATTGCCGTCAGCCGGCAAACCAGCCGTGAATTGGGGCGAGTGAATCAGAGTGCTGCCCGAGTCGTGATACTGCAAAGCTTTCTCGACCAGCGCCCGCGTCGGACAAGCAATCAAGTAACCGTTCGCAATCACGTAATTCAGTTCGAGCGCGCCGAGATCCTTCGCGCGCAGGGTGTAGAACGTGCGGCCGCCGGAATCAGCCTTGTCCCATTCGAGACCCTGCTTGCCTTCCTTCGCCAACTGTTTGTTAACTTCGGTGACCACCTGGTCGAAGGTCTGCTGCAAGCGCGCCGGGTCGTTCACCTGGAACACCAGCTTCCACGAAGGCGTCGGCAGCACCGGACCATCGATGGCGAAAGCATATTCACCACCGAGCGGCGCCGCGAAATCGCTTCGCAAATTCAGACCGTGGTTCTTCTGCAAATCATCGAGGTGCGCATTCAAGTCGGGACAAACCTTGCTCATAACCGTGAGCAAGTCATCGACGACGGCCGCGGAATTTTTGACCGCAAAGCCGGCCACGATATTCGCGTCGGGTGAGATGTATTCGAGCGAGCCCATCGGCGCCGGTTGGGCCAGCCACGAAGTGATGCCGTGATCGGCCTGAGTATACGAAAGCACTGCGCGCGTGTGCGTCTTGCCGTCAGTGTCTTTCGAGTCGAGCACGAACGAGGTGACATTAAAGATGCCCAACTGGTTGAGCGCCTGTTCGTGATCGTCGCCCATGCTGATGCGCCGCACGCCGCGCGTGTGCGCAATGATCTTTTCCAAATCGGCAGCTACGACAATGCCCGCGCCCTCGCTGTAAATCTGCGCGATGCGCGAGTAGAACGGAGTCGCAGAGAAGCCGCTCGCGCCGCTGGCCACCGCTTGCAGTTGCGCCAGCTTCGGCGAGCCGACCAGCACATCTCCGGTAATCCAAACATACAAAGGTCCCTGGCCGGTCGTGGCTGCGGGTTGGGCCGTCTTCGGATCATCGATCCAAACCACCTGCGGCGCTTTCCCGTTCGTGTTGAGCTTCTGCACTTCGGCATCGAAGAACGCGCGGAAGCCGCCGGGGTTCTTCAACTGGGCCAGGACAATCGGCTCGGTTGGCTGACCCTGGTCGCTCATGCCGGCGCCCACGGCAATCTCTTCGCCGAGTTGATCGCCGAAATCCTTGATGGCGGCAATCGCCTGGTTCATCGCCGGCCCACGTGGTTCGCGGCGATTCGCAAACCAGTCGCGCAGCGCCGGGTTCTGTTGAATCCGTTCTTCGATGATGCGGTTCGATTCGGTAATCGAGGCCGCCAGATTGGGAATCGCTGCGTACATCACGGTCGTGGCCGGCATCATGTCGAGCAGCCGCGTCGAGTTGCGCACGCCCGGTTTCGGCACAGCCTTCAATTCATTCTTCAAAGAAGCCAATGCGTCGAGCACCTGCGCATACTGGACAGCATTGCGGCTCCACTTGACTTCTTCTTTGACGGGAACTCTTTCAATGACGACGTTGGTGGTGGCTTGTTCGCCGGCACGCAGGACTTTGTCTTCGCCGTTGCGATCGAGATGGACTTCGCCTTCGATCACACTGACGCGCGAACCCTTGGTCCCGGCGTTGACGGCGAAAGTGGTTCCCGTCACCGACACAACCGAGTCGTTGGTTTCGACATAGAAACTGCCCCAGTCCTGAGGCACGAGATGAAGCACTCGCAGTACCTTGCCGAACACCGTGCGCCGCACACGTTGCTGTTTGGCGGCTTGCACGATGACGCTGCCGCCGTCGACGTGCAGCGTCGTTCCGTTCATGGTGCGCTTCAAAGAGACCTCGGACCGATCTTTCATTTCGATCGTGGTGCCGTCCTGCAGACGGACCATGGCGCGGCCATCTTTCGACGTGCGTAGCACATCACCCTGCCCGATCTTCTCGCCGACATTCAGCGCGCGCGTCTTAGCATCAGCCACGCCGTAGAGCGGCCCCTCGGCCGCCTGCACAGTCGCATCGAGAGAACCGACCGGAACGTAACGCTCGACAATCGGCAGCGCGATTAGACCCAAACCGATTACCAGCACCGCCGCAATTCCCCAACGCAGCACCACCGGCCGCAAGTTGTATCGGGGCACGGCTGCGCGTTTTCGCGGTTGCGTCTTCACCGCGCGATCCGCTTTTGCCGCCACGCGCGCCTCACGCGCGTTCTTCAGCGCCTTGCGACACGGAATGCACTCATGCGTGTGATCGACCAGCAGCAACGAACGCGCTTCCGTCAGCTCGCTGCCGAGATACGCAGGAATCAGCGACTGAAAATCAGCGCAGCCTTCGATGCGATGTGCAGCGCCCGCATCCTGCAGGCCGTCCGCGAGCATCGTGCTCGCACCATTCATTCGCGACCAGACACGATCGCTCGCATCGTTAATGGCCGCATCGTCGATCTGCTCTGACCGAATTCCCGCAGTGATTTCATCCAACAAGTTGTCGAGTTCTCTCTTCTTCATGATTCCACTCCAATGATTGCCTTAAACATTTCCTCGTTTAGAGGCGGCACTTGTGCCGCCATTGCGCGGACAAGTCCGCGCTCTAAACGTCATGCACGCAAATACTGTCCAATCTCTTTCCGAAGGCGCGCACGCGCCCGATGCAGCGTGACCCCGACGACCAGCGCCGAGGTATTCATCATCTGGGCTATCTCGGCGTTGCCATAACCTTCGAAGTAGCGCAGCGCGAACATCTGTCCGGACGTATCGCCGAGTTTGCCGACCGCCTCACGAATCAACTTCTGCAACTCGCGATCTTCATGACGTGTTTCCGGGTTCCGGCCCGCGCCGAACGAGGCAGCACTGGCCTCGCTTTCGAGATCATCAATCGCCACGGCTTTCGAACGCTTGCGGCTACGCAGCAAGTCCAACGAAGCGTTCACTGCCGCGCGACACAAATAAGCTTCAACATTCTCGGCCGAGGCCGCCGCCTCTTGCCCCCGCGCCATTCGCAGAAACACCGTCTGCAGCACGTCCTCGGCGTCGGCAGCGCTGCCCGTCACGCGATAAGCCGTCCGAAAGACTCGCTGATTGTGTTGTTGAAAAAGGTTCCCGACGCTATTGGCCCCGTCCGATAAACCGCTCGCGGACGGTCTGGCCTCGGCTATCGCCGGGCGAACGCTGACCGCCGAATCAGCGGATTCATTAAAGTCTGCGGATGATTTGAGCGGTTTGACAGCAGCCAGCACGGCTTCCTCCTGAAAATCTTCTCCGCCCATATAACGCCTCAGCGCGGAGATTATTAACACGAGTGGAGGAAGTTGTTAACGGAAAGTGGGTGAGCGGGGCTTTGCTGCAAAGAAATTCAGAAGACCGAACCGTAACGCGGCTTCGCCGCAGCACATCGCGGTAAGCCTCTGGCTTACCGTGTTTCGTCCCTTGATTCTTTGTGAGGCTATGCCTCATTTACCGAGGCGCAGCCTCGGACTTTGGCTGGCGAGCTCGTTTACGGAAAGGCCAAGCCTTTCCGCTATGTGCTGCGGCATAGCCGCTTTTCGATCAGCCTGCTGACTCAAGGCCGCTGAGAGGTCAATCTGTTGTCAGAACCGCGAGCGGTAGCGACCGGATCAGGAAGTCCCTTTGTTTCTGAAGGTTCCTCATGATCCGGTCGCTACCGCTCGCGGTTCTGACACGATGCCGATATTTCATTAGCCGGCTACTTAACCGTCCCGACGCTGAAGGTGTACATCTTGCCCAGCGTCGCGGCGCCGGATAACTGGGTCAAGGCGCCGGGCGGCAGAAACCCGTACTCGCCGGCTTTGGTGCCGTTGAGCGTAATCGTGAACGTGCGCGTGGCGACCTTCTGGCTTTCGAAAGCAACGATGTCTCTCGTGGCGCCACCCTTTGCGTGAAACACTCCGCCCGTCATCGTGCGAAACTCTCGATCGTCGCTGTTCTGGTTGAGCTTGATCAGAAGGTATTCGGTGATCGCGACGCCCTCCGGAGTGACGATCATGAATTCGACGGGCGAGTTAACCTGGGTGCGGCTATTTTTGCCGTCGAGGTGTCCGTTGACGTCCTGCTTGACGACTCCGAGCGTAGCTATACTCTTGCCCACACCGCCGGTCTTCCAATTCACCATCTCGGGTTGCATTTCCATCCAGTCGTTGTTCTGCTTCAGGTAAACGCCAATCTCTTTTGCCGGACTGTTGGCGGATGGAGCCGTCGCACTGGCGGACGAAGCGGCGCTCGGATCGATCATCGTATTGAGAACATCCTCCGGCACGCGCGCCTGCTTCAACCGAATCAATTGGTCGGTCGACATGTCGAAGCTCGTCTTTGAGTTGCGGATCTTATTTATGATCACGCTGGCCGGCAGGCCGGCTTGCACCATTGTGATCACTTTATCGTTGGTGACGATTTCGTTGCTCGCGAGCTCCTGGGCCATGGTGCGCGCGTTCGCACCTGCGATCAGAACGATTACAAAAAGGATTTGAAATAATGTGCGGGGCATTTGATTTGTCCTTTCGATGCTGAGGAATCTGGGCGGATTCTAGTCCGGCCAGGACCGATTCGCAAGATTTTTAAGCGAATATCGATTTGAGTGACATACTTAACTAATCAAATATTGGGCATCGTGGGCGCGCCCGCGGCAGTTGTACGCGCGAAGATGACAAACACCCGCAAGCTCACACGAGCCTGCGGGTGTTTTGGGTTGTTCGTACTCTTGATTCAACGGCTGACCAGACTTACATCCCAGGCCCAACGCCCGGCGTGCGAGTGTTTCGCGTCGTCGACCTTCGCCCGATAGTGGAATTGATTACCATTTTGATCGGTTCGTTTTGACTCTTTGTAGTCGAGTGATACTGAATCAATTCCTGATTCTGGTAGCGTACGCAACTCCAATGCTTCAGAGATGCCGTTGTGGTTAGTGTCCTGCCAAAGCCTCAGCGACGAAAAGATTCCGTCCTTCTTGTCGATGCTTCCATCACCGTTGCCACCATTTGCGGGTTTGTCGAATTCTGCCAACGCCAGGAATCCGTTTTTCCTAACTCCCGAAGGCGGCAATGGCTGAGGTGTGAGATCGCCAAAGAGTTCCGCACCATTGTCAATTAGCCCGTTGCCGTTGCGATCGAGCGCCAGCCAGGCGTCGTCTGAAGCCATCGCTGTCCAGGCAACACTGCGCGCAACACCGTCGTTGTTCAAATCAAAGGCGACGCCTCCCGCTCTGCCGGTTAAGTCGAATCCGTTTCCACTGACGTCGATTACAATCGGGGTCGCGTATGAACACATCCCTTCATAACACGTGCATTCATAGCAGCCGAGATCATAGCACTCATCAGGACTCCCGTTTGGGCATCCGCCTTGACCACCACCACCGCCGCCCGTGGAGCAGTCAGGCCAATCACCCGTCTCACATCCGCAGGTGTGCCCTTGTCGATGGCTGTGCGTGCCGCTGTGAACACAGGATCCTCCGCCGCTCCATGAACCGGTCGTTGTTAGTTGGTCCCAATATGCCGTATCGCCGTCGTCAGTAAACGTTGCATCATAGAATTCAGGTCAACACATGTCCGGGCAACCGTGACTAACGCCGTCGTCACTAATGTCCACATCTCGCGGATAACCATCTAACCAAAAAACTTTCCAGTGCAGGATCTTGCTGAACGCCGACGGGCAAGTAACGTTGGGGCTGTAAGTCTCAAAAGGGGTTCTTTGGTTCTGAGTGTCATGGCAAGTCGCAGCAACCTTTGCGGAACATATGAGAACCATCGTTAACAGAAAAGCAGCAACTGAGAGTCTCATCACTGCTTTTCCTTTCTTGTTTGGTTTCGTTCCGACTGGCGCAAAGCCTGACGGCGAGACCGCACCTTGCGCATTGCGTCCCGCGACCATTGGTCACCTTGTTCACTGCCGTCGGCGAAAACCGCCGCGCTTACAACTAACGGAGCATCGGGAACCATTTCCGAAAAGTTCATCTGAAGAGTCTTCGTTCCGTTGGGCGGAATCACTACGTAAGGATGGTCTTGATCGAGGAGACCGTCCTCATTAACAGCGCCACTATCTCCAGCCTGATTCTTGGTCGATATCTCAACGCTCATAACGGGTAAGGATGAAGTGTTGAAGATCTCGACTACGGCACTGGCCTGATCCGTCCCCTGATTCTTCACGTTCACAGAAGCTATCTGCAGGGCCGGTACGTGCGACACGACCTCAGGTAAGTCACGAACTCGTCTTTGCTTTGCCGGTGGCGTTTGGGATTGCCTTCGCGCACTTAGCACGCTAGCGGTTACAACAGCGGCAAGCAGCAGCATTGTAACGATGAAGACAATCTTCCTTCCCGATGCGGGATGTGACATGTTGCCTCCTAGTTTTGACTCCTCGATTTGGGGGATATCTTGTCGGAACGTCGTAAGCTAGATCAGTCAGAAGCCCCCGTCTGTGCGTCAACACACATATGACTTATTAGGATGTTCTGCGGCTCTGTGTGTTGGCGCACAGACCGACAATCCCGAGCGCTAGCCACGCGTCGTCTGAAGCCAGAGCGGTCCACGCAACATTGCGCGCGACACCGTCGCTATTCAAATCAAAGGCGACGCCTCACGCTCTGTCGGTTAGGTCGAATCCGTTTCCACTGACGTCGATTACAATCGGGGTCGCGTATCATATTAAGATCCCGCCGCGGTTAGGAATTGTGGAGTAACGCAGGCTAGCTGTCGGAGACACCCGATGATGTGGGCGGCAGGGAGCCGTTAAGGTAGCGCAACTATACGCCCAATCCTTGTCTTGTCAATGCCATTTCTTTTCTTGAGCCGCGTTACCGTTTGGCCTGCTAATGACTTTTGCAACGACGACGCAAAATTGTTGACTATATGCCCAACCGGCATTACACTCCGCGCGTTATCGAGGAAGTAGGTTGTAGGTTTTAGATAACTTGTCGCCCAACCCTTCTCAACGGTGGTGCTCAGGCTGCCGAGGGTCTTCTCAGGAAAATGGCTGTAAATGCACATCCAGTTGGTTCCGCGCGTCCTGAAATCATCCGCTCTCGCCCCGGCCCACGGAAAACCTTCGTAAATGCTGATAATGCAAGGCTTGCAAGTGTGGCCTGCAGCCTCGCAACGCCGACTTGCAGTCTCGCAACGCCGACTTGCAGCCTCGCAACGCCGACTTGCAGCCTCGCAACGCCGACTTGCAGTCTCGCAACGCTGACTTGCAGCTTCGCAACGCTGACTTGCAGTCGCGCAACGGCGGGTTGCAGTGAAGCGATGGCAGCTTGCGGTCGTGCGATGGATGCTTGCGGTCGTGCGATGGCGAGTTACAGCCGAACAGTAACGGCTTGCACGCACACAACGGTTACCTGCAGCCAAACAATGGCGCGTTGCAACCGTTCGATGACTGCCGGCAGCGGAGCGGCTTTGCGGCAAAAGGAATCTTATGGTTGTCCGCGAACCAAATCAGTGTCAGTACCGGGAGGGGTGGCGACCGGATCAAGAGGTTCTTTTGGAACTAACAAGCCTCCTGATCCCGTCGCTACCGCTCCAGGTACTGACACACTGCACCTTCGCCGGTGGTTGCAGTCTCACAATCATGCTTGCAGCGGCACAGACGATTCGCGCGGGCAGTCAATTTGGAGTCCGGTGACTTGTCAACGCTTTATTCTGCCCTCGGAGAAAAGCGCCGACGAGTCGGCGCACTCCATATTCCTCGATCAAGATTCATTTAGTGGCTTTATAAGTTCGCGCTTAGCGAACGAATCTCGAAACCAGGAGAGTTCAATATGGATACCCGAGACACTAATCGAGTCAACATGTTCAAGACGACGGCCGATTATCTGGATCGATGGACTTCGGTCTGGAATGCGATGGCGCCATTCACCGCGGCGACCGGCCGTTTGAAAGCGAACATCGCAGCGATCGACACGGCATCGGGAAAACAGCAGACACCGAGCGGCGCTTCGGCTGAGAAAGAGGCAGCACGCACCACTTTGGAAGACGCGGCGTTTCTGATGACGCAGGCGCTGTCGGTGCTCGGCCACACCAGCAACAATCACGACCTCAAGGCCCGCACAAATTCGAGCCGCAGTGATTGGGACCGGCTGGTCGATCAGGAGCTGTCTAATCGCGCGGCGAGCGTGCTGGCCGATGCGAACACGCACATGACGGAACTGGCGGCATACCATGTGACCCAGACAAAGATCGAGGATCTGAGCCAGGCGATCGATCGTTTCAATGGGGTGCGGACTTCACCACGTACGGCAGTAGCAGAACGCGTGGCGCAGACGGAATCGATTCCAGCGCTGGTTCGCGACACGAACACGATTCTGCTGAACGAGATCGATCCGATGGTCAATCTGTTTCAGCCGACGCACGGTGAATTCGTGAGCGGTTACCGCGCGGCCCGCGTGATTGTCGATCGGGCAGCTACGCACACGACGGCGCCGGCAGCTCCCGGTACGGCCACACCTCCCGCAACTGCGCAATAAGCGGTAATTTTGGAGTGCGGTGGCTTGACACCGCTTTTATTCCGACCGCGAGATCCCTCACGATCAAAAAAGCGCCGTCAAGCCGGCGCACTCCAAGCAATACCCACGTTCAGCGGATATTGATCGCGCCGGAATTGCTGGTTTGGCCGTGCGCCTTGATCGTGACCAGGCACGGTCCGCTGGCGATATTGTCCGGAAGGCGGAAGGTTATTTGGCTGAACGTGTGGTTGGGGACGGTGCGCACATCTTCGGCGGGAATGTCGAAGACGCTGTTAGTGCTGTCGATTAACTTCACGATTACGGACGAGGCCGGCTCGCCCTGGGCCAACTGCAGGTTTGCGGCGAACAGAATGATTCTCGTGTTGCGGTCGGCGCCGGCGTTGAGCCATTCGGATGTATTCGTGACGTCGAACGGGTCGCGCATCAACAAGAGATTCACGGCGGCGGCTTCGTTGTTGGCCGACTCGTTGGTGGCCAGTTGCGGCGTCGAACTGTTGGCGAAAACGATGTCGAGGATCGGATGCAGCTCGATCCCGTTTGGCGCGACGCCGGTTTGGCCGTGGAGAAAATCAAACATGCCCACGCCAGTCACCTGCACCGGAACGTTCGCGAATTGAAAGCTGGTGCTGGCGGTGAACATGGCATTGAATTTTAGACGCGCGTTAATGATGCTGGCCGCGAAGGGACTGCCTGAGCCCACGCATCCAGGGTTGGGAATCTCACCGATGATCGTGTTGCCGGACGCGTCCTGCAAAACGATGTGGTAATCAGAGTCGTCTTCAAATTTGTATTCGAGCAGGTTCGCGCTGATCGTCCAGACGGTGGTCTCGAATGGTGAGACACGATTGTTTGCAGGGATCGGCGATGGCGCCGTCCAGCCACGCATCGTAGCGATGGTGGTCGATTGTGAAACGAAGCTGACCGAGTGCGCGTCCGTGTCGGTCCCGGTTTTCACCGACCATCGTTCGACCCCACAGTTCGGCGTCGCAGTCGGTGAAGGCAATGGGCTCGGCGAAGGCGACACGCCGCAGTTGATCGCGGGTGATGAACCGTTGCGCGGATTGGGCGCGCCGGTGGCGAAGTCGCTGCTGTTGTTATCCGTATCGGTACAGCCGTTATTAATTCGCCGCACCGCGTTCGTGTTGCTCGGCGCGCTTGTCGCATTGGCTCCTTCAAAGCAGTTGGCGCTGCCGTACCCGACAAAGTCGACAACTGTTCCGCCGAGCGGACACGAGCCCGAGAGCGCTGTCGTGCTGTTCACCAATGCGACTTTTCCGGCAGTGGCGCTCATCATGATCGGGTTTGTGGGAATCGCGTCTGGAGTTGGCAGATCAGCCGTGCCGGCTGATCCTTGCGCTTCCTGAATCAGGAAATAATGACCGGGGGCGATCGTGCAGGCGCCGCTCGCGCAGAGATTCGTGACTTGCCAACTGGTGCCGGCCGCCGACGCGTATTGAATCGACCAGGTCGAGATGTCGACGGGAGACGCGCCGCTGTTGAATAGCTCGATGAAGTCATTCTTGAGTGTCGCGCCGCTATTACCGCCACCGCCGTAAATCTGACTGATGACAATGCCGGTCGACGCCGGGAGGTTTGCTTTGCGAGACGCGGCCACGCGAAACATCCCGCCGAGCACGGCGAGCACACACAGGGTTAACAGCAGACTTCTATTTCGAGACACGCCCATTTATTAGACGCAATTTTTCATATGGGGACAAGTTACGTGTTAGTGAGAGGTTGCGAGGTTTGGTTGCGGCGGGGGAGGCGCAGTGAGACTGAAGCGCGCGGCTCAGTCGCGATTAATAAAGGCCGACAGGGATGTCGGCGAACCGCACGCAAGGATGCGTGCGCTCCGGCGTGTGCCCTGCGTGTGCTCCTGCGTGTGCTTCTTACGGCCCAAAGCGTTTCCGGTATTCGCTCGAGGTGATAAAGGCTTTGACCATTTCGGCCGCGATGAAGTCGCCGTTGAATTGATTCAGCTTACCCAGCCAGAAATTGTAGCCGGAGTAATCGAGTGTTGACTCAGGTGGATCGTAAGGGTTTCTTTGCAGGTATCCGAAGTACTGCATCAGCACGAATGCTTCGTTGTTAAGCTTCGCGGCAACTGAAGCGCTCTCGGCCACGCTGCGCAGCGCGGCGGCGCGACCGGCGTCGCCACCGCTGCCGAACGCAGTAGTTGCGGCATTGGTTTCGGCTGTAGTCGGACTCACACCGGCATTCGTAAACAGCGAACTTACATAATTGGCAGCCGGCTGGCTGGCATGCGCGGTTTGGAAGGCCGGGCGTTGCACAAAGGCCAGGGCGAACGCTTGCTTGTTGGTTTCCAATTGGGCCTGCCAATTCCCCTGGTTCACGATAACTTGCCCAGGCGTACTTTGAATCTGGCGCGTGTCCGTCATGAACGGCGCGCGGTCGACTGCTACCGGTTTACCCGGAAGATTACCGAAGCCGGCCTTGTACATCCTGTAGACGAGGTTCCCGGTCTGCTGAAATTCAATGGACAGGAAGAACGCGCCGGAAGTGTTGACGCGTCTCGCTTCGACGCACTGGGCATCGCTGCCACAGGAAGTGATCTGATTCGTCCAGAAATCCAGGCCGGACTGATCCGGTTGCCGATTCAGAAAATCAAGATACTGCTGCTTCACAAAGAAATCAGGCAGGTCGATGATACTGCGCACCGGCTGCCAATCCGGATGGAAGTTATAAAAACCATTGTTAGTTACTGCGGTTTTACCGGTTCCGTCAGCGTTGGCGACGTAAAGCGCATTAAAAGAAATGAAGGTAATCTTTGTGCCATCGGGTGACCACGCGGCCTGCGTATCTTGATCGGCAGTGGTCAGAGCGCCGAGGCCACTGCCATCAGCATTCATGACATAAACATCTTTGTAATTATTCGATTGGGCGCTAAATAAAATCTTTGTTCCATCCGGGGACCAATGCGGCAGAATGTTTACAGGTTTCTCTCCATGAATGCTTGGGCGACCCTGGGTAAGATTTGTCGGGGCGCTGCCGTCGATATTCATGACGAAGACATCGGCCCCGTTTGAATAGGCCAAACGCGACCCGTTCGGGGACCATGCAAGATCGTTTAGGTTCGTCGGCGTATTGGGAAGTTGCGATAATCCGGTGCCGTTGCTATTTACTAGATAAATCGCCTGGCCGGTGCCGATGAATGCCAGTCGCGCTCCGCTTGGCGACCACGCCACCCGGTGGTTACTAGCGAAAACATTGGACGCAACCTTGATTGGACTCGTACCGTCGGCATTGGCAATGTAAATCTCATCGCCAAAAGTTCCGTTCGCCGCCCTCAAACCATAAGCGACTTTCGTCCCGTCGGGAGACCAGGCGAGCGCCGTCGCAAACGGATCTTTTTGAACGAGTACCTTATCGCCAGTCCCATCCGAATTGATTGTGTAGAATCCCGTCGGCTGGGTGCTCCCGGTAAAACTGCGATCGGACCCAAAACCAATCCGGCCATTCGCCCACCGTGCCGGCGGATTTGTGCTCACTGTAATGGTGGCGGTCGAGGAGTTATTGCCCGGGTTCGCGTCCGGAGTCAAAGCACTCACGGTCGCGGTATTGCTGACCACGGTAGCATTTGCCACCGAGGCACTGACCGACGCCGTAATCACGCTGGTGACGGATGCGCCAGACGCAACTGAGGCAAAATTGATGGATCGATTGTTGCCGGAGCCACCGCAGGTTCCGCTCGAGCTGCAAGAGACAAAAGTGACCTCGGCCGGCAGATTGTCGGTTACCGTGACTGAAGTCGCCACGGGCCCACTGTTGTTGGTGACCGTAATCAGATACGTCAAACTTGCTCCCGGCGCGAGCTGATCTTTTGCCGAGTTCGTTGTTATGGATAAGTCGGTGGGGGACTGTGTCGGCGTAGGACTGGGCGGCGGCGTGCCGCCACAACCCCAGTTGAGCTTCACGGTCCCCGCTTCACCACCCCAGCCGTCTATTGCAATTGAATAAACCGTGCCCCCGTTCGCAGGGAAAGTGACGGTGCTGGTCCTGATCACACCATTTTGCACGTCGTCATTAAAAGCCTGCCGCGACAGTGCATTTAATGTGCTGCCGGTATAAACAGCGAGAATGGTATCGAAGTCGCTGCCGGCCGTTGTGATGGTGGCGCTCCCGGACGAAGGCGCTTGCCATTGATACCAGACCGTATGGTTGGGACTCAGCGAAGTTGCATCAGGTGGATCGTGACTCGGTTCGCCGGTTTCCCTGGTCGCCCCAAAGGTGCTGCCGTTTACGTTTCCGTTACATCCGGAAATTATTTGCGCGTTAGCGAAGTTGTCGTTTGGCGGCGGCGTCGGCGTCGGCGGTGGTGGCGGGGGTTGATTGTTGTTCGTCAGGTTATATCCGAACGAACCTAAGGCCAACATGTCGTTGTTGGTAATCGTACGACGGCATCCGTTGGCAATCGCCGGGTCCATGATTCCGATGTAACCGGTGCAGGTCCCGACATGTTTCCAGTGACTCGATTGCCACATGTCGCCGCCATTCCCGTCTGGACCACCGGTTGACAGTCCTAATTCGGGATTACCGGGAATGAAATCGAATTGGAGATCACTGTTTGAGGTGCCAGTCGTCATGATGCGTTGCGCTGTGGGAAAGGCCGCCGAGGTCGTGCCGGAGTGAAAGCGATAGAGGTCCCAAATTGTCGGCCTCGCGATGTTCTCGCCGGCATCTGAATCGAATCCCAGCGCGTGACCAAGTTCGTGCGTGACTACCGCGTCAAAATCGATTGCGTTGGCTGTGATCCCGTTTGACGGATCGAAATCAAATGTATTTTGCGAGTTGAAGGCTATCTGCGCCGCGCTGTCCGCAGGCTGTGCGGTGGCCGGCAAGAGACCTATTGCGCGCGCGATTGAATCATAAACATCAACTGCGGTGGCATCGCCGAGATCAGTCGGAACACTATTAGCCGGCAGCGCATTGAAGATGGCCTGCTTGGTCGCGTTGCCTTCACCGGTCGCTTCGGCATTCAGGTTGGTGCGCACGGACTGATAAGGAAAACCGGAGCTGGGTGCGCCGGTGGCGCCTAACACATTCGCCGGCCACGGGTCACCAAAATTAGTCGTGCCAAAATCAACATCGATGTAAATGGTGATTGGCGACATGATGATGTCTTCCCAGTTTTGCGCGGCGCGATTGAATGCCGCGACGGCGGTAGCGTTTTGTTGCAGTTGCTGCGTGGCGCGCAAAACGATGATGAGGTTCGTCGCCGCAGGCGCCTGGGCACTGACAGATTTGTCGAGATTCAGGTGATTGATTTGGCGCAGGCCCAACTGGTTCAGGTCTTCGTTTTGACGGGCCCTGATTTCGTCAGGCGTCGCTTCGCGGCAGACTATCTCGCGTTCGTCATTGCGATAAATCGTAAATTCCCGGCGCGCTGACTTGACCGGATCCGCAGGAGTTTGCGGGACGGAGACACTCGTGACTGGCGGTTGGTTGCGAGTTCGTTCGCGGCGGCCCGCGGTTTCAAGCAAACTGTTCGCCGACATCTCGCCGCCGAGGGACGGCTGAGAGAACTTCCTTGAAGCGATCGCGGTTCCCGAGATGAAGACACCGAGGAGAACCAGAATGACAAAGCGGCGGTCGTTGAAAATCATAATAATTGCTGGATTTCAGATTCGAAGAAATGGAAACGTTCGTCAGCGACACAAATCAAAACTGACGAACCATTCTACAACTGATTTATGAGGC
>Ga0207511_100028_pt1 | contig 39179 bp, 35 predicted proteins | sample NitcycUWRSCHO22C_FD_188265 | JGI IMG/M metagenome (GOLD analysis project Ga0207511, IMG submission 188265) | Soil microbial communities from Arlington Agricultural Research Station in Wisconsin, USA - Nitrogen cycling UWRJ-SCHO22-C (SPAdes) | ecosystem: Environmental > Terrestrial > Soil >... | reverse complement strand
AAAGCAGGATCTGATCCTGCTGGAGACATCTGCTACTTGTAACTTATCGGGTAGGCCCGAACTTTCATCTAACCATTGGACGCGAGCGGCGGGAGCGTGAAATACAGGGATGAAGGATGAGGCGGAAGGATGAATTAACGCGCCGCCGCGTCAACTCCAGCGTTCGGCGTTTCGTTTTTAGTAGAGAGGTACAGAATGCAAAACTTAAAATTTTATTGCTAACAGGCTTGATGATTTATCGCTCAAGCCTGGCACCCTCTCCCCTCGCAGATAGAATCCTGTGAAACGGCGATTGGAAAACACTCTGACGCCATAACCGCGAGGAACTAAATCATGATGAAAAAACTCGTTTGCTCAGTATTCGCTCTCCTTTGTCTCTTTCTCAACCAGACCTTTGCCTGCACCACGTTCTGCCTGGTGGGCAAGGGCGAAGTGTTGTTCGGGCGAAATTACGATTGGACGATCGGCGACGCACTTGTCCTCGTCAACAAACGCGGGGTCGCGAAGACGGCTACAATTATTGACTCAGATCATGGAGTCAAATGGATTTCCAAATACGGAAGCGTCACCTTTAATCAGTACGGGCGCGAGAATCCAACCGGCGGTATGAACGAGGTGGGGTTGGTCGTCGAACAGATGTGGCTCAGCGATACAGAGTATCCGAAAGTCGACGCGAGACCAGCGGTCGGCACCCAGGAATGGATTCAGTATCTGCTCGACAACTCGGCAACAACCGCAGAGGCGATAAAGAATGCCGAAGGGGTGCGCATCGAGTCGGAAGTCAAGGTCCATTACTTGATCAACGACAAAGCGGGGAACACGGCCTCAGTCGAATTTCTCAAAGGCACCATGGTCGTTCATACGGGCGCAAACCTCGCCACACCGACTTTGACCAACAACACCTACGATGAATCTCTGAACTATGCGAAACGCGCTGATGCAGCGAAAGCGAACTCAAATGAGTCGCTTGACCGATTCACTAGAGCCGTGAAAAAGACGAAAGACTTCGACAAGCAAACCTTAAGCGATCAGCAAGCGGTGGCGTATGCCTTCGAAGTCTTGAGCGATGTTGCGCAAAAGAATAGGACCGACACCTGGACACAATGGAGCATTGTTTACGATCAGAAGCGTGGCAAGATCTACTTTCGCACCTTGGAAAGCCCGCAAGTCAAATCGATCGACACGAAGGCTTTCGATTACTCCTGCGGTATTCCGGTGAAGATGTTCGATATGAACGCCAAAGAAAGCGGCGACGTGACAGCAAGGTTCATCGATTACACACGCAAGGCCAATCGTGATCTGATCGAGCGCTCGTTTAACGGCACAAGCTTTCTGAGGGACACTCCGGCAATGGCGAGGATTTACGTGGCCTCGTACCCTGAGTCTTTCACTTGCCGTTCAGCGAAGTAAGGAACTGTATCGCTTCGGCTACGCACGCCGAACAAATCGTTGCAGGTGAGCGCGGGATAGCGCGTTTCTCAACTGGCTTTATCCGGCGCGAATTGCCTGTCACTGCCCGCGCCACCTGAACTCCGGCGTTCGACGTCTCACTCATTTGGGAACACCTTTCTTGTCTCAGCGTGTCATAAGCGAATCGATTCACACTTCTAAGGAGAAACACGATGACAAAGAAACTGCTTCTGGTAATTGCCATAACGATCATCGTCTGTAATATGGGCTGGAGCGGAGCTAGCCCGTTACCACCGCAAGACCACTGGCGAGAGCAACTGAAGGTTCTAAAAGTCTTTTCAGCGCATGATGGTGAGGCTGTTTTCCGGGAATATCTGGTGAACTGGAAGGACCAAGAAGTTGTTGTGCAAGATCCTCTAATTACGACAAATTATCAGGTTGGCGACACTATACCCGTGCTGGTTATGAAGAATAAGTTTCCACATGGACAGCCAGGTCCTGATCTTCTCAGTTTTGTGGTCGTGCCACGTTAAGCGGCAACGCTCTTGGCTTGATCGCGCCGTCGAACAAATCGTTGGACCGGAGCCACGGGCAGCGACTTTCGCATCAAGCCCGATCCGGATAAGCTGCTCGGTAGCGCCGTGGCCCGGTCAACTCCGCCGGTATGCGCCTCCGACACGTTGAGAGATATTGTATTGTGAAACTGATCAGAACGTCAGCGTTACTAATTTCCCTTGCGACTTTTTCGTTGGCACAAGAGCCGGTTAGATCTCTAAACGCCTGTGCCGTGAAAGAAGGAATTAAGCCTGCCATATTCATTTCCTACGCAGCCGCAACTGGACCTGACGATGACAAAACCAAAACATTGCTGCGGCTCCACAACAACACTACCTGCAATATTGTCGTCGAAACCAGTGATATAGTGCCGCCCCCTGCTGAATACAGACATCTCTTCAAAACCCAAACCAAAACTCTTCCAAACGGCGACATCGGAACTCGTTATATACCGGACCCGCCCGAAGGTGCATTCGTTCCCATTTACTACGACAAATCGGATGGCAAACAAAAACCCATACCGGCGAATTACTGGGGAGGTCGCGACTTGGTTTTTGAATACACGATCCCTGGCGGACGCTCGGTTACATTCACTGTTGACACCAAACTGTTTCGCGACCGTATTCGACTATCTGTGCCGTTCACCTATGAGTGGGAACATGATCCTGAACTTCGCACCACGGGCGGTATCGACCATCGCGTCTACTACGAGTATGAATTACCAAAGGGTTACTATCTCCCAAACTGACGGGCCGCATAACAAATCGTTGGCCGCGAGCGACGGGAGCGTTGAACTGCGATGATGAAGGATGAAGGCGGAAGGATGAATTGAATTCGCGCCGCCGCGTCAACTCGATAGTTCGGTGGCTCTCTATCACTATGAAGTACCTCATTGCAATCACGCTTTTGCTGGTCCTGGTGGCGTGCGCCTCAACCAGCGCGCGGAGTCATTCGCGTGCGGTTCAGAAGTTTCGTTCCGGCATATCCGGTCGCATTACCGACCGGAACGGCGCAGTTGTCCGCGGCGCAAAGATCACAATTGTCGCGCATTCTTCGAACGCTAGCGTTTCCCGCACGTCCAACGACGAGGGGCAATACGCGGCTGACCTCGATCCTGATATCTACGATGTCTTTGTTGATGCCAATGGATTCAAAAAGGCGAGACGGAAATCCATTCCCGTGGAGCGCGAGGGTCGCAACTACGTTGATTTTGTACTTGAACTACCAGACGACGTTATTCGCAAGGTCGGCGAATAATTGCGGCGCAAGCGAACAAATCGTTGAACCGGAGCGGCGGAAGCGTCTCTCGGATCATTCGTGATTCGGCATTGCTTTTGTGAATTCGCGCCTGGTCAACTCAATCGTTCGGTTGCTCACCTATGCAGACGACATGGACATGACCAACATTCATGGAACTCCTTATCCAGATATTCTTCGAATTCTTCGTTGAGTTCGTCTTACAGATTGGCATCGAGGTTCTTGTTGAGCTTGGCCTTCGCAGGCTCTCCGTCACATCCTGGGAACATGAGAATTTCAACACAACGCTCGCAGTGCTCATGTATTTCGCTTTGGGTGTTCTGCTCGGGTGGTTCAGTACGCTGGTCTTTCCACATGCATTTATCCGCAGTTCAAGGCTACATGGAATCAGTCTAATCGTTACTCCGACGCTCGCGGGTCTAACCATGGCCGCCATTGGTTGGCTACGCGCCCGTCGAAGGAGCTCGCGGATTCGGCTGGACACCTTTGCATACGGGTTCATATTCGCGTTTGGAATGTCTTTGATGAGATTCTTGTTTACGACGTAATATTGGCCGCACAGACGCAACCGAACCAATCGTTGGACGCGAGCCGCGATAGCGTGTTTCGCATGAAGTTTTATTGAGTCTACATTTGGCGCTACCGCATCAATTCAAGCGTTCCCTGCGGGTGGACGACGGATACACGATTGAGCGGCACATGAACGACCACCGCGCGCCTTACTCGGTGCAGGAACTATCGGCCATCCGAGTCCCCGCGCTGTTCGTCTGGTGTCGTCAAGATTTGATCACGCCGCTGAAGTGGGGCGAGGACTTCGCGGCGGCAGTTCCTGGAGCCAATCTCGCTGATTGATGAGTGTGGTCATCTTCCCAATCTGGAGAAGCCGGTAGAGTTCAATCAGGCCATCATCAACTTCCTCGAGAAGCAAAGGCCTCCAGACCGGTAGTTTTAGGCTCGTTCACAGCGACAGCGCGTCTGACTCTTGTTTGAGGTGATAGAGCTAAATGAAGTTCTCTCGCAGAATTCAGTCATTTATAGGTGTCGCGGCAATCATCCTCGGCGGCACTTACTTCACATACGCCTGGGCGCAGACGCCGCGCAAACCAAACGTCGTCGTGATAATGGTGGACAGCATGGGCTATGGGGACAGCGAACCGTACGGCGCGACCGATATACGCACACCATCGCTGAACCGTCTGGCCCGCGAGGGAGTTCGACTCACTGACGGCTACGCGAATGGATCGGTCTGCACGCCGACACGCGCGGCGTTTGTCACTGGTCGCTATCAGCAGCGGGTTGGCCTGGAGTGGGCCCTGGTGAAAGATCAGAACAAGAGCGCCGGCCTACCCGCTTCGGAGACGACCCTCGCTAAGTTGCTTAAGCGGGGCGGCTACGCCACCGGAGTGTTCGGCAAATGGCACCTGGGCTACCAGCCGGAGTTCGGTCCTAACGCGCACGGCTTCGATGAGTTCTTCGGCTTCCTCGATTGGAGCGTGGACTATTACACCCATAAGAACATCGATGGCGAGCCGGACTTGTACGAGAACGCGAAACCCGTCGAGCAGACCGGGTACATGACGGATCTAATCACCGAGCATGCCGTCGCGTTCATCGACCGTCACGCGGGCGAGCCGTTCTTTTCTTATGTCGCGTATAACGCTATGGTCTCGCCTATCCAGCCGCCTGATAAGCCGAACGACATACGCACACGCGAGACCTGGAACCAGGCCACACGCGCAGATTATGTTCGCATGGTCGAGAGAGTTGACCAGGGAGTCGGCAGCATTCTCAAAGCGCTCGACCGCAAAGGGCTGGCGCGGGACACGCTCGTCGTCTTCACCAACGATCACGGCGGCCAGTGGTACTCGCGCCGCGAACCGCTGTTTCATGGCTTCGGCACAGCCTGGGAAGGAGCGATCCGGGTACCCTACTTGTTCCGCTGGCCCGGTCGTCTTCCGGCAGGAACAGTCTCTCATCAGCCAATCATCACGATGGATTTAACAGCTTCAATTTTAGCGGCCACGAACGCACTCGCGGCGCCGGGACAGAACCTCGACGGTATGAATGTCCTGCCGCTGCTGAGTGGAAAGCAGCCGCCGATTGAGCGAACATTTTTCTGGCGGATCGATCATCAGGGTCGTCGACAGAAGGCCATGCGCAAGGGTAAGTGGAAGTATATTTCGGATGGCGGTAGCGAGATGCTCTTCGATCTGGAGCAGGACATGTCAGAGCGTCATGATTTGAATTACCAGCGCCGCGATCTGGTCCTGGAGTTTAGGAAGTTGGTCGCCCAGTGGGAGGCGGAACTGGCGCGCACGCCTCCGCCGTTGGTTGTGAAATAACCGACCGCGGCGAGGAACGGCTCCCTGTGTCAAATGAAAAATCTCAAATGGAAAATGACATATGGAAAATTCCGTCCGCTGCCGATGCGCAATGACCACTGGCCGGAACACGGGATTTGCCATTTTCCATATTAGATTTTTCATTTCTCATTTTCCGGACGTGTCAGTACCGCGAGCGGTAGCGACCGGATCAAGTTAGCCGAGTATGTTCTTGCCCAAAATAGGTGTAACTCGATCAATCAAACCTGCAACTCCATCAAACGGACCTTGACCCGCGCAAGCCAAACGCACAGGTGAAACAGCCAAGCCTCCAGGGTGATCAACCAAACCTCCAACTTGATCGACCAAACCTCCAACTCGATCAACCAAACCTCCAACTCGATCGACCAAACCTCCAACTCGATCGACTAAACCTCGAACTTGATCGACCAAACCTCGAAGTTGATCGACTAAACCTCGAAGTTGATCGACTAAACCTCGAAGTTGATCGACTAAACCTCGAACTTGATCGACCAAACCTCGAACTTGATCGACTAAACCTCGAGGTTGATCAACTAAACCTGCAACTTTCCTCAGCAAAATCGCAAACTCCGCTTTTCGCCCTGGCTCCTGACTCCCGGCCCCTGCCCCCCGCTCTTCAAATTGCTTGATTTCTTGCTAGACCGGAATATACTGCGCCCGTCGTCACAGCCTCGTATCTTCTTTGGGTCTCCTACGACCCCTTACTTGTCCAAAGGAGGACACGACAAATGGCAAGAAAAAGACGGACTTCTTCAGTCGCTGAAACTTCCCGGCAAAGGCTTGCCGGACTTAAATCAATTGAGCCGGAACCAGATTTCGGCGGCGACCTGACGGTGGCTGCCTTTACGGCGAAGATTAACGGCTTCACCACCAGACTGGGCACCTACAACGAGCACGTGGCCGCGCTCGACGACGAGCAAAACGCCGTCGATGCCGAGGAAGAGGAGCTGCGCGATTGGAACAGCCGCTGGCTCTCGGCCATCGAGGCCAAACACGGCCGCGACAGCAGCGAGTACGAACTGGCCGGCGGCACCCGCACCAGCGACCGCAAGAAACCGAAAAGGGGCGGCGGTGGTTCAACGCCCAAGCCGTAAATCAGAACCGCCTGCGTCAGCGGGCGGGTTGGGTAGACTCGGTCGGCGGTGAGCGACCCACGAGGAATCCTCACCGCATCCGAGTCTGGCTATTTATGATTCACGATACGAGTTGCTATTTGCAATCGGCATAAAACGCTCTATAAGGTGCTTAGACCGACTCGGTCGATCTAATACTTAGTTGGCTGTCTCACTAATTACAACGCAATGCAAAAGATCATCTATGCACTTGGGACAATTGCAGCCATTCTTTTTGCGATTATGAGCGGCTTGTTTGCGACTGGTCATCAAACGTCCGCCATTTGGCTTCTTTGCGTGGGCGTTTTCTTCTCAGTGTTGGCCATTGCAGTTCATTGGCTCGATCAAGGCGAGCCCACCCTTCCCCAGACGCCCCCGAAGCTTGAGCCAGAACCGCAGGCTCATACACCGTCTTACCGTTCTATGCGAGAACCAATTGGCGTAGATCTAGATCTACCTCCACTTCTATCGGAAGTTGATTCGTTTGAACCCGACGAAAAGGATAAAGAAATCCTCGGCTATCTCTACCGTCACGATGTGACTCGCATCCTGAACTACATCGCAAGTGCGGTGGACTTGGATCCCACCGAAACCAAATATCGTCTCAGTCGATTGAGCCGACATCGGTTTGTTCAATTGCCGGGGCGAACAAGAGTTGGCAGATTTCCCGAATATCACCTTTACGACAAAGGTGTAGAATATGTGCTCAAAATGAACGGGAAGCTCTAACGACGACAGGCAACAAATCGTTGGACGCGAGTGGCGGTGACGTGTTTCGTAAGATAATTGGTCCGGCGATACTTGAATGAATTTGCGTCGCCGTCAACTCAAACGTTATGCGCTCTCACATTTTTGACATCCAAACCTGACTCGTGAGGTTCTCCAATGGCAACTACTCGAAAGAAGCGCGAGGCCGCTGATGACCCGCAAATACCTATTGGTGGGCATAACATGCGAAGGTCGGTTCTGAAAAAGTACCTCGACAATTTTGTCGAAAACGCGAAAATCACATTGTCCGACAACCCACAGTCAAACAAGGCTAACTACACGTGGGTCAAAAACCATCTTCGTGACATCGTCAACGCCGTTTACGACAAATGACCGTCACTACGACGGTGCGCACAACAAATCTGGACCGGAGCGGCGGGAACGTGTTTCGCAGCATGACTGGTCCGGCGATGCTTGAATAAATTCGCGCCGCAGCGTCAACTCCGCCGTTGGGCGTCTTCTATGACCGTAACCTATTTCATTGCTGCGATGATTCTCACCGTGTTCGGCGGTGCGGCCGCAATCGTCGCTGCGAATAGATTTGAATCGCTCCGTTCTCATAAAAAGGTTTTGGTCGCGGGGCTTCTGCTTGTTGCAATCATCGGCTATTTTGCGCGCGTCTTTCTCTGGCGGTTTGCATGGACGCCAATTCCTATTTTCGTGTCCCTAATAATCGTTACGATTTACCTCGTGCTTTTCGTGACAAATGAGGTTCGCCGAAAAAGGGAAATCGCGAGACTTAAACTCGAACTTTCCAAAATGAAGAAGGACGTGGTGGCGAAGGACGCTGCAATTAAGAACATTACTGACAGTCAGCGTTCCGGCTTCCGCATACCACGCTATAATCCTCGTAGCTGGTGATTTCTCGGGAGCGAGCCCAACAAATCGGGTATGAAAGACGAAGTCAAGCATAGAGGTCTCCTTTCCCACCAAAGTCTTGTTTGATTCGGAGGGCCTTTAGGGCTCGCCGCCTGGCGGACAACGTTGCGTCACCGAGTTGATTAGCCGTCACCACATGCTTTCCGGCACACCTATTAATGACCTTTGTTTGCTTTTGCTTTGTGCAGCCATTCAGGTATGTGAGAACTCATGCCGTGAGATAGCCGGAAGCGGATCTCACGGCACGGCCTATGGTCTGGTTGGGCTTGCCAAGAATGCTGGCGGACAGGTGCGGGCCTAACCATTGCAAGAGACTTACTTCGTGAATGGTCACGAGGCAGCCTACGATTTAGGTTTAGAGACTCCGCACCGGCCCATAAGGTGTTCGGTTGGCGCATGGTAACGCTCACTCGTTGACTCAGCAACTTGCCTCATCAAGGCAGGCGATCGATGTTCATGACCATCAACGCATCAGTTCATCGCAATAAGGTGTCTGATTGATCCACATGGCTCTCAAGGTCGAGACAATCTTCCGCTGCACGGTCAATCGCGCATGCGTGGCATCGTGCGTGGTGGCCAGCGCGCGTTGATAAGCTCGCTTGAAGGAATTGTCAGTCTTTGACCGCATGGCGGCGTCGAAAGCTTTGCGCGAGACATCCTTTAAACGACCACAACCATTGTGATCCAATCGCGGCCGGCGCAGCGGTTTGCCATTGCTGCTCCGATGACTGACGCTCAGCCGGCAGTACTTCCAAAGCTTGCGCGTCGTGCTGAAGCGTTGCGGCGTGTGGATGTAAGCACTGAAGCGACAAGCTCCGATCGGTCCCACTCCCGGCGCCGTCTCAAAGATGCGAATCTCGGGAAAGGCTTGCGCCGCCCGCCGCATTAACAATCGCGCTTCGGTCTGTGACTCCAGACTCTGGTCCAATACCGCATAGAGCTGACTGATCGCCGTCCGCACGGCCACTGACTTAACTGCCGTCAGCACTGCTTTGCGTCCCGTCGCTGAGAAGGGCTGCTCACCTCTGACGATCACTCCCTGCATGCGCAACCGCGCTTTGATCTTCGTTTTCAGACGCGCCTGCTGCTGCGTCAGTTCATCGTAATGCTGCACCAGCGTCTTGAAATCACGACGTGATTGCTGCGGTGGATAATGCACTTCCTTGAACCGATTCAGGCGCAGCAAATCCGCCAACTTAAAAGCGTCGAGGCGATCGCACTTGTCGGCGTCTTTGGCAATCCAGGCATTGGCCTGCGGATGTGAACATACCACCCGATGCACCAGCGGAGTGATGATAGACACGGCCCACGGCGCCAACTCGCCAGCCTCCAGGTGCACGTGCAGCTCCCCCTCCAGATCGACAAACGCTTTGATCAGGTTCGCTTCGCTGGTCCGGAACTCCCGCTGCTCCTTGATCGCCCCGCCTTCATTCAATCCCACTTGTTGAAAACTGCTCGACCCTAAATCGAGTCCGACGTAAACTCTCTCCATGCAGATGTCTCCTTTCCTTCTTTGATCAGGTATTGGAAAAAGCAGGATTATTGTCCTGCTGGAGACATCTGCTGCTTAAATCGAAAGCCCGGCTTTCATCTAACCATTGCACGCAAGCCGCGGGAGCGTGTTTCTCAAGATGCTTTATTAGTTCCAAGTGGTCGCTACCGCCCGGCCGTGTGTACTCAGACGTTCGGTGGCCACATCGTGAGGTATACGCCTCTTGAAGTGCTCAGCTCGTAAAGGACAGGGAATCGAGCGCTCGACTTATGACTTGTGTTCAGTCTGCAAGGGGCGCGGTTTATTACCAGACGATAGAATCAATCAACCCGACTGTGCTGCATGCCGCGGTGAGGGGATCGAACGGTCCTCGTACAATATCTGCTCCGTTTGCGACGGTTGGGGTCGATTACCCCTTGAGCCATCGGATCGCTCCGGACCTCTCGCGATATTCGTTGAGGCCGGCAAGCCCCGAACCGCGCACGTTGACCTCGCGAGTATGTTTCAAACCCTAAACGGGCCTCTGAGAATCGCCGATCCTTATTACGGTACGGGCTCTCTCCTGCGCTTGGACTCCCTCAAACACTGCTCACCCATCATGTTCCTTACACAAAAACCCGACGCGGGCGAGCGATCATTTCTAACGCGGGCCGTGACCGAATTTCAACGCCAGTATCCCTTCGTCAGTATCCGTCTTGACCAAACCGGTACGCTGCACGATCGCTATATTCTTTCGGACAATCAGCTTATTCTACTTGGGCATGGGCTAAAAGATATCGGCAACAAGGACTCTTTTTTCATTCGTCTACCGGACACAATGGCTGCCGACTTGATAGGAACGGTACGCGACACTTTCGACGAAAAATGGTCGCGCTCGGTTGAAATACGTTAGGCCACCGAACAAATTGGACGCGAGCGGCGGGAGCGTGAAGCGCAAGGATGAAGGAGGAGAGATGAAGGCGGAAGGATAAATTGAATCGCGCCGCTGGGTCAGCTCACGCGTTCGCTTTTCCTGATCTTAAAAACTAACTCGCACTCCAAACTGAAACTGACGCGGGTCAAAGGCCTGGGTTGGTTGGGCGAATGTGGGTAATGGAACTGCGGCCGGACCGAAGGTGTTGTTGGGGACAGAGTAGTTGGCTCGATTCAATAGATTGAATCCGTCGGCGGTGAATTCCACGGCCAGATGCTCGGTAATCCGAAAGCGCCGGCTGAGTCGCATATCCAGACTTGCATAATCGAAACCGCGGCCGGTATTGCGGCCGACGCCGAGCGGCCGATCATTGTTGTTGGTGTCGAAGTTACGATCGCTGCCGAGCAAAACGTTGAAAGGCAGACGCGAGGCATAAGTGAAGATGTAGCTCAGCGCGAAATCGTGGAGCGCTTTGGGAACGACTGAATTTTTCTTTGGCGCCTCAAAGGTTCCGCTGATTACGAACCGATGGCGCTGATCGTTATCGGACAAGCCGCGGTCGTCGCGAATGTTGAAGTTGTCCTGCGGCGTCGAGAAGAAAAAGTTGCCCGCATCGTCGATCGACTTCGACAGCGTGTAAGAGACTCGCACAGTCGCCCATGAACTGGCGCGCTGGTTGAAAGAGACGATCATTCCGTCATAGTTCGAATCGCCCGAGCTTTCATAACGCGAGATGTTGCCCCAATTCGGATCGGGACGGCCGAGGTTCGGCACGCCGGCCGAGGCCAGGAAGCGCGGCACGTTCACATTCCGTTGCACAATCAGATGTAGACCGCGCAGGTGCAGATAACCAATCGACAACGAGGCGCCGCCGGCAAGCTCGCGCTCAAGTTCAAGACTCATCTGCTCGCTGTAGCTGGTCTCGATGGCGGTGTCGATGCGAGTGATGTTCGGCTTCGTCGCCAGCGTCGCCGGCTGGGTCGCGAGCACATTGGGAAACACTGGCGCGCCCGCCTGGTTCGGCGCGAGTTGCACCACGACGTATTTCGAGCCATCGCGCTGCAACGCATTCGAAGTCGCGCGCAGCGGAATGCGATCGAAGTAGAGTCCCGCGCTGCCGCGAATGACCGTCTTCCGATCGCCCGGTGCGTACGCAAAGCCGGCGCGCGGCGCGACATTGTTGCTGTCGGTTTGAACCGGTGCGGGCAGGAATTGCAGGTCATATCGCAGGCCGAGGTTGAAGGTCAGGCTCGGTCGCGCTCGCCATTCATCCTGAATAAACCAGCCGACATTTGGATTTGATTGAATTTGCCCGGGCGCGCCGAACGCTTGCTGAAACGAGAGGTAATTGCCCGTCAGGAAATTGTTCAGTGAAGTGAAATTGTACGAGCCTTGAATCGCTCCCGGAAAAAATATGTTCGCGCGGTTGTAGAGAAAATCAGTTCCCGCTTTAAGTGAATGCAGCCCGGTTTGAAAGGAAAGGTTTTCGACAGCCTCAAACTGGTTGATGTCGCGCGCGAGCGGCGAAACGGTAGCCGTGCCAAAGTTCGCAACTCCCGAGATCGAGACGGCCGGGCCGAGCGCGTCATTGACCGGCGCGTCGAGCCGGCTGCGAGTGAATTGAAAACGCGCTTCGTTGACTTTGCGTCCGATGGTGGCGACGTCGCTGACCGCGATGGTCTGGTCCGTGTCGTTGAGACCCGAGCCGCGACTCACGGCATTCAATCCGCCGACGTTGCGCGAGTTCACGGCGTCAATGTGGTAGAGACTGTAACGGGCTGCGAGTTGATTGTGATCCGTCACCTGGTGATCGAGCCGCGCGAAGAGATTTGAGGTATCGAAGCTCGCCGGCACTACACCCGTTTCGATCGATGGGCCCCGATATCGAACCGTCGCCAGAAGATTGTTGACGGCCGCAACGGCCGCCGGGGCGATCGTAATTACGGCCGAATAATTCCTGCGTGTCTGTTCGAAGTTCGCAAATAGAAAAGTGTGATTGAGCCGCAGCGGTCCGTGGATAGTGCCACCGTACTGCGCCTGCGTCAGCAGATCCTTCCTGGTGGCCAGAGGGTTGCGCGCGTCGAATCTTTGATTGCGACCGAAACCATACAAATCGCCGCGCCAATTGTTTGTGCCTGATCTGCTGATGATGTTGATGACACCCGCCGACGCGCGGCCAAATTCAGCGATGCCGCCGGAAGTGATCACCTGAAATTCGCGAATCACTTCCTGACTGAAATAGGCTCCGGTCAGGTCGGCGGCATCATCGTTCGCCGAAATGCCGTCGAGAATGAAGCTGTTGTAGAGATTTCTTTGGCCCGCGACCGAGATGCCCTGACCCGGCACGGCTGACGTTTCGGCGAAGCGTTGGTTGCTGCCGGTGTTCGTCGGCGAAACGCCGGGAACCAGCAGCGCCAGATCCAAATAGTTCCGCCCGTTAAGCGGCAGTTGATTTATTTCAGCCGGACGAATTGTCTGCGTGACCTGGGTGCGAGTCGTCTCGATCGGAGAAACATCGGTGACGGTGACCTGCTCGGCCACGCTGTCGACGTCGAGTTTGATTACCAGGTCGAGCGCCTGCCCGACGGTCAGCGTGATATCGCGCGCCGCGGTACGAAAGCCTGATGCGGCGGCAGACAGTTTGTAGTTGCCGACCGGCAGATAAGGGAATTTGAAGTGGCCCTGACGATCAGTGACAGTGGTGCGCGGCTGATTGGTGTCGACGTTCGTGGCCGTCAAGGTAACTGCGGGGATAGCAGCGCCATTGATGTCCTGTACTATGCCGCCCACACTCGCAGAACTAACGTTTTGTGCGGTGCTATTCGGATGGACTCCGGCAATCACTGCCAGCGCCAGCAGCGAAAGAATGACTTTGCGGATCGATGATCCGGCGTTGACTTTCATGAATTGCAATTCCGCGGGGGCCGGCGGCGCCACGCAGGGAAGCCCTGGTGTAGGAATCATCTGCAACAGCGATCACAGTTGACCGCGTCACATCTGAATCCGGTAGTGGTCCGAAGTTTAGATTGAGTTCGTTGGTGGTCCGCGAGGTGAGTATGGCCGCTGGGAAACTTCGTTCGACGAAATGAGATTGGATTCAATCGACCACGTCGTTCGCGGCGGTTGCCATCGATACGTGTCAGTAATCGTGATCTTGTCTTTGGCTGAAATCGAACTAACGGCGCAGCTTCCACAATCAGGGTTACAAGGGCGCGTTAACGCTACGACGGACTCGTGGGTCGTAGGCGTGTCAATCGATTTCGCGATATAGCGAAGACGTTTAGCGAGGAGGCTCAGTCCGCAGAATTCGTCGGCCGGGACGACTGCTGAACGATGCGGTCCATGTCTGTGAAGATTGAGCGACGCATGACAGGTCCCGTTCATGCAAGAACCAGCCGCGTGTGGCGCACGAGCCGCGCAACACTCCAGACGGCACACATTCCCTGCCGATACGGAAGCAAGTGGCAGCGCTGCGCACATGAATGCGCCGGCAAGTAACGCCGCAACTATTATGCGAGCCGCTGCGCCTGGTCCCTCGATCGCCTGTCGATTCATTTGAATGAAGCCGCCGGGATTGTTGCACGCATACACAATTGCGTGCAAGACATTGACGGAGGTGGCGGTGGTACGTTTTGCTCCCTCTCCCCTTGGGAGAGGGTCGGGGTGAGGGCCTGGTACGGCCGGCTCGGAAAAAGATTTACCGGGCTTTAGCCCATTACCGAGACGAGCCTCCAGTCGATTCTTCAAAGCCTTCGATTCTGCGAAGAATTCTGGACCGCATGCGGGCTAAAGCCCGGCAGCAGCGTTGTGGTCAGTTGCGCTCAGGCCCTCACCCCAACCCTCTCCCAGAGGGAGAGGGAGTCAAACTGTACCACTACCACGGACCTCAACTAATTCTCCGGCGCTCATGTAGAATTGTTTCAGCCTTGGATTCAATCGACGAGAACATACACATCGATCCGGTCTGCGGGATGACTGTGCGTCCCGAGAAGGCTGCAGGTTCTTTCGACTACCGCGGGAACACGTACTATTTCTGCGCGAGCGGTTGTCAACAAAAGTTCAGCGCCGATCCGGAGAAGTATCTCGAACCAAAAGCGCCTGCTTCGATAGCTATTCAGCGCCTGCCCGTCAAGCCCTTCACTATCACTCGCGGTTCTGATGTTCCGGTCTCATCGCGCCGTAATGAATACACCTGTCCGATGCATCCGGAGGTGCGCCAATCCGGGCCGGGCTCGTGCCCGAATTGCGGGATGGCTCTGGAGCCGGACACGATCGCATCGCTACCACAGAAGATCGAATACACCTGTCCGATGCATCCCGAGATTGTGCGTGAGACACCCGGGTCGTGTCCGTTGTGCGGGATGGCTTTGGAACCGCGCACGATTGCACTGGCAGAGGAAGAAAACCCTGAATTGATCGATATGACCCGACGGTTTTGGGTGTGCGCCCTGCTGTCGCTGCCGCTGCTTTTGATTGCGATGAGCGAAATGCTGCCGGACGATCCGCTCACGAACGTCATGGCTAAGCGGCCGATCGTCTGGATTCAAATGGCGCTGGCCGCGCCGGTGGTGATCTGGGGTGGCCGGCCATTTTTTGTGCGGGCCTGGCAGTCACTCATCAATCGCAGTCCGAATATGTTCACGTTGATTGGTTTGGGAGTGATGGTCGCGTTTGGGTACAGCCTGGTCGGGACGCTGCTGCCGCAAATATTTCCCACGTCGTTTCGCGATCACATGGGCAACGTGCCTGTTTATTTTGAAGCGGCCGCCGTGATTACCACGCTGGTGCTGTTGGGCCAGGTGTTGGAATTGAAGGCGCGGAGTGCTACGAGTGGCGCCATCAGAGCACTCCTCGGCCTGGCGCCGAACACGGCCCGGCTGATTATTGAAGACGGCACAGAACACGACGTGCCCCTCGATCAAGTTCACGCCGGTCATTCTTTGCGCGTCCGGCCGGGCGAGAAAGTTCCCGTGGACGGCGTGGTAATCGAAGGCGTGAGTTCGGTCGACGAATCGATGGTTACCGGTGAGCCAATTCCGGTTGAGAAGCAATCCGGCGATCGCATCATCGGCGGAACGATCAACGGCAACGGATCATTTGTGATGCGCGCTGAGCGCGTGGGCGCAGAGACGCTGCTCGCGCGGATCGTGCAAATGGTCGCGGAAGCCCAGCGCAGCCGCGCGCCAATTCAAAGACTTGCCGACGTGGTCGCCGGCTATTTCGTGCCGGTCGTCATTCTGGTCGCGCTTGGCACCTTCGCGGTTTGGGCGGCCGTGGGCCCTCAGCCGCGGCTGGCGTACGCGATTATTAATGCGGTCGCCGTATTGATAATCGCTTGCCCGTGCGCGTTGGGCCTGGCGACGCCGATGTCGATCATGGTGGCCACCGGCAAAGGCGCGCAGGCCGGGGTGCTCTTCAAGAATGCCGAAGCGATCGAAGTGTTGCGCATGATCGATACGCTGGTCGTCGACAAAACCGGCACGCTGACTGAAGGCAAGCCCCGTCTGGTTTCGATCGAGCCGTTTGGCGAATTCAACGAACGTGAGTTGCTGCGCCTGGCTGCCAGCCTCGAACGAGCCAGCGAGCATCCGCTGGCGGCGGCGATCATCGCGGGCGCCCAGGAGCGCGGCGTCGAATTCGCAAAGCCCGAATCGTTTGCGTCCATTCCCGGCAAAGGCGTGACCGGAACTATTGATGCAAAATCGGTGGTCGTCGGTAATCGTGCGTTGCTCGATGACTTGAAGATCGATGCGGCCGCGTTATTTGCGCGAGCGGAAAGCCTCCGGGCAAACGGCCAGACGGTCATGTTCGTTTTGATCGATAGGCGACCTGTCGGTCTTCTCGGGGTCGCCGATCCGATCAAGCAAAGCACACGCGCGGCGATAGCCGAGCTGCAAGCAAAGGGAATTCGAGTTGTGATGCTCACCGGCGACAGTCGCACGACGGCGGACGCGGTGGCTGCCGAGTTGGCCATCGATGAAGTGATCGCCGAAGTTCTGCCCACGCAAAAGGCCGAACTCGTGAAGTCACTCCAAACCCAGGGTCGCAAAGTCGCGATGGCCGGCGATGGTGTCAACGACGCGCCGGCGCTGGCGCAGGCCGATGTCGGAATCGCGATGGGCACCGGGGCCGACGTGGCGATGCAGAGCGCGGACGTGACTTTGGTCAAAGGCGATCTGCGCGGCATCGTGCGCGCGATTCGTTTGAGCCGCGCCACCATGCGGAACGTCAAGCAGAATTTATTCTGGGCCTTTGTCTACAACTCGATCGGTGTTCCCGTAGCCGCGGGCGTGCTCTATCCGTTCTTCGGATTAGTTCTCAGTCCGATGCTGGCCGCGGCGGCCATGAGTCTTAGTTCGGTGTCGGTGATTGGAAATGCGTTGCGTCTGCGGAGGGTGCGTTTGTGAGATCAAGGAAAAACTTTAACCACAGAGGACGCAGAGAAGAAAGAGGAGAGGCAGAAGCGCTGAGAAGCAGAACCCCTGAGAAGAGCGCCGAGGGTTGTTTATCTCTGTCGCAAGTCTTCCTCTGTGTCCTCTGTGGTTAGATCGTCGCGTGGGGTTAGACCGCTTCGGCGGCGGCGGTGATCTTTTGCAGCGAACCCCACCCGCGCGTCGTGCCGGTGACGCCGAATTCCTTTTCAATCCAGTTGTTCGGGTAGCCAAACCAGCCGGTAGGCTTTCGCCGCGCGACGATAAAAGCCGCGCGATCGTGAAGCGCCACCACCTTCAGCCTCTCCGTCTTTGATTCGAGCGGCAACTTCTGCGGCACCTTTTGATTGAACAAAGTGACGCACAGCATTATGTCCTTTGAAGTTTTGATTCGGGCGTAAGGATCGTTTGAAATCAGTTCCTGCAACTCCCCAAGAGTGAACAGAGCGACCGCGATTTCGTGGCCGAACTCTGCGGTCAGCAGCTTTTCGATTTTCCTGGTCAGCGCCTGGCGATCGGTTGCGCGCGTCTCAAAGATGACGTTGCCGCTGGCGATGTAGGTTTTGACTTTGCGAAAGCCGGCCGTGGTGAAAGCGCCCGCCAGCGCTTCCATCTTGATCAATTTGTTGCCGCCGACATTAATGCCGCGAAGCAAAGCGATGTACCTGAGATTGTTAGGCATCGGGAATAAGTCGTGAATACGCCGGCGAGCAGAACAAGTTTATGAACCGCCGCCCTTGGTACCTTCGCGTCCGTGGGTTTCGCGAATCACACCGGCGAGATCTTCAAGCGCCGTCCGCCCGTCCCCCCGGTAACTGGACCCGTGCATGAGCGCCAAAGTGTTCGGCGCGAGTTCCGCCAGCCGCTGCAACGTAGTGTCGGTGTAGGGCGTGTAGGGCATGTCTTTGGCCAGCGGCGAATTCATGCCCGCCAGAATCGACTCGCGCGCGCGACCGACTATGTCACCTTCAATCAACGCCTGATCACTGCGTGGATGAAAGAACAAGTCAGAACACAACAGTGTCCGCTCCGTTTCGTCGAAGAACAGCCCGGCATCCCATGAATGCGGCACGTGCGGCGTTGCCAAAAAGCGCAGCCGATGCTTGCCGAGATCGAGAACTTCGTTGTCATTTAATGGACGCGCCGGACGGTCCGCGTAATCGTTAAGCATGACAATGTTGCAGACTACGCTACACGCGGCTTGCGCCTGAGGCGCCACGCGCAGCCATTCATTGAGGGCGCCGCATTCATCGGGTTCAAAGTGACTGAAGCCGATCCATCGCAGCCTGGCGGGATCGATTATTTTTATCACTGCCTCACGGGTCACGTCGAACATTTTTCTGAAGCCGGTATGCATCAGAAACGGCTGCTCGTCCCTGACGAGGAACTGATTGAATTCAATCTGGTAGTCGGGGACGAAAGTCGAAATTCGATAAACGTCGGGTGCGATTTCGTCAATATTAGTTTCCATGTCTGAAGTCCTCAGTAGGCCCAAATTCTCTCTCGCATGTCGACTGCAGTGCAACCGTCCCGGTGGCTGCTGCCAATGATGCCGGAGGACGCTTGCGCTCCCGTCAAGAGCGACGACCACCTACGGCTTGGCTGGCTTCAATCCGCGCTCTTCAAGCAACGGATCGACGATCGGATCGCGTCCGCGGAAATTGCGGAAGGTCGTCGCCACGTCTTGCGTGCCGCCCTTCGACAAAACCAGATCGCGGAACCGTTGACCATTCGCGCGCGTCAAGCCACCGTGCTCCTTGAACCAGTAGAACGCATCATCATCCAGCACTTCGCTCCAAAGGTACGCGTAGTAGCCGGCCGAATAGCCGCCGTCCCAGATGTGCGAGAAGTAGGTCGTGTGATAGCGCGGCGGGACCTGCGGCAAGTCGATCTGAAAACGCTTGAGCGCGTCCGCTTCGAACTTGTTGGCGTCCTGCTGCGGCGCGGTCGCCGGTAATGAATGCCAGGCCATGTCCAGTAACGCCGCGGCCACATATTCAGTGGTCGCATAACCCTGATTGAAGGTGCGCGAGCGCCTGATCTTGTTCACCAGTTCCTGCGGCATCGGTTTGCCGGTTTGATAATGCTTCGCGTAATTCGCGAAGACCGCCGGATCCGAGGCCCAGTGCTCGTTGAATTGGGAAGGGAACTCGACGAAGTCGCGCGAAACGCCGCCGAGCATCGGGTAGCGGATGTTGGAAAACATCGCGTGCAGAGCGTGACCGAACTCGTGGAACATCGTGGTCACATCGTCGAAGCTCAACAGCGCCGGCTGGCCCGCACTTGGTTTGGTGAAGTTGCAGACATTGATGACGACGGGCTGCGTTCCCAGCAGATTGCTCTGATCGACGAAGCTGTCCTGCCACGCGCCGCCGTCTTTGTTCGAGCGCTGAAAGTAATCGGCGTAGAACAAAGCGAGAGATTTGCCATTGGCGTCGAAGACCTCAAAGACGCGCACGTCAGGATTGTAGACCGGCAAATCTTTTCGCTCTTTGAAGGTAATTCCGTAAAGTTTGTTCGCGGCGAAAAAGACACCGTCGTGCAGCACGCGATCGAGTTCGAAATACGGTTTGATTTGCGAGTTGTCGAGATCGTATTCCGCCTTGCGAACTTTCTCGGCATAGTACTGCCAGTCCTGCGGGCCCAGCGTGAAGCCGGCCTTCTCGGCGTCGATCACCTTCTGCATACGCGCCGCTTCCTCGCGTGCTTTCGCGGTGGCCGCCGGCACAATTCCGGTCAGAAGCTTCTCAGCAGCCTGGGGCGTCTTGGCCATTTGATCGTCGAGTATGAAGGTCGCGTGATCCGGATAACCGAGCAGCTTGGCGCGTTGCGGTCGCAGCTGCGCCAGCCGCGTGACGATCGCTTTGGTGTCGTTCTTGCCGCCATCGTTACCGCGCGTGACCGAGGCATTGAAGAGACGCTCACGCACGGCGCGATTCTTGAGATAGGTCAACGCCGGCTGCTGCGTCGTATTCTGCAACGCGATCACCCATTTGCCTTCGAGCTTCTTTTCTTTCGCCAGCTCGGCCGCAGCCGCGATGTCGTTCTCGGGCAATCCATCAAGGTCGGCTTTGTTGTCAATGACCAGCGCGCCACTGTTCGTTTCAGCCAGGATGTCGTCTTCGAACCTGGTCGTTAACTTCGCCTCTTCCTGGTTCAATCCGCGCAGCGTCTCCTTGTCGGTCTCAGAGAGCAGCGCGCCGGCGCGCACGAATGTCTTGTAGTAACGCTCGACCAGGTAACGTGATTCGGCATCCAGCTTTAGCGCATCGCGCTGGTCGTACAGCGCCTTTACCCGCGCGAACAACTTAGCGTTCAAATAAATCGAATCGGAGTGCGCGGCTAGTTTCGGCGCTTCCTCTGCCTTGATCTTCTGCAAAGTATCGCTGGTGTTGGCGGTGGTGAGATTGAAGAAGACCTTCGTGACCCTCGTTAGCAAGGCGCCGGAACGCTCCATCGCTTCCAAAGTATTCGCGAAGGTTGGCGGCGCCGGGTTGTCGGCGATCTTTTCTATCTCCGCCAACTGGTCTTTCATGCCTGCTTCGATCGCGGGCTGGTAGTCACTGTCTTTGATCTTGTCGAATGGCGGTGCGTGAAAGGGCAGCGTGCTCTCCGCCAGAAACGGATTGGCGACATCAGCCTCAGCACGCGCGGGATGCTTGAGCGTTACCAGGCCCATAGCAATGATCACGAACAAGACGAGAATCGTTGTAAATCTCATATTTAGTAACTCCGATTAATCTTTGCCGGGAAGTTTTCTGATGTTCATTATAGTCGAGATGGTTGCAGGGCTCGATGTGAGGTTGGACGGCGCCGCCGTTTCGATCTGAGCGGCCGCGCGCAGACAGAACGCTTCACCAAATTAGCGAATGACGAATAATCTTGATTCGTTTAGCGGCCGCACTTGTGCGGCCCGCCGCGGCGGAGAAGTCCGGCGTCTAAACGGACTGTCCCAACTAGTTTGAGGTCTCGGCCAGGTTCGATTTGTATTTTGTATTTGTCTGGCGGTCGTTCATCTCGATGTAGATCCAACTGGGCGGAATGACGCCGGCTTCCATCTGAAAATAGATCTGATTCAGATCCTGCGGCTTTGTCAAAGCACAAAACCCGTACAGCCGTTTTCCGCTTTGGTCATAGATGTCGACCCACGTGCGTGATGATTTTGTGTTTGCTCCACATGGGGGAAGATTTGGCGCCGCGGCGAACATGTCCGCGGGATACTGGTCTTTGTTGAAGACGTCGTAATGATACCGCACGAAGGTCTTGCCGTTCTGTTGGACGGTTTGGGCGCTGGTGAAGTAGAGCACCGGGTTCGCTATCGGCGGGGCCGAAGCGACCACCTCAGTGAAAACCGTCAGAGCCGGCAATAACAAAAGCCATCGTAGCGATCGTGTTTTGAATGAGAAGCGCATTGGGGGACTCCTTCGTCAATACATTTCGGTCTTGGCGAGCCGGATTCTATTCACCGGCAACGAAAAGTCAACGAATTTAAGCGCCTGAATGCAGCGGCCGCCCCCAAGGTGCGCGACGGCGGCCACATTTTAGTCAATTAGAATGCCGCGACGTAACAACTCTCGGCACCACTTTCCGCCGAGCGCACGTGCGCGTCAGTTCTTCTTGCGCGTGCCCCAGGTCGGCAATGTGGGTTCTTTGGTGGCGCGATCCACGGGCTTCTCTTTCATCATGCGCAAGGCTTCCTGCACGGCGCGCTCGAGTTGCGGATCGTGTCCGGCGATCACGTCTTTGGGCCAATTCTCGACGTCGACGTCGGGCGCGACGCCTTCGTTTTCCACGGCCCAGCGATTGTCACGCGCAAAGAAACCACCGCGCGGCGCGATTGCCGATCCGCCATCGACGAACGTCGGCGTGTCGGCCGTGTGGACCAGGCCTCCCCACGTGCGTTTGCCGACGAGCATGCCGATCTTTCGATAATGGAACATGTAGGGCATCAGATCGCCGCCTGAGCCGGCCATCTCGTTGATGATCATGACCTTCGGTCCCCAGATGCCGGCGGCCGGGCTGGTGAACGGATAACGATCGCCCGCGACATTGTTGAAGTAGCCGTCAAAGTCTCTTTGCAAAACGTCAATGATGTAGTCGGCCGCCGAGCCGCCACCATTGAAACGCTCGTCGATGATCGCGCCCTTCTTGTCCTGTTGCGAAAAGTAATAACGATTGAAACTCGAATATCCCGGCTGGCCGGTATTCGGCAAATAAACATAAGCGAGCTGGCCGTTCGATAGTTGCTCGACCAGACGCCGGTTCGACTCAACCCAGGCACGCGTGCGCAGCGCTTGCTCGTTGCCCACCGGCATGACGATGACGTGACGTGCTCCATCCATGGTTGGTTTGTCATTCACGGTCAAAGACGTCTGCCGGTTGGCCGTGCCGTCAAGCAGACGATAGATGTTGTCCGGTGCTCGTAACTCGACGCCATTGATGGCCAGGATGTATTCACCGATGTTGACCGTCGAGCCGGGTGTCGCGAGCGGTGAGCGCAGATCGGGATTCCAGTTTTCGTTGTCGTAAATACGCGTGACTTTGTAGCGGCCGTTTTCGATTGCAAAGTCTGCGCCCAGCAGACCGCCGGGCGAGTTCGGCACGTCGGGCATGTCGCCGCCCCGAACATATGAATGGCCGATGGAAATCTCAGCGCCCATCATGTCCATCAGGTAATTCAAATCGGCGCGGTGCATCACGTAAGGAAGCATCGCGGCGTACATCTCTTTGTCCTTGTTCCAATCGGTGCCGTGCATGTTCGGCACGTAGAGATAGTCACGCTGGTTGCGCCACATCTCATTGAAGATCTGTTTGAATTCTTCTTTTGGTTCGAGATAGGTGCGCAGCGTGAAGTTCACCCGGCCGGTGCCGGGTTGCGGTGGATTGCGATCCGCATCGACGATGAAAAGATTCGGATTCGGTGCGCGACCGGCGCCACCACCGCCGGGGCCGCCCTGACCGCCGCCACCGGCGCCGCGATAAACCAACTTGCGGCCGTCGGCGCTGACATCGTAATCAGCAACCCCGTTCACGAAGACCGCAGCGCGACGATCGCAGAGACGATAACGCATCAACTCGCTGCCGCCGCCGCCCTGACCACCGCCTCCGCCACCACCACCGCCTGCTGGTCCGGCTTGCAAGTAATAGACAGTTCCGTCTGCGCCGGACCGGAGCGCAGAGTATTGCCGTTCCGGGATTCCCGGCACCGCGATAATGCGCTTCGACAATCCATCAAAGTCGACTTGAACACTTATTGGTTGGCGCGGACCGCGCGGACCCTGTGGTTGATCTCCCGCGGCCGCGGCGTCGCCTCCGCCGCCACCTGCCGGCGTATCGCCCACGCATTGGCCGGGCACCGTGCGACGTCCGGTGCCGACACCGCGGTCCTCATCGCTTTCCGGCAGCAACGGACTCGAATCGCCTTTCTTCAGAACTGCGAGATACAAACCAAAGGTCTCGTTGTGATCATAGGAAGTCATATCGAGCCACTGCGACCGCAAACCAAAATCGGTCGAAGCCAGGAACCATAAATACTTTCCGCTGGCGTCGAACACCGGCCACACGGCATCGGCGAGTCCGTCGGTAACTTGCTTGGTCTCTCCCGTCTCGGCGTTGCTGACGAAGATGGCGTGATAGAGCGAACGGAGGCGGCTCGAGTAAGCAACCCATTTCGAGTCCGGACTCCAGACCGGATTGAGCGTGCGTTGCGGCACCATCCACGGATCGTTACCGACGACCCTGGCTTTGCCGGTCGCGACGTCCAGCACCCAAACGTGCAGTCCGGTGTCGGTGAACAGAAGCTTCTTCGAATCCGGCGACCATGAAGGCGTGTAGTAATGCGTCGGCTTATCGAGCGTGATTTCGCGCGGTGGCGTCAGACCATCCTGCGCTTCCAGGTACAGGCGATATTCGCCTGAGCGATCACTGAAATACGAAATCCATTTTCCGTCGGGCGACCATGCGGGATCGCGTTCCGCCGATGAACTTGAATTAGTGAGATTGCGAACGTCGCCCTTCTCAGCGGGAATCGTAAAGATTTCGCCGCGCGCTTCGACCACGACGCGTTTGCCGGTGGGCGACAACGCCATGTTCGAGAGGCGATTGCTGACGTCCTCCCAACGCGGCATCATCCAGGGAAAGTCACCGGTGGCCGTGATGTTGACGAGATGTTCCTTGCCGCTCCGGGGATCGAGTTCGTGAATGTAGCCGGCTTGTTCGAAAACGATCGCGCCCGCGCCTGAGTCCATCGTCTTCACGTCATAGTCGGTGAATTTCGTCACCTGGGCCAGCTTCCTGCTTTTGGTGTCATAGCTGAAGACATTTTCGACGCCATCACGATCAGAGATGAAGAAAACCGAGTCACCGGACCAGACCGGATCGATGTCCTTTGAATCAGTCCATGGAGGCGATACCAGGTCGTAGGTTCTCATATCGACAATCCAAATGGGCCGGTTCTGGCCGCCGCGATAGTTGCGCCGCTCATCGTCCCAGGAGTTGTTCATGCGATAAGCGATGCGCGATCCATCCGCTGAAATTTTTCCCTGGAAGCCGCGCGGTATCGACATCGGTTCTTCGACGCCGCCATCGACCGGCACCGTCCAGAAGCGCGGCGCGCCGCTGGGCGACCAGGTCGCGCGCGTCGACGAGAACATGATCGACTTGCCGTCCGGTGTCCATCCCTGAACTGAGTCACCGCCCGGATGCCACGTCAAACGCTTCGGCTCGCCGCCTTCGGCCGGGACCACATACACATCCAGATTGCCGGCATACTCGCCGCTAAACGCGATCAATTTTCCGTCGGGTGAAAAATGCGGATTCGAAGTCTGGCCCTGAAACGTGGTGATGCGCCGCGCCATCCCGCCCGCGCGCGGCACCGTCCAGATGTTCTGCGCATAGGCAAAAGCAATCTGCGTCGCGCTCACGGTTGGCGTGCGCAGCATGCGCGTACCGTTTTCCCCGTTAGCGTGGGCCGTCTGGTGAAATGATTTGAATCCGACAAACGCGATGGCGATCAATGCGATCAGTAAGAAGGATGAGCGGCGAACGAACTTCTCCGCTGCGGTGCGCTGCGATGACATGGATTTTCCTCCAGAAAAGTGGATGGCCTGCGGGCCTCTTTTAGCACGAAGCGGGTTGCAGAGCAAAGGTGTAGGTAACGTGAATTGAGTTACTCGAGTTGGATCATCGCGGCCAGCGAGCCATCGACACTGGTGATGCGCGATGAATGGCCCCGGCCGCTGGTGTTCTCAACGAGTATCACGCTGCCGATCGCGAATCGCCGTGACTCGCCGTCCGAAACGGTGACTTCCCATTCGCCAATTAAGCAAATAAACAACGTGCGGACCGATGACGTATGCCAGTCGCTGGTCCAACCGGCCGGAGCTTCCATAAACCTCATGCTACCGGCGTTCGTAATAGCCGAGAGATTCAAAGGCGGCCCGGCGTCCAGGTAATCGACCGAGGCGAAATTAACCTGGACATCGTCGAAATGCGATTCGCCCGACAAATCGGAATACAATCGAGTGAAGGTAAACATCGAAGCTCACGGTTATAGATCCTGAAATTCCTGGGGCGTCAACATTGCTTGCCGCAAAATACTTCGCAGCGTTCCAACCGCAATCTCGCGATGTTCAGGAACCACGGCCGTAATAACTCCATCTCTGGTGAATTTCACGAACTTTCTATGACTTCCGCGACCCGGCCTCTCTTCAAAACCCGCTGCCTCCAGTTTTCGCTTTACAATGCGGTAAGAGAGGGGCCTAAGCAATATTCTCGACCTCGGCTTGGATGGAAACAACTTCCGGTAATAACGTCGCAAGGGGTGGCGACAGATGTACCTCTATCGCTTCTGATAAATTGTCCAAAGCTTCTTGCTTCGTTCCACCTTGACTCGCAACCTCGAACTCTCTGCATTGGGCTACAAACCAATCAGCTTCTTTCCAAACAACGGCGGTGAAGGTTTCCTTCATAAATACCGGCTCCTTGATCGAATGGCTAAGTAATTATAGCTTACTTGGGTCGCACCCTTCATTTTTATATAATTCGCTCGCCTCGACTACATTAGGGAGTTTGACTGATGCCTAAGCCAAATCAAATCGACGTTCTCTCCGGCGACAATCTGCTGCTGGTCGGCACCATGAAGGGCGCATTTGTTTTTCGCGCCGAGGCCGAGCGCACCGGCTGGTCCGAAGCGGGCCCCTATTTTCCCGGACGCAGCGTTTACGCTTTTGGTTACGACGGACGCAATGGCCGGCAGCAGCTTTGGGCCGCGGTGAATAGTTCGTATTGGGGATCGTTCCTGAGTTCGTCGAATGATTTTGGCAAGACCTGGAGCGATCCCGCAAGCTACAACATTAAGTTTCCGGAAGGCTCGGACGTTTCGCTCAAACAGATCTGGCAGATCGTCAACGATCCGCATGACGGGGACACGCTCTACTGCGGCGTCGAGCCGGCAGCCCTGTTCAAGTCGACGGACGCCGGGGCGACGTGGTCCCTGGAACGAGGCTTGTTCGATCATCCGCACCGAACGCAGTGGATGCCGGGCGGCGGCGGCCTGTGCTTGCATACCATCCTGCCTGATCCGACGAACAAAGATCGGATGTGGATTGCGATTTCGACTGGCGGCGTTTATCGCACTGACGACGGCGGAAAAAATTGGCAGCCGCGAAACCAAGGAATTTGCGCGCGCTTTATGCCGCCGGATCAGCAGTATCCCGAATGGGGACAGTGCGTGCACAAAGTCGTGTCTCATTCATCGAATCCTGACCGCATGTTCCTGCAACACCACTGGGGCGTCTATCGCAGCGAGGACGCCGGCAATTCGTGGCAGGATATCGGCAAAGGCCTGCCGTCCGACTTTGGTTTTGCGATGGAGATGGATCCGAACGACGCGAATACTGTTTACATCATCCCGATCGAGTCGGATGAGTTTCGCTGCACACCGGAAGCGAAGTTGCGCGTCTATCGCACTAAAGACGGAGGCGAGTCCTGGCACGCTTTGACGAACGGCCTGCCTCAGGAGGACGCACTGGAAACCATTCTGCGTGACAACCTGGACGCCGACAGCCACAGTCCGACGGGTCTCTACTTCGGCACGCGCAACGGCAAGTTGTTCGGTTCGGCAGATGCTGGTGAATCGTGGACGTTGATTCGCGACGGGCTGCCGCCCATCACTTGCGTGAAGACAGCGACGGTTAATTAACAACTCTTTACATCGGTAATTCAGCGCGCTGTGCTACGTTGCGCGCGATATCGCTGAGCAGTATTGGAGAGAGATTATGAAGATCAAGATTGTCTTAATCACACTCATCGTGTTCCTCGCGTCGGGATTCGTGTTTGCGCAAGAGCACAAGATGGTGAAGTTTCAGATGGCGATCATGAAGAGAGGCCCGAAGTGGGACTCGACGGCTGAGGCTCAAAGAAATCAGGTTCTTCATCAACACCTGCGAAATGTCATTGCCATGCTGCAATCCGGCAAAGCAGTAGCGGCTGGACCATTCGGCGGCGAGTCCGAGGTAGCCGGACTTTTCATTCTGCGCGCCGCTTCGACCGAAGAAGCGAAGACCTGGATTGACGCTGACCCGGCGGTAAAAGCGGGACTGCTGGTGGGCGAGATGCACACGTGGCTCTCAGAAGACATTTTTGGTAAGGCCAGCATGCCGCTGGATATGAAAACGGTTTACTTCGGATTTTTGAAAAAAGGTCCGAACCGAAAAGCGGGAGACGACCAGACACCTGAAGTGCAGGAGCTACAAAAAGCTCACATCGCGAACATCGTGCGGCTCGGCGGCACAAAGAAATTGGTGATGGCGGGTCCGTTCGACGAGGACGGGGACTTGCGCGGCGTTTTTGTCTTTCGAGTTGATTCGTTGCAGGAAGCGCAGGAGCTTGCGGCCACGGATCCGATGATCAAGATCGACCGCCTGAGAATTGATTTGTATCCGTGGCAGGTTCCCGTAGGTGTGATTCCGTAAGCACGGAGCGCACGCATCGCCCGAAGCGCACGCATCCTTGCGTGCGGTGCGCCGGCATCCTTGCCGGCTCTTGATGAAAACAGGTGAGCAGGATGCTCGCGAACCTCACGCAGGATGCGTGCGCTCCCAGTGCGTGCGCTCCTACTTGCGATAAGTTCCCATCAGCTGAGCTTGCCCGACAATGTGACCTTCCGCTGCTTTTTCCAACTCAGATTTCGTAGCGCCGGCCCTCAGCGGCAGTTCACCATCGACGGCGTAAATCTTGAAAAAGTATCGATGCGTCCCTGAAGGCGGACACGGCCCGCCGTAACCGATTTTCTGAAAATCGTTCTTGCCTTGCAGGCCCCCGCCGGCGACGTCTTCCGTAGCAGGGACATTCTCAACCATTCCCAACGTGTCAGCCGGTAGATTGAAGATCACCCAATGCACCCAGGTTCCGGAGGGCGCGTCCGGGTCGTCGGCAATGATGGCGATGGTCTTTGCCGATTTCGGTAGCCCGGTCCATTCCAGCGGCGGCGAAATATTTATCCCATCGCACGTGTATTGACGCGGAATCGGTTGGCCTTCGGTGAACGCGCGACTCACGAGCTTGATTCCGGGCGTGGCGGATTGAGTTGCTTGCGTGCCCGGCGGAGTCGATGTCGTCGCGGTCGGCTGTTTCGCGCAAGCCACCGCAAACATCATTATTGCTGCAATCGCAACGGCCTTCATGTCTGATCGGTGAACTGAAACTAATCCAAAGGGGTCGGGCTGGGCGTAATCTCCATGCCCTTCTCGACTATCTTGACGACTTCCTCATGCGCCATCGACAACTTGAAGATGACCTTGTTCCCGTCGGAAGACACTTTCGTATTCGTCATTAACAACCCTTCGGGTTTGTCTTTGCGCGAGCCTGCCCCTGCCCAAAGCATGAGCGCAAATTTTCGTTCGATTTCTTTCGCCTTCTCAGGTGAGCTCGCTTCTGTGTCAACCTCGGCTAAAACCTGGGGGCCGTTCTGTTTGATCGTGAACGTGATTTTGCCGTCGGGTTTGTCATTTTTGACTATCTTCAGATAGTAGAGCACACCGCTGTCGTTCATCGCCGAGACCAGTTCCTTCGCGAGGTCCGTTAGAATTTCATCACCGGACTTCGTGGCGACTGTCGGCTTCACGAGTTTCCCGTCCTTGTCGAGTGTCGCCTCGATCGAAATTTCAAAGGACTGATTGAGATCAAGTTTCTTGGCATCGCGCAAGTCGGTTGCATACATGGCCAGGGCTTTGAACGGCGCCTTATTGATCTCGCCTTCTTCCGGTAACTCGATTCCGGTTTTCTTCGACGCAGCTTCTAATTCCTTCTGCGCTTGCTCGACCGACTTATCTTGCGGACTCGCGGCCGGAGAAGCTTTCGGATCAGAATTCTTGCCGCTTGTCGTTTTGCCTCCGGGATTGTTACCGGCAATCAACGGTGTGGGACTGGCGGCTGGAGTAACGGACGGCGAGGGCGAGGCGTTTGTAATGGGAGTCGCAGAATAGCGCGTCGGCGAAAAAGGCATTACCGGATATTCCGGCAGCGGCGGCAGACCCTGCTGGTCCATCGCCCAGTAACCCTCGGGGTAGTGAAACTTTTGATTGCTGAAGTCGATGATGTCCGCGTCGTCAATGTCCGTGTGCACGTAGGGCTTGTCGACAAAGCCGGCGTCGCGAAACATTGCGGTGATGCTGAAGGCATCGCGCACGGGCGGGATGAGCAAAACCAGGGCGACCAGAAACAGGTGCCAGGCTCCCGAGCCGGCGACCAGCCAGGATATTTTTCGCCAGAAGGGATCGCGATTTACTTCGTAATGGTCGAACAAACCGCCGGTGTCAGCAAAATTGAACATTTGACTCACGCGTTACTGGTGCTCACTTTGACGCCAATCATGGCCGGGACGTTGCGATCTCTGCTGCATGGTTTCGTCGAAACGATAGTAAGTCAGCCAAAGTTTCGTCGCAACCACGTCACCAAAAGACCAAGTAATCGTGGTGAGAGTCACGGGCCTCGCGTATGTCGCAGGCTAAGCTTGGCCTACAATGCACCTGTGTGGCGATCGGACCGATTCCATGACGGGCGGCGCGAGGGCAGGCGACGACCTCCGGAGCCGCCCGCGTCGCGGACAAACGACCAAAGTCAGCCGCGGCGCAAGACCAGCGGATCCAGCCGTGAATTGCGAGAACTGCTGGCCGGCATTGGTGCTCCGAAGCCGGCGCCGTTTACTCCCGATCCGTTTCAACTTGAAGCTCTGGCCGCGCTCGAATCCGAAGATGTCCTGGTGACCGCGCCGACCGGAAGCGGCAAGACATGGATTGCCCGCGAAGAGATTCGCCGACTGCTCGAGGCCGGCAAACGCGCTTGGTATACAACGCCATTGAAGGCACTGACGAATTCAAAGTATGCCGAGTTCAGCGAAGAATTCGGCGGGTCGAGTGTCGGCATCCTGACCGGCGATCGCAAAGAGAATTCCGACGCGCCGCTGATCGTCGGCACCACCGAGATTTACCGGAACCAGCTCTTCGACGCGCTGCGGGGAGGCCAGGAAGTGGGAACCGACCTGGTGGTGTTCGACGAAGCGCATTACCTCGCCGACGAAGATCGAGGTCACGTCTGGGAGGAAGCGATAATTCTGACGCCGGGACGCATTCGCATGTTGTTGTTGTCGGCCACGGTCGGGAACGCCGGCGAGTTTGCGAAATGGATTGAAGAGCTGCGCGGCGTTCGTTGTCGCATAGTGACGCGGCCCGGGAATCGACCGGTACCCTTGCGAGCGGCGTTTCTAATGCCGGATAAAAGATTGATACCGATGCTGGATGAGAACGGAAAACTGAATCGGGAAATCGCGGCCATCATGCAACAGCGCGATGAATCGCGCCGGCCGAGACGCAGTTTTAGACGATAGGAGCGCCGACATCCCGATCGGCGGTTTTGGAGTGCGCCGGCTTGACGGCGCTTTTCATTTTTTGTTTGAGACCGTCAATAGAGAAAAAGCGGCTTCAAGCCGGCGCACTCCAAACTCCGAACATGAGACTACGAATGCCGGAAATGCCGCCGGCTAATTTGCTGGCGGCGCTGGGCTCGCACAACTTGTTGCCGGCAATTGTGTTTCTGCCGACGCGGCGGCGTTGTGATGAAGCGGCGACCGAGGCGGCCCTCAGCCGGCGCGGTGCGACTGACGAACGACGCGAGGAGCGGCGCGAGTTCATGCGCAGCTTCGTCGAGCAGCATCCGGAGATTCGCCGTCATCGTCATTGGGACGCGATCCTGCGCGGCGGCATCGCTTCGCATCATGCGGGACACCTGCCGGCCTGGAAACTGGTCATCGAAAAAATGATGAGCGCGGGATTGCTCGATGCGATCTTCGCGACTGCCACGGTCGCCGCCGGCGTCGATTTTCCCGCGCGCACGGTGGTCGTGACGGTCGCCGATCGCCGCACCGGTAATGGCTGGCAATCTCTGACCGCGTCCGAGCTACAACAAATGACTGGCCGGGCCGGACGTCGCGGCAAGGACCGCGTCGGTTTCATCGTGGCCGCGCCCGGACCGCATCAAAATCCGCAGAAGATTGCCGAACTGCTCGCCGCACCGCCCGACGATCTCGAAAGCCAGTTTCGCGCGACTTACACCTCGCTGCTCAACCTGCTCGATGCGTTTGGCAGTTTCGCGCAGGTGCGCTCGATCGCTGAACGCAGCTTTGCTTATCGCAAGCTTTTGCCGCGCATTCATGAATTGGAACGACGGCAAGACGAAAACAAGCAAGCGATTCAGCAGAGACTTGCCGCCGCTTCAGTCGATGTGCCGCTGCGCTCGGTGCTCGGCCTTGAACGTCTCGTGAGTGCGCGCACTCGTGTTATCGAGGGCACACCGCAGACGCGCCGCGAGGTGCGCCAGCGCTGGCTGAACAAAGTTGTCATGCCGGGCCGCGTGGTGGCGGTTGGTCGTAGCGGCCGGCGGCTGGCATTGGTGACCGCGCGCGGCCGCGACGGTGTCACCGCCATCAAAGAAGACGGCCGCATCGCTTCGTTCGCGTTGCAGCGCATTGGTCGAGTATTCGCGCCGAAATTCTCAACCGACGAAGACAGAGTCGATGAAGCCTTCGATGAAATTCACCGCCGTCGCGATGAATTGGTTTTGCCGGAGCCGCGATTGCGCGACGCGCAGACGGGCGAAGAGGACACGCTTCAATTGATGAACGATCTTATCGATTCGTTCGCAGACAGCGAGAACCCGGAGCACAACACCGCCAAAGACTTGCTCTGGTCTCTGCAGAAGGAAGCGGCAGCGATCGAATACGGGTCGCGGCAAATTAATCGATTGCGTGATGACATCTGGGAGCCGTTTGAGAGATGCGCGCGCGTGCTCCATCAATTCGGCTATCTCGATTTTCACTCCGAACGAGTGACTGAACGAGGAAAGTGGCTCGCCGATCTGCGCGTCGATCGGCCGCTGCTGATCGGCGAAGCTTTGCAGCGGAACCTGTTTGCCGCCCTCAACGAGACCCAGGCGGCGGCGCTGGTCGCGGCCCTGGCCGCAGACGAGGATCGCGATTACGGCGAAGTGGAAATCGACGACGCCAATGTCAGCGTGTTGGTCCGCTTCGAAGAAATCGCATTTGAAGTTTCGAACGAAGAATGGAAGCAGGGCATCGAAGCCGTCGAAGCAATAAACTTTTCCGCCGCTGCCGCCTCGGCCTTGTGGGCGAGTGGCGTCGCCTGGTCGAAACTGGTCGACGAGACGCGCGCTGAAGAAGGCGATCTGGTGCGATTGCTGTCGCGGACTGGCGAGGCGCTCTTGCAAATCGCCGGCCTCCGCGAGACCCATCCGCAGGCAGCGACGCTCGCGGCGCGGACGGCCGAAATCATGTTACGCGAACCAGTGAGATAGGCGTCTTTCGTGCGCCTCACGCCGCTGTGCTAAGATTCGCTTAGCCAATCATGGAAGTCTTATTAGCCAACGAATACGGGTTTTGTTTCGGCGTCGAACGCGCCGTCGAAATGGTTGAAGACGCATTGGGTGTCGGCGCGCCGGTGCGCACGCTGGGTCCGCTGATTCACAACACGCAGGAGATGCAGCGGCTCGAATGCGAGGGCGTGGCGACAATTCAGGAGCCATCGCAAGTCTCGAAGGACGAGATTGCCGTGATTCGCGCGCACGGTGTGACGCCGCAGGTCCAGGCTGAATTGGAAAAGCGCGCCGCGCAAGTTGTCGATGCGACCTGTCCGTTCGTGACTCGCGTGCAGCGTCTGGCCGAACGCGCTGCCAAAGACGGCCGTCATGTGGTGGTGGCCGGCAATCCCGATCATCCCGAGATGATCGGCGTAGTCGGTTATGCCCCGGCTAATACTTTCGTCGTCCGGGATGCCGATGAAGTCGCGCGACTTCCCATGTTGCACGAGCCGCTGGTTGTTTCCCAGACCACGCTCAAGTTGAAAACATTTCTCGAGGTGGCCGACGCGGTGCGGGCGAAGGCCGATGCTGAACCGCAAGTCGTTAACACCATCTGCTCAGCCACGCGCGATCGTCAGGACGCCGCGCGCGCACTCGCCGGTTTGGTCGATGTGTTCTATATCATTGGTGGCAAACATTCATCGAACAGCATCAAGCTGCTGGCCGTTTGCGAGGAGCAATGCGCCAAAAGCTTCCTGATCGAAACCCAGGATGAAATCAATCCGAGCGATCTGAATGCGGCAAACCGCGTCGGCGTAACCGCCGGAGCATCTACGCCCAATTGGTTGATCGATCAGGTGGTGAAGCGACTGAAAGAAATCGGCGGCGCCAACGGCCGAAACAATTAACGAACGTTACCTGTACAGTTTCCGCCCTTACCCGGTGACCTCCCTCGACCTTTAACCGTCTTATGGACATCGAATCAGTTCGCGCGTACTGCCTCTCATTTCCGCACGCCACTGAAAATGTGCAATGGGGCGCCGATCTCGTCTTCAAGATCGGCGGCAAGATGTTCGCGGTAATCGGTCTCGATGCCGGCTCCGATCACTGCATGTCGTTCAAGGCGACGCCGGAAAAGTTCGCCGAACTGATCGAACGAAACGGCATCGTGCCCGCGCCTTACGTCGCCCGTTATCACTGGGTCGCGCTTGAACGCTTCAACGCGCTCAGTGAAAAGGAACTCAAAGCCCTGGTGAAGACTGCTTACGATTTGGTGTTTGAGAAGCTTCCAAAGAAGATCAAAGCCGGGCTTGAAAAGGGCGATGCTCCAAAACCAAAGAAGCGCAGTTAGCCGACAACTCCGCAAGTTATTGAATAGGCACTGGTCGTCAAAGGATCGTCATCTCGTCTCGCGTTCTCTTTTTTCCTCTCTGCGAAACTCGCTGGGCTCGATCGGGTTAGCATCGCTCCACAATCCGCGACGCGCCTGGCGCGCTTCGTCTTCGGCACGCGCATAACTCTCCCGATCGGCCGGCGACTGCTCGCGCTCATAATCCTTGTAGTGCCACGCCAAACCCGCCTTGACCTGCTCGAGGTTGATGTCCTTATCGTCGCACATGATCTTGCAAACCTGCCGGCCATATTGATCGGTCTTATCGCAAACCGCCGTCACCTGCTTGTCGAAAACCATGTCCGAAAGGCTTTTTTTCGATTGCGCGCCGAACGCCTGATGTGATTCGGGCGCGTCGATTCCCTGCAGACGGATTCGCTGCTGCGTGTTTGTCGAGTCGAGCACGGTGATCGTGTCGCCGTCAGCGATGCGCACGACGCGACCCGTGAACGTTTGCGTTGCGTACGTTTTGGAAGATGAGGAAGTTGACTCGCTGCGGGGCCTTCGCGAGCAGCCGAAACTCAGCGTGATGGCCCAGACCAGCAGCGCCAGGGTCAACGCGCGGCGCAGCGCTGGCTGGTTAGCTACAGTCATCTCGGGTCGTGTCTGCTCAATACGGACAGTGCCGGCAGCCGCTGCCACAACAGTAACCGCGCCGCGCCAGGTAACTCTCAGTGAAGACCACCGAGCCGGCATCTCGGTAGTAGTCGCGAGTCTCGACGAAAGCGCCACGCACCAACTCCAGATCAACTTTCATGTAGGCCGTCGCCGGACCACTCCACGAAAACTGATCGGGATGAATCAAATGTGCGAGCAACTCTGCGCCTTCGACGACGCGTGGTCCCGGTCTCGCAAAATATGAATTCGCATCGACCGCATAGACGCGGTCGTTTCGTACCGCTGGGAGCGCGAAGAAGGCAGCGCGGTGTTCCGCCGCGAGTGAACTGTAAGGTCCGAGATGCTGCCAGATCTGCTTCATCGTCTGTGCGAGGTTGAAACCGCACGGCATCATCACTAAAACCTCGGGCGCCCACTCCGCCAGCGTTTGCCAGTTGACGCGCACAGATTCGCCGCCGTCCGATCCAATTTCATCGCGGCCACCGGCAATGCTCACTTGTGCCGGCACCCAGTGCCCGCAGGCGTAGATTGGATCGAGCCACTCCATGCAAAACACCCGCGGCCGATGCGCAACCGCGGATGTTTGCGCGCGTAATTGATCCAGGCGGGCGCGGCAAGATGCCACCAGCTCTTCCGCGGCGCTGGTTTGGCCGATAGCGATTCCCAGGTCGAGTACGTTCTGAAAGATTTCGTTAATTGACTGCGGCGTCAACCAGACAATCTCCGGTTGATGCGTGAGGGCCTTCAAGACTTGCGAGACCTCGTTACCCGACGGTGCGCATACCTGACAAAGGTTTTGCGTGAGGATGAGATCAGGCGCGAGCGCAGCCAGCAGGTCTTCGTCAATTTGATAGAGGCTTAAACCTTCACGCAGTCGCTCAGCGACGGCGCGATCGATTTCACTCTGCGTCATCGTTTCGAGCGGCAGGACATTGCGAACGACGACGGGTTTGCTTTTGACTGATTCGGGATAGTCGCACTCATGGGTGATGCCGACCAGTTGGTCTTCCATTCCCAGCGCGCAGACCATCTCGGTTGCGGACGGAAGAAAGGAAACGATTCGCGGCATGGCTGGCGATTATTGAACTGACTGCTGGTCCATCGCGCTGATGATCGCGCTCGCAAATTCATCGGTGCTCGACGTGCCGCCGATATCGCGCGTGCGCACCTTACCATCTGCGAAGACTTTGAGCAGGGCGCCTTCGATCCTGTCAGCGGCCTGGCGTTCTTCGATGTGGTTGAGCATCAGAATCGCTGACTGCAGCAGCGCGGTCGGGTTCGCGATGCCTTTGCCGGCAATGTCCGGCGCTGAGCCGTGCACGGCTTCGAAGACTGCGCCTTTCTCACCAATGTTGGCGCCGGGAACCAAACCGAGACCGCCAATCAAACCCGCGCATAAGTCGGACACGATATCGCCGTAGAGATTCTCGCAGAGCAGAATGTCGAACTGTTCCGGACGCATCACCAACTGCATCGAAGTGTTATCGACGATCATGCTTTGCCGTTCGGTTTCAGGATAGAGCTTGCCGACTTCTTCGAAACAGCGCAGAAACAGTCCGTCCGAGAGCTTCATGATGTTCGCTTTGTGAACCGCGGTGATCTTCTTTCGCTTTTCGCTGCGCGCATAGGTGAAAGCGAAGCGCGCGATGCGCGTCGAAGCCTTCTCGGTGATGATCTTCAGGCTTTCGACGACGCCCGGGATAATTTCGTGTTCGATACCTGAATAGAGGCTCTCGGTGTTTTCGCGCACCACGACCAGGTCGAGATTCGGATTGCGGCAGGGCACATTTGGCAGCGCGCGCACCGGCCGCAGGTTCGCGTAAAGATCGAGCGCCTTGCGCAGGCCGACGTTGACCGAAGTGAATCCTTTGCCGACCGGCGTCGTGATCGGGCCTTTCAGTCCGACCTTGTTGCGCTGAATCGATTCGATCAATTCATCAGGCAAGGTCTTGCCAAATTTATCGAGTGCTTCCTGGCCGGCGATGTGCTCTTCCCATTCAATTTCGACGCCGGATGCTTCGATGATGCGCACGACGGCGGCGGCGACTTCCGGGCCAATCCCGTCGCCGGGAATCAGTGTGATACGATGCTTCATAAGTCAGAAGTCAGTAGACAGTAGTCAGCAGTCAGTAGTCAACCTCATGGCCGCGCGGTCAAATCAGCTCCCGGAAAAATCAGAAATAATCATTATCGGTGGCGGCGTAATCGGTCTGTCGATTGCTCGGGCGCTGGCTCTGCGCGGCGTTCGCGACGTGACGGTGATCGAAAGAGGTGAGTTTGGCCGCGAGGCGTCGTGGGCCGCTGGCGGCATTCTCGCACCCCAGGTTGAAGCGGATGCCGCAGATGATTTTTTCCGTTTGGCCAGCGCGAGTCGCGACCTGTATCCGCAGTTCGCGGAAGCTTTGCTGAACGAAACAGGGATCGACATTGAGCTCGACCGGACGGGCACTATGTACGTGGCGTTTACCCAGGCAGAGGAAGCGGAATTCCGCGCGCGTCTTGATTGGCAACGGAGCGAGGGCCTGGCCGTTGAGTGGCTGAGCGGCGATGAAGCCCGCGCGCTCGAGCCGGCTCTTGCGAATGACGTTCGCTGTGCTTTGAGATTCCCGAATGATCTTCAAGTGGAGAATCGACGTCTGGTCGAGGCGCTGCTTGTCAGCAACCGTAAACTTGGCGTGCGATTGATCGATCAATGCGAGGCGAAGTCGATGCGCGTAACAGCCGGCCAGGTTTCCGGCGTCGAGACTCTGCGCGAATTCATCAGTAGCCGGATGGTGGTGATGGCTGCGGGTGCGTGGACGTCGGCGATCGGTCCAACGACGGGAGTCGACGTAGCACCGGTGCGTGGACAGATGCTTTGCTTTCGGCCTGAGCTCAAGCTAGTGCGGCACGTGGTTTACAGTTCGCGCGGTTACTTGATCCCGCGTCGCGATGGCCGGCTCATCGCCGGATCTACCAGTGAACGTGTGGGCTTTGATAAGCAAGTTACGCGAGACGGCATTACCGCGATTCGATCGATGGCGGCTGAAATCGCGCCGCAGGTTGCCACTCTGCCGTTGATCGATTCGTGGGCGGGTTTTCGGCCGCGAGCACAAGACGACTCGCCGGTCTTGGGTCCCTTCGCCGAGATCGACGGTCTTGGCTACGCGACTGGTCACTATCGCAACGGAATCTTGTTGGCGCCGATCACCGGAGAGCTGGTTGCGGAGACGATCATTTCGAAGTCGGTTTCGCCTTTGATCGTTCCGTTTTCACCGAATCGCTTTCAACCCACGGCGAATGTCAGTACCCGGAGCGGTAGCGACGGAATCAAGTGATCCGATGCGCTCTGGAACGAACCCCGGCTGTCGGAAAAGGGCGGTGATCCGTCGCGGACGCTCCCGGCGTTGACCTGCGCTCTTCCTTTTTTGACACAGCTGTGCGCCTGACCTAACATCACGTCGTCTCTCCGCGCATCCGGTAAAACGTCACATGAAGCTAGTTCGCTTGTCGCTTTTCTTAATTTGTTCAGGCGCGATCTGGCAGTCCGTCGCCGCGCAATCACAGGTCGCGAATGGCGCCGAGGTCTCAAAACCCGCCGAGTCTTCGAGTGCCAACAAGCCGACGGATGATTTAGACAAAAAAACGCCGGCGCAGCTTTTCGAAGACGCGGACAGTTTTGCCCGCAAAAAATTCGAAGCTTTCGAAAAGCTGAAGATGCCGTATGACGATTCGCTCAAGCAAAAGATTGAAAAAGAGCAGCGGGCGTTGGCGGCCAAGTACTCGGACGCGTTAGCGGCGCGCAAATTGTCCGGCGGCGACATTTATTATCAGGGCCTTTTGGGAAATCTTGCCGGCCAGCCGGATCGCGCGTACGCAGCCATGCAACGCTTCCTCAACGAAAATCCCGAAGCGGCCGGCGAGCAGGCCCAGAACGCGCGCGCCATCGTCGTCATTAACGCCGCAAAAAAAGGGGCGTTAACTGAAGCCGAGAATCGGCTGAAGCAGTACGCTGAGAACCAACCGCAAGTAGCCGAGGATCGTTACGCGCTGGAAAACTGGATGGTAGTCAGTTACTTCAACGCGAAAGATTACGAGCACGCGCTGCCGCATGCGCAGCAATTGTGGCTCGCGTCGCAAAC
>Ga0207511_100027_pt1 | contig 39739 bp, 33 predicted proteins | sample NitcycUWRSCHO22C_FD_188265 | JGI IMG/M metagenome (GOLD analysis project Ga0207511, IMG submission 188265) | Soil microbial communities from Arlington Agricultural Research Station in Wisconsin, USA - Nitrogen cycling UWRJ-SCHO22-C (SPAdes) | ecosystem: Environmental > Terrestrial > Soil >... | reverse complement strand
GCTTTATGAACGATATGGTTTTCAACGGCGCGCGCCGTTCAGTGAATACAAAGTCGATCCGATGAGTCTCTATTTTGAAAAGGCGCTTTAGACAAATTGCGGTGCGCCGTCGGCTATGCTTTGCCGCCGCCCGGCAAAAGGTTTTAGAATCGAAATATGAATTGTCCTGTTTGTAAATCAACGGAACTATCATTGAATCAACTGGAAGAGAATCTTTCGTCGCAGCAGTGCGGGAAATGCCGCGGAAATTGGATTGCCGGCGCGGAATATTGGAAGTGGGTCGAAGACCACAAGTCTGATCTCGCGGAACGCGTTTTTGAGCATGAGACGCTGTCGCTCGCAGAGCCGGGCTTGCAGTTGGATTGTCCCGAGTGTCGTTTTCGCATGGTGAAATATCTGGTCGGCCGAGGTCTTAGCTTTTCGATCGACCATTGTCATGGGTGCAAAGGCATCTGGCTGGACGGCAACGAATGGGAAGCTCTGAAGAAGCGAAACCTGCACGACGACCTGAACCTGATGTTCACGTCGTTCTGGCAGAACGAGGCGCAACGCCTCGAGCGCAAAAGGAAGATGGAACAAATTTATATCGGCAGGTTCGGCGAGGAAGATTATGCCGAGATCAAACGCATCAGATATTGGCTCGATACCAAGACGAACCGGGAAGAGTTGATTGCCTACCTGATCGACAAAGCGCCGTTTGATATTTAAGAAATCATGAGTGATATCGATAGCGGAAAACTGTGGTACCACCCTTACCTCGATGTATTTTTGAATCGTTGGTATGCGAATTATGAAGAAGCTCGAGGGTCGCTCGATCGTCACGGCGGCTTTCTCCTGCCATACCAAAAGCACTTCTTTATTTGCCAGCCGGACGTGATCACCGCGCTCGGGCTCGATTCGAATGATCCCGATTGGGAGAAGATTGGTTTTGACTGCTCGCATCCTGTTGATGCGGCGGCGTTCGAGCGATTGCGGGAGAAACGCGCAGAGGTAGTTCGCAATTCCGAAACGAGCTAAACCGGCGCGGTTGATTCGTAGACTTCTTCTGTCCTCTCAACCATCCGTGTCAGCGAAAACCGATCGCGCGCGATGGCCCTGGCATTTTGCGCCAGGCGCCGGCGCTCGGCCTCATCGTTTATTAACTCTTCGATAACTCGAGCGAGCGCAGCGACGTCGCCCACACCGACCAGCCGCCCGGTCTTGTCTTCATCGATGGTTTCGCGTGCGCCTTCGGAAGCCGTAGCTACCACCGGCACGCCCGCAGCCATCGCTTCGACAATTGCCAGACCGAAAGGCTCAGAACGCGCGGCTGAAACGAACAGATCGAGAGTTGAAAGAAATTGCGGCATGTCGTCGACCCAGCCGATTAACTTAACGTGGTCGCTGACGCGCAAATCCCGAATCAATTTCTCGAGCGCGGTTCGGTTTTCACCTGATTGAAACTTGTCCTCGCCGGCGATCACGAATTCAACGTCGGGCCGGTTCTGCATGACAAGAGCCGCCGCGCGTACGAAGTCTTCATGTCCTTTGATCGGCGCGAGGTGTCCAGCCGTGCCGATCCGCGGTTTGCGAACAGTGCGTGACGGATCGTGAATTTCAAATTTTGCGAGGTCAATCCCGTTATGAATCGTCACCACCTTATTCCGGTCGAAGATGGATTGCGAACGCAGTGACTCGGCGACCGCCTGCGACACGGCGATGACCCGCGATGTCCGTCGCAGAGTTAACTTGTGGATGCGATGCAAAGGAAAGAGGACATGGCGCGTGAGCACTAACCGCGCCTTCGATCTGCCGGTGGCCAGCGCGGCCAAAGGATAATCGCGTGCCACGTGCGCGTGCACAATCTCAATGTTCTGCGAGCGGACAAATCGCGAAAGCTTCATCGCAGTCGCAAGGTTGAGCGAATTGCGCATCGGCAATTCGATAATATTCTCAGGCGGCACGGATCGAAGCGTGGCCCGCACTGGCGATGACGGGCTGAGAGCCGCGAACAGTTGATGGTCGCGTTGCGCAAGGGTGTTGGCCAGGTCGGCGAGGTGTCTTTCACCGCCGCCAATCTCGCGGGCAGAGCAAATTTGCAGGATGCGCATCGGGTGTCAGAAGCCCGACCGTCAGGGAGGGCGCCCATTAGAGTCAAACCGGTTCGGTTTTTCAGAGCGCCCTCCCTTACGGTCGGGCTTCTGATACGCCAATCTAACACAGCTAACTTGAGGTTCGCTCGCCGCGTGTAGTACAAGCTGATTTGTTGTCCACTCAATGACCTCAAACGCCACACCTGCAAACTGCATCATTTGCCAACGCGCGCTGCTTCATCTCGGCGAAGATTTCGCGGGAAAGCAAATCTATCAATGCAGCGAATGCGATTACGTCATGACGCCCGCCGCTGCTGCGCAAGATGCCAGCGAGTTGTATGACGACCCAGAGTACTTCGACGGCTGGGGTTGCAACATGGAATTTGATTACGAGCGGTTTGAGCCCGCCGTCCATCGTCAGGTCGAACAATATCTGGCCTACCTCAAGCAGCACACGCGCGGTAAGTCATTGCTCGATGTGGGGACAGGGAGCGGCCTCTTGCCGCACCTCGCGCGCCAGTCGGGATATGAGGTCGAAGCGACAGATTTGTCGAAGCATGTGTGCGACACGCTGCCCGCCAAAGCCGGCTTTCGCGTCCATCACGGGACGATCGAAGAGATCGAATTTGGACGAAAGTACGATGTCATTACGATGTTGCACGTGCTCGAGCATACGACCAATCCGCTTTCGACTTTGCAGCGAGCTCGCGAGATTCTTAACGGTGAGGGTTATGTACTCGTCGTGGTGCCGAACTATCGCAGCTTCGACACGCGCGCGAAGGATCTATTATCGAAATTAAAATTGAAGAGCCGTCCCTACAAGCACCTGGCTCTGGGCCATCATAACTATGTGTTTTCAATTAACAGCCTCAGGGCTTTAGGCCGCGCGGCCAACTTGGACATTGTGCACCACACGACCACGCAACCTGCGTGGCGGTCCGGCGGGCTCCATCGCCTGTTCGAGAAGTTTGAGATGGCGACCTGGTGTTGGATCGTCTACCGAAAGAGCGCGCGTACATGAACCGCACACCTCGCAAGAAATCTCGCGGAAAAAAATTCCTGCTGGTGCTGTTCGGACTCGGATTTGGCCTGCTGCTGACGGAAGTCTTTCTGCGGGCCGCCGGTTATTCCGCGCCGCTTTTCTATCAACCCGATTACTACCGCGGCGTCGTGTTGCGTCCGAATATCGCCGGGACCTATCAGCGTGAAGGCCGGAACTATGTCAGCATCAACAGCGCCGGTCTGCGTGATCGCGAACATGCGATCGCCAAGCCGCCCGATACGATCAGGATCGCTTTGCTCGGCGACTCGTATTGCGAAGCCTTGCAGGTGCCGTTGGAGCAGACCTTCTGGTGGTTACTACAACAGAAGCTGGAGAGCTGCCCGCAATTCGCCGGCAAGCACGTCGAGATCATCAACTTTGGTGTCTCTGGTTATGGCACGGCGCAGGAATTAATTACTCTGCGCCGGCAAGTGTGGCAGTACTCGCCCGATATCGTCATGCTGTTGATGACGACGAACAACGACATCAGCGATAACGTGCGTTCACTGAAGAAGACGGATCAAATTCCATACTTCTATTATCGCGGTGACCAGTTGATTGAAGACGATTCATTTCGCGAGGCACCGCAGTTTCGCTGGCGGACCTTCAGCAGTTTCGGTCGCTGGTTCCGCGACCACTTGCGGCTGGTGCAGCTCGGTTACGAAGCGCAGCTGCTGATCAAGACCAAACTGGATGAGCGTCGTTCACGTCAGCCGGCGCCTGCGTCGCCCGTCCCGGCGGCGGCAAATGACAATGCGAAACCACCGTCATCCGAAATCAGCGTAGAGAACATGATCTATCTTAAGCCGGACGCGACCTGGAACGAAGCCTGGCGGGTCACCGAAGGCCTGGTGAATGAGATGCATCGCGAAGTAAATGAAAAGGGCGCCAAATTTATGCTGGTGATCGGCAGCAATCCGATTCAGGTTCATCCTGATGCAGCGGTGCGACAGAGATTTCAGGCGTATCTGGGAATGGACGATCTGTTTTATCCCAACCGCAGACTTGAGCAGTTCGCGAATCGCGAAGCGATTGATTTTCTGGATCTGGCCCAACCGCTGGAGCGATATGCCGACGAAAAAAAAGTTTACTTACACGGATTCGGCAAAGAGATCGGCAACGGTCATTGGAACGTCGAGGGACATCGGCAGGCGGCGGAGTTGATTGAGCAGAAGATGTGTAGCGAGGCCTCGCCGAAATTTTAGGCGCGGACGATTACTTGACGATCGAAAAGTCCATCCACTGACTCGCGGTCTGATGCTTCTTGTCGGCGAGTTCGTCGTTGACGATTATCTGAAGCACGTAATCGCCAGGCTCCAGATCACTTCCGAGTTGAATGATCCCGCCTCCTACCAATCGCTTCATGTCCGCTTGACCCGCGGTTTTCATTGGATTCTGCTTGCCGGTGAAGACAGGCTTGCCGTCGCGAAACAGGATCACCCGGGTTGTCAGTTGCGGCGCCCCGCCTTTTTCGGCCTGCGCGTTGTAAATAAAGAACGCGTAGTTCAGGAACATGCCGGAGTGGAAGCGGCGGACGGCGGGGCTGGCCTCGGCGTTGCCCTTGTCGATTCCTTCCTGGTCGGCCGAGGGACTGTCGACAGTTGTCTGGGCCGTGCGGTTCGCATAGCCGCGCAGGATCAGACCCGAAAGCGCCAGCCGATTCTTTTTCACGTCCGGGACTTCGATGAACTGACTGGCCGATCCAATCCGATCGGTCGCGGTATCACGCAAAGACATGCGCAGTTGATAGGCGCCCGGCTTCTTCACCGGCACCGTGATGTAATAGACCAAACCATCGCGGGCGACCCGCTTGTAACTTTCCTCAGGCAGTTGCAACGTGTAAGTCCTGCCGGTCTGTTCGACCACGACGCCATTGTCACCAAAGGTCATCGACAAAACGTCGAAGACGCACTGATGCATCTTGTTGGCCTCTTCGGTGAAGGTCAGATCGCCGGCGTTGATATGCAGGACCGAGCGCATGAACGAGCCGGACTTTTCGTCGTTGGCGAACAGCGAGGTCAGTTGCAGGTGAATGCCGGTCGCGGTAAACGGCGAGGCGGTGGCTTCGTAGAGCTTCTGCGCCAGCGTGCGCGGCGCGGACTTATCTTCTTCGGTAACGCCGTAGAAGCCGTTGCGCATGCGCACGTTAAATTTTCCCGGCCGCGTGACCTTCAACGTCAGGTGATGAAACGTGCGCTTGCCCGTGCGTTTGTCGAACGTCGATTCATCGGGCCGATAGCCGATCAGATAAAAGCCTTTCTGATCTTCGAGGACACGTCGAATGCCGCTGCTGAGATCGTTTGTATTACGAATCGCGATGCCGCCAGTCTGATGCGCCAGGTAATCCAGGCTCTGCTGGTTGTCGTAAGCCTGGATGCGGCGCTTGGTCATTTGGTCAATGAAGTAATCATTGCTGCCAATACCCGGGTCGGTGGTGTTGCGCAGCGAATCGGCCGTCGTGATGCCCCGGGAGTCATTCATGTTATCGGCCGCGGTGATTCCCATGGTCTGCAATCCGGTCGCGTTCATGGTGTAGATAACGACGGCGGCGCGCGCCGCTTCGTCTACCAGGCGAGTGATTCGATCAGAAGCCAGGTAGGTTCGCATCGCGTTCGCGTCGTCGTAAATGCGAAAACCGTCGGACACCAGCAGGATTGATTTGCGGCCCGGCAAATTCTTCAGTCCGCGGACGACGTAACTCACCGCGCCCAAAGTGCCCACGGCAAAGATGTCCTTGCGAAATTCATTCAACTCGTCCCGCGCGTCGTCGATTTGCTGACCCATGGGACCGGCCGTGGGCGGGTCGATTGGGTCGAAAGGAGTGGCGGTGCTGCGACCATTGGCATTCCACTTAATTCGTTCGACGGCCGCGGCCAGTTGCCTTTTATCGGCCGTGAAACTCTGCAGCGCGCCGATGCCGCCGCTGGTCCGAATGATCGCCACCAGATCGCCTGGCTGCATCTGCTCGTCGACGAATTTCTTCAACGCGCGCCGGACAAATACCATGCTGTCGAACGCCAGGCCGAGATCATCAACGACAATGGCAATCGTCCGTTTGATGTCTTCGCGGCGGAGCGTAGTCGGCGGCAGAGGCGGTGCGTCCTTCGCAGTCGGGGCCGATCTGGCCGCGCGTCCGGCCGGCACTGTCGGGCTCAACGCGAAGCTGAAGTTGGTGATCTTTTGTTTGTGGCCGTCCTCAAAAATCTCAACCTCCTGCGGTTTGAGATCGGTGACGAGCTTGCCATGATCGTCGGTGATGACCGCATCAACCTGTACGAGATTTGTCGAGATGCGCACCACGTCGTCTTCATCCGGCCTTTGAAGCGTTGGCGGCGGCGGCGGTGTTTGCGGTTGCTGCGCAATTCCGGAAGCGATCAGTTGGGTGCTGATCAGGAGTGTCAGAAGTGCTTTTCGAACCATGACGACTTTGGCTTACTTCACAATTTGAAAATCCATCCACTGCGTGGCAGTGCGATATTTCTTCTCGGCAAGTGCGTCCGCAACCACGACCTGCAGAACATACTCACCGGGTGTCAGATCGGTTCCGAGAATAATCGCGCCCGAGACGACGAGCCTTTGCAAGTCGTTCTGATTGTTTGCGGCGAAAGGCTGATCGCCACCTGCGAAAACCTGCTGGCCATTGCGGAACAATCGGACGCTCGTCGAGAGTTGATGCTTTTGATTCTTGTCGAGTTGCGCGTTGTAGATCAGATATCCGTACTGCAATTGCATGCCTTGCCGAAAATCGCGAACGGCGGGGCTGACTTCGGGATTCCTCAGGTCCGGTTTGGCGTTGGGCTGAACCGCAGCGCCACTGAGCACCAGACCGGACAGTGCCAATCGCCGGTTGGTAAGGTCGGGGACTTGAATGTATTGCGACGCCGAGCCGAGGCGCCCGGTCGCCGCGTCGCGTAAGCCGATGCGGAATTGGTAAGCGCCGGCTTTCTTGATGGGAACGGCGACGTTGTAGACAAGGCCCTGGCTGAGAGCACGCTGATAATCTTCTTCGGGCAATTGAATGGTGTAGGTTTGGCCGGTGTAATCCACGGCGGCGGTAGTGTCGCCAAAGGTCATCGCCACCACGTCAAAGACTGCTTCGTGATTGCCGCCCGGTGCGTCTTTGAAAGTTAATTCGCGCGCATCGATGTGCAAAAGCGATCGCATGTATGAGCCGTTCGTCGCATCGTTGGCAAAGAGCGAAGTCAATCGCAGGTGCACGTCACTCGATGAAAAAGGTGAACTGATCACCTCGATTAATTGTTGGGCGGCGGTCTTCTCTTTGGGGGTGCGTTTGTCGTCAGCCTCGCCATAAAATCCGCTTCGTATTCGCACTTCGAATTTGCCGGGCCGGGTGACCTTAAGCGTGAGGTGATGTAGGGTCCGCGGGGCTTTGCCGTTGAAGATAGACTCGTCAGGGCGATAACCAATCAAGTAGTAGCCACGCTGATCGTCGAGGACATGCTGGATTCCCCCGCTGATGTCGTTCGTGTTCCTGATCGCCAGCCCGCCCGTTTGTTCCGCGAGAAAGTTTAAGCCGTTCTGAGATTCAAAGAAGGTCTGGCGGCGCATGGTCTCTTCTCGATCCAACTCCTGCCGGGCCCGGGATCCTCCGAGTGGACCGCCCAGGCCTGTTGAACGAGTACTTGGTATCGAGAGCTGTACATTGTCCTGCGCTTGTAATCCGATTGGAGTCAGTCCACGCGCGTCCATCGTGTAGATCACCACTGAGGCGCGGTTGGCGAGATCCGTCAGAGCTTCCAATGCAACTTGCACCCGATTCGTTCGGTTGGTGTCACCGGGACTGAAAATCTGAAGGTCGTCGGAAAACAGCAACACTGACTTCCGGCCGGGCATTTCGCGCAGGCCTTGCACCACGTAGCGCAGGGTACCGAGCGTTCCGACTGAATAAGCTTCCGCGCGAAAGTTCTCGGCCGTCTGGTTCCTGCTCTCCGCTTCATCCGGAATCTTGAGGTCCGGAGCCTTGAGCGGGGCAAAGGCGCTGACGTCGCCGCGACCCATCAGGTTAAATCTCACTTGCTCGATCGCGGCCGACAGACGACGTTTGTCGGTGGTGAATTGCTGCAAAGCCCCGGTGCCACCGCCGGTGCGAATGATGGACACCAAATCGCCCGGTTGCATCTGCTCAGCGACAAACTTCGTGAGCGCACGGCGAACGTAAGCCACACTCTCAAAGGACATCCCCAGATCATCGACGACCACCGCAATACTCCGCCGTACATCGTTGCGAGTTACTGCTGTTGGGGGAGCGCTCGGCGCACTTGGATCAGTTGTCTTGTTGGTGATGGCCGGTTCGGCGCGACGCTCACTGGCTGACGGCGAGCTGCTGAAAAGAAAATGCGTGATTTTCTGGGGCCGGTTGTCTTCGAAGATTTGTACTTCTTCAGGCTTGAGGTCGGTTACGAGTTTGCCATTCTTGTCGGTAACGACCGCATCGACCTGGACGAGATTGGTTGTGATTTTGACGACGTCGAGGTCGTCAGGCTTTTGCGCGGGCGGCCGCGGCAACGTCCCGGCCTGCTGGGCAATAATCGAACCGGCCAGCGCAATGAGAAGAAAGGGGCAAAAGCGTTTCATGTTTGTGCCAACCGGACCGTGCGCCGCGCTAATGTCGAGACTAGACGATCATTAGCCGCCGCTGGTTTCAAAACTAAGCGCGCGGGCGCCTGAATCAGCAGCCAGGATGCGTTCGTAGAATTCTATATACTTGGGAATGACCTTGTGCGTGCCGTAGCGTTCGATTGCTGACGCGCGTGCGGCGCGACCGATTTGCCGGCGCAATTTCTTATCCATCGCCAGACGCACTACATCATCGGCCATCTTATCGACGTCGCCCACCGCACTGAGAAATCCGGTTTCACCATCGTCGACAACTTCAGGCAGGCCACCCACGCGCGAGGCAATCACCGGTAGTTCACAGGCCATCCCCTCCAGCGCAGCCAGACCGAATGACTCCTGCTCTGAAGGAAGCAACAATATGTCCGACGCGCAGAGGTAGTCGACGATGTTGGGCTGCTTGCCGACGAAAATGCATTGATCGGCGACGCCCAGGCACTTCGCTCGATGAATACAGTTCGTGCGTTCGCTGCCGTCGCCGACCATCACCAGCCGGGCCTTCGTCCGTTTCAAAACGCGCGCGAAGATCTCGACACAGTCGACCGGACGCTTGACGGGGCGAAAGTTTGAAACGTGGACCAGCACGGGCGATCCATCCGGAGTCAGGAACTCGCGCAGGTCGCAATCAATCTTGGGTTTGTATTCGTCGGGACAGACGAAATTGGGAATGACTTCGATTCGATCAAACCCGAACTGTTCGATCGTGGCATCCTTCAGATAATTCGAAACTGCCGTCACGCCGTCCGACTGTTCCAGAGCATACTTGGTGATCGGGAGATAAGATCTGTCAGCCCCGACCAGCGTGATGTCCGTGCCGTGCAGCGTCGTAACTACCGGCAGGCGGCGATGCTTCTTGATCGATTCACGCGCGAGGATCGCACTAATCGAATGCGGAATTGCGTAATGCACGTGCAGCAGATCGAGGTTTTCATTTTCAGCCACGGCCGCCATCTTCGTGGCCAGAGCCAGGTCGTAGGGCTGATGCTCGAACAACGGATAGGACATCATCTCGACTTCATGAAACCTGACCCGTTCATTCAATTCCGTGAGCCGGGTCGGTAAAGCCGAAGCAATAAAGTGCACCGTGTGACCACGTTCAGCCAGTTCCTTGCCTAGTTCAGAACCCACAATGCCGCTGCCGCCATAAGTTGGATAGACTGTGATGCCGATGTTCATATAAAGAAGAGGCTAGATGTTAGATGTCAGAAGGTAGCAATACAAGTTGTCAGGGCGTGTGAGTTATGGCGTGCGTGAAGGCTGTGGTTATCGGAAGACGCGGTTGAAATTTTTTAGAGCGAAGACTTCTCGATGATCGGATGTGCGGTTCGTTGTCTTTCAGCTACCAATTCTCTCCGATGCTAACTTCAAAACACGAAACGTAAAAAAAAGAGGCAGACGACCCTCGCAGTTCGCCTGCCTTCGTACTCAACTTGTCTCAGCAATTGAAGTTGGGGCAAGTGAGGCCGCCCAGTATACGTCGCAATGACCTTTGCTGCAACTATGTTTACGAACCGGCGCAGATATCAGAGCCGGGAGCGCTAGTGACCCGCCCAGCCTAACGATGGCGTCGTGCAAATCCCTCAGGCAACACCGAAGCAACTTCTTTGAGAAAGCGATTAGATAAACGGGACAACGAGCGTCTATAATCGCTTCACAAACTTAAGGAGTTAATGGCTCGCCAAAGACACGAGCCGTCATTGCGATGCCCAAAATCAGCGATATCCAGGAAACGCCCAACCCTAACGCAGTCAAATTCATTTTGCGCGAGCCCGTGACCAGCGGCGTCGCCCGTCAATTCGGTTCCAGCGATCAAGCGCAAAGCGACCAACTGGCCAGGTCACTCTTTGACATCGGTAGCGTCGCGTCAGTCTTTTACATGGATAACATGATCACCGTCGAAAAAGACGACGCCGCTGATTGGGATGAATTGTTACCGGCGCTGGCGGTGCCAATTCGCGCGGCCGAGTCGGCGGCGGCTCCGGCCGCTAATGACGCCGCGTCCGCGGTCGGCGGCGCCATTGCCGCAGTCACGAGTGACGATCCGCGCCTCCTGCAAATCAACGAAATCCTCGACGAAAAAGTCCGTCCGTATTTGATGGGTGACGGTGGTTATCTGGAGGTGCTCGATCTCACCGATCATACTTTGAAGATTCGCTATCAGGGAGCATGCGGTACTTGTCCCAGTTCGTTAACCGGAACCCTGATGGCCATCGAGAGCATGTTGAAAGAACAGGTCGATCCGGAAATGGAAGTGATCGCCGTCTAGCAGCACACGCCTTCTTGCGTGAGTTACGCAGGCTCTTGCCTGCGTGATCGATCAAAGAACACCGTCAGGATGACGGTGGCCCGCAGGCAGGGCTGCCTGCGCTCCAATCTTTCTGGAACCAAGTTGACTAGTCGCGCGTTATCCTCACACGCCCAGTGTATTCAGTCCACGTTTGCCGGAGAAGATATGAACATCCGTTGTCTCTTAGCCGTCCTGCTTTTGCTGATCGCCTGCGCAGCGGTTAGCGCACAACCATCCGACGCCAACAAGACAGCTGCGAAGACCGCCGCCAATCCTGCAAAGTCCGCGAAAGATCCGGAAGCTGAACGCCTCATGAAAGAGCGGCGCGACAACGCGCAGGCGCTGCTCATGAGTCTGGCCGCGGACGCGGGTCGCTTTAACGATCAGACCCTGCGGGCGCGCACCCAGGCGCGCATCGCGGATGTTTTATGGTCGGCCGATCCTGAACGCGCTCGCGCACTCTTCCGCAAGGCCTGGGAGTCAGCAGAGGTTGTCGATCAAGAAGCGCAACGAAAGTTGGAGGAAGACATCAGACAGCAGAAGGCGAAGAATGGTGGAAATGGCGCCGTCACGGTCCAGGGACCGGCGAACATTCGCGGCGAAGTTTTGCGTCTGGCCGCGAAGCATGATCGAGTGCTGGGTGAAGAATTTCTGGCCAAACTGCGAATCGAGCAACAACAGGACGCCGGCGACAACGCAGACAAGAGCCGCGCACTCGACACCCCGGAAGCCGTCTCCCAGCGGCTCAATCTGGCGCGGCAGCTGCTTGATACCGACGTAGCGCGGGCGCTGCAGTTTGCCGATCCGGCGTTAACGAACATCACGCGCGACGGGCTGGATTTTCTTTCATACCTCCGGGACAAAGATGCGGCGGCGGCGGATATGCGTTATTCGGCGTTCCTCAGTCGCGCCGCGGCGGACATGCAGTCTGACGCGAACACGGTTTCGTGGTTGGCATCATACGTTTTCACTCCGCACATGTTCGTCACGTTCAGTGCTTCCGGTAACAATTCAATGTCGTCGACGTCGCGCGAAAACCAGCCGCCCAATGTTCCGGCCCAATTGCGCAACGCATTTCTGCGAGTTGCCGGCGATATTCTAATGCGCCCCCTGGCTCCGCCGGGACAGGACCAGACCTCGGCGGGTGCGCAGGGAAAATATCTGATGTTGAAGCGACTGCAGCCATTGTTCGATCAGTACGCTCCGCGTGAGTTGGCCGAGGCGATTCACGCGCAAGCGGACGCGCTGGCCCAGGGCGTTTCGGATGATGTGCGGCAGCGTGATGATAATTCGTTGCGTGAAGGGATTCGTCCGCCGCAGAGTAGCGAAGATCGCGAAAAGGCTTTGCAGGATCGAATCGATCGCGCGAAAACGGCGGAGGAACGGGACGCGCTGTACGTTCAGATGGCGCGAATTTACGTCGATAAGGTCGACATGCGGGCGCGTGACTTCGTCGAAAAGATCGAGGACATGGAATTACGAAACAAAGTTCGTCCTTTCATCGACGGATCGCTGGTGATGCGCGCCAGCGATAAAAAGGACACGGATCTGATTTTCGAAATATCAAAGAAGGGCGACCTCTCACACTTTCAGCGATCATGGGCCCTGATGCGGGCCGCGACGCTTTTGGCGAAGACCGATCGCGATCGTGCACTTGCCACAATTGAAGAGGCGGCTGCTGAGGCCCGGCGAATTGAAGAGGCTGATCCCGATCGTCCGCGCGCCATGATTGCGGTTGCGAACGCTTTGCTGGTGCTTGATCGGGCCAAGAGTTGGGAAACCGTCTACGAAGCTGTGAAAGCCGCCAATGCGGCCGAGAGTTTCACCGGCGAAGATGGCGCGATTAGAACCATTCTGCAGACAAAGAACTCGTCCTCGGTCAGGAGTTCGAGCTCCGGTGAGTTCAACGTTGCCGGTATCTTCGGAGAGTTGGCGAAGGAAGACTATAACAAGACTGTTGAAGTGATACGCGGCTTTCAGCGGGAAGCGCCACGCGCCAGCGCGACCATCGCCATTGCCCGGGCGGTGCTCGACGACAAGAAGAATTAAATGGTTGGGATGACCGCGCGACCAATTACTCGAGCGTTGTAATGCCTGCCGATTAGACAATTCGCCGATCTCAGTTAGAATCCTGGCGTTCCCGGCAAAGTTCGCTTCCTGGAGGAACCTATGCCTCGCCTCTCGATTTTCGTTTTCGCTTTAATTGCGGCGACGTCTATTACCGTCGCCGCTCAAACCACACCAGCTAACTCCGAGCAATCCAAGACTGCCAACGACAAAGCGGCCGCCGCAATCGAAGCCGAACGGCTGCTGAAGGAACGTCGCGCCAACGCCCAGTCGTTGCTGATCAATCTCGCGGCCGATGCTCGCAACTTTACCGACCCGACGGTGCGTGCGCGAACGCAGGCGCGCATTGCTGATGCGCTTTGGGACACGGACCGCGAACGCAGCCGGACCATGTTTCGATCGGCATTTGATGCCGCGGAAGCTGCTGATGCTGAAAGTCAGGCGCGCATGCAGGAGGACATTCGCCAGCAGCAGGCGCGCACCGGCCGGGGCGGATACGTCATCGCATCGCCCCCGAATCTGCGTCGCGAAGTTCTCGAGTTCGCGGCCAAGCGGGACCAGAAATTAGCGGAAGAGTTTCTAATTCGATATCGGGATCAGAAGACCCGTGAAGCCGATGAAAGAGGCCGGCGGAATTCCAGTGGGGCTGATGAGGCGACGGCGCAGCGATTCAGTGTGGCCGGCGATATGCTCGAGGCCGGAGACGTGGCCAAGGCGCTCGAGTTTGCCGGCCCCGCTTTGGGTTCGATCAGCATCCCGTCGATCGATTTTCTCTCGCGGCTGCGGGATAAAGATTCGATCGCCGCGGATCAGCGTTACGCCGGTCTGCTGCAGAACGCGACAATGAATCCGCAAGCTGACGCGAACACGGTTTCGATCCTGGCGTCATACATCTTCACCCCGCATCTCTACATTACGTTTCAGGGTAATGGCACTTCCAGCTCTTCAATGGGCGCAACGCCTCCGGCGAGCGTCAGTCCGGAACTGCGCGCGGGTTTCTTTCGCGCGGCGGCAGCGATCCTTTTGCGGCCGGTGCCTGAGCAATCGACTGCGGGGACTGACGGTCAGTATCTCGGAATCAGGCGCATGATGCCGTTGTTCGAGCAGTTTGCGCCGGCCGAGACAACCGCCGCGTTGAAGGTTCAGCTGGACAGCCTTGGCGCGATGGCGAGCAACTCTGCGCGAAACCGCGACGACGAATATCTGCACCGCGGGATTTCACCCGAACCCGAGACGGACAAGAAAGGCGATCGAGAACAGGCTTTGCTCGACCAGGCCGATCACGCCAAGATCTCGGCAGAACGCGATCAGGCTTATCTCAATTTGGCGATGTTGATGGTCGACAAGGACGACCGGCGCGCGCGCGACTATGTGGATAAGATCGATGACACCGAGTTGCGCGACGGCAGCCGCGGATTCATCGATGCTTCGATTGCCTACAAAGTCGTCACCAGGAAGAATGTCGAACGGGCGCTGGAAGTGGCGCGGAACGGTGACCTGACTCACCTGCAGCGATCATGGTTGCTGTCACAAACGGCAAACCTGATCGGCGCCAGGGATCGTGATGGCGCGGCGCAGGTGATGGAAGACGCGGCGGCCGAAGCCCGGCGCATCGAGACCTCTGATCCGGATCGACCGCGCGCATTCCTCGCGATCGCCAATGTCGCGTTGAAGATCAATCGCCCAAGTGTCTGGGGAATCATGGACGACGCGATCAGGGCCGCAAATTCGGCCGAGAAATTCACCGGCGAAGACGGTCAGATTACATTTCGGCTAATCAGTAAGGGAACCAACGCCGTGCACCAGCATGGGGTTGACGATTTCAACGTGTCCGGAATTTTCGTGAAATTGGCCGAGGAAGATTACGACAAAGCAGTCGAACTGGCCCGCGGTTTCAAAGGCGAAGCGCCCCGCGCCAACGCCGTGATTGCGATCGCCAGGTCAGTTTTGAACGAGAAGAAGAAGTGAATGAAGAGACGAGAGATTAGAGATTAGAGATTAGAGATTAGACGGTAGAACTTACACCTGCTAAATGTGGCTGAGAGGCATCGGGTCTAGAGTTAGAGTTCCCTTGGTAGCCTTTGAAACGTGTAACACGAACAGCTCGTTGAACTCTAAGCTCTAAGCTCTAAGCTCTAAGCTCTAAGCTCTAAGCTCTAACCTCTACGAATAGATATTCATCGAGCGCGTGAGCAACGTGAAAGGGTCTTCGACGTTCAGCGCTTCGCGCACGTAAAAAGGTTCGCCGGCCTCCACCCCGATTAAAGATCCGTAGTATCTGGTGCGATCTTCAATCTCCCGCAGAAATCCTTTTTCAGCAATTCGGGTGACGGGCTCTTTGGATTCCGGGCTATAGAACTGTGATCGATACGCGCGAATCGCCTCCATCTTTTTTTCGGCGAACTCCGAAACATCGATGATGAATGACGGCTGGACCAGCCGCGAATAAACGGCGTGGGCGACGGCCGGCATTTTCGTTGATTGTTGTCCGCCATCGGGATCGTAATTGCGCATCGTTGCCAGTCGCGCCGCTTCGCGGACGATGCGCGCCGTGGCTGCGTGATCGGGATGCGGATCATCCCAGTGCGAAGTGAAGACAACCGCGGGCCGGTACTTTCTGATGGCCCGGGCGACCGTCTGGCGGGTCTCCTCGTTCAGCATGACGTGACCGTCGGGCAGTTCAAGGTTGACGCGCGCGTCGAGGCCCATCACGCGGGCGGCATCGAGCGCTTCCCGGGCGCGAATCTCGGGGGTGCCGCGCGTGCCCATCTCGCCGCGGGTCATGTCGGCCACGCCGACCCGATGGCCCAGTGCCTTCAACTTAATAAGCGTGCCCGCCATGGTCAGCTCGGCATCGTCCGGATGCGAGAAGATTGCGAGCACGTCGAGCTTGGTTTCCCCGGCCATTTAGTTTGCTTCGAGGTTCTTCAGGCGAATGATTCCGTCGCCAATAGTAAAGTTCAAAGTCGCTCCGCCGCTGCCGTTACGCGCGCGGACGGAGGTTTTGGTGATGCTGTCGCGATCGCGCGGCTTCAGATTGGGAAGTTCAATCTGTATTTCGCCGGCGCGCAGGACGTCGGCATTCACGTCAACGCTAAAGTCCGAAGCGAACCCGACGTTGACGACGCCCGTGGCCATCCTGATCTCCGCGCCCAGACCGTGCCAGTTGTGCCCCGGAATGCTGAGGTTGATTGAACCGTTCTGGATCAGCACCGATGCCAGACCGCCACTGAGCGACAGGTTCGCATCGCTCTTCAGGGCGTTCACGCGCAGCGCGCCTTCCACGCCCGCGATATTGATGGGGCCGACGCCGCCATCGATTTCCAGGCCAGTCATCGCCGGGACTTTGATCGTGTAATCCAGTTTCCAGGGGAGCCCGATGAGCGCTTTCGGAAAATTCTTCGTGGCTTGTTTCATGAACGCGCGGTCGTGAGTGCCACTCGTCAGAATCCGAATGTGATTGAGATCCGGGTCCACGGCGAAAGTATTAACCAACGCCAATTGATCGAGCGCGGCAGCGCTTGGCCCTTGCAGTTCGATCGAAGCCGTAATGTCGATCTCATTTTTGTCCCAGCCCTGGATGGTAATGGCGCCGACGGGCGCGCCGACCAGCGTGACGGTGCCGCCATACGACAAGCGATAATTCTCATGTCGAGTTGTCGTGCGAGTGATCAGCGGCCCGGGCGCTTGCTTGTCTTTTTGGGCTGATGCGCTGGCGGAAAAGAGAAGGGAAGCAGCGAGGATAACGAAACAATGGATCGCGGTCGTTCGATTCACCGTGCTGATTGTAACGCAAACTGGCGGTTTGCGCTCCTTGCTTTGAGGCTTGGAATTGTTGGGGTGAGACGCTCGCAAACTGATCGCTTGCGTAACGGCTAGCGACGGAAGAATTTGATATCGCCCTGGTAGTTGGTGATCGTAACGGACGCGCGCCCGTCGCCTACGTCGCCGGTGATGCGGCGGCCCTCACCCAAAAGCTGCATTCGTTTCTCGTCCCAGAATGGACCCAGCGAAATCCGCTTCACTGAAGACGTCGCGACCAGGTGAAAGCCGCAACTGGCCGGCAATTGCAGGCTGATGGTGCCCCGGCCGGATTTAAATTCGTAGGTGCCGCCGGAAGTGAAGTCGCCGTCGAAGTAAATATCGCCCGACAGATTCTGGGCGAACACTCGCGAAGCATTGATACCGATCAGTTGAATATCGCCCGAGGTCCAGATGTGCGCGCGCACCAAGTCACCCTGAACGTTGCGAACATTGATTTGGCCACTGTGCGTTTCCAGATCAACGGACGATCGTGACGGGAGTTGAATTTTAAAATTCATCTCGATGTCATTGCGTCCGCGATTATCGCCGACGATATCGATCACCAGTCCTGAGTCTGTCTGTCGCGGGTTGAAGGTGGCTTTGCGGTTATCCATGAGCGCCGTCACAGCGATCTCATCGCGATCCCAGGTCTCGACCGTGATCGTGCCGGTGATGTTCTTAAGTTCGAAACGGACGTTCTTGCCGGCGGGGAAACGGCGCGAGACTTTCTGCTGCGCGAGCGCGAAGCTCGATGCAGTCAGGACAATCAAAATTGAAAAAAGCGCTGAGAGGATTTTGATTGGCTTGCGGTTATCGGAGGCGAACAATTTCATTGGGTCAATCGGGCGACGATGCCGGTACCTTTCAGCTTAGAGATCTGAGAATTCTTTCAACAGCGCGACCTTGTCATTGAAAGCTTCATTCAAAATGTCTTCAGACACAGTGTCGTGCGGGTTAACCGCCAACTGCTTCATTGAATCATCAACAGCCGCGTCGATCACGCTCATGTTCCGCTCGAATGTCTCGCGCATCTGCGGACTCCAACGGGCCTTATTCAATTCCACCCGGTCGTTCCAGTAGGCGATGGTCTGCTGTTGCTGACGGTAACGATCCTCGATGTGGGGCGGAATCGGAACCAATCCGCCGACCTGCGGACCGCCGCTGAATGAGAACCGGCGTACGCCCACAGCAGTGCCCATGGCGACTACCAGGATGATAACGGCGACCAGCCCGGCTAACTGCGGGAACGAGACCTGCCAGCTGCGGTTCATCATTCGAAAGAACCAGCCGGCTTCTCGATGAATCTCCTGGTGACTGGCCGGGGCATGTTCGGCCTCGATCAGGTTCGTGATGCGCAGCCACATCGCGTGCGAATCCGGCACCGGATCGTACACGCCGCGCTGCTCACGACAAAAATCAACGATAACGTTCAGGTCGTTCCGAGCGTCATTACAGTCGGGACAGGAATTCAGGTGCAGCTCAAGCCGCGTACAGTCTTCTATCGTGAGCGCTCCATCGACAAAGTCGCTGAGCATGAGCTGGTAATTCTCGCAGTTCATTTCTTTCAACCTCTGATGACCGCGCATCCTGTCTAACGCCGGGGACGCGCGACTGTCGCGGTCTTAAAGCAATAAAGGGGAGACTGCATCATCATTAATCTGGCAAAATAGCGGCGAAAACGCTCGCTTAGATGTCAAACTGGCCCGCTCTGGGAGCACGGAACCTCGGCCCTTTCATTTGGCCGAGTTCTTGGTTGCTACTTTGGCGGGTTCTGTTGCCTGAGAAGGCCACGTAATTTCATTCTGGCCTTGTGTAATTGCGATTTCGACGTGCCGACCGAGCACCCGAGCATCCGGGCAATCTCCTCGTGCTCGTGCCCCTCGATGTCATGCAGCGTGAAAACTGTCCGATAACCCGGCGGCAACTGAGCTATAGCTTTATCTAATGCGATGCGATCGACCACCGGCATGGCGTTCGGATTCTCGGTGCCTTTGACGATTTGCACCGGCACTTCGCCTTCTTCCGTGGTCTGCTCGAGCCGCACGCCGCGCTTGCGAAAGTGCATCAGCACCTGATTGACCGTCAGACGGTGCAGCCAGGTGGTGAACGCCGACTCGCCGCGAAAACTGCCAATCTTGCGAAACAGTTGAATGAAAACTTCCTGAGCGAGGTCTTCCGCTTCGACGACGTTGCCGGTCATGCGCAGGCAGAGAGAATATACGCGCCGATTGTGACGCTCGTAAAGCTCCTGAAAAGCGCCCATGTCGCCTTTCGCCGAGCGTTGCGCCAGCTCAAAATCGGAAGTCTTCGGAGCGGCGGCTCCGTCACCATCCGGTACATTCGGTTTGTCTGCGTCCGCAGCCACTATTCTTCAAACGGTCGGCAAAGAAAGAATGAGCGCGCGGCGATACAACCTGCGCGCTGCCAAACCTCTTCGCTTACTGATTAATTATGATAGCCGCTTTTTAGTATGCGGTGTGAGGGGAACGTGTGACAAGTTGCGGTGTTGTTCAGACGAGTAGATGTGCTCGGGAGCCGAGCTTTGCGGATAAGATGTTCCTCAGTATTTGTATTTGGTTGACATCCTGAATGGCCGCTTTGGGGATTAGCCGAACGTCGTATTTATTCAGAAACACGAGGAAAGCTTTTCTCCGCTCGATAACCTTCTCGATGTCATTCCATGAGATATGGCTACTGCTGTCACCGTATGCGATGTCAATGCCATCGGCGATATCTGAAAAGACAAACCGATTCTGACGTTGCGATGAAGTAAGGCTCGAGACGTATTTTCGGCTGGCGGCGTGCAATCGAAGCAGTTGTCCGCCCACTGCCAGCAAAGGGATGCCAATGAACAACGGTGAAGTTTGCAGAAGTATCTGCTTCTCGTCGATAGCCAGGAAGAAAGTCACCAGACCGCAGATTAGAGTCAGTGAGAAACCCAGACCCAGCAGGATGCGATATTTTGCCAATCCCACACTGGCGCGGAAAAGGTCGCCGGCGTTGGTTGTATATTCAAATCGAACTTGTGATGCCATCACAACCTGGGTAATGCGAAGCTAAACTTCGATCCTTTGCCCACTTCCGATTCGACGCTCACTGAACCACCGTGCTGTTCGACGACTTCCTTCACGAATGCCAGTCCCAGCCCGGTTGATTCTTCATCTTTTTCCTGGCCGTCCCGGGCGACGCGGTAAAACTTTTCCCAGATGCGGTTGATTGAATCCGCAGGGACGCCATAGCCGCGGTCTTCGACGATGACGCGCACGGTTTCGGCTTCAAGCACGGTCGAGACGGTGACAGTCGTGCGTTCGGGACTGTAGCGGACGGCGTTGTCGAGCAATTTCATCACGACTTGCGTAATCAAACTCTTGTCGGCGGCGACGGGCGGGATGTTGGCGCTGGCTTGATCGACCATGCGGATGCGTTTCTTCTTGGCGATTGGATGCATGGTCGCAATGACTTCGCGCACCACTTCATCGAGACGCAAGGCCACGTGCACGACTTCCTGTTTGTCGGCACGTTCCAGCTGGGTCACCGAGAGGAAAGTGTCGATCATGCGGGCCATGCGCTGCGATTCGTTGGCGATGATCTGAACGAACTCGCGTGACTCGGTGGGAATCTTTTCATCGATGGCGAGCAACTCGGAGAACCCGTTAATGCTGGTCAAAGGTGTGCGCAACTCGTGCGACATCAAAGAGATCATGTCGCTCTTCAATTTTTCGAATTCTTTCATGCGCGTGACGTCGCGCACGCGAATCGTGAAGCACAGTGGATGCAGCTCGTGAGAGCTGTTGCCATTCGCACTCAGGTTCAACTTGTGATTGACGTGATCAAACGCTGCTGCCCGCGAAGTATTCGCGCCGTTCCCGTTCGTCTTGGAATCGCTGGCAATCGAAATTCGCAGCTCTAAGGTCTGGTTCCGGTCTGAGAAATTCAGCTCGCGCTCATACGGCTGACCCGATTGCAGCACGCGTCGCACAGCGATCGAGGGTTCATCAAAGACACCGGCCTTGAATCGGTCCAGCAAGCCAAACAAATCGAGATGCTCAACCTCGTTAGGTTTCAGTTGCGCGGCCTTCAGCATCGCCGGATTCAGATACGCGAGCGTGCCGTCGAGGTAGGTGAGGGCATAGGCATCGGGCGCTTCCGCGAGCACTTCAGCGCCGAAACGCTGCTGCGTCATCACACCGCTCAGGTAATCGAAGGCATGCAGGCGATAACTCGAAGTACGCGCGGAAACGAAGGCGGGCAGATTGCCGTCCAGCTTCTTTTTTCGCGCCTCTTCACGCTGAACGTTGCGCGCGATTTGGCTGCCGACGGCTTCGAGCAGACGCCGATCGCTTTGATCGAAACTCTCGCGCAATCGCAGTAACAACACGCCTACGGTGCGATTTTCGTGACGCAGCGGAATCGCGACCGACTCGAACGTGTCGATCGTTCCGGCGGCGGCCACTTCAATTTCTTTTTTCCGCAGCGCGCGGTCACAGAGTTGGACCAGTTGACGCCACACAGAGGTGCGGCCCGGGTCGATTGCGCCGTTGGACGATCGCAGCTGAGCGCAGGGCACCAAGTCGCCTGCTTCGTCGGGTTGGAAGATGATGCTTTCTTCCAGGGGCAGAATGGAATGCAACAGCTTCAGCCCGTTCCCAAGTCTGGACGATGACGGCGCGCCGGCCGCGACCAGCCCGGTCCGATTGGAAGTTTCGTTGACGCGATCGGTGAGCAAGCTGTCGATCAACCACAGCCGATATAGTTGCACCAGGATGACCGCACTCGCCGCGCCCAGCGCGAGCGGCGCGAACAAGATGTTGACCTTAAGCAGCCACGAAATCAGCGCGCTGGCGATGGCCGTTACGATGAAGCCAACACCGAGCACCCAAAATGAACGGCGCGCGCCGGCCCGGCCCACGAAGTAACCGGCGCTGACGCTGACGCCCACAATCAGCAGCAGTCCTACCCATGTCTGCGGTGTTTGCAGCGGAGTATCGCCGCGGGCGACGTTGACGACGAAGGCGGTTTGCAGCGAATCGATCAAGCCGGCCCGCCAAAGGGCGCAGGTCGCTGTGCCTGCCGCGAACGACAAGAGCAGAGAATTAACGAGCGATTTCCAGGTAAACGTCTTCAAGTTGGAATGGTTGGGAACCCAGGGCGTGATGAGGCGGTTAGGCCGCAGAAATTATACACCGCCAGCGACGGATTTGCCCAAGAAAATCTGAGCGTTCGTGCGGTTCAGACGGATTGAGAAGCTGCCAGCGACTGAAGCGCTCGCTCTATTTCAATTTCGTCGGCGGGATCGACGGTTCGCAGGTCAATCAGCACGCGTTCTTCCGCGATTCGTACGATTATCGGGAGACTCCACTGACGCAAATTGTCAGCGATTTGATTAGCGGTGAAGCGTCGGCTGTTGATTGCGATGGCCACGGTGGGCAACGATGAAGTAGGCGCTGAGCCACCGCCGACGGCCGATTCACTCGCGGTTGTCTCGACCGTGAATGATTCAAGACTCTGCTGGTTGATTTGGCGGACCAACTGATTTGCTCGCTCGGCGATTTGATCGAGCGGCATCGTGAGCATTGCGATCGCGGGAGGCCTCGATCCGCGGGAATACTCTTCGAGTGTCGCTGCCAACGCCGCCAGCCTCAGCTTGTCGGCACGCAGCGCGCGATACAGAGGATTGCGGCGCATGCGCTCGATCAGTTCAGCGCGGCCAACTATTAAGCCGGCCTGCGGTCCGCCAAGTAGTTTGTCGCCGCTGAATGAGACAAGATCCGCGCCATCCTTTAATGATTGTTTGATGATCGGTTCGCCTTGAATGCCGAACTCGGTCAAATCAATTAACGCGCCTGATCCTGCGTCCTCGTACAGCAGCAAGTTTCGCTCGTGTGCTATTTCAGCGAGCTCTGCTAATGATGGCGTCTGGGTGAAGCCAACGATGCGATAGTTCGACGTATGCACGCGCATGATCATGCGCGTGTTGTCATTGATCGCGTTTCGGTAATCAGCCAACCGGGTACGGTTGGTCGTGCCGACCTCGATCATGCGCACGCCGGATTGCGACATAACATCCGGCACGCGGAAATCGCCGCCAATCTCTACCAACTCTCCGCGCGAAACGAGAGTCTCAGCGTCGCGCGCAAACGTGTTCAGGACCAGCAGCGCCGCCGCTGCACAGTTGTTGACGACGAGCGCCGCTTCAGCTTCGGTGAAATCGGTCGCCAACTGTTCGGCGCGCGCGCTGCGCTTTCCCCGCCGGCCGGTGATGGTGTCGTATTCAAGCGTGCAATAGCTCGACGCTTCCTGAAGGGCATCGCGGGCAGCGGGTGACAACGGCGCGCGCCCGAGATTTGTATGGAGGATGACGCCGGTCGCATTTATGACTCGCCGGATGCCGCTGGCGATTTGCGTCTGACGCAATTGCAGCAGCAAATCTTCAGCCCGGCTCAGCAACGCCGAGCGGCTGTCACTTTCGTTGTCTGCCCTCGATGTCGTGAGCAGCTGCCGGCGCAAAGTTTCATTCGCCGCGCGCGCCAGAGCGGTCACCGCCGCGGCGCCCATTTCATCAGAAAGACGCCGCGCGGTCTTGCTTTTCAGGAGCGCGTCAACCGACGGCAGCGCTCTCAGGGAACGGTTGTTGCCATTGGAAGTGTCCATAAATCCCCTAAAAACCAAGGCAGAATATCGCCTTTTTCGCTGACCGACGCAAACCCGAGGTCGCCAAAAAAAGATCGTTGACAGCCTGCGAAGCCAACCCCTAGACTCAATTTAGTGGCGGCGACCCTGCTTGCGCTGCTCGAAGGAGTACCCCCAAGTGCCGAAGAATGAAAACAGACTGGCTCGCCTGGCAAAAGAGCGCCGCGAACGACTGCGTGCTGCCGGCGTCGTTGAACTCGAGGTAAGCATCGAAGATCAGTTGGCGCGGATTGAAGACGACATTCGTAAGTTGAAGGTCGAATTTGATATCTATTTTAACGGCGGGACCAAGCGCCCGCCTTACGATACCAAGCTACGACTCGAGTCCCACCTCAAACGTCTCTCTGATGATCGGACTCTCAATTTCGCGCAACGCTATCACTTGAATTCAATTCAGACGCGTTACGTATCTTTTCGCCAGTTGTGGCGCCGCACTATCCAGGAACGCGAGGAAGGGCACGGCAGTGTCGCGTCTCGAGCGCAGGCCCAGTCCCGCGAACGCGAATCAAACCCCTTCGTCGGTTCAAAGTTCTCATGCACCGATGTGCGTCACGATGTCCGGACGGTGAAGGACGTCTACGACGCCCTGGTTGAAGCGAAGAGAAGTTGTGGAGAGGGTTTGCGCGATCTCACTTTTTCAAAGTTTCACCGATTGGTGATGGAGAGGACTGACGCGCTGAAACAGAAGACTGGATCGGACCGCGTGACGTTTTCGGTCGATGTCGATAACGGTCACGTGAGTTTTAAGGCGAAGATTCAGAAGTAAGTAGCACAGACTTTAGTCTGTGATCAGCCGCAATCAATCACAGACTGAAGTCTGTGCTACTAAAAGAAGAAAGGCGATCTCGCTATTCCGAGATCGCCTTTTCTATTCCGCGTCTTCCGGGCTCACGACCGGAAGCGGTCAGTGGCAATGCTGTAAAGCAAAGCCGGGAGACTAAGCTTTTGTTACTTTTTCAGCCTGTGGTCCTTTGGGCCCCTGCGTCACTTCAAATTCAACTTCCTGGCCCTCTTCGAGGGTCTTGAAGCCGTCGCCCTGAATGGCGCTGTAGTGAACGAAGATATCCGACGAGCCTGGCTGCTCAATGAAGCCGTAGCCCTTCGAATTATTAAACCACTTGACCTTACCGGTTATTCTAGACATACCAACGAATCCTCCTAACGATTCGATCAAAACGGACGAGTAGTCAGCCCGAGTTGGTCCAAAACTACTTTCCGAAAGTTAATGCTGTGAGCCGGACGCGCTTTCTGTGGGGCGCAATACGGTAACACAACTTACAAATGCACTTTGCTCACACAAATCCTGAACCGAGTGCACATACTTCGAGGCAAAAACAAACCTCTTTTACTTGTTTCGCTTGCAAATCGAAATGCCAAGGCAGGTGTAAATCCAAACCCTTGCATTCATTGAAACGACGGCGAATCCTAAACGATGCCGTTTCGGCATGTCAAGCAGAAAGTTCCGGCCGGCGCGGTTTGCCTGCCCCCGCAAGTCCTGTGAATGTAGCGAGTTACTCGTTTTTAGTGGCGCACTTTTTGCTGAACAGCGCCCGGTTCTCTGGTTTGCGCCGCCAAATGCGCAACAGTTGGTGGCGATTGGCCCGTTTAAGTCGCTAATTTCAGCCATTCAGCGAATGCCGGTGATGCCGCGCTTCATACTCACCTTGGCGATGGCAGTGTGGACAGGTGACGAGGTAGGTCGCGCTGAGCGAACCCTTTCCCTCTGTTAGATCGGGAAACAGGTACAGGACCGAGTTGCAGTGCTCGCAGGTAACGATGATGTACCAGGAGCCAGCCTGTGGCTCGATGGACATGGGGAACTACTTTCTGTCGGGGTGGGGACGTGGCGCAGGTGGAGAACCCGAGTAGTCGGCTCAGTTTTTCAAGCTTAAGAACGACGCCCGGCTTTCTCCACCAGCGTAGGAAATATAACTTACAGGTCTGTACGTTGGCGGACGCGCGGACCGTGTGGGCCGCGGGCACGCAATGAGGAGCGCGGGTTAGAGCTGACGGGGGTTACCAACCAAGGCTGAGCGCGTCGCGACCGTTTGCCGCGCGCCGCGTCTGCTGCCGCCGCGCTCGAAAGATGCGGTCGAGAATAGCTGCCCGGCAAATCAAGCAGAGCAGATCGAGGGTCCCGCTCCCATTTGAAAAAGTTCTACCTCCGCACATCGGACAACTCAGCTCCGCAGTCCTGTACTCATTTTCAACACGATCCGGCATGGGCGACTACTCCTTGTTCTTTATTAGATCAGAGTCGGGTGAGCGATCAGCGGAAGAGCAAGCAAAGTGCCACGCGCGAGTGCCTCAGAAATGTTGTCCCGAAAGTTTCAATTTGTGATATAAGGGCGGGCAACCGGTGAAATGCTGGATGCATTCACCCGCGCGCCGGATGGGGTGAGGACATCGCAGGCGCGCCTCACATCATTGATGTGAGCGGGCGGCGCGAGGTTTTGGGAGGCCTTGCGCCGCCACCTTTTTGAAGATAAATCGACCCTCTCCGACGGCGCGTCAAATTCGCTTAACCAGACTCGCGATCACCATCACCAACTCGGATGATTCGACGGGCTTCGGCACATGCATTTGAAAGCCGGCGGCCAACGCGCGCATTCGATCTTCGGCGCGAGCATACGCCGTCAAGGCGATCGCCGGGACCTCGCGCAGTTGTGAATCCAGGCTGCGCACCTTTCTCATAAACGCATACCCGTCCAGGACCGGCATGCCGATGTCCGAGACGATGACCTCTGGTTTCCATTCGTCAATTCGCGTAAGAGCCTCGGCGCCCGAAGCGCAAACAGTTACGTCTGCGCCATGCCCCGCCAGCATGATTCTCAATAGATCGCGGGTCTCGGCTTCGTCATCGACAATCATGACGCGGATGCGATCCAGCGCAATGTCATCAGCCAACGATGTGGCCGGCGTTGCCAGTGCCGCGTCCTGATCCCGACTCTGTAGTTGGAGCGCGCGCACCGGCAGCGTAATCCGAAACGTCGCACCCTTTCCCACACCTTTGCTTTCGGCGGACACCGTCCCGCCGTGCAATTCGATGATGTGCCTGACAATTGCGAGTCCCAATCCGAGTCCCGCGTGACTGCGCGCGCTGGTCGTGTCGGCCTGGGTAAAACGGTCGAAGATGTACGGCAGAAATTCTCTGCTGATGCCTGCGCCGGTGTCGCTAAATGCCATTTCAAGTTGCGATTCGGCCCGGGCGACCCTGACCCCGACCTGGCCGCCGCGCGGGGTGAACTTCACCGCGTTCGAGAGCAGATTCCAAAAGACTTGTTGCAAGCGGTCGGCGTCGCCGGTGACCACGGTCGCGAATGGTTCGCGTTCGACTTCAATGCGGATCTGTTTGGCTTCCGCGGCGGGCCGAATAGATTCGAGCGCTGACTCGAGACTGTTCGTAATGTCTACCGGGCGCGCGTTGATCCTCAATTTGCCGGTGATGACTCGCGAAATGTCGAGCAGATCCGAAACCAGTTGCGCCTGGGCCCGCGCGTTGCGCTCGATGCTCTCGAGTGCGTTAGTCGTCGCGGTCTTGTCGAGGGTCCCCTGACGCAGCATCTGTGACCATCCGAGAATGGCATTCAAAGGCGAACGAATCTCGTGAGAGATCATCGCGACAAATTCGTCTTTGGCGCGGCTGGCGGCCTCAGCGCGTTCGCGCGCAGCGCGTTCGCTGGCTAACAAGCTGGCCTTTTCCTCTTCAATCCGCACGCGTTCGGTAATGTCTCGGGCGATTTTTGAAGCCCCGATAATCTGGCCGTCCTGGTTGCGCACGGGCGAGATGCTGAGCGAGATGTTGAGCCGCCGGCCGTCCTTGGCGCAGCGGATGGTCTCGAAGTGCTCGATGCGTTGTCCCTGGCGCAGACGGCTCAGGATCATCGTTTCCTCGTCCCGCATTTCCGGCGGAATGATCATGGTGACTGATTTGCCGACGGCCTCTTCCGAGCTCCAGCCGAACATGCGCTCGGCGGCGTGGTTCCACGAAGTGATGATGCCGTCGAGACTCTTGCTGACAATGGCGTCTTCCGAAGAATCTACGATCCCGGCGAGCAAGGCGCGAGCTTGTTCGGCGCGGCGGCGCTCGGTGATATCGCGGAACACCAGGATCGAGCCCAGCGTTTTTTCGCCCACCCTGATTGGCGCTCCGCTGTCATCGATCGCGATTTCACGGCCATCCCTCGTTACCAGGAGAGTGTGGTTGGCGAGACCGAAAATGACGCCTTCCCTAACCGCGCGCAGCGCGGGATTTTCGACGTGGTTGCGAGTGTCCTCGTTGAGGATGCGAAAGACCTTCGCCAGCGGTTGTCCTTGAGCCTCGGCGGTGGTCCAACCGGTCATCTGTTCGGCGACGGGATTGAGCATCGTGACGTTGCCGTCGACGTCGGCCGTGATCACGCCGTCGCCAATGCTCGCGAGGGTCACCTTAAACCATTCGTTTTGTTGTCTGACTTCGTCGGCTGTGTCCAGGGTTGCGGTCACGGTTGACTCTGGTTGGGAATTCATATCGTAGTCTCACACTCGTCGGCCTGGGAGAAGGAGGGAACTACAAATTGGTTTGGCTTCCAGGGGGTGTCCCGATAGTAACACAAACAAAAATGCAATCGAAAACCTGGACCTGTTTTAGTAGGGATCAGATTTCTAACCAGTCGCTTCGCGCAACGATTGTGGAACTTAAAATGCTTCTATTCCGAAGCAGTGGCGAAGAGAAAGCAGAACGCGCCGTGGTGGCTGGACGACGGTAGTGAAGTCTGTCCGGCATGCAGTCACACGTACGTAATTCAGACGGAGTATCGATGCGTGGTTTGCGACGGGCCGCTCTGTGGGATGTGCATTGAAACCACGATCGAAACAGAGATCACTTGTGAGGGATGCGTGGTAGCGGAAACTGATCATCTCTCGCTCGCAGCGGGACAGGTAACTGGATATTGATTATGGCAGCGCGCGCAATCTGGAAAGGCGAATTGAAAATCAATTCAACGAAGGTCCCGGTGAAGCTTTATTCGGCGGTGCAGGATCAAACTGTGCGTTTCCATATTCTCGAGCAGAAATCAAAGACCCGCGTCAAACAGCACATGGTTGAGCCTGACAGCGGCAAAGAAGTGCCGAACGAGGAAATTCAAAAAGGCTTCGAAGTCGAACCCGGTACCTTTGTGATTCTGGACAAAGAAGAACTGGCGAAGCTCGAACCCGAAGCCTCGCGCGAAATCGAAATTACCCAATTCGTGCCGCCGTCGCAGATTCCGCCGGAGTATTTCGATCGACCTTACTACCTCGGGCCCGACGGCGATCAGGCGGCGTACTTCGCGCTGGCCGAGGCGCTGCAGAAAAAAGAACGCGAAGGCGTGGCGCGCTGGGTGATGCGCAAACAGCCTTACGTCGGCGCGATCCGCAGTGTCGATGATTACTTGATGCTGTTCACGCTGCGCAATGCTGAAGAAGTGCTGTCGGCGAAGGACCTGCCAAAGCCGTCGGGTCGCGCGCCGGACAAGAAAGAATTGGCGATGGCCACACAGTTGGTCGGTCTGTTGAGAGGTGAGTTCGATCCGAAGGAATACAAGGACGAATATCGCGAACGCGTGATGGAGTTTGTCGAGAAGAAAGCCAAAGGCCACAAGCCGAAACTTCATCTGGTGAAGTCAAAGCGAAAGACGGCGGCGCTGGATAAGGTGCTGTCGAAGAGTATTGAAGCATTGAAGAAACAGAAGAAGGCCGCGTGAGGGCCTGAGGAGAAGTGAGCAGTGGGCAGTGAGCAGTGAGCGGTGGTCAGTACCATCCGCGTAAGCGGATGGATCAAGCGAGCTTGCTGGATCAAGCGAGCTTGCTGGATCAAGCGAGCTTGCTGGATCAAGCGAGTTTGATGACCACCCAGAGATCGCGAGCGACAGAAGATGGCAGCCAGAAAGAAATCATCCCGGAAACGATCCGAAGACAGCGGCGACGGTGTCGCGCGTTCGGCTCGTCCGTTTTGGTCAGGCACACTGAGCTTCGGCCTCGTGAGTGTTCCCGTCGCGCTGTATCCCGGCAATCGCACCAATCGCGCGCCACTGCGCATGCTCGGACCCGAAGGCGAGCCGTTATCGCGCCGCTACTTTTCGCAGAAGACGGGCAAAGACCTGAGCGACGAAGACATGGCGCGCGGGTTTGAATACGACAAGGACCATTATGTCGTCGTCACCGATGAAGAGCTGGAGCGGCTGGCGCCTGAACAGAGCCGCGATATCGACCTGCGCCGCTTCGTGCCGCTCGCGGACATCCCGCCGCTTTATTTCGATCGCTCCTATTTCCTCGCGCCGAGCGAAGGTTCAGAAAAGGCGTACCGCCTGCTGACCGAAACGATGAACAAAGAGGGGCTCGCCGGCGTGGCCACCTTCGTGATGCGCGGCAAGGAGTATCTGGTCGCGATTTTTCCCGAGCACGAAATTCTGCGGGCCGAGACGATGCGCTTCGCGGACGAGATTCGTTCGCCGAAAGAGATCGGACTGCCGGAAAAGAAAAAGGTCTCCGCAGCCACCGTGAAAAAATTCGAAAGCCTGATTACGAAGCATTCGGACAAGCGCCTGTCGCTCGCGAAACTGAAGGACGAGCAAACCGAGAAGCTGCTTAAGCTGGTTGAGAGAAAACGCAAGCAGCATAAAGACATCGTCGAGGTGGACGTGCCCGAGGAAGAACAGGGCAAGGTTGTTGACTTGATGGCGGCTTTGAAAAAGAGTCTGGCCGGCAAAAAGCGGGCAGCTTAGCGCGTGTCTTGGAATAACGAGCGAAGGGAATGGTAAGCATGAGTTCAGAAGCAGTTTTGGATCGCCCCAAAGGTCAAACTCTCGATCAACCGGAAGCGCTCATGCAGCGGCTCCTTGGTTTTGAAAATGCGCCGGCGCCGGTGATTAGTTTGTATCTGGACGCGCGCGTGGACCAGCACGGCCAACGGAACTTCCTGCCGTGGGTGCGCAAACAACTTACCGAGCGCGGTCAGACCTACGACACGCATTCGCCGGCGCGCGCCAGTTTTGAAGAGGACTTCGTGCGCATCGCGCGATATCTCGAGAACGGACTGGGAACGGAAGCGAGTGGCGTGGCGATCTTCGCTTGCTCGGCGGCGAGAGATTATTTCGAGGTCGGTCAGTTCGCCGCGCCGTTCGAACGGCATCGCCTGTTCGTTCACGATCGTCCGCACCTTTATCCGTTGGCGCGTCTGATTGATCAGTATCGTCGTTATGCCGTGGTGCTGGCCGACACCAATCGCGCGCGCATCTTTGTTTTTGCTGCCGGCCGCGCCGTCCAAAAAAATGACATTACGAACGTCAAGACCAAACACGTGAAGGTCGGCGGTTGGTCACAAGCGCGTTATCAGCGGCATGCAGAGCAATATCATCTGCATCACGCGAAAGAAGTGATCGATACGCTGAGTGGGGTGGTGTGGGCCGAAGGCATTGAAAGCATCATTCTCGCCGGCGATGAGACGACCGTGATTCCGTTGCTGCGTGAACAGATGCCGAAAGAGCTGGCCGAAAAAGTCATCGACGTGCTCAGTCTTGGAATCGATACGCCGGAACATGAGTTGGTGGAAGATTCGTTGAATGCGTTTCGCCGGCACGATACGGTGACCGATCAGCAAAAGGTCGAACGGCTGCTGAACGAATATCGCGCGGACGATTTGGGGGTCGGGGGCGTGGTCGAAACTCTGGCGGCAGCTTCGAACGGACAGGTGGAAGAAATGTTGATTACTAACGCCGCCGCGAATCTCGAATTTGATGAAGCGGAAGTCAAGAAGGTTTTGGCGGCGTACACGGTTGACGGCGTGGTGCCGCTCGAGATCGATCGGCGCATCGTCGCCGACGAGCTAATTCGGCGGGCCGAGCAATTGTCCGCAGCGCGCGTGAGCTTCATTGAAGACATCGGTCTGCTGGAACCGATCGGCGGCGTCGGTGCATTTCTGAGATATCGCATCACCGAAGACAGCGCTGCGACTCTTGAGGAGACCGAGCGCGAGGACCGTCATTAGAAATCCCACGCCGGACGCATTTGCAAGTAATTTGGCGGCAAACCATAAAAACCCTTGACGGCCTTTTCGCGCGGGTGCTAGGTTCAAATTAGCGGTGTTCCGCGAATGAATCGCACTGGGGCGAAAGAAAAGTTGATTGCCGGAAGAAAGTTATTGTTGGCTGACGACTCAGCCGCCGTTCAAAAGGTCGTTGAATTAACTTTCGCCGACGAGGGGATGGAAGTCGTCTCGGTCGGTGACGGCCAGTCGGCGCTGGACCAGCTCGAGTACTTAACGCCTGACGTCGTGCTGGCTGATGCCATCATGCCGGGGCTGACCGGCTACCAACTTTGTCGTTCGATGAAAGATGATCAGCGCTTCGCGCAAATCCCGGTGATGCTTTTGGTCAGCTCGTTCGCGCCGTTTGACGAAGCCGAAGCGCAACGCGCCGGCGCCGATGACGTAATCACCAAGCCCTTTCAGTCGATTCGCCAACTCGTGAACCGCGTCGATTTATTGCTGAGCGACAAACAACCATCGGTGAATATTTCAAACGATCAATCAAAGGCAGCCTTCGATGCGTCCGATGCGGACGAGACGCTCATCCCGGTGGAAGTCGAACCGGACGAGCCGAAAGTTACAGTACTGGTCGAGGCCGCACAGATGGAGCCCGTTGCCGCGCACGGCGCCGAGGGCGGTGCGTGTGCGGCCGACATTGAGTTTCAGACAGCCGACACGGCGAAACTCGATCCGGAAAGTGCGGGTTTCCGAACAGACGAATACGACACCTTGGAAATTGAGCCGCCCGTCGACGAGGCGCAGTTGCATACGATCCGCCCAACACCCCCCGAAATAAAGAGTGATACACGTATGAATGAAACCGTGAGCCGTAACGAGCCGGCGCCACCGCGATTCAGCGACGCTTTGCTCGATCTTGATGATAGTGACTTTGTGGCTGGCGCGATTGCCGACGACGTGGTTCTCGATCTTGATCTCGAAGACCCGTACGCGGCTGATGCCGAAGAGCGGTCGCAGGATTTGACGCCAACTCAGGAGCCCGGGTCTTTCGAATTTGCGCCGGCTGAAGCCGAGCAATCCGCCGTCGCCGAACCGCAAGCGGATCTTGCGGCGGCGCCCGAAGAACCGCACACCGAAACCGACGCACGCGCCTCGGCAGCGGAGGAAGCCGCGACCGGACCACTGGCGTATCCACCGGGAGTAAATTTTGATCAGCAGGAACTCTCACCCGAGGCCATCAACGCAATCGCCCGTCGCGTGATTGAGCAGATGTCCGATAAGGTCGTTCGCGAAATCGCCTGGGAGGTCGTGCCGGAACTGTCTGAACTGATGATCCGAAAGAAGCTGGATCAGAGCTGATCAGTGATCGACTCAATTGGTTAGAGGCGGGTTACGGCCCGCCTTTTCTTTTTAGAAAGCAGCCGCAACAGGTAGCGCAAGCCGGACCGTCAGCAAGGGCTCCTCTTCATTCTCATCCGCTCGATTGCAACCGTGCCCTCCCTTACGGTCGGGCTTCTGAGACAGACATCGCTGAGTTCCTATCGTAAGCTGATAGCTGTCGCTAACTCTCGCGCAGTGAAAAGCCAGACCGGTTGATTTACAATCAGATCGTTTAATTGATTTGAAGTGATTGGCGCTCACGTAGCCGCCGCTAAATGTCCGCATGATTGATATCCCCAAAACTTATGACCCGTCCGAAGCCGAGGCTTCTCACTACTCACGTTGGGAAGAGCGCGGCTATTTCGCACCGGAAATCAACAAAGATCCGAACGCCCCGGCATTCACCATCGTCATTCCGCCGCCGAACGTCACGGGTTCACTTCATCTCGGTCACGCCTTGCAGCACACGATGATGGACGTGCTGACGCGTCACAAGCGCATGTTGGGCTTTCGCACACTGTGGCTGCCGGGCATGGACCACGCGGGCATCTCGACGCAGTTAATGGTGGTGCGTCAGCTCAAGAAAGAAGGGTTGACCCGTCACGATCTCGGTCGCGAGAAATTCGTCGAGCGGGTGTGGCAATGGAAGCAGGAATACGGCGGTCAGATTCTCAACCAGATTCGGCGTGAAGGCGCGTCGGTCGATTGGTCTCGCTTCAAATTCACGATGGATGAAGACCTTTCGCGCGCCGTGCGCGAAGTCTTTGTGCGCCTGTATGACGAAGGGATGATCTATCGCGGCAACCGCATCGTGAACTGGTGCCCGAACGATCAGACAGTGCTCTCGGATCTCGAAGTGCTGCGCGAACCCCAGCAGGGCAAGCTCTACTATCTGCGCTACCCCTTCAAAGACGGCGATGGCGCGATGACGGTGGCGACTACGCGGCCGGAAACCATGCTGGGCGACACTGCGGTGGCCGTGAATCCGGATGACGACCGCTATCAGAATCTGATCGGAAAGACTTTGGTTTTGCCGATCGTCAATCGCGAAATTCCCATCATCGCCGACCAGTACGTCGAATCGGAATTTGGCACAGGCGCAGTCAAGATCACACCGGCGCACGACACAAACGACTACGAAATGGGTCTGCGGCACAACCTCGAACAAGTGCAGGTCATCGACCAGTTCGCGAAGATGACCGCAGCCGCCGGCGCCGATTTCGCGGGATTGGATCGATACAAAGCGCGCGAGTTGGTGCTCGAAAAGTTGGAAGCTGACGGCTTGCTCGAAAAGGTGATCGATTACGAATTCGCCATTTCGAAATGCGAACGCTGCAAGACTGTGCTCGAGCCTTTGATTTCGACGCAGTGGTTTTGTCGCATGGACCAGCTGCGCGATTTGGCTTTGGCAAAACTGCGCGAAGCCAATAAACCGAAATTTGTGCCGCAGGTTCCCTACGAAAAAGTTTATTCCGACTGGTTGGAGAATCTGCGCGACTGGACCATCTCGCGCCAGCTTTGGTGGGGCCATCAGATTCCGGCGTGGTACACGAAAGACGGCGAGGTGATTGTCGCGCGCACGCGGGCAGACGCAGAGCAAAAAGCGGGAACGAATGAATTGACGCAGGACCAGGACGTGCTGGACACCTGGTTCTCTTCGGCGCTGTGGCCTTTCTCGACGCTCGGATGGCCGAACGAAACCGAGGATTTGAAGACTTTTTATCCCACGTCGGTTCTGATCACGGCGCGCGACATCATCTTTCTCTGGGTCTCGCGCATGGTGATGACTGGTCTGAAGTTCATCGGCCCGGAACCGTTCGACGACGTTTATGTGACCGGCACGGTGCTCGACAAACACGGCCAGCGCATGTCCAAGACTAAGCAGAACGGCGTCGATCCGTTGGAAGTGTTCGACAAATACGGCGTGGACGCGACGCGTCTGATGCTGGCTTCGATTGGTTCGACCGACACGCGCTGGAACGAGAAACAAGTCGAGTCCTATCGCAACTTCGCCAACAAAATCTGGAACGCGGCGCGCTTCTGTCTGATGAACGTGTCGGTACCGGGAGAGGTAGCGACCGGATCAGGTGACCCGTTTGATGGCCGCGATAACCTGCCACTTCACGATCGCTGGATTCTCAGCCGGCTGAACAAAACCGCCCGCGACGTCGACGCCCAGTTGGGCGGTTACGACTTTCATGCCGCCGTGCAGACGCTCTATCACTTTTTCTGGGACGATTTTTGCGATTGGTATATCGAGCTTTCAAAAGCGACCGTCACTGCCGAAACCGATTCGCCGGAACGGCACACTGCGCGCGCGCGGCTGATCTCGATCCTGGAACAATCGCTGCGACTACTGCATCCCTTCATGCCTTATCTGACTGAAGAGTTGTGGCAGCGGCTGCCCGTCGATCACGCGTCGTTAATGCACCAGGCGTATGGCGGCGCGGATGCGACAATCATGCTCGCGGCTTATCCGCAAGCGGACAATGCTTTGATCGATGAGCACGCGGAATCGGAAATGCAAGCCGTCATCGATCTAATCTCGCGGGTCCGCAATATTCGCTCGGAGATGAACATCAAACCGAGTGATCGAATCGAATTGATGATCGCCGCCAACGCTGAAATGCAGACGGTGTTCAGCTCGAGCGCGGATCAAATTGCGCGACTGACGCGGGCCAACAGCGTTTCCGTCGACGGCACCGGACAAATGCCGAAAGCGTCGGCGCGCGCAGTGCTCGCCGGCGGAGCGGAAGTCGCCGTGCCGCTCGAAGGACTGATCGATTTTGCGCAGGAGCGCGCGCGTCTGTTACGCGAACGCGAAAAGTTGGAGAAGGAAGCGGCGAAGCTTAATGGGCAGCTGGGCAGCTCGGATTTTGTTAATCGGGCGCCGGCCGAAAAAGTCGCGGAGCTAAGGGACCGGGTCGCGGACATCGAGCGGCGGACCGATGCCTTGAATCAGATGGTGGAGGCGTTGTCGTGAACTGGCTCGACGAAGGTGCGTTGTATTCCAGCATCGGACTGTTTCTCCGTGAGGATCTCGGTCGCGGCGACATCACTACGCAAAGCGTCTTGATGCGAAACTCGCGCGCGAAGGGCAGGTTTGTGGCCGGTGAAAAGATGGTGGTCGCTGGACTCGAGGCCGCCGAAGAGGTTTTCGTCTCGCTCGATCCACAGCAGCAGTTGGAAGCCTTTACCGGGGACGGCGAAGAAGTTGACGCCGGCAAAGTCATCGCGCGCACGAGTGGATTCGCCGATGTGCTGCTGGGTGGAGAGCAAGTTGCTTTGAATCTGCTCCGGCATCTTTCGGCAATCGCAACCACGACGCGCGCGTTCGTGCGTGCGGTCGAGGGCACGCGCGCGAGAATCGCGGACACGCGCGAGACGACGCCGGGCTTGAGGATGTTGGAAAAGTACGCGGTCCTGCTGGGCGGAGGCGTGAACAGTCGCTATGGTCTGGACGACGGGGTGCGAGTGACCCGAAATCATGCCGCGATCGCCGGCGGGCTGAGCGCCGCCGTCACCAATGCAGTCGAGAAAGCGGGACACATTCATCGTGTGGCTGCTGAAGTTTCCGGCAAAGCCGAAATCAAAGCGGCAATCGAAGCCGGCGCGACCGTGTTGGTCTTGCGCGATGTTGCCGTTGGTGCGGTTAAAGAGCAGATCGATCATGCGCGCGAACTTCGTGACTCAGTTTCAATCGAGATCTCCGGAGCGGTGACGTTGGAGAATGTTCGCCAATTTGCTGAGGCAGGCGCCGACATCATTGCGGCGGCGGCGCTGACTCAGTCAGTGCGCGCGATGGACATCAGCTTTCAGATTCAGTTGGGCTAAGATCGGTATCGAGAGCGGCGACCGGATCAAAAACGAATGTTAAAGGGGAACGAATCACCCTCGCAAACGTGGATCAGGAAACGAAGCATTTTGCTTCGTGCACAAAACATCCCTCAAACAGTTTGAGGAGGTTTCGCAGATGCCGGAAGGTTCTATTCGCAAATTAGTTGTGGTGGTCCTGGCCATCGTCGTGATGACGGGGTTGCTGGTCGATTCAGCCGCACAGAAGCGCAAGCGCACCCGACGCCGGGCGCCGTCGACGCCGAAGATTACGAACCCGGATATCTATCAGCCGTCGCCGGTGGACAACGTGAATGCGGGCACTTCGGAAACTTCGGCCGCCGGCAATTCCAATTCGAATTCGGCCCAGCCGGAAGATCCTGAGGCGATGAAGAAGACCATTCGCGGGCTGTCGAATCAAGTCGATAAATTGAGCGACAAGCTTAACGAGATGCAGGCGTCGCAGGCGTCGATGGTTGACCTCGAGCGCTTGTCACGGGCCGAACAGCGTTCCTCGCAGTTGCGGACCGAGCTGCGTGAGGTGCAGGGAAAGAAAGCCGATCTCGAAGCGCACGTCGAACAGGTCGAGAATGATCTGAAGCCTGAGAATATCGAACGCGCAGTTGCGGGGTATGGCACGACCAGGCCCGAGGAATTGCGCGCGCAACGTCAGAAGCAACTCGAAAACGATCGCACTCGCACACGGCAACAGATAGATCAATTAGCGGCGAGCGAGGGTCGCATTCAGCAGGCGATCGCGACGGCGGATGTGGAAATTGATCGGCTGCAAAAGAAGCTCGAGGCGGCTGACAAGGCGGCGATCGAGAATGCCAAGACGGGTTCGCAGCCGAGTCCGACACCGACGCCTTAAGGCCTTGTGCGAATCTGGAGTAATTGACGGGCAGGATGCCGGTGGCTCGCACGCAGGATGCGTGCGCTCCGACGATGGTGCGTTCCTTATGTCAACTATTACCCAACACGATCTGTATCGAATGATCGGCGACGCGAATGCGCGCGGCGAGCGGGTGGTCGTCGCGACGGTCGCTCACACGCGCGGCTCGACGCCCCAGCGACGCGGCGCGAAGATGCTGTTCTTTGAAAACGGCGAGACGGCGGGCACTGTCGGCGGCGGCTGCGTCGAAGCGGAAGTGTGGGCCGAAGCGCGCGAAACGCTGCGCCACAGACGTCCGGCGCTACATCACTTCTCGCTGACCGCCGACGAAGCCAGCGAAGAAGGCATGGTCTGCGGCGGCACCATGGATATCTTCATCGACGTCTGGCAACAACCCGATGAGTCCTAACATCCCCTCGGCCAAACAACTTAATGACGATGTGCGGGCAGTCCTGGAAGCCGGTGCGCGGGCCGTGCTCGTCACCGTGGTACAGTCAACGCGTCTGATCGTCGGCGCCAAGATTTTGATTCGCGATGATCAGATCGTCAGCGGCGATCTCGAGAATCAGAGCCTGAATCCAGCGATAATCGCTGAAGCTGCCAGGTTCCTCTCAGGTCGCGATGAGGCGCGCACAATTCGCGTCAGTGAAATCGCGCCGCAATTGACGGACTTAGCTGACTCGTCGCTGCTGTTCGAACGCATTGAAGTCGAGCCGAGACTCGTCATCGCCGGGGCTGGTCACGTCGGCGCGGCGCTCGCGCGATTGGCGGCGCTGGTGCGCTATCGCGTGACGCTAATCGACGATCGGGCTGAGTTCGTGACCCGCGAAACATTCTCGTCACCGGCCGAGAAGTTCATCGAATTGGTTTGTAATCAGAATTGGGCTGAAGCGATTCGTGACGCCGTCGGCAGCGGTCGCGGTGTTTCAATCGCAATCGTCACGCGCGGGCACAAGCAGGACGAAGATTGTCTGCGCGCAGCGCTATCGGTCCGATCGGATTACGTCGGCATGATCGGCAGCAAACGCCGAACGAACATCGTGCTAGAGAAATTGCGCGAAGAAGATTTCGCCGCAGAGCAATTACAGAAAGTTCGCGCGCCCATCGGTTTGGACATCGGCGCAGTCTCACCCGAAGAAGTCGCCCTGGCCATCCTCGCCGAAATCGTAGCCGAACGGCGCGGCGGTTCGGGGGCATCGCTTTCGAACTGGCGACGTGATTGAAATAATGCGAGCTCGTGTCGTACTCATTCTTCGAATTGAACTATATCCCACACGTCAGGCGCCGGATGTTTCAGCTTGAGTTCGTTCAGCATTGGCAAGGCGCGTTGTTTCCATCTCAGATCCCATTCGTCCAACCATTGCATGAAACGTCTCAAGGACTCACGATCATTCTCCAGGTAAAGAGCGCCCAAATTGATTAGCGCTGATATGCGGTCAAGATAAACAATTCGTTGAACTGCGGGGTGAGGCTGCGGGTCTCTGCCAAATGAAAGCGGGTGTCTGAGCCATCGGACAAATAGTGAATCAACTCTCTCGCGAAGTGGTTGCGATTGCGTCTGAGCCAAGTCTAATAGATAAGAGATCAGAGTGGTGACTTGACTCCGCGTAACTCTTGATGGACCGCTCGTTGGCAGCAGGACGTCAGCCAGCACGGCTTCAGATGCCGATACGGCGTCTTCTTCAACCCCAACGACGAATAGATTAGTCCCTAGCTGAGTCAATCGCCATAACGCGTCTTCGTTAGTAGGAAATGAACGACACCATGCCAGGACATCCCTCACAGTCTGCGCGGGAAGGTCACGCTGTCTGGCAATGAACTTCGTTACGAAGACCGCAGATTCTTCGAGTCGGTGTTTGGCGAGCCAGGCAGTCGCAGCGTCCCAAAGCAAGTCTCGGTTACCACCGGCTTCGAGCCATGATCGAAAGACGTAGTCCGCATCTGCGTCTTCGCTATGCACCAAAAGCCACGACGCAATACCATCTTCAACCAGCGCCTTGTCACCATCCGTATCCAGCCACGCTGTGTAAACGTG